>Ga0209751_10003178_pt1 | contig 16032 bp, 12 predicted proteins | sample RifCSP13_1_FD_184019 | JGI IMG/M metagenome (GOLD analysis project Ga0209751, IMG submission 184019) | Soil microbial communities from Rifle, Colorado - Rifle CSP2_sed 13_1 (SPAdes) (version 2) | ecosystem: Environmental > Terrestrial > Deep subsurface > Rock core/Sediment | place: Rifle... | reverse complement strand
TTACCCTGAACAAACAGCTTTTCAGCGACAAGCTTTGTTGCACCATAAAGATTAACGGGATTGACTGCTTTATCCGATGATATTAAAATTGCTTTTTTTACTTTATTATTGATGGAACAATCTATGACGTTTTCCGTTCCAAGAATGTTCGTTTTTACTGCTTCGAAAGGATTATATTCAAGTGTAGGAACTTGTTTTAGAGCAGCTGCGTGAATAACAATCTCAACGCTTTCCATTGCCCTGAGCAGTCTCGTTTTGTCTCGCACATCTCCTATAAAAAAACGCAAGCGTTTATCCCCTTTGAATACATTATTTAATTGATACTGTTTATATTCATCCCTAGAGTAAACTCTAATTACTCCATTGAATTTTCGAGAGGAAAGAAGCTCGTTTAAGAAAGCTTTCCCAAAAGAACCTGTTCCTCCAGTTATCAGGATAGATTCGTTAGTAAAATTCATTATTTTGGATAACTACAAATTGCGTGGCAGTTTTTAAATAAAAACGTTATCAGAACCTTGGCGACTATTCTAGACTTTTTTGTGCGTAATTTGCAAGGTAATCGGCAATTACTCTGTTTGGTTTTCCGTCGTTTACAATTTTACCGTGGTCTAAAAGGATCACACGGTTGCAGATTTTTTTAATTGCCTTAAGGTCGTGCGATACAAAAACTACTGTTTTATCACTTTTGGCAAAGGACTGCATCTTGGTAAGGCATTTTGTCTGAAAGTTAACATCGCCTACGGCAAGCACCTCGTCCACCAATAAGATTTCCGGATCACAAAATGCACAAACCGAAAAACCAAGCCGTGAGTACATACCGGATGAGTACCTTTTGATTGGAATGTCCAAAAATTTGTGAATTTCCGCAAAATCTACAATTTCTCTAAATTTTAAATCTATCTCGTCCCTTTTCATTCCAAGTATCGCCCCATAAAGGTAAATATTTTCCCGTCCGGAAAGATCAGGATGCAGACCGGCTCCCAGCTCTATAAAAGCACCAACACGGCCGCGAACATTTATTTCTCCTTTGTTAGGATATGTAATTCTGGAAATTAATTTTAAGATTGTGCTTTTGCCTGATCCGTTTTTCCCGATTATCCCTAGAGTTTCACCTTCTTTGACAGCAAAGCTGGTATTTTTAAGTGCCCAAAATTTAGTTTGAACGATTGGTGTATTTTTGCCTAATAATTTTGAAGTCACTGAGGAAAGAGTTTCGGAGAGTCTTCCGTATTTATGCCTTCCTATAAAATAAGACTTGGAAACTTTTTTGAAATCTACAGTGACCTTGTTCATTTCTAGATAATGTCCGCAAAAGTTTTTTCTTTAGATTTAAAAAACCAATATGCAAATACAAATAAAACACAAGACATTATGGTTGCCGTTACCAAATCAACCAATGAAGGTCTGCCTCCCAAAACCGTAGAGCGAAAACTTGAAATTATTGGAACGATTGGATCCAGAGTATAGATCACCCTGAATTTTTCCGGAACTTTACTTACCGGATAAATAACAGGCGTTGCGAATATCCATAGTTGTGTAACCAGAGGAACTACAAATTTAATATCACGCCATATCACAATTAGAGCAGAAGTAAAAAGGACAACTGCAGATGTAAAAATGATAAGCGCTGCAATTATCGGGATTAAGAAAAGAAGATTAAAAGTGATTGGAACTTTATAATAAACCATTAGAACTATAAAAATAAGGCCGGCGATCAAAAAATCGAGAAATGCAGCCCCTATTGAGGAGAAAGGAATTGTTTCCCTCGGAAAATATACTTTGGTAATTAAACTGCTATTGTTGACAAGACCTATCGACCCAAATGAAAGGCTCGTGGTGAAAAAAGTCCAGGGTAAAAGCGCTGAGTAAGCAAATAGGGGATAGGGAACCCCATCAGTTTCAATTTTCAGAAAAAGAGAAAATATGACAGTGAAAACGATCATTAAGGATAGGGGCTGAATAACGGCCCAGAACGCACCAAGAATCGTTTCTTTGTACCGGACTTTGACTTCCCGAATGATAAATGCTGTAAGCAGTTCCCTGTATTTAATTAATTCCTTAATGTTTTTTATCATTTTTCACTTTTAAGATATCAAAATACGGACCTGGTCTATCCAGTACAAACAAAGGAAAAACATTTATCGTATCTGCAAATAACTCCGGGATCCTTTTTGTGTGGATATTGTCTCCGGTTGCAGAAAAATGGGTAACTAGCTCTAAGTTATTTGAAGAATTTATAAGTCTGTCTTGTTCGCTGTAGTAAGCGTCAACAATGTATTCCATAGAAAATACCCGATAACCGGTTTTCAAGCTTTCCGTCTTTGAACTTTTTTTAAAACTTTCCAAATAAAGAATATTGCGGACATTATAGGGATAATTATTATCACCAATCAAATTTGCGGCCCTTAAGTAGTATCCCGGTCTAAACTTTCTTATTGGCGCGGAAGCGTTTCTTGAAGGTACGTAACCTACAGTTCTGTAAAAAGTTGCCGCAATTGGGGTTTCCGGAGGTATATTTTTATCTAACCATTTTCTCATTTGTACAAAAGTGGGTTCTTTGGTCATTAAATAGTTCCAGTATAAAGAATTAAAAGATGCAACCAGAATCACAACAAGAGCTAATAAGATGTTTTTCCTATTTAGTAATCTCTGACTGGCAACCCCGGCAAATAGAGGTACGAAAACGATTGTGGGCAAAAAGTAACGCAAGACCGGCGGGAAAACAAATATCGATAAAATCATACTAATCAAAAAAAATACAGCAAATGCAAGACGTATTTTTGTAATAATTTTTGCCTTTATGAATCCATAGATTGAGAATCCGAGTATTACTCCTTCAGCTAAAATTAGATACCAAAACATTTTGATACTAAGAATCAGCGTGGAGACTATTTGGTCAAAGTTCTTTGTTAACCAAAAATCCGGAGTCCTGATAAGAGCCACCCCCAGTGCATTATTTGAACGAAAGATCTGAAGAATGTTGCCCCCAAGACTTAGATAATTAAACACTATGATCAAGGCAAACCACATAAAAAGATGTATTAAAATACCTTTTGAAAAATCTTTCAGATGAAGTTTCCTTAAAGCTATAATTAAGGGGAAAATCACGACTATCCCCATTACTTGATGGAAACCGAAAGCGATTGCGCTAAAAACAAACGAGAAAAGTATGTTTTTAAATTCACGTTTTGTATCCTGTGTGTTTTCCACAGCAAAAAGCACAGCGAGGGTGGTGAAAAATAAAGCAGGTGATAGGGATCGGGCAAAATGGGAAACATGAACTAAATTAAATGAGACAGCTGTGAAGAAACTCGACCAAAGCGCAGCACTTTTGTTTTTAAAAAGGACAATACTCAGCCTGTATATCGATAAAATTGTTAAAGTTCCGAAAAGTGCAGAGAGGATTCTCGGAATAAACATAAAATAACCCTCTTGGGTTGTAAGCAGCAATTCCATATCGGCAAATGAACTAACCTTGCCACTTATAAAAAGAACCAAATATGCAAGAGCCAAAAATGGCAGTTGAAGATACGAACCGAGCGGACCATAGTTTCCTAGAGAAAAAAGAGTTTTATTAGCAATCATATTAAGAGCACTTAAGTGATAAACGGCTTCGTCGTTAGATAAATAAAGCATAGGGAAGCCAATTGTTAAGTTAATAATCCTAAGAGTTAGTCCTAAAACTAAGATTAGAAGAAGCAATGATTTAGGTGAAATTTTGGAAAAATTCATCAAATTTAGAAACTACATACTCCAGTTGTTTTTTGTCTATGCCGGGGTAAACACCGACCCAAAAGCCGTTTTTGGCAATTAAATCCGAATTCTTTAAATTGCCGACGACTCTATGTTTAATGTTTAAGTATGCCGGGTGCCTTAGCAGGTTACCGGAAAAAAGGCTTCTGGTTTCGATTTTATTTGATTGTAAAAAATTGACAAGATCTAGTCTTTTAAACGACGAGTTTTCACCGATCACAATCATAAATCCAAACCAACTAGGCTGAGCCTTTTTTTTGTCATAAGCCGGCAAGATTAAATACTTGCCGTATTTTCTTAATTTATTAAGTAGGTAATTAAAGTTTTCTTTTCTTTTTTTAATAAATTGGGGGAGCTTTTTAAGTTGGGCCAAACCAATCGCCGCCTGAATATCGGTCGCTTTAAGATTGTAGCCGATATGAGAATAGATATATTTATGATCGTAACCAAAAGGTAACTTACCCAGCTTAAAATCAAATCTCCTCCCGCATCTGTTGTCTTGTCCCGGCCGGCACCAGCAATCTCTTCCCCAATCACAGAATGAATTTACTAGAACATATAGGTTTGGGTCATTTGTGACTACCGCTCCTCCTTCACCCATTGTAATTTGGTGTGCCGGATAGAAAGAAAATGTTGCCAGATCTCCAAAATTAGAGACATATTTATTGTTGTATTTTGATCCCAGCGCATCACAACAATCTTCAATTACCCAAAGCTTATATTTTTTGGCAACCCTTAGTACTTCGTTAACGTCAAATGGATTGCCAAGCGTATGTGCCATAATAATTGCTTTGGTTTTTTTACTAATTGCTTTTTCAATTAACTCAGGTATTGCATTGCGTGTTGCAGGGTCAACGTCAACGAAAACAGGAATTGCTCCGTTTTGGATGATTGGGTTAATGGTAGTGGGGAAGCAGCAGGCGACTGTAATTACCTCATCGCCCGGTTTTATTCTTCTCTTTCCAAGTTTCGGAGAGGTTAAGGCAGAAAAAGCCGCCAAGTTCGCACTCGATCCGGAATTTGTTAAAGTTGCATATCTCATTCCTAAAAATTTGGAAAATTCCTTGCAAAATTCCTCTGCGAAATGGCCTTCAGTAAGCCAAAATTCCAAAGAAGCGGAAACGGCATTTTCGATTTCCTCTTTATCGAATACTCTTCCTGAAACCCTAACATGGTCTTTTCCCCGAGTAAAAGTTTTTCTATGATGCTTTTTGTAGTATGTAGCAACTAGTTCTTTTACGAGTGTAGCTTCGTTCATCAAGATCAAAATTATAACCGAATTTTTTGAGAAAGAGAAATTCGGGGCCAGATTCTTCTCCCCAAAATTATCTTCACATAATGATATAGGAAAAAAAATGTTAAAAAGGCCGACAAAAAAAGAATTAAAAGAATCCCTTCACCCTTAAAGATCTCCGGCTTATATTGACTCGCTTGGAGAATAAAAGTGTTGATGGAAGAAGTGTCGTAGTAGTGTGAAGCTACCCAAAAGAGAGAAAAATAGTTAAAGATGATGGTTGCTATAACTAATATTGCGGCTACCCACTTCTTAAAAGATTCTGGAAAGAGTGTTAGTAAACCCACAAAAACTAATCCAATGTGAGCAATAATTGTTGGAAAAAAATAACGACCCTGAATTCCAAAGGAAAAACCATGGCCTCTGATAAAAAACCAGTCGAAGATAGTTATAGATAAAAAGTATGCCACCGCGACGTAGGCAAGAAAAATGAGTACTTTTGTCTGTTGATCAAACTTATTTTGTTTTATGGCTTTGTAGATTAATACCAAAAGTCCGAAAATCGAAAGGACCAAAAGCCTGTTTATAATCTGATAAACAATTGGCGGTAAGGCCAAAGATAACCATTTGTAGACTCCAAAATACCAAGGTAGAGTTTCTGTCACAGTGCGACGTAAAACACCAATCAGATAGGTAGTAATCGGAAGTTCTGTCGCAGACTTCAGCTGTAAATCTTCAGTCTCCGGAATGGCTGGCAACCTAACAAACTGTTTGAATGAAGGAATTCCATGATCATTCACAAAAAATTGTAAAAAATTGATGGTTATCAAAATTATTGGAATAGTTACTATTAAACTTCCTAAAAAGATCAGTTTCTTTCTAAATTGAAGCCTCCAAAAAATAAAAAGGAGAGCAAAAGCAATTATTGGCCAAATTATTTGAAACTGAAATTTAGTACCGATACCCGCCAGAATTACGGCCGCCAACAGCATAATATCCTTCATTGAGTATTTAGAAAAGGTAATTTTGACTTTAAGATAAATTGCCAACATGAACAAAAAATTAAATAAACCATCAGATGTCACACCCGCCGAGGAAAAGATAAACATTGGCATAAAGGAGACAATACTAGTCAAGCTTATTTGTAATAGAAAATTTTTGGGAAAGATCAACCTTGATATGGCAAAAATAGTTGCAAATGTTCCTATAAATATCACTAAAGAAAAAAACCTGACGATGTATACTCTTGTGAATAAATCGCTATTCCCAAAAAGATTGTAAACTTTGCTCGCAAGATAATAATAGAGCAAGGGGTATCTTGTAGACTCTTCTGAGACCTCTGTCGTTCGATCGATACGGTTATTCAGAGACTCTATCTCTGCTTCGTGTAGCCCATCATAGGTTTTTGAATAATCAATTTTAAATTCAGGATGATATGTAAAACGATTGTTACCTAGGCCGTCTCGTTTGGTACCTAAAAGTTCCTCAGAGATTAAAATTTCCCGACTGGTGGAAAGTTCATGGTATCTTTGGACTCTTCCATGATCTGCTCTAAATGCAACCTGGCCGAAATGGGCTTGTTCATCCGGAAAGTGCCAAATTGGAATCAATAATTGCCACAGTAGAAAATTAAGGAGTAAAGCAAAAAGTAAAGTAAATTTTACAGATGGTTTTGGCAACCTCATTAAGAACCTTTTCACTATTTTTTTGATAAACTTCCGAGGACTAAGAGTCCTCGGTATTTCCTTCAAGTTTACATGAGCGAGCAAACACCTTAGTCCTCGCAAGTATGTATTCGCTTTCGCATTCATCCCCGCTGGGCCGGGTGTTCTGCGAGCGAATATAAAAAATTTTGATACAAATCCACAAGAATTCGTGCTTGTTTAGACCAGGCAAGATTTTGGGCAACAATTTGGCCTCCTCGACCAATTTTGTGTCTTAAATCTGAATTACTGGCGAGTTTTTCGATAGCCTTAGCCAAGGATTGAATATCCCCAGCATTAACAAGAAGGCCCGACACGCCGTCAACAATAGGAGAGTCGATTTCTTTTGTAGAAACAACCGGTATACCTTGAGCCATCGCTTCCAAAATGGCTGATGGATATGCATCAAGATATGATGGTAGGCAAAAAATATCCGATTGAGAAAGAATCGACCATTTCTTGGTGAAGTCGACAGGACCCAGATATTTGGCATTTACGTGTAAGGTTGAAATCTGCCTTTTAAGCTTAGTCACCGCAGCACTTGGCCCAGACCCAGCTATCAATAATTTAACATTTGGATTCTTGTGCTGAAAAATCTTTATCGCTCTTAATAAATCGAGGATTCCCTTGCGACTTACTGTCGTTCCTATAAAACTAACTATCACTTTGCTATTCTCTCTTTTTTTACTAAGTTGAGAACTTACCCCGTTAACACCTTTTTCAACCTGATATATTCTTGATTTTGAACCAAACTTTTCTCTTAACTTTTCATAACCTTTGGGGTGCATTGAGATGACAATTGCGCCTCGCCCACGGCTACCTTCCAGATTCACACTTCCCCAGAATTTTGCAATAAGAGTAAAAAGTACGTTTTGGAAAATTGCCCAAAGCTTGGATTCACCATGCTCTTTCCAGATGTCAACCGAATCCTGCTGGCCTTGTTTGTCTTGTGAGTAATGGTCGAAGAAATAACAGCTATAGAATACAACTGGTGTACCTTTGATAAAAGGATAGATTAATGATGGACAAAATTGCATATACTGGACAATGTCTGGTTTTAATTTTCTAACAACTCTCAGCTCGTCAAAAAACATCCTAAGGCGGAAGCTACCATAGCCTCTTCCAAAAGATACATACCTACTGGCAAAGTGATGGACGATACCCTTTTGCCTCAGTACATTACCAAATTCTTTCTGAAATCTGGTAACATGAGGCTTCTGGATTTTCGTGGTTAAAATCTCAACTTCTTGGCCGAGTTCTCTTAGCGCGCAAGCAAGCTCAAAGGTGTCTCTCCACGTCCCCGGATAGTAAAAGGCGCCTGGCGCTCCTCCTGCTACCCATTTATTTATCAACAGAATTTTCATTTTGATAATTTCGTCTTTTTCGTAAGAAAGCCGTGCTTATCCCTTACAAACTTGAACAATTTAATCGAGAAAATAATTGGATATATAAAAGGGGTAATTTTAGGTGTCAAGACTGGCGCGGTTTCAATTTTCCGCACTAAGTTTGAAAATGTTAACTTTGGTTTTTTCAGTTCGTTTTTTGTCAATAAGTAATTGGCATCTTTAACATTAAAGAATTTTCGGCGGTCTCCGGCTAATTCTTGATTTCTTTGGCTTTCCGGCCCATGCCAAACTTGCCAGTGTCCTCCAGCATGTGAATAATCATGTTTTTGATGAATGGCCAAAATAACATCCGTCGCATCAATAACAGGAATTTTTAGATGTTTTGCCTTATATACCAACCAATTATCCCAAGCTGTCCTGCCAAGGGCAAAGTCTGGCATCTCAAAATCAATCTTAGGCGTAAATACGAAATAATCGTTTGCACCATACCTGTCTAATCTTCCTTCTTTTAAAACGCGACTTTTAAGTTTCTCTTGCCACCCATTTTTAAATTCAAGCTCTGATTTGACATTAAGATTCCAACGCCTGCCGGTTAAGAAAAATTTGGAAAGTTTAATCTGCTTTATGGCCTTGGTAAAATCGTCTGTAAGAATAATGTCGCAATTAACATAGGCAAGTTTTTTAAATTTAGCCACCTCGTAAGCTTTTTTAAAAACGTCGGGTAAAAGCGGTGTCCCAAATTCATTGACCGCGATATCTCGAACATGCAAAGCATGATATTTCTTAGCTATTTGGGCTACTCTATAACCGCTGCCTAAAAGAATTACCTGGGGTTTAGGATGAAGTTTACACCAACTGGCAATTGCATTTTCCTGAATGACAGCAAAATGGCCCCTAAAATCTTTGGGAGAAGTAAATATAGTCAGCATAAGCAAAGAAATTATATTATATTAACCGGTAAAAAGATGAGATTTTTAGATGTAAAGAGGAATTAACCTTAGGTGGAAATAGAAACGGACTGATAAACTTCCGAGGTCTGAAAGACCTCGGTATTCCCTTCAAGTTTACATGAGCGAGTAGATACCCCGGTCCTCGGAAGTATGTATTCGCTTTCGCAGTCATTCGTGAACTAAGAGTCCATAGCGTTCTGCGAGCGAATATAAAATTCCTTTTTTGAAACTTCTCCGTTAGTCTTTTTCTTATGCTTTGGTCTAGCCTTAGCATTCAGGCTTCTTTCAGCCAGCACTTTGTGAAGATTTTCAGCCACTTTTTGGCGATCTTTATTGGCAAAATACCACTCAATAGTCGTTTTGAGTCCCTCGGAAAATTTTACCTGCGGCTCCCAGCCAAGAAGTTCTTTGGCTAGTTTATTGTTGGCTACCCGGTTTGCAGGGCCTGTCGGCATTTCAGGATGCAACCTGACTTTGGCACTGTGACCACTGTATTCAAGGATCATCTTGGCAGTTTCCAAAACGGTAAGTCTCTCCTCTGAGCCGAGGTTGACGCTTGTGCCATCATCAATTTTCTCAGCAGCCAGTAAAAGCCCGGAAATTATATCGTCTACATAAGTCCAGTTTCTGACCTGTCGGCCATTGCCCCAAATGATAAATGGATCTTGTTTGATAAAGGCTCTAGCAATCATCGCCATTACTGCATGGTCTTCCTTGCCTCGAGGGCCGTACACCACAAAAAATCGGCAAGCTGCTGATTTGATACCAAACTCCTGTGTATACGCTCGAAGTGTCATCTCAGCCATTAGTTTTGCCCAGCCATACATATTGTCCGCGTCGTATGGTGGCCCTACTTGTTGCTCGGCAAGGTAAAGCTTTTTCTTTGGATCGATCTGCAAATAATTTGGGTAGACGCATCCTGAGGAAGCAAAGACGATTTTTCCAACACCGGCCATGTAAGCTTGCCAAAAAAGATTACCATCAAGAAGAAGGTTGGTGGACGGCCCTGCCTGATGAAGATCGACATAAGCCCGCCCCCCATGATCGCCGGCCAAATGAAAAATTAAATCGATTCCACCAACGGCCTTCTTGGCAACCTTTGTCTCTCTCAGATCTCCTTTAACAAACTCAATACTTTTATTGGAAACATGCTGTTTGATGTTTTCAAACTTCCCAGAAGAAAGATCATCAACAACCCTCACTTCTAAGTTTTTAGAAATGAGATCATCAACTAAATGGGAACCTATAAATGAGGCTCCGCCGGTTACTAGGATTTTTTTATTCTTCCAAAAATTGCTCTTCATTGTGAAGTTTAGTTAGTTTCCCATACCAACCGTTTGATAAATAGCTACTTTATCATATTTTAGCGGATCAAGTAGCCTCCAACAATCCAGCAAAAATGGCCTTTTGCCATTTACGGCCAAGTCACCTGGCTTAATACTTTTAAACTCCGGCCACGGAGTCGTGATTATTATAATATCAGATTGAGAAAGACAATTCCTTAGCGACCTTGCCAAAAGAATCTTTGGGGAAAGTAACTCCCTTGCTCTATTCATTGCTTTTGGGTCCCAAACATAAACCTTAGCACTTTTTCGACTAAGCAAATTTGCGATTTTAACTCCTGCTGATTCTTCAGCCACATCAGTATCAGGTTTATAAGCCAGTCCTAAAATGGCTATTTTACAATTTTTATTCGTAGAAAAGCTTTGCTTATTGGCGCTAATCTTTTCAACCCTTTTTACGATTTGACGGGTTATATTTTCATTAACTAAATCGGCAGCTTTGGCAATTGAAGCTTGCACTCCTGTCTTTTTGGCAAAATGGGCAAAAGCACGATTATCACGAGGGAAACAAGGTCCACCATAGGGAAGAGAACCTTTAAGGTACTTGCTACCGATTCTTTTATCAAGTCCTATGGCCGCTGTGACCCGATCTACATCGCCTCCTGAGACTCTCTCACATATTTGAGCAAGCGTATTAGCAAAAGAAATTTTAGTAGTGATATAGCTATTTAAGGCAATCTTGGTAATCTCGGCATTCACAAAGTTCATCCTGACAATCGGTGGTTTATTTATGCAAAATTTGCGATAGAAACTCTCCAGTATCTCGCCGGATTTTTTACCTGACTCTCCGACGAGCACGAAATCTGGGTTCAAAAGGTTATCAATAACAGATCCTAGAGCGATAAATTCTGGATTGTAACAAATACCAAAATCTCTGTTGAGTCTTTTGCCTGATGCCTTTTTCAGCGCCGGAATAATTTCAATGTCCATTGACTTGGGCATTATTGTGCTAGTTACAACTACCAGATGAAACTTATCTTTTTTTGCCAAAACTTTCCCGATTTTTTGAACTGCGCTTACTACATATCTATTAGAAAATGCACCATTTTTAGTACTTGGTGTTGGCACGATAATAAATGTAATGTCGGAATTATTTATTGCTTCATTGTAATCTGAGGTCGCTTTGATCTTTCGGCGATTTTTGGCAATCAACTGCTCAAGGCCTGGCTCATCAACCGGTGCTTTACCTTGATTTATAAGCTTTATAAGGTGGTCATTAACGTCAATGCCAATAACATTAAACCCACGGGAAGCGCAGGTGGCCAAAAAAGGGCTACCTAATTTCCCAAGACCTACGATAGAAATTGTTTGCATAGTTACTTTAAAATGTTCGAGCGGCAATGGGCATCCTCCAACCAGGCCCAAATGCCCTACCAGTTACTTTCAATGTTGGTGGAGCCTGTCGCCTTTTAAATTCAGCGCTAGCTACCATAGACAAAACTTTTGCGACTAGGTACTTATCAAATCCTTTTGAAACTACCTGTTTTGGCCCCTCGTGTTTTTCTATGAATAGAGAAAGAATCTTATCAAGAACATCATAAGGGGGCAAGCTGTCCTGATCTTTTTGATTTGGTCTGAGCTCGGCAGATGGTGCTTTCTCAATGATTCTTTTTGGGATAATTTCGCCCTCACGATTAATCCATTTTGCTAGTTTGTAAACTTGGGTTTTTAAAACATCGCCGATGACAGCAAGCCCGCCGGTCATATCCCCGTAAAGAGTAGTGTAACCGACAGTTAATTCTGATTTATTACCGGTTGAAAGAACTAGGGCTTCATATTTATTGGAAAGTGCCATTAAAAGATTGCCTCTAATTCTTGCTTGAATATTTTCTTCAGTGATATCTTTCTTGAATCCTTTAAACGCATCATCGAGAGCTTTGTCATAATTTTTTATAAGACTGGCAATTTCGAAAGTCACAGTTTTGATGCCAAGATTCTTAGCTAATCTTTGGGCATCAATCATGCTTTGGGCAGAAGTGTATGGTGAAGGCATCAAAACACCAGTGACGTTTTTGGAGCCAAGAGCTCGACTGGCAATAGCGGCTACCACGGCCGAGTCGATTCCGCCAGAAAGACCGACTAAAACTTTGCCGAAGCCGCATTTTGAAAGATAATCCTTAAGTCCTAAAGTTAAAGCTTCCAATACCATCTCTTCTTGTTTTTGGGGATAAAGTGATATGGAATTTATTGTTCGAGCTTGCTCGCCTCGCTTCGCGGGCGAAGCGGGTCGAGAACTTCTTTTACTTCTCGACTCACTATGTTCGCTCGAAGAATAAATATCAATTCGATTAGTATCAATAACAACGATATCCTCCTCAAAAGCTTTTGCCCTTGATAGCAATCTTCCTTGGCCGTTAAATACCAGACTTGCCCCATCAAATATTAGATCATCATTGCCTCCCACTTGATTTACATAAATAATGGGTGTTTTGTATTTTTTTGCAGAGGTAGCTATCATAGATTCTCTTAGTTGTTGTTTTTCAATTGTAAATGGGGATGCGGAGAGATTGATGATGAAATCGACCTCTTTAGCAAGTTTTTCGATTGGGTCAAAATGATAGCGAGGTCTATGCCAGAAATCTCGATCGTTCCAAAGATCTTCACATATGGACACGCCGATTTTTTTACCTTGGTGAGTTAATATTTGGGGTTTATCAGCAGGCTCAAAGTACCGATCCTCATCAAAGACATCATACGTTGGCAAAAGGGATTTAAAGAAAATTTTTTCGACTCTTCCCTTATGTAATAGACAAGCGACATTGGAAAGTGGCCTACCCGTTCTATTTTTGTTAACTACGGCAGTTCCAACCAAAAGAGGCGGCAGTGACTTAGTGTCTCTGGCAATTTTCTCGAGAGTTGTCCAAGATCTTTTGATAAATTCTGGATACAATAACAAATCTCTCGGCGGATAACCCAACAGGACGAGTTCCGAAGTAACAATCAAATCTACTCCATTGGCCTTAGTGGCGAATTTTTTGATTTTAGCGGCGTTACCATCAAGATCGCCAACTATTGGGTTAATTTGCAACAGTGCAACTTTCATATTTTATATTCGCTTACAGAAAATCGTGGATTCAGTCCGCGAATGAATGCATAAAGCGAATACATACTTTCGAAGGGGTAAAAGCATCCATATGTTCAGATTTTCTACGCTCATGTAAACTTAAAGATCAATACCGAGGGCTTTTAGCCCTCGGAAGTTTATTGGATTTTAAGAATTTCTTATACCAGTCAATTGTTTTTATGAGTCCGTCTTTAAGTGAAATCTCTGGTTGCCATTTTAGAAGTTTCTTTGCTTTTTCTCCTCGACAATAAAAACGAAACATCTCATTTTCTCGATAAGGAAGGCCACCTAATCTCCATTTGAGACGATAGCCTGTTAATTTGACAACCATTTCAACCACCTCTTTTACTGCATGTTCTTTACCTGTCCCCAAGTCAATTACTTCACCAATTGCCTTCTTGTTGGTTGCTGCAAGAAGAAAACCATTGACAATATCTGAAACATAATGAAATTCCCTTGTCTGTTGGCCTTTGGTGACTTTGACTGGTAATGATTTTAGGCAGCTGGTAATAACATCAGGTATCAACATTCCACCTGTTTGGCAAGGACCATAAGTCAAAAAAGGACGAACATTAATTACCGGGAATCTGGAAGCTTCATATAACATTTGACAGAAATGGGTTGCCGCTACTTTCGTAGCAGAATAAGGTGAGAGAGGTTTCTCTCGTTGTTCCTCGTTAAATGGCATAGGATTATCACCGTATTCATCACAGGTGCCTGTATTAACAAAAGATCTTATATCTTTATTGATGAAACAATTTACAAGATTGATTGTCCCTATAAGATTGGTCTCTAAATTCTCTTTTATCAGGTGAACAGATTGGCCTCGGTTTACGCAAGCAGCAAGATGAAAAATAACTCGATCGTCTGAGTTTTTAAGAGCTACTTGGAGTTGGTGCTTATTGCGAAGATCAGCCTCTAGAATCTTAATACGAGTTAAAATGTCTTTTAGCCTCCAAACAGAAGATTTAGGTCTCTTTAAAATTGAAACCTTGGCACCTTTTCGCAATAGTGATCGAACTAAATTCGATCCTATAAATCCTGTTGCCCCAGTAACCAGCACATTTAGGTTTTTAAAATCATTCATAATTTAATAGTCTTTAGGCGGTACCTGAATATATTAAAAAGAAACTCAAATATAGTTAAATAACTTACATTAGAAGAGCCGCCGCCTCTAGGAGTAAATATAGCCGGTATTTCCTTTATTGATAATTTCTTGCTTTTTGCTTTGATTAACAGTTCAGCATCTAAGAACCAATCGTTTGATACAAGGTTAATCTTTTCATATGACGATCTCTTAAATAGCTTTGGTGTTCCATTTACATCTCTTTCATTCATTAAAAAAAGAATCGAAAACAAAGCATTATATATTTTGGTAACTAAATTTCTCTTTAATCCGTCGTAGCGTTTAACTCTAACAACTTTGCAAATATCCAGAGTGGAATCGGCAATAAGCTCTTTGGCGACTCGAACTAAATAAATAGGTTTTATCTGACCATCTCCCCACATGTAACCAATGTAGGGAGCTTCGCATACTGCAAGTCCTCTGCGAATTCCATACCCGTATCCTTTATTTTTTCCAATAGTTACTGATTTAATGATCATAAACTCGTTTCTTAGACGGTTTATAATTTCACCGGTTTTATCGGAAGAACCATTATTAACTAAAACGAATTTCACACTGAGTCCATTATTTCTACACTGCAAAATCAAAGAGCGAACTACTTTCTCAATAACATCTTCCTCGTTGTAAAAAGGTAAAACTATACTAAATGTTTTGTTGCTTCTAGATTTCTTCATCAGAGAAAATTAAAGAAGGGTTGATTAGGCAAGCGTGTTCTCAAAAAATCCTTTAGTGCAAGGTAAATTAACGAGACGAAATAGAACCATGTTATAAAAAAGGCTGATCGTAAACCTCCTAAATAGAGAAAGGTGGGTGTTCCAATAAATCCGGGCATGCTTGAAATTAAAAGTGAAGCAAAAATAAGCCAGAAAACAGCAGTTGCCGCTTTATCCCTTCTTGAAAACATAAAAATTCCCAAAAGTGAAATATATAAAAAGTAATTCATCAATATTGGCGGTAAAAACTTACCAGGCGAATTCACTGTTAATTCTTCATTTAACTTGTTAATTGCTTTCGCCTTTGCCAAAATATTGCCGAACCAGAGACGTGGCGATTCGAAAGAGTATTTGAAGTATAGACTGCGAAGAATACTGTAATATTCATTAGTCATGTAGTTGATATTGGGATTAACTTCATGAACAAATTTAATAGGATTATTATCATCCCATTGGATGCCATAGCTATTGGGAATGTACCCTAGCCCCATAAAAGCATTGTGCCAGATGCCATGATGGGTAATCATGTCAGATGATGCTCCATTAAAATATTTTAAGTTTCGCCAACTTCTTACCCCATTTAATAAAAGCATTGGTGCTAGATACACTAAAATTAACAAAGATACAATAAGAATATTTTTCTGCAGATTGGAAAAGTAAAGCCTAAAAATATGTTTTTGCTTAATTCGAGCGTAGCGAGAATCAAGGTTCTGAGCGAAGCTCAGGTCCTTATTCGGAGAAAAGCTTTGCTTATTCGCAGAAAAGCTCTGCTTATATTTTTTGAGACCATCTTGGATGGC
>Ga0209751_10003176_pt1 | contig 16032 bp, 11 predicted proteins | sample RifCSP13_1_FD_184019 | JGI IMG/M metagenome (GOLD analysis project Ga0209751, IMG submission 184019) | Soil microbial communities from Rifle, Colorado - Rifle CSP2_sed 13_1 (SPAdes) (version 2) | ecosystem: Environmental > Terrestrial > Deep subsurface > Rock core/Sediment | place: Rifle... | reverse complement strand
ACGCCGTGGCGACCACCACCGGGGCCTCGCCGGACTTGAGCCTGGTCTCTGCCTCCAGGCGCGTCCGCCGCGAGAGGCTTCCATGGTGGGCTTCCACCTTCCCCTCGCCGAGGAGCTTCGTGAGCTGGTGCGCCACACGCTCGACCAGGCGGCGGGTGTTCACGAACACAATGGTCGTGCGATGCGCTCTAGAGAGGTCGGCGATCCGCTCGTAAATCTCCTGCCGAAGTTCATGCGTGGCCACGTGCGTCAGCGGCTGGCCTGGAACCTCGATGCGGAGGTCGAGGGTCCGGCGGTGGCCCATGTCCACGATGGCGCAGTCCGGAGAGCCGTCCTCGCGCTCCCGCTTCGAACCGATCAGCAGGCGGGCGATCTCCGCGATCGGGCGCTGCGTGGCGCTCAGGCCGATCCGTTGTAGCCGCCGCCCCGTCAGGACGTCCAGGCGCTCCAGGGAGAGGGCGAGGTGCACGCCACGCTTATTGCCCGCCACCGCGTGGATCTCGTCCACGATCACGCTGCCGGCCGTGGCCAAATAGCGCCTGCTGCTTTCGGCCGTCAGGAGGATGAAGAGCGACTCGGGGGTCGTAACCAGGATATGCGGAGGCTTGCGCACCATCCTGGCGCGCTCGCTGGCAGGCGTGTCGCCGGTCCGGACCAGGACGCGGATCTCGGGGAGCGGCATGCCCTGGGCCTCCGCCAGCGCCCGGATCTCCCGGAGCGGTCCCTGCAGGTTCTTCTGGATGTCGTTGCCAAGCGCCTTGAGCGGCGAGACGTACACCACGTGGGTGCGGTCGCCGAGCAACCCGCTGGCTGCCGCGCGTACGAGGCCGTCGATTGCCCACAGGAAGGCCGCAAGCGTCTTCCCCGATCCGGTTGGCGCCGCGATCAGGGTGTCCTCTCCCGCCGCGATGTGGGCCCATCCGGCCGCCTGTGGAGCCGTAGGCTCACCGAACGTGTCGCAAAACCAGCGGGCGACGAGCGGATGAAACAGGTCGGTCACGTACACCTCATCGAGATTGGTATTCGGCGAGGGACAAAGATCTTCGCGAATGGAATTATACCTCATTTGGAGTATTTTTGCCTTGACGCTTGCGGCCAGCCCCTGGTAGCGTCTTCAGCTATGACCCTCTGCGTGTCTTTGCGCCGATGGCGATGGTTTCATGCTTGCTGGCTTGCCGTGCTCGTGTCGGCGAGCGTCATCGCATGCCAGACTGTCCCCATCACTAGCCGTTCTCAGCTCCTACTTCTGCCGGAGACGGAGGAGGTCCAGATGGGGGTCCAATCCTACCAACAGGTGCTTCGGAAGTCCAAGCTCTCCGCTGACTCCGCGGCTAACGATCTGGTCAGACGCGTGGGGACCCGCATCAAGCAGATCGAGGCCTGGCTTCCGGAAGCCATGCAGTACTACCGCCCCGCCCGCTAGTGCCGTTCCAACTTGTTGCGGCTAATGATACAGAGGCATGCAGTACATACGTCTCTTTCACCGAAGCCTCACTATTTCGGCGTAAATACTTGGAACGGCACTAGCTTGGGTTCATTTTCCAGCGTTACGACAGGCAGCTTGGGGTGCTGTCTTCTCAGGGGACCCCTCTGTTGATGGAGACCTGATCGTGGAGAAGTTTCGAGGGGTAGACTACTACGAGATCGAGGAGCTGTTCACCGAGCAGGAGCGGATGGTGCGGGACACCGCGCGCGCCTTCGTTGACGAGGAGGTCCTTCCCGTGATCAGGGCGCATCACCGGGCAGGCACGTTCCCGACGGCGCTCATCCCGAAGATGGGGGCGCTCGGATTCTTCGGCGCCAACCTGAAAGGGTATGGGTGCGCCGGCGTCAGCAATGTCGCCTACGGCCTCATGATGCAGGAGCTGGAGCGGGGCGACTCGTCCATCCGGAGCTGCGCCTCGGTTCAGGGCGCGCTGGTCATGTACCCGATCCACGCCTTCGGCAGCGAGGAGCAGAAGGAGCGGTGGATTCCCGAGTTGGCCAGCGGGGAGGTGGTCGGATGCTTCGGCCTCACGGAACCGGACCACGGCTCCGACCCCGGTGGGATGACCACCAAGGCAGTCAGGGTGGGGGATGGCTTCCTGTTGAACGGGACGAAGATGTGGATCACCAACGGGAGCCTGGCCGATGTCGCCGTCGTGTGGGCCAAGCTGGACGGCGAGGTGTGCGGGTTCTTGGTGGGGAAGGGCACCCCGGGTTTCCGCGCGCCGGAGATCGAGGGCAAGTTTTCCTTGCGGGCTTCGGTTACCTCCGAGTTAGTGTTGATGGACTGTCTCATCCCGGAGACGAACCTCCTGCCGCAGGCGCGGGGGCTCAAAGCGGCGCTCACGTGCCTGAACCAGGCCCGCTATGGGATCGCATGGGGCGCGGTCGGCGCGGCGATGGCCTGTTACGACACGGCGCTCGCCTATGCGAAGTCCCGGATCCAGTTCGGCAAGCCGATCGCCTCGTTCCAGCTCGTTCAGGAGAAGCTGGTCACGATGCTGACCGACATCACGACGGCTCAGCTCCTCTGCCTGCGGCTGGGCCGCCTGAAGGACGCCGGGCGTCTGAAGACCGCTCAGGTCTCGATGGCCAAGCGGAACAATGTGGCGAGGGCGCTCGATATCGCGCGCCTGGCCCGCGACATCCTGGGGGCCGCCGGGATCGTGGACCTGCACCCGGTCATCCGGCACCTCCTGAACCTGGAGACCGTCAAGACCTATGAGGGCACGCATGACATCCACACGTTGATCCTTGGCCGCGACATCACCGGCATCTCCGCCTTCGAATAACCTGGTTCTGCTCAGCCTTGAAGTCCTTTCTTCTGTGACCTCCTCGGCTCCTGCGCTCTTAAAGGGCTCTTACGAAGTGCTCGCGCAAACTCTCAAGTTCCTCGAATTGAGGGTACTGTCGGTGTCCTCCACCGGCGCCCGTGTGCATGAAGGCAGGACCCGAGCTGTTCGATCATGTGCCTAGCCACATTCCACTTCTACGTCGATCACTTTGGCGACCGCCAAGTCAGCGCCGGATGCCCGGACGCGGCCGCGAAAGGCGAGTTGCTGTGAATCAGACATTCCACCTTGCCGGGTGGGCACGATACTCGGCGAAACTTGGAAGCCTCTGGTCCTTTTCCGACACGATTGGGCGACTAATCGGCCAGGGGATCGACAGATCAGGGTCAGCCCAGAAGATCCCTCCTTCTCCCGCTGGGTTATAAAACGCGTCTATCTTGTAGAGCACGTCAGCCGGCTCGTCACCCAGCGTGCAGAAGCCATGGGCAAAGCCTTGTGGAACCCACAGTACGCGCCCGTTCACGTCGCTCAACTCCAACCCAAGACTCCGCCCATACGTGGGAGAGTCCGGTCGGATATCGACAGCCACATCCCAAATTTGACCGCGTATCACGCCAACGAGCTTGCCTTGAGTGGGGCGGTATTGGTAATGGAGCCCGCGCAGCGTTCCGGGCGATGAACGGGAGTGATTGTCCTGGACGAAATTTGTCGGTAGCCCGTTCTCGCGAAAGCGAGCGAGCTGGAATCGCTCTGTTACGAAACCACGTGCATCTCGATGGATGACGAGCTCGATCAACACCAAGCCTTCAAGATCAAGTCGCGTGATTTTCATGAGGAGTCTTCCCGGGTGTAGTAATTCGAAGCAATAGCCGTCCGCTTTCTTGGGTGTGGATTCTCCCTTCCCGTGGATCCTCCATCACCCCGATTCAGTCAGACGAATTGAGGTCTTCTTCGACCAAGCTCAGGTATTCGTATTCTTGCCAGGTCGATGTCGATATCACGTGTGGTCATGACGAGGGTCGCTTTAGGAAGGAAAGACTCGCGCAGGGCTATGTGAGCACGATAATCTAATCGGGGTCATGCTGGATTGTCAAGGCTAATGTGACCTTCGAGTCTGCCTCACTTACCCGCACAACCGGATGCGTTCCACGCCGTGTTCCAGTGAGGGACGGGCTTCTCGTGTCGAAGTGTCTTCATGATGGACAGGCTGCAGATTTTGTGGTAGGAAATGCCCGTGTCTTCCCGCGGCGAGACGGTTCAAGGTCAGATTGACCAAGACATCGAGGGTTTCGACTACCGACATATCGGGAGCGAAGGAGAGGAAATGCAGACAACAATCCACAGGAATGGACGGTGCCTTGTGTGGCTGCTCTCTTGGCTCGTTGCAGTCCTTGCGGGCTTTTGTCCGATCGCTTCGGCTGGTCCGATGGCCTATGCGACCAACGAAAAATCCGATGATGTCTCGGTCATTGATACCGCCACCAATAAGGTCGTCCGCACGATCAAGGTGGGCAAGCGACCGAGGGGCGTCGCAATTTCGCCGGACGGGCGGCGTGTGTATATCAGCAACGGCAATTCGGACAGCGTCAGCGTCATCGATGTCGAAATCGGGAAGCAGATTGAGGCGTGGCCCGCTGGAGTGGACCCCGAGGGGCTGGCGCTCAGTCCTGATGGGGCTCGCTTGTTCGCAGTGAATGAGAACGGCGGAACGGTGACCGTAATCGACACGGGCAGAGGGACAACGGTCGCGACCATCGAGGTCCAGACAGAGCCCGAATGGATCGCCATCAGCCCGAACGGACAGGTTGCCTATGTCTCGAACGAGACATCGAGCACCATCTCTGTGATCGACACCTTGGCCCTCAAGGTGGTGGCTTCGATCCCTGTGGCCAAGAACCCACGAGGGATCGCCTTCAGCCCCGACGGGAAACTGGCCTACATCGCGAGTGAGCAGACAGAACCCGGTGTGCTGTCGGTAATCGACGTTGCGAAGCGCCAAGTGGTCAAGACGATTCAGGTGGGCGAACGGCCGGTGGGGATCGCGGTCACGCGAGATGGCAGCAAGCTCTATGTCTCGCATGGAAAGAGCAATGCCGTCTATGTCATCGACGCTCACGCCCTGGCGATCACCAACAAGATCGAAGTTGGTCAACGGGCCTGGTATATGGCCTTTACGCCGGACGAGAGCCGTCTGTACGTGGCCTGCGGCCGCAGCGACGCGGTCTCCGTGATCGACGTGAAGACCGGCAAGGTCATCGCGACCGTCCCCGTCGGGAAGATGCCATTCGCTGTGGCCATCCCCAAATGAGGAATCACATCACTCATTCACCGGTGACAGAAACTGAGGGTGGAGATGAATCCTGGGCTGGCGGGAACCGCGCGACGCCGAAGCACGTTCGGTCGATGTGGGTACCAGCGGCTCTCCTTTGGGCCGGAATCAAGGCGTCTCCCAGGACGCATGTCGGGCGGATCTTCCCAGTGCTCTAGTGTGCGGACCTTTGCTTGGTGATATGTGCCCTCCGCATAGGCCGAAGAAGTCGCCCGAGGGCGGTGGTATCCTGTTCCCTGATTGAGCAGGCCCGGAAAGGAAGGTTCCCGAAGGTGAGCGACCTCATTCATTGGCGGCAGGAGCTCCGACGGTTCCTCCAAGGGCAGGAAATGATCCTTAAAATCCAGTACGAGGGGCCGGACTTGAACCCGCGCCGCTTCTGGCACCAGCTCGCGAGCCCGAATCCGCTCCGGTTCGCCTGGCAGGCTTTGACGGTGGCGCTCACGACCTTTATGCCCTCCGGGGCTCTGAAGAACGCCCTCCTTCGTTCCATCGGTATGCGGATCGGCCGCGAGGTGTTTATCGCTTCAGGCGTATTCTTCGACGTAGAGTTCCCATCCCTGATCGAAATCGGTGAAGGGGCGATCATCGGGACGAAGACGCAGATCCTGACGCACGATGTGACGATCCGGACGGTCCGGGTCGGCCGAGTCAGGATCGGGCGCCAGGCCGTCATCGGCGCCGCCTGTGTCATCCGGTCTGGCGTCCGCATCGGAGACGGCGCGCTTGTCTCCATGCAGTCCTTTGTGAACCGTGACGTCCAGGAGCACGAGCTTTGCGGCGGCAGCCCCCTGCAGACGATCCGTATCCTGACCGACCTCATCTGATTCGTGAAGGGGTTACGTTTGCTGCCCGATGCAGAATGAAGCACAGATAGAGACCTGCAAGCTCCTTCTCTCGACCAACCCATTTATCTCGCTCCGAAGCTTGGGTCGCAACTTCGTCTGGGATTGCAGGAAGCGGAAACTCACTTGATCCCGGACGCCGTCCAAACATCTAATGACTATGCCAACCGTCCGTGCTACCCGGAACTGATAGCCATCATTGTCGCGGGTGCCCTACACGTATCCGTGGGGATTCTAGTTTCAGTATCGGTTGCGCGAATCTATAGCGCCTTCGTTTCTGTTTGCTTTCTCATCTACGTCGTAAGGCGCGCAAGCACTACGAAGAGTGTGCTCCGCCTATGGGGAATGCGGCGCGACAATTTCTGGACAGCGTTTCGTTTCCAGCTCAGCTTTGGCGCGTTTGCAGCGATTTGTATTCTCGGCGTTGCGATGGTTGAGGGATCGTTCGCGCTTCCAAAGAGGTTTTGGCTGACGCTAGGACTTTATCCAGTGTGGGGCATTGCTCAGCAATTTGCGCTTCAAAACCTGGTCGCAAGGAACTTGTCCGGACTCCTGTCCCATTCCCTCGCTATTGCTTTCGCCTCCGCTATCCTCTTCGGTCTGTCGCACACGCCACGTGGTTCATTGGTGTTCGTGTCGTTTTTCCTGGGATTCTTCTTCACGCTGATTTACCAGAGATTCCCGAATCTCTGGGCAGTGGGCATCGTGCACGGCATTCTTGGAACTCTGGCTCTTTACTTCGTGGTAGGCGAAGATCCCGGTGTAAGAATCCTCACCCTTCTATTGCGTTGGCAAGGGAGGATCTTTCCGTGACCTACACTCCGTTTCAAGAACTTCCTGTTTCGAAAATCGACTACCCTCTCGCAGGAACGTCCGGTTGGGGATCTTCTCCCCAGGCCCACCGGAGAGGAAGCGCCAGCTAACGGAAAACTCGCGGTACGATCGGCTACAGTGGTGATACATTGAGAGAAATTGAGGTGGTAGCGGCAGCCAGACCTATGAACGGGAAAACCTGTATCGTCACCGGTGCCAATGCCGGGATTGGCAAAGCCACTGCCCTTGGTTTGGCGAAGATGGGCGCAAAGGTCGTCATGGTGTGCCGGAGCCGGGAGCGCGGTGAGGTTGCCTTGGCCGAGATCACCCGAGAGAGCGGGAACGACTCGGTCTCCTTGCTGCTCGCGGATTTGTCCTCGCAAACCGCCATCCGGAATCTCGCCGCAGACTTTACGGCCACATACCCTAGCCTGCACGTCCTGATCAACAATGCAGGGATGATTCCCAAGAGGCGCACCGTCACGGAGGATGGTCTCGAAACGCAGTTCGCGGTCAACCACCTGGCCTACTTTCTCCTCACCAATCTCCTCCTCGACAAGCTCAAAGCCAGCGCTCCAGCGAGGATTATCAACGTCAGCTCCAAAGTTCATGAACGAGCATCTATCGACTTCGATAATCTGCAATCAGAGCGATCCTATCGCCCCACCCATGTCTATGCTTGGACCAAGCTTGCCAATGTGCTGTTCACCTACGAACTAGCCCGCAGGCTCGAAGCAACCCGTGCGACGGCTAATTGCCTCCATCCTGGCCCCGTCGCGACCGATCTAATGGCTGGTTACATGCCGAGCGTACCCCGATTCATGATGAAGATTATCGCACATAGCCCGCAAAATGCCGCGCAAACGTCACTCTACTTGGCCACGTCGCCAGATGTCGAAGGGGTCAGCGGGAAGTATTTCGTGAATCAAGAGTCAGCCCTGTCATCTAAGGCGTCTTATGACAGAACTGCTGCCCGGCGACTGTGGGAGGTGAGCGCGAAGCTGACTGGGTTGCCGATACCCAACTAACCTGAGCTGCACCTCTGCGCTCGCTAATGCACGGCGAATTCCGCAGGCGTCTTGGAGTGAGAGAGGCGACTGGATGCTCTTAATCGTCGCACCTTCTCGCGACGTAGCGGCGCCGACGGTTGTAGTAGGTCTTGCGGGAGATCCCGAAGAAGACACAGGCATCAGTCACTGAGCGGAGCTTCTGGGCCTTGCGGAATCAGTTCAGCCGTTGTCGAATGCGCTGTTCCCTGATAAGGTGTGGCACGGGTGACCTCCTTCCTGGTTCGGTGTGAGAGTTGGACTGCAACCTCTCTTCTCCCACAGGAGGGAGTGTCACCCATGTACGATAACTGAATACCGTATATCTGTGGACAGCCCTCCAGTGGTGGTAAAAATCCGTTGTCAGGAGCCGACGATGGCGCAACACAAGTTCCTGCTTGAGGAAAAGGATCTTCCGACCCGCTGGTACAACATCCAGGCGGACCTGCCGTTCCCTCTGCCGCCGGTGATCCACCCGGGGACCAAGCGGCCGATCGGTCCCCAGGACCTGGCGCCCATTTTTTCCATGGGGCTGATCAAGCAGGAGGTCAGTCGCGACCGCTGGATCGACGTCCCGGAGGAGGTGCAGGAGGTCTATAAGCTCTGGCGCCCATCCCCTCTGTATCGCGCTATCCGCCTCGAGCGAGCCCTCGACATTACGGCCCACATCTACTACAAGTGGGAGGGGGTCAGTCCAGCCGGCAGCCACAAGCCGAACAGCGCCGTCGCGCAGGCGTTCTTCAACAAGCGGGAAGGGGTGAGGCGGATCACGACCGAGACGGGAGCGGGGCAGTGGGGTAGCGCCCTGGCGATGAGCTGCAACTTCTTCGGCATCGAGTGCAAGGTGTACATGGTCAAGGTCAGCTACCAGCAAAAACCCCACCGCCGGCACCACTCCCCTCCTCAAGATGTACACCCTCGGCCATTCATTCATTCCCGCGCCGATCCATGCGGGTGGCCTCCGGTACCATGGAATGGCGCCCCTGGTCTGTGCCCTCTACGATAACCGAGTGATCGAGGCTGTGGCCGTTCACCAACTGCCCACCTTCGAGGCAGCCCTTCAGTTCGCCAGGACCGAGGGGATCCTCTCGGCCCCCGAACCGGCTCACGCCATCCGCGTGGTGATCGACGAGGCCATCAAGTGCAAAGAGTCAGGCGAACGGAAAGTGATCGGCTTCGTTCTATGCGGTCACGGCCACTTCGATCTCGGGGCCTACGACGCTTACATGGGCGGGAAGCTGCAGGACTTCGAGTACCCCGACGCCAAGATCCGGGAGGCATTGTCGGCCCTCCCGAAGGTCGAATAGGCGATCAGTGCATGCGTGGCCAACCGAGCCTGACAGTCTCTTCCCGCAGATCACCGACCATCTGACCCCTGGCCCTGTTTCTGCCTGAAATATTTCGGGAACATTCCGAGATCCTCTGTTGTCTAAAATATTGTGTGGATAGCGGGTGGTCCTCTTGGTATCCTCCGTTCTGAGTCGTGCTCACTCGCCCCAGGATTGTGAGAGTGGGCGGCAGGGGTGGCGGGTGTGCAACCGAATCTAACAAGGAGACGAATGATGAATCGTGTGGTTTGCCTGATCAGTGCAGTCTTGCTGCTATCTGTCAGTCTGGCCGCCCGGGCCGAGGTCTCAAAGGGTGACGCCGGCGCGAAGGCAGCCCCGCAAGCCTTGCTGCCACTCTCCGAGGTCGTGCTGTATTCCAGTGGTGTGGGCTACTTCCAGCGCGACGGATCGATTGACGGCAAAGTCGATGTGGAGCTCAGGTTCAAGGTGGACAACATCAACGATCTGCTCAAGAGCATGATCGTTCAGGATTTCGATGGTGGGCACGTGTCGGCCGTGACGTATGACTCCCGCGACCCGGTGACCAAAACGCTCAAGAGCTTCGCGGTGGACCTGACCACGAACCCAGGCCTGGGCCAACTGCTGGAGCAGATCCGGGGCGAGCGGATCGAAGTCGCGGCTCCGAATCCCGTGCATGGCGTGATCGTGGGCGTCGAGAAGAAACGAGAGAAGGTGGGCGACAAGGAGGTCGTAGAGGTTGAGTATCTCAATATGTTGACCGCTGACGGCCTCCGGTCACTCCCCTTGAACCAGGTCCAGCGCATCCAGCTCTCCAACGAGCAACTCAATGCCGAGCTAAGGCAGGCGCTCGAAGTGTTGGCATCGAGTCACGACGTGCAGAAAAAAACCGTGAAGCTGGAGTTCGACGGCAAAGGTCGCCGCCGCGTCAGGGTCGCGTACATCGTCGAGACGCCAGTCTGGAAAACGAGCTATCGTCTCGCGCTCTCCGAGATGAAACAACCGTTCCTCCAGGGGTGGGCGATCGTCGAGAACACCACGGATGAGGACTGGGAGAACGTGAAGCTGTCGCTGATCTCCGGTCGGCCGATCTCGTTCAAGATGGACCTGTACGAGCCGCTCTACGTGAAACGACCTGTCGTCGTCTCCCAGCTATATGAATCGCTGCGGCCGCAGGTGTATGAACAAGCGATGGAGGAGGCGGCTGAGAAGCCCAGAGAGATCGAGGCACTCGGAGCGCTCGGCGTTTCGCCGCGATTGCTTGCGAAGCGCGCGATGCCCTCGCCGGCGCCAGCAGCGCCTTCACGCCTGGCCGAGGTCGAGCTAAGGGAGGGCGTCACCTCGGCCGCGCTGCCGAAGGAGGCGGGCGAGTTATTCCAGTACGCCATCTCCACACCCATCTCGCTGGCGCGACAGAAGTCCGCCCTGCTGCCCATCGTGAGCGAGGAGGTAGATGGCCAAAAGCTTTCCATCTATAATGAGCGCGTGCACGCCAAACATCCGCTGAACGGCTTCCGGTTGAAGAACTCCACGGGTCTGCACCTGTCGCAGGGGCCGATCACTGTCTTCGACGGTGGCATCTATGCCGGCGATGGGCGAATCGAAGACTTGCCGCCCGGCCAGGAACGGCTCATCGGCTATGCGCTTGACCTCAAGACCGAAGTGGTCCCTCAGGCTCTCCCTGAAAAGGAAGAGGTGGTCGCTGCCAGCCTGCGCAAAGGGGTCCTGCTGGTCACGCGGAAGTCGATCGATGAGAAAACCTATCAGGTGACCAACCGCGACCAGACGCAGAAGGTCGTTCTGATCGAGCACCCCCTCCGGCCGGACTGGCGGCTCATCGAGCCGAGCGAACCCCCTGAGCGTGCCCGCGATGTCTATCGTTTCAAGGTTCCTATTGCTGCTGGGAGCGGAGCTCGACTACGCGTGCGCGAGGAGAAACAGATCCAGCAAACCGTCCGAGTTCAGGATTCCGGATCCGAGACGATCGGCTACTACGTGCAGTCCAAGCAGGTCAGTCCCAAGCTGAAAGAGGCGCTACAAAAGGTCATCGGCCTGCGAGATCGTCTCGACCAGACGGCCGCGCATCGTGGCCGACTCGAGCAGCAGGTCAAGGAGATCGGCCAAGAGCAGGCGCGAATCCGCGAGAACATGGCCAAGCTGGCGCAGAACTCCGAGCTGTACGCTCGCTACGTGAGTAAGCTTGGCCAGCAGGAAACCGAGATCGAGAAGCTCCGGAAGGAGATCGACACGCTGAAGGCCACGGAGGACAAGCAGAAGCGGGACCTCACCGACTACCTACTGGCGCTCGACATCGACTGAGCGATCGTGAGCGTCTCAAAAGAAAGGCGGGCGGATCCTGAAGGCATCCCGAGAAAGGTGGGCTTCGTCGCGCGTGTGTTGTTCCTTCGTCAGGGAACTGCAGTTCTTCCCTCGCCGCGGGCGGGTTACTCCGAGAGAGGTATAGCGAACGCCCTGGCGAGCCGCTCGGTTCGCTCCACATACTTGGGGACAAGCAGGGCCCTGAACAAGTTATGGGCCTCTCTGAGATGCGTTGCGGCCACATCCCGGTCTCCCCGGGCATGGGCCAGCCCGGCCAGGTCCAGGTGGGTGCGTGCAAGCTCGTATCGCGCCTGGTGCTGAGCGAAGATTCGAAGGGCCCCATCGAGATGGGTCTGCGCCTCTGCGAGGAAGCCTTTGACCATGGCGATCCGGCCGAGGGTTCGATGCGCCCACCCGACCCCATAGGAAAACTTTGCGGCCTTCGTGATCTCCAGTCCCCGCATCGCCAGGTCATGCGCCTCCTGATGCTGATCGCTCAAGCAACGAGCTTCCGCCAGGAAGACCATGAACCAGCCCTGGAACTGAGGGAACCGGAACTGACCGAGTTGTTTGACCGACTGCTCCAGCAATGGGATGGCCTGAGCTGAATCGCCTTTCTCAAGATGGGTGTAGCCCAGCCAGCCTGAGGCCATGGCTGTGTTGAGGGGGTCCGGAGACTGTTTCAGGCCTTGGTAACACGCTTCTATCCCATCCTCCCATTCCCCCATTGCCGCATAGATGATCCCGGTGGCCCACGCGGCTGATGTCTGGAGCTGCGGATCTCCAATGGCCTCCGCGATAGCCTGGGCTCGTGTCACAGCTTCGAGAGCCGGCTCAAACTCTCCCATCTGCGCATAATTCAGCCCCACGATCCAGTGCGCCGGGCCGATCCACCACTGTTCCCCGGTCCGCTCCAGCAGCGCCACTGCCTGTCGGCCGTGTTCAAGGCCCTGCGCTGGCTGCCCTGACAGGGGGGCCTGCTGCGCCAGCAGATAGTAGGCCTTGCCCATGGTGGCCTCGTCACCACATTGCCTCGCTTCAGCGATGGAGCGCTCTGCGCTCTGGGCTGCCCGCTCGTCATTCCCCAGGTACAAGTAGGTGCGGCCAAGCAGGAAATAATAGTTGCCGGCCACAGAGGGGTCCTGAAGACGCTCAAGACAGCCCTGCTGCCGCAGGAGGAGATCCAGGATGTCCTGGAACCGGCCGAGCGGGATGAGGGAGTAGGCTTCACGAAGGGCAAGATCGAGCATTCGACGGTCGCGTTCTTCAACCGGGAGGCGCTCGACATGCGCGAAGGCTTCCTGCAGGGCCCCGACCGCCTCCAGATGAGCATGCCCACGGGCCGCCTTCTCGGCAAAACGCTTCAGGTACTCGACGGCCTTCTCTGTCCTCTCCGTCCTGGGGTAATGATACGCCAGTCGGTCGATGGCCTCATCAAGACGATCTGCGTAGAGGGCTTCCAGAGCCCGTCCCGCTGCCTCATGGAGGGCCCGACGGCGTGGGGTGAGCAGGCTGCCATAGGCCACCTCCTGCGTGAGAGCATGGGTGAAGACATACACCGGCTCGGCGGTTCCGGTCTGTTCATAGAGAAACTCTAGCCTGGCGAGCTCTCTCAAATGCGGATCCAGGACGCCTGGCCCCTCCCAGATCGCCCCTAGCAGGCGCAGGGAAACCTCCCGCCCCAGGATGGACGCTGCCTGAAGGAGCCGCTTTGGTTCGTCGGAAAGGCGGTTGATGCGCGCCAGGAGCACTTCCTGGATCGTGTCGGGCACCGTCAGGCTCGGCCGAAGACCTCCCTGTTCTCCGACAGCCCGCGCCAGCTCCTCGAGGAAGAAGGGATTCCCCTCAGCCTTGTCCAGGATCAGTTGCACCAGGGGTTCGGGGACCTGCTCGGTCTGGAGTGCTGAATGCACAACGCTGAGGCTGTCCTGGGGAGAGAGCGGCTGGAGGGCCATTTGGGTCGCATACGACCTGTCGATCCAGGGCGGCTGATACCCGGGACGGTACGTGCAGAGGAACAGGATGCGGGCGCCGGCCAGGCTTTCCACCAGCGAACCGAAACATTCTTCCGAACTCTTATCGACCCAGTGAAGGTCCTCTACCGCGAAGACGATCGGCCCGCGCCGGCTGCTCTTGACACCCATCTGCCGAAGAGCCTCGATGGTCCGCGACTTGATCGCCTCTGGGGTCAGCGCGGCCAGCGGTTCTATCCCCTCCTTCACTCCCAAGAGCTGGAGGAGATACGGGGACCACTCGTCCGGATCCATCCCCACCTCATGGAGGAGGAAGCGGACCTTTTCGGTGATGGCCTCTGCGGGATCGATCTCGGTGATCCGGTAATTGCGTCGGAACATGTCGAGTATGGTGAAATAGGGAATGGCGCTCCCGTACGAGAAGCAGCGGCCCCTGAGAAACGTGACCCGCTCACCCGCAAGGCTTTGTCGGAACTCGAAGAGAAGCCGGGACTTGCCAATCCCGGCCTCGCCCCCGATCCCGACCATCTGGCCGTGGCCCCCCAACGCGGCGGCCAGACGGCTGTGCAGTAGCTCCAATTCGTGGCGCCGCCCCACGAAGGTGGCCATGCGCCTCCCAAGCCGCAAGCCCGTTCGTTCGTACCCCGCCAGACGGTACGCCCGGCCGAGATCCCGCTCGAGGACACCCAGTGTTACCAGCTCGAAGCGCCGCTCCAGGAACGGCGCGGCCGCTTCGCTGATCAGGACGGTGTCCTCCTCGGCCTTTCTCACCAGCGCCTCCAGTACGGTCCACGCCTGTTGCTTGGCGTCGAGGTCGATCTCGGTCGCGCCGCTGGCCTGTCCAACGAGGAACTGGCCTACGTGGACCCCGATCTTGACCGGTAATGGCTTGGCATCTTCACGCCGGGCGCGCTCTCCGGCCTTCAGGATGGCCATCGCGGCGTGCGCCGCATGCCTCGGCGCATCCTCCACCGGCTCAATCCCGAACGCGGCGACGATGCCAGTCGGGCTCAACTCCTCAACGCGCCCGCCAAAGCTCTGCACCTTCTCGACAAGCACTTGGATCGCCCGGCTGGCGACCAGCGGTGAGTCCGAGGTCGGGGGTAAGAGCAGGGCGGCACGCAACAGTGTCAGGCGCTGCCGCTCCCACCGGACCGCAGCGGGCGCAGGGGCCGGCGCGGGATGGGGCGCCGGAATGGAGGAAGATGGTGCCCCTGCCGGCGCCGCCCTCCGGCGGCGTGGCGGCATCGTCCCTTCGGGGCGCAGGCCATACTTCTGAATTCGGTATCGGAGCGTATCGCGGGAGATCCCAAGTCCCGCGGCGGCGCGCGTGATATTCCAGTCGGTTTGGGTAAGCGCTTCGAGAAGATGGTCCCGTTCGACGAGCCCGACGGCGGTCGAGAGCGAGACGCCTTCGTAGGGTCGCGCCGTCTCGCGTGGGCGCATGGAAGGCAGGTCGGGCAAGTCGAGCGTCTCCGCTGTCACGAGCGACGCCTCCGAGAGGAGCGCAACGCGTTCAATGACGTTGCTCAGCTCGCGGATGTTCCCGGGCCAGCGATACGCCAGGAGGGCATCGCAAGCGTCAGGAGCCAGAGTCTTGGGAGGGAGGTTGTAGTCGGCACAGGCCCTTGCGAGGAAATGCTCGGCGAGCAGCAAGATGTCCCGGCCCCGTTCGCGCAGGGGAGGCAGCGAGAGCGTCAAGACCGCAAGCCGGTGGTATAGGTCTTCGCGGAAGCGCCGTTCGCGCGCAGCGACCGCCAGGTCGTCGTTCGTGGCGGTGAGAATCCAGACATCAACCGGCTCGCTCCTGGTGCTGCCGAGCCGGCGGACCACGCGCTCCTCGATCACCTTGAGGAGTTTGCTCTGGAGTGCCTCCGGGAGCAAGCCGACCTCATCGAGGAAGATGGTCCCGTGGCTGGCCGCCTGGAACAGCCCGATCTTCGCCTGTCGCGCGTCCGTAAATGCCCCCCGCTCAAACCCAAACAGTTCCGCCTCAAGCAGGGTCTCGGGGATGGCTGCGCAGTTGATGTCCACAAAGGGACCATCGGCGCGAGGGCCCGCCCGGTGCAGTCCCCTGGCGAGCAGCCCTTTGCCGGTTCCCGTCTCGCCCTGAATGATGAGGGGTGGGAAACGACCAGACCCCGGATGGCGCTGGAGCAGTCGGCCGATCTGCTCCCTGACGGCCTCGATCCCAGGGCTCTCCCCGATCAACTCGGCTAGCGGGTCGATCTGGCCGATTCCTTTTCTTCCACCCACTCCTCGAGATCCCTCCATCGCTTAAGTTTCCCCCAATACCCGGTGATCCCCCACCCAATTGCCGCCGATTATTCCCCCACTATAGCCCTAACTCTCTGTTTTTTCAACCCTCGCCTCTTGGCATTCCCTTTGCTCCGAAATTGGCGTCGTCGGAGGTTCCCATTCAAGCAGAGATCACTTCTCACGAGGAGACCCTAGGAGGGCACCATGACAACCGTAATGACGATTGCTGACCCCGCTCAAGCGGTGACCATGTGCCGCGACGAGATGACTCAGGAGGCTGCCAGGGCAAAGGCCCTCTGGCAGAGGCACTGCTCCCGATGTCATCTGCTTCTGACCAAGTTTGACCCCTTGCAGGTGGTCGTTT
>Ga0209751_10003173_pt1 | contig 16042 bp, 14 predicted proteins | sample RifCSP13_1_FD_184019 | JGI IMG/M metagenome (GOLD analysis project Ga0209751, IMG submission 184019) | Soil microbial communities from Rifle, Colorado - Rifle CSP2_sed 13_1 (SPAdes) (version 2) | ecosystem: Environmental > Terrestrial > Deep subsurface > Rock core/Sediment | place: Rifle... | reverse complement strand
GATCCCGGGAGGCGCAGCCAGACGCAACGATGATTCAACCTGGAGGGGGTCGACCTCGGATTCGAGCCACACGTCGATCAAGTCGCCCTCGCTCAGGCAGCCCAGCGGCAGGGCGGCGCCGATGTTAATCTTGGGTTGAGGGTTGAAACCCGCGCTGTAGGCCAGGGGAAGGGAGGCGCGGCGAAATGTGCGTTCCCAAGTTCGATGCAGGTCCAGATGGCCGGTGAAGCGCATGGCCTCCGTTTTGGAGAAGGTAATCCGATAGCGCTGTCGGGCGGGCCCGGCCATCGGTCAGGCGGGCGTGAGGGAGAGGATCTCGGCCGGCACGCGCACCGGAGAGCGGACCTCGGGGCATTCCCAGACGTCCCCCGGATTCAACCGCCTCAGGTCGGCGAAGCGAGGCAGGATCCCGCAGGCGAAACAGCGCTCTCGGCAGTCGACGCGAGTCCGGCCCCGCAGGCTCCACAGGTAGTCTTCGGTCAGGAACGCTTTGCGCACGCCGGCGTCGATGTGATCCCAAGGCAGGGTCTCATCGATCGGCCGCTCGCGGTGCGTGTAGAACGCCGGATCGAGGCCCGTCGCTTCGAACGCCGCCAGCCACGCGTCCATACGCAGGTGGTCCTGCCAGGCGTCGAAGCGGGCGCCGCGCCGCCACGCCTGCTCGATGATCTGGCCCATCCTCCGGTCGCCGCGTGATAGCCAGGCCTCGAGCATCGTCTCCTCGGGGTGATTCCAGTTGAGCTTCAGGCCGGGGCCGCGCAGCGATCGTTTCAACAACGCTTGCTTGGCCCGAATCTGCTCGACGGTGTCGCACGGCACCCATTGGAAGGGGGTGTGCGGTTTCGGGACGAAAGTGCTGACGCCGGCCGTGACGTGCGCCCGCCCGCCGACGATTTCCCTCCCGACGGCGAGGACCTGCTTGCACAAGTCGGCAATGGCCTGGACGTCTTCCAGCGTCTCCTGCGGATGCCCGATCATGAAGTAGAGCTTGATGGTGTGCCAGCCATGGCGATAGATCTCACGAGCCGTGTCGAGCACCTGCGCCGTCGACACCGGCTTGTTGATGATCTGGCGCATTCGCTCAGTGGCGGCCTCGGGCGCCAGGGTGAATCCGCTGCGGTGGGCTTCGCCCTGGAGCAGATCCATCAGCTCCACCGAGAACGACTCGATCCGCAGGGAAGGCAGCGAGAGGTTCAGGTGGCGCCCGGCGAAGCGCTGGCGGACGGCCCGCACCAGCGGCAGCACCTCGTCGAAGTCCGAGGACGAGAGCGAGAGCAGCGCCACTTCCTCGTACCCCGTCTGCCTCAGCGCTTCGTCGATGGCATCGACGATCTCGTCGACGCTGCGCTCGCGGACCGGACGGGTGATCATCCCGGCCTGGCAGAAACGACAGCCGCGGGTGCAGCCGCGCATGATCTCGACGGCCACCCGGTTGTGAGTGACATCGATGTAGGGAACGATAAACCGCGTCATCGGCGGCGGCAGCTGCGGGACGATGCGCTTGATCACCCGCGCAGGGACGCTTGGCTCCAGGGGTGTAGTGCGTTCCAGGCTGCCATCTTCCGCGTAGTGGGCGCAGTAAAGGGACGGGACATAGACGCCCCAAATCCGTGCCAGCGAATGATGCAGCGCGGCCCGCTCCTGACCCGACTCTCGCCAAGCCCGCACCGCCGCCACGACCTCGAGGATCAGGTCTTCCCCCTCGCCGATGGCGAAGGCGTCCAAGAATTCGGCCATCGGTTCCGGGTTGTAGGTGGCGTGGCCGCCGGCGATCACAACCGGATCGTCCCGGCGGCGGTCGGCCGTGCGCAGGGGCACTCCTCCGAGGTCCAGCAGGTTCAAGGTGTTGGTGTACAGAGTCTCGTAGGGCAGCGAAACGCCGATCAGGTCGAAATCGCGCAGGGCGTGCTTCGTCTCCAGCGAGAACAGCGGTATCCCGTCGCGGCGTAGAGCCGCTTCCATGTCCGGCCAGGGAGCGAAGACTCGCTCGGCCAGGACGCCGGGCTGCCGGTTGAGGATGTCGTACAGGACGGCCAAACCGAGATTCGACATCCCCAGGTCGTACACGTCGGGGAAGACGAGCGCCACTCGGGTGGGGACGACGTCCCAGTCCTTGACGAGCTGGTTGAGTTCGCCGCCGGTGTAGCGCCCCGGTTTCTCGACCTTGGGCAGGACAGGCGCCAAGGCGCGCTCGATTTCGGCGGGCTCCATCGCGCGAGGCATGGGTTGGATTTCTCCGATCGCATCTATGTTATCACGGGAGGCCCTCACCCCTCGCCCCTTCGGGGAGCACCCCGCCCTTGGCGCTCTGTAGAGAGCGAGCGAAGCGAGGGGCTCCCGCGGAGCGGGAGAGGGGCGCGACTGAATGAGTAGGCGAGGTGGCCTTTTGATGACCTGGCGCCCAATGGCCTGACTCTCTTGCAGGGCCTGCTCTGAAGTCCCCGGCAGGGCCAAAGGACTTGTGATCCTTCACAGGGCTGGGCGATACGGCTGTGGTAGGATGACCCGGTCAATGCCCCCATCGTCTAGTGGCCTAGGACGTGGCCCTCTCAAGGCCAAAACGGGGGTTCGAAACCCCCTGGGGGCACCACGATCCACGGCCCTCCGATGTCGGAGGTCCGTTTGCTAATGAGTCGAGCTAGGATCAACCTCTGGCTGGTGAGCTGGAGGCCGCAGCGACCGCCGTCTGGCGCGTCGGGTCGAGAAGCCACTTGACGGCAGATACCAGGGCGGCACGCGAGATGGGCTTGGCGAGGTACACGTCGGCGCCGGCGGCCAGGCCGGCATGACGATCCTCGGCCCGGGTCTTGGCCGAGATAAAAGCGATTGGCATTCGGGCGGTGCGTGCATCTGCGCGGAGACGGCGGCAAATCTCGAAGCCGTCCATCCCTGGAAGCATTACATCCAGCAGCGCCAGGCCGATGTCGGCTTCGAACGCTCGATGCAAGGCGTCTTCCCCGTTGTGCGCCTCCACGACGTGGAAGCCTTCGAGTTCGAGGATGTGACCCATCAATTCGGCGCTATCCGGCTCGTCTTCGACGAGCAGGATCGCGCGAGCGCGCCGGGCGGGCGGCCTGCCGGCCGGGCGGATCTCTTTACCCACGTCGTTCTCCGCCGAATCGCTTCATCGATCGTCCTACCTTGCGTACCTTACGCCGCGACCCTCTGAGCCGGCATGCGCGAGGCCTCCAGGTATTCATCCAGCATCCGTGCGTCGTAGCGACGATGGCCGCCAGGAGTCCGGAACGGCCGGATGAGGCCGCGTTTCTCGACGCGGCTGAGCGTGTTGAGGCTGATTCCGAGATACGATGCGGCCTCTCGGGCAGTCAGCAATCGTGCGTTCGACAACATCATCTACGTTCTCCCTTTCGCCCCGTCCAACGGTTCACCGGCTTGATGCTATTCTTGTCCGCGGCCGCTTGCCATGGTTCGGCTCGGCTTGGTACGGTTCGACTTGAATATAGGGCCTCGATGGGAGTCGCTGTCCGGGGAAAAAGGTCCCGATAGGAAGGTGTAAGCCGAAGGCCGCCCCAGGTCCTGTATCACGCATCTTCAATCGCGCTTAGACTTGGCGTCCGAGTGAAAGATGCGCTCCCGGGGAAGGCCGTGGAAAAGGTTGAGTCCTTGTCCTACCGAAAGGAAATCGTAAGCCGCCGCACCGGCGCCGAGCTTCGCGGCATGATCTTCGCCGCGATGTTGGGGACGGCGGTCTTCCTCGTCGAAGCGGGCGCCAGCGAGTTGGTTCTGCGGGCCGATCGGCTGTGCCAGGGAATCCGATTGACCAACTGGGCCTTCAATCCGCGCGGCTGCCAACCCGAATCGGTGGCCTGGTTTCTGCGCGGCCTATCGCGGGGTGTAGTTGGGGCGCTGCGTCCGGAGCTCACGCCGCTGTTGGGCGTGGCCAGCATGGCCGTGGCCATGGGCCTGCTGGCGGCTTTGCTGAGCGCGCTCCCGGCACGGCGGGCGATCCCCTCTTTCTTCGTCCTGCAACTGGTGGCGGCGACGATCTTCGCCGTCCTCGGATACATCCTCTTCTTCCTGATCTAGCTCCCGATCCTGGAAACAAAGAGCCGTCCTTCGACAAGCTCAGGACGGCTCTCTGCTGCGCCGCGGCATCTTCACCCGAGAGTGAGGAGGGATGCCGCGGCGCACGAACAGTCTAAGCAACTACACATCGGCATCACCTCCTCTTCGTATGGGATGGCGGAGAGGGGGTCGCTCGTTTCGAGCGCGGCCGGAGTATGGCACATCCGCCCGGCCGTGTCAATCAGGGAATAGACAGCTTTCAGCCGTCAGCGGTCAGCCTTCAGCGGTCAACGTCCAACGGTCGGCGTCTAGCCCCCAGGCGGCACTTCCATCGGCCTTGTCTGGCAGAGAAATGGACTATCTGAGGAAAGGATCGGGGCCATTGGCTGAAAGCTGATAGCTGATGGCTGACGGCTTACACGATCAGCATCGCATCGCCGAAGGAGTAGAAGCGGTAGCCCTCGGCCTTGGCCGTCTCATAGGCGGCCAGGATTCGCTCTCGACCGGCGAACGCCGCGACGAGCATGAGCAAGGTGCTGCGAGGAAGATGGAAGTTAGTGATCATTGTATCGACCGCCTGGAAGCGGTTCCCAGGCAGGATCAGCAGATCCGTTTCGCCTTCGAAGACGCCGACCGTTTCGCCGGGCAGGGCATGGCGCGCGGCGGTCTCGAGGGTTCGTACCGTTGTCGTCCCGACCGCGATCACACGCCCTCCGGAAGGCCGCGCCTGGTTGATCACTTGCGCCGTCGGTGGGTCGAGCCGGCAGAGTTCGCGGTGGATTGGATGGAATGTCGGATCTTCGACCGTCACCGGGGCGAAGGTGTCGAGACCGACATGAAGGACGATACGCGCCGTAACCACTCCGCGGTCGGCGATCGCCTGGAGCAGCGCTGGCGTGAAGTGCAGGCCGGCCGTTGGCGCGGCCGCCGAACCAGGAGTCCTGGCGTACACGGTCTGATACTCGTCGGGGGACCGCAGCGGCTCTCGAATGTAAGGGGGAAGCGGCATCGAACCGATCGAGTCGAGCAGGGGGGCGATCGGCTCGGAGAATCGGATCACCCGCAAGGCGGCGTGGCCGGCTGCCTCAATGGTCCCCTCGGGGCCGCCTTCCACATCGACGACCGTCCCCACCGTAAGGCCGCGCCCTCCCACCATCACCTCCCAGAGTCGAGGCTCGATGCGGCGCAGCAGGAGAAGCTCCACCACCCCGCCGCCCGGCCGCTTGCGGGCGTGCAGCCGGGCGGGGATGACCCGCGTCTCGTTCAGGACGAGCACATCGCCTGGATTCAGATAGGAGGGGAGGTCGCGGAAGAGCGCGTGCGTGATCTGATCGCGGCTGCGGTCCAGCACCAGCAATCGGGAAGCGTCGCGAGGTTCGGCCGGCCGTTGGGCGATGAAGCGTTGGGGAAGGTCGTAATCGAAATCGTCCGTGCGCACGCGCTACTTGTACATACTGCGCAGGACGAGGTTAACGACCAGGGTCAGGATCAGGCTGAGGAGGAGCATCGTCGCCAGCGGGATGAAGCAGGTGATGGCCTGACCCTGGATCTTGATGTCGCCGGGGAGCTGAAACAGCGGAATGCCGACCCGGCCTAGCAGGACAACCAGCACACCGAGCCCCGCCACCCCCAGCCCGCAGAAGATCAGGATGCGTCCGATGTTCGCCGGATCGCTCATCGGCGTCAAACCTACCCGAGGCGTCGTAGGGGCACGGCACGCCGTGCCCCTACACCCCCCATCGTGGGGGCGCACCGAAATGGGTACCCGATTGGCCGAAGCTCGTTGTTCTTCACAGCCTAGATCTCTGGCAGCCGCGCCTGCGGCGACACGGGCGGTTCGGGTGGCGCCAATCCGAGGTGCGCATAGGCGCTGGGAGTGGCCATGCGGCCCTGACTCGAGCGTTCGATGAAACCGAGCTGGAGCAGGTAGGGCTCGACCACGTCCATGATCGTGTCGGGCTCCTCGCTGACGGAGGCGGCGATCGTCTGCAAGCCGACCGGCCCGCCGCCGTATTTGTCGATGATGGTGTGCAGCACGCGTCGGTCGGCTTCATCCAGGCCGAGCTCGTCGATCTCGAGCAGCGCCAGCGCCTCGTTGGCGACCGGCTTGGTGATGCGGCCTTCGGCGCGCACCTGGGCGAAATCGCGCACCCGGCGCAGCAGGCGCAGCGCTACGCGCGGCGTGCCGCGAGCGCGCAGGGCGATCTCGTGAATCCCTCCCGGTTCCGTTTCGACGTCCAGCAGATTGGACCCGCGCCGGACGATGGCTTCCATGGAGGCCAGGTCGTAGAAGTCGAGGCGGTGGACGGCGCCGAAACGGGCGCGCAGCGGCGCCGTCAACAGCGCCAGCCGGGTCGTGGCGCCGATGATGGTGAAGCGCGGCAGCGGCAGCCGCAGCGAGCGCGCCGCGGGACCTTTGCCGATCACAATGTCGAGGGCGAAGTCCTCCATGGCCGGATAAAGGATCTCCTCCACCGCTCGGCCTAGCCGATGAACCTCGTCGATGAACAAGACATCGCCGGCTTCGAGATTGGTCAGGATCGCCGCCAAGTCGCCGGCGCGTTCGATCGCCGGCCCGGAGGTGATGCGCATTTTGGCGCCCATCTCGTTCGCCAACACGTGCGCCAGGGTTGTCTTGCCCAATCCAGGAGGGCCGTAGAAGAGGACGTGATCGAGTGGTTCGCCGCGGCTTTGCGCCGCCGCCACCAGGATCGCCAGGTTCTCGCGGACCCGCTCCTGGCCGATGACCTCGTCGAGGCGGCGGGGGCGCAGGCGAGTGTCGGTCCAATCGTCCGGACGACGTTCCGGCGAGACGACGCGCGGCTCGACCTCGGTCATGCGGCGATTATACAGGAGCGGTCAGGCCCGAACCCCCACCCGTCCTCCCCGTCTCACGAAGAGCGCTCGACAGGGGAGGAGCGGACGGCGTGTCCGCCGAATTGCTGGCGCATAGCAGCCAGCAGGCGAGAGCCAAAGCTGTTTTCCTGACGGCTGCGGAAACGCATCCACAGCGCCAGGCTGATCACCGGGGCCGGAACGTCGAGGGCGATGGCCTCCTCGACGGTCCAGCGTCCCTCGCCGCTGTCGGCCACCCAGGGCTGGAGGTCGTCGAGGGTTGGATCGGCCTTCAGTGCCGTCGCCGTCAGATCGAGAAGCCAGGAGCGGACGACGGAGCCGTAGCGCCACATCTCTGCGACTTGAGGTAGATCGAGCCCGAACTCCTGTTTGGCGCGCAGGATCTCGAAGCCTTCGGCGTACGCCTGCATCATCCCGTATTCGATGCCGTTGTGAATCATCTTGACGTAGTGACCGGACCCGCTCGGACCGACGCGCCCCCAGCCGTGGTCGGGCGCCGGCGCAAGGGTCTTCAGCGCCGGGCTCACTTCCTTAATCACTTCGGCATCGCCGCCGGCCATCAAGCAGTAGCCCGCAGTGCGCCCCCAGATCCCGCCGCTGGTTCCGACGTCGATGAAATGAATCCCGTGCTCCGCAAGCTCGCCGGCGCGCCTAATCGATTCGCGATAGTTGGAATTCCCGCCATCGATAATCACATCGCCGCGCTCGAGCCCGCCGGAGATGCGTTGGACGGCGGTCTCGGTCGGTTCGCCGGCGGGGAGCATCACCCAAACCACACGGCGTGCGGCCATCTCTTTGCCGGCCGCCTCTATCGATGAGAGGGCGCGGGCGCCCTGATCGACGAGCTCTTGGACCTTCTCTGCGGTCCGGTTCCAGACGAAGACCGTGTGTCCGCCTTCGACGAGCCGGGCGGCCATGTTCGCTCCCATTCTGCCCAGGCCGATCATCGCGATTTGCACAGGTACCTCCGCAGGTGCGCAGCGAGTAAAGACCACTGGTCGGGTCGATTCTACTAGTTGTACAGGTCAGTGGTCGGTGGTCAGTGGTCAGACACTCGGGGCGCCTGTCGTCCCCTCACAGTCTGTCATTGCGAGGTGCCGCCTTCGGCGGTGTGGCAATCGCCTCGCTGGGGAGATTGCTTCGGCCCCCTCTGGGGGCCTCGCAATGACACATGAGGTGGGGGGCCTCGCAATGACACATGAGGTCGGGAGGCCTCGCAATGACATTCAGGGCGGGGCTCCTCGCAATCACATTCGGGGCGGGGCTCCTCGCAATGACATTTGGCGGTGGGGCAGCCCGCCTCTGCTCGGGCGACCGCGCCCACAGTTGGGGTGACTCGGCGGTGGTGAAGGGGTAGGCCGCCTGCACCACGCGGTTGGCAGATTCTGTTTGCCTGAAGGCCGCCCTACGAGGGGTTCACTGGGCTTCGTGCAAACGCGGTTGCCAGGCAAAGAGGCGTCGTGCCAAGTGCAGATTAGCACGACGCCTTTTGCCAACTAGCTTCCCCCACCAACCGGCAAGTGAGGCGCCCGTTGAGTGGAAGGTCGTCCGAGGCGCTACCGCCGGCTGGATCGGCAGGAGTGCGGCACACCTCGGATGCCGGCATTAGCTGCCGGAATGCGGATGGGTATCACGGCCCGGTATACCGGAAGACGAACAGACCGTAGTCCCGGTCGCTGGCCAGAACGATCCGGTTGCCGTCCGGATCCTCCGCAAGAGCCACGCCCCAGAAGTTATTGCCTTTCGGGTCGATATAGTGGCCAACCTCGCTGATCCCTGTGGCATCGTATTCCGCCACGCGGAAGCCACCCGCGTACCAGGAGAAGTAGGCCAACACTCCGTCGTCAGAGTTCGGCCCGCCCTCATTCGGGTCGCCTCGTGGAACTTCGACCTCGTGCACCGTGAGATCGCCGAACCCCGTGGCAAAGTCGGGGTCGTCCGTCTCCGCTATCGCCAGTTGGTCGATCTCGGTGAAGCCACCCGCCGGGTTGGAGTCAAGCAGCCGCACGTAGCCCCAGCCGTCGAATACGCCGGGCTGGGCTCCGAAGGGCTGACCGGGGGTGCCTAGAGCCGGGAAATCCGAGCCCTCGGCGCCTGAGAACGAAACTGGGTCGGTGAAGAGCCCATGCCCGTTCGCATGCCCGATCATGACGGCCGAGGCGATCGCCAAGACGAGGCTCCCCTGGCCACCAGCGAAGAAGGAGTTCGGCGTCAGCCCGTCCAGGGATCCGGCATGGCCGTTGATGATGATGACCATGTTGTACCCGGCTAGCTCACCTGTCTCCACCTTCTGGGAGAAGAAGCACGTCCCCCGGAAGAACGCGATGGCGTCCGCTCCAGTGACGGCCTGTGGGAAGACGTTGACGACTTCGGTCCGGTCATCGACGCCGTTGCCGTCCAGGTCGGAACCCGGACAGCCGGAGCCGCCGTACACGACCGAGCCGGAGAAGCCGCCGGGGAAGTTTGTCGCTACCGGGACGGTCCAGCCGAACTCGGTGCACCCGATACCTGTGCCGTCGAAGGTGCAGCTCGGGCGGGTGGGAGTGAAGTCCTCGTCGGTCCCTATGAACAGGCTCCCGTCGGCGTTCCACTCGCCCTGATGGGCGTTGCCCTCAGGCGGGCAGGCCGTGGTGACCACCTGATCGCAGGCGGCGTAGCTGGAGTCCTCGACAAACGTCGGGTCTGATGGGTCTGTCACGTCGAGGTCCACCCAGCCGGTATCCCAGTACGACACCATCAGGTGCCACTCGGAGCCCTTCTTGATGACGTCCATGTCATGCGACGTGGGGAAGTCCCCGAAGGCTGCACTGTCCACATTCGCACCCTGGTTAACCGCCCAATCCAAGAGCCCGGTTTCGGAGAGAAGGACAGGCTTGCGGGGGTTTGTGATCTTGAAGATGTCGACATCGTCGAAGGTCTCGTTGTTGTCGATCGCCGCGACGTAGGCGTTGCCGTCGCCTGTGTCCCAGGCGATGGCGCTGTGCGACTCGTTTGCCGGGTTGCCGAAGAGGTCAAAGTCACCGAATGCATTCACAAGCCGCTTCGGGCTGGTCGGGTTAGTGATGTTCCAGATGCTGATTCCGCCTGGGTTCAGCTTCGGGTTGGACTTCTGGAGGCACCACTCGTTGCTGACCACGAGGATGTCACCGGTGAAGGCCGTAGTGTTGAGGTGGAGGGCTTGGACTCCTTCCGTGACGTAACCGGTTCCACCGCTGTTGAGGAAGCCGATCTTCACCGGGTTGCTGGGATTGCTGATGTCGACAACATGAACTCCGCCGGTCTGGCACTTGGCGCCCCAGTCGCCAAGATACGCGTACCACTTTCCGTTCGACGAGGACTGGAGCGCAGATACGTCTGAAACGTCTTCATTGAAGTTCACAAGTTTCAGCTTGCCGACCAGGTCGACGTTGGACGAGGACGCCGGGAGGTGGCCGGCGGACGTGCCGTGTTGTTCGTGATGGGCGGAATAGAAGTCGTCGTCACCAGTGATGTGTCCGCCATGTCCTGGGTGTGCGGAGGTTAGTGCCATCGTGGAGACGATGGCGACGAGCGCGAGGGGGATCCGTTTTACGACGAATTTCCTGTCCATTTGTCGATTGTCCTTTGGCTATGGCAGAATCGAATGGCTTAGGTCGTGAGCACGCCGGCCCTACGGATGAATGCCCTGGGCGATCTGGCCTACGGTCCGTCGCTCATTACCGAACCTCATCCCCTCTCTACCCCCGGTGGCGAGCAATGCCGCGCGACTCTGTCGGAAAGCTCTCATCTGCGATGCTCCGCTCTGTGCCGCGCAGACGCTCTCGAGGTCTTCATTTGTGAGCTGGTGTGGCGCGACCTTGAAGATCACATTCCTGCCTGCGTCGAAGACATGTCGACCGACATCGAGTAGAAACGTGGCCCAAACCTGGCAGATGATGCGCAGGCGCACACCAAGGAAACGTAGTGCCTGCCACCCGATGTTCAATGACAATGAGGTCTTGGGCTGCGGAAACCGAAGTGCCGTGACCCATTGGTCGGCTTGCCATCAAATGGCACGTGGAACCGGGCTCGAATGGGTTGCCATCGTTGTCGAAGAAAGTGCAATCGCAGCTCGGCCCACGTCCTCCCACCATTAGTTCGACCATGCGCCGGTGAGAGCAGGATGTTGAGACCGATCGGGGCCGGATCGACCAAGGCTAATTCAATGCGTCGGTCGAGTCCATGAATTCCACGAGCCTGCAACCAGTCTCCTAGCCCACCGTGGACCAAACCACAACGGGCGCTCAACCGAACGCCGAGTCTGAGCGGGAAGCGTTATAGTCCAGGCTGATTTTAGACAATATTTATCCAAAAAACAAGTTAATGAAGATATGCACACTATCCCTTTTCTGGCAGGTGAATTTCGAGTGTAAGGGAGGACAGTCTCTTCCCGACCCCTGCCTGCCCTGCTCGGGCCGTTATTGCGAGGCGCCGACACTACAGTCCCCGGAGCGGGGCGGAGAGGGAGGGGGCGAGGCAATCGCGCCTGTTCCGCTTGTCATTGCGAGGCGCCCGGAGGGCGTCGTGGCAATCTCCTCCATGGGGAGATTAGTTCGCCGGGAAAGCTCCGTCTCGCAACGACGCTGGGCAGCGGGCGGCCCTCGCCTCCTGGGGTCGTCGCCGGGGAGAGGGCCGGCTCAGGCTGTCGGCGCGCCACGGCCCCCGGCTTTGACAGCACGGTCGCTATAGCGGGAAGCGCGCTAAGGGGGAAGGGGGAAGGGCGATTGCGGCATTCGAGCGCTTCAAAGGGAGGCACCCCGCAGATGCAAGCCCACGCGCATCGCGCTTAGCATCGCGCTGCGCATCCCGGAGGGGATCCCGAAGGGGAGGCATGCCCCGAGCGGCGAGCGAGGGGCTTGCGGCAGCGTGGCCAAATCTGGTTGATGGAGGGCGACACGGGGTTTGACGCCCCGCCGAGCCGCTACTATACTCAGCGGGCAAGTAGGAGGGCCGTCCGAACCGCGGCTCCCCCGACGAGCAGCCTCACATCGATACGGCGGCTTTATCGCATGGGCGCGCGAAATCGCGCCGAACCGGCGGGGGAGGAAGGTTGCCGTGCTCGGGGTTGGCCTGAGACAGGTTCAAGACGCCCTCAACAAGAAAGCGGACGAGATCCAGCACCAGTTCGTCGCGGTCAGCGAGGAGCTGGAGACCGTCGGCCGCAAGATGCTCGAAGTTCGCGGGGAAGACCGCGCCCAGCTCCAAAGCGAACAGACGGCGCTCCGGGCCAAGCAGGCGGTGCTCGCCGATGAGGTCAATCTCTGGCGAGAGCGCGCCCGTGCCGTCGTCCAGCAACGCGGCGAATCCGGATTGCGGGCCTACATGGCAGAGCTGGAGGGGATGGGCGACCCGATGGTCGCCTTTTCTGCGCGCCAGGCGATCGAATTCCTGGATGCGCCGGAAGAGGCCTTGGAGCGTTTCCAGGCCGGTCAGGATGCCGGCCCAAAGACGCCGGCCGGGCGGCTGCTCCAGCGGGCGCGCAGCGAGTACGACATGCGCGGGAGCGAGGTCGCGCCCCGGCAGCGGGCGGCGGTCGAGTTCGCCAACCGGCCGGGTCAGGCCCAGGACGACGCGGCGCTGGCGGAGTTCGAGGCCGGGATGTCCGACGGGGATCCGATAGTGCGCGAGGCGGCGACACTCGCCTGCATCCAGATCTACCGGTTCCGCGCCCTGCGGTTGGCGGAGCTCGACCAGGCCAATGCGGCTGTGGAGCGTCTGGTGAAGGTCGATCACCGGGCGTCGGTGGCGGCGCTGATCGAAGTCATGGCGCAGTATCGAACGGGCTACTTGTCGAGCCCGACCGGCATGGTCGAGACGGACAACGGCAAGCTGCGCATGGCAGCGCTGATTCGCCTGGTCGAGTGGCACACGCCCGACGCGCAGTCGGCGGTGCGGGCGCTGCGCTTCGACCGCGACTCGCACCTGGTGCGGGCGGCCGAGAAGGCGCTGGAAGTGTTCCCGGGGGATTGGAAGGGCCCGCTCAAGGGACAGTGATCAGAGGTCAGTGGTCGGTGGTCAGTGGTCACGGATCACTGGCGACGAGTCACTGATCATTGATGGGGGAGGGGGAGTGCGTGAGGCGGGCTCGCTCGACCCGCTGTATACTTGCAAGCCAGGGGGATATGCCCTACCAGACTTTCCTGGTTCGAAAAGCCCGGCATTTCGTCCCCACCGAGGCCTCGGCATCCGCCGCGGAGTTGAAATCGATCGCCCGGGAAGCGCGCCGACTGTCGACGCGCCTGCGCGGGATCGCCTCGCAGTTGGACTCCTCCTGGGAAGGTCGTTCGAGCGTTCGCTTTCTAGATGCATTCCAGGGGCAAGCGCCCGCCGCGGAGAGTTCCGCCGCCTGGTTTCAGGCGCAGGGGAAGCACGTCGGCTCCATCACCGTCACCATGTGGGAGACCGAGCCGCAAACCGTTTGGGTGCCCGACTCCTAGTGTCCCGTTCCGGAGATAAGTTGAGAAATGTGTTCGAGCTTGGCAAGGATCGAGATTGGGAGGGCGGCCCACACGCGTGGTTCCGGCCCTTAGCAACACGGACAGACACAATCAAGCCACTTACGGAACGGGACACCGGGCTGGGGCCAATGGAACGAAAACTGTAGGCCTGGTGATGTACCGCATCCGCGTGAACCCAGATGAACTGCGCCTGTCGGCGCGGGAGATCGACGAGGTAGGGCAGGGCTACCTGGCGCTGGCCGACCGGTCACTGCGCGTCGGGCTCGACGCGCCGAGCTACGACGGCCAGTTCGGCCCACAGGTCCGCGCCGTCGGTATCGAAGGCTCCGCCAGGCTCAGATCGCTGGCAGACCGGCTGTCCGAGCAAGCCCAAGAGCTGCGTCGCATCGCAGACGCCTTCGACGATGTCGATGGGGCATCGCAGCAGGGTATGGCTTCGTGGTGGGAGCAGCTATTGGGGTTGCACCAGACCGGGCTGCGGTTCATGGACGACCTCCATCTCCCGTGGAAGACGGAGGGAGCAGATCTCGGCGAGGACTACCCGCCTGACTGGGCACGATGGATTCCCGGGTTATGGTTCCTGTGGTGGCTGTATTGTCGGTTCAGAGGGGAGGATGGCACGGAAGCTCAGCAAGCTGCGCAGGCGTACGCCACGTACCGCACGGGGGAGTGGGAATCATCGGCGGACCAGCCGTCAGTGCAAGCGCAGAGACCCATTCTAGAATATGTGGCCGACCAGATCGCGTCGCCTGAGTTCATCTGGGACCTCCTTTCCAACGGGGACTTCCAGCGGCTGCTGGCGAATGCCCGTGGCCTACCACAGATCATTGTGGCCGTCCCGGTGTTCAGAGGACTCCTGGACTACGAGTCCGCGATGCCGTTGCTGCGAAGTTTCGGCGAGTTGCCAATGCCGATGCTCCGCAGAATCGCCCTGGACGAGACGGCCCAGAGTATCGGCAGAACGCTCGGCAGGACGGTGGGCGACAGCCTTTTAGGTCCGGCAATCATCGTGGGCTACGGGCTGACGATCGCGCCCGAACAGATCGAGAACATCCTTACTGGGGCGAGGTGGAACGAGTATGCTGCCGACCTTGCCGTTGATAGCGGAGGCTTCATCGTAAGTGAGGGCGTAGGATACGTCGCTGGGGTAACAGCGTTCAGCTTAGGATTAGGACCTCCTGGAGCCGTGGGCGGCAAACTCGGGGGTGACGTCCTAGCGGGAGTGGTATGGGACTATTTAGCCGACAAGTACGCCTGGAGAGACCAGCTGGAAGAAATAATCAGGAATGCTCCCGCCGCGATGGTCAACCCACCATTGCCCCAGACGCCGATTCCGATTCCAACACCAGACTTGACTCCAGTCTCGACAGGAACCCCAACACCTCCGGGCCCTACTGAGACGCCAACGCCAAGTTCCAATTGATGATGAATTGTAGGCAATGACCCGATCTTTAGGAGAGCTGGAGCGAAAACCGGCCCAAATCCGGTCACAACTTGCCCGGCAGATGCGAAACAATGGAATATAGATCAATGGCGAGGCTGCCTCGAACGGCGAAGCGGAGACTAGCCCGATCCGCATTGGCGTCTCTTGGCTTGGCCACAATTCTTGTTCCCTTGATCGAGCTCGCCACATCCGAGACTGGAGCGCTTTCGTCCTGGTGGTGGCGTCTCGGGGTGGCATTGTGGCTCTGGAACGTGGTCCTCCTAGTCATCTGCCTAGCCGTGGCTGGTAGGATATCCCGTCCCATCTATTTCTACGGCCTGGAGAAGCTTGCGCTGTGGCCCGGTGTTCTGGTCTTGCTTCTTGGCGGCATCCGATTGCTGCGGTTGGGCCTCGGCCCGTCGTTTGTGTGGGCATTCGCCGTGGGCCTCGTCATTGGTCTGGTGGCTCTGCCGCTCGGAATCACATTCCGCGCGAAGTGGATCAGGCAGGCCATATCTGAGGGTCACCTGAGCAAGGCGCTCAACATCAGGGAGGCTACCTGGGATCCGAGATTCGACGCCGACCATGTCCTGAAGGATCCACGCATGCAGCGATCGGGTTGCCTCCTGAGTCTATTGTTCTGGGCTGGTCCGGCATTGGGGCTCGCGCTGTCAGATATTGTCGGGCAGGCAAACGCCCTTGTTATTGCGGGGTTGCTAGGTGCCAGCATGGGATACGTCGGGTTTTTGGCGTCAGGCACAGACCTTGCTGTTCTATCCCTGGAATTGCAGAGTATGGAGCGACGCCTGAATCGCCGGATCACCCTCGAGCCGGAATTCATACGAGGAGGCTAGGCCAACGGATAGGACCTCGCCAGCCCTTGTGACCCAAGGGAATGAGGCAAGCGGAAACCCTGGCCGAGAAAGCCACTTCGGCAATGATTTCTCGAAGAATCGTGGATCCATCACCCGCCAGGCCTCCATCTCCAGGGCGAGCTGGGCCCTCCCGACCGTGGGGCGGTGGCGGCGCTGATCGATGTGATGTCGCAGTATCGAACGGGCTATGTGTCGAGCCCGACCGGCACTGTGGAGGGGGACAACGGCAAGCTGCGCATGGTGGCCCTAATTCGCCTGGTCGAGTAGCACACTCCCGACGCGCAGTCGGCGGTGCGGGCGCTGCGCTTCGACCGCCACTCGCACCTGGTGCGAGCGGCCGAGAAGGCGCTGGAAGTGTTCCCGGGGGATTGGAAGGGGCCGCTCAA
>Ga0209751_10003172_pt1 | contig 16042 bp, 15 predicted proteins | sample RifCSP13_1_FD_184019 | JGI IMG/M metagenome (GOLD analysis project Ga0209751, IMG submission 184019) | Soil microbial communities from Rifle, Colorado - Rifle CSP2_sed 13_1 (SPAdes) (version 2) | ecosystem: Environmental > Terrestrial > Deep subsurface > Rock core/Sediment | place: Rifle... | reverse complement strand
TGGCTCGTCGCCGCGATCGAGTCGGCCTTCCGCCTCGACACCGAGCCTCTCGGCGCCCTCCTCGCCGAGGCCTCGGACCGCGCTCTCGACGTGATGGTCCAGGCACTCGATCGCGGCCTCTAGGGGCTCGGGGGTTGCGCTCGCGCGCTCGGGCCTGACCGACCCGGACGGATTCGGGATTCATCAAACACGAGCGCGCTCCCGCGCGACCCCACTCGCCTGGCGAGAGGCAAGTACGCGGACACGCTCGTAGCCCCCCGCGGGTGCTGAGGTGCATGCTACGCTGCCGTGCGTGGAGCTCGCGCAGAATCAGCCCCCCGGCCTGCGGCGGTTGCTCGAGGCGATCCGCGCCGCGGGAGGGCGGCCCTTCCTGGTCGGGGGCGCGGTCCGCGACGCGCTGCTCCGCCTTCCGGTGAAGGACCTGGACGTCGAGGTGTACGGTCTCCCCGCCGACCGTCTGGAGGCGGTGCTGGCCGGGCACGGGAGGATGGACACGGTCGGTCAGGCCTTTCGCGTCTACAAGCTCTCCGGGGTGGAAGGGGTCGGGGGCGCGCTCGATGTCGTGCTCCCGCGCCGGGACTCGAAGGTCGGTCCCGGGCACCGCGGCATAGCGGTCGCGGGCGACCCCGACCTGACGATCGAAGACGCCTCGCGCCGCCGCGACTTCACCATCAATGCGCTCCTCCTCGATCCATTCTCCGGCGAGATCCTGGACCCGCAGGGAGGGAGGGCCGACCTCGACTCCCGCCTGCTGCGCGCGGTCGACGCGCACACCTTCGCCGAGGACCCCCTGCGCGCGCTGCGCGCGGTGCAGTTCGCGGCGCGATACGAGCTCGAGGTGGATCCGGCCACGGCCGCGCTGTGCGCCGCGATGCCCCTCGGCGAGCTGCCCGCGGAGCGGGTCTTCGGCGAGATCGAGAAGCTGCTGCTGAAGGCGCGGCAGCCCTCCCGCGGCTTTGTCCTGATGAAGACGTGGGGGATGCTCCCATCGGTGGCGCCCGAACTCCTGCCGCTGCCGGCGACACCTCAGGACCCGGGGTGGCACCCCGAAGGGGACGTGTGGACGCATACGCTCCAGGTCCTCGACGAGGCGGCCGCGCTCGTCGCCGATCTCGACCGCCCCCGCGCGCTCGCGGTGATGCTGGGAGCGCTCGGCCACGACCTGGGCAAAACGGCCACGACCCACCTCGAGGACGGCCGCATCCGCTCCCCGGGGCACGAGGAGGCGGGTCTTCCTCCTACGACGTCGCTTCTCGACCGCTGGAACGTTCACACCCTCCTGGGTTACGACGTGCGCGGTCAGGCTCTCGCCCTCGTCGCCCACCACCTCAAGCCGGGGCAGCTCTACGACGAGAGGGAGAGGGTCTCGGACGGCGCGATCCGGCGGCTGGCACGGAAGTGCGAGCCGGACCTGCTCTACCGCGTCGCGAAGGCGGACTGCCTCGGCCGGCGCCCCGGGCACTTCGAGCCGGTGGCGATGGAGTGGTTCCGTGAGCGTGTGCGGCGCCTGGACGTCGCGGTGCGGCCTCCATCCCCGATCCTGCGCGGGCGGGACCTGCTGGCGCTGGGCCTTCGACCGGGACCGCAGGTCGGGCGCGTGCTGCGGGCCGTCTACGAGCGGCAGCTCGACGGCGCGGTCACGACGCTCGAGGAGGCGCGGGAGGAGGCCAAACAGCTGCTCGCGGCGGACGCGAGCGGAGGGCCTCGCCGCCAGGGGCCGGGCTGAGGTAGAAGACCATCCGGGCGGGTCGAGGCTGACCTACTGTCCGTAGACGGTCTCGCGGTCGAGCACCTCGAGTGTGTGCGCGTAGAGCTCGTCCGCCTGGGCGTGGCTGTTCGCGATCGCGGTCAGCCCGAGCTTGCCGAACTCGGAGACGGCCCCGATGAGGTGGAAGAGGACCCCGGACTCCTTCCCGTGGCTGTAGTGCAGCTTGTTGACGGTCAGGATCTCGACGAGATCCTCCGGGAGCAGGCCCCGGTAGCGCGCCGAGCAGAGGTTGTCGGTCGCCTTGTAGTACTTGGCGTGGCCGCTCGGGGAGAGGAAGAGCCCCGTCTCGGGATCGATCTGGCCCCCGGTCAGGAACTGCAGGGCGAGAAACGGATGGGTCGTGCCCCCCATCCGGAGGTTGATCTCGAGCGCGGTCACCGTCCAGCCCGCACCGGGGCCCTCGCGATGGACCAGGAAGTCCACCCCAAAGCGGCTCACCACCCCGTGGCCGGCGAGGGCGCGACCGATCTTCTCGCCCGCCCTCTGGATGGCGAGGCGGTACTCATCCCGGGCCGGGAAGCGGCAGCCGAGGAAGACCTGCTCGCTCGGGCCGCCGAGGATCTGGTCGTGGGTCGAGATCGGAAGCACGTCTCCGTGGGGGCTCACGCGGAGCTGAGCGCTCGGCGAATGCTTGTCCTCCGCCTGGACCCACTCCTCGACGATCCCCCCCATCCGCGCGAGCTTGTCGAAGTAGGCCTCGGTCGTTTCGGTGGGCACCGAGAACTCCACGTGGCGCAAGGCCTCCCGGAGCGCGGCCGGGGCATCGGAGTCCGGGTAGCGGAAGATCGCATTGCCCTCGCCGGAGAAGCTGTCGTCGAGCTTGATGACCGCCTGCCGCAGGCCGGGGCGAAGCACCCGCAGCTCGGCGAGCGCCTCCTCCACCTCGTGGGGCGTGTGCAGGTCCTCGAAGCCGACGGGGAGGTCCACCCCCGCCTCCCGGAAGATCTTCCGGCTGCCGGACTTGCTGCCGAGGTGGGCGAGCCGAGGGTCGCACCCGTTGAGGGGGATGCCGAGGAGGACCGCCAGCTTCCGCTCGAGCGGCGTGGAGTTGAACACGGTGAGGTAGGCCCGCGAGGTGTCCACGATGCCGGCGCGGATGCGCTCGATGAGCCGGGGGCGCTCGAGGATCTTCTCCGTCAGCGAGCGCGGGGAGGCGTCGTCCGCGCAGAGCAGCGTCAGGCGCGAGCGTGCGTGGCTGGCGGGGATTCCGGCCAGGAACTGCAGGTAGTACTCGAGGATGATCGGATGGACGGGCTGGGAGGTGACGTAGACCATCCGAGCCCGCGGGTTGCGGAGGCGGATGAGGAGAAACAACAGCCTCTCCTCGTACGAGCCCGCACCCGAGATCTTGCGGAGCTCGCTCTGGTCGAGGGGGAGCGAGGGGACGATGACCGAGGTGTGGGGCTCCTCCTCCGTCATGGTGAGAGCGTCCCAGACCTCGGCCAGGCGCGGCCGGAGGCGCTCGAACTCGGCGATCTCGTGCTCGGGGGTGAGGTCCTTCAGGAAGGGGGGCTTCGGGATCATCGGCCCGCCCCTTCAGAAGGTCTCGGCCGCCCGTCCGACTCCCATCGACCCCACCGGCTCGCGCCCGACCGCCCTCAGGACCTCGTCCTCGTGGATCCCCGTCCAGCGTCCGAGTGACTCCGCCCGGCGCCGGACCTGCCGGAAGAGATGAAAGCGCAGCGGCCCGAGCAGCGTGTAGTCCGAGGTGAGGTGCAGGTCGGCGTCCTCCCGCGTGTCGTGGCAGGTCAAGGCCTCGAGCCGCTCCCGGTACCATTCCTCGCCGACCTCCCCGCGCTCGCGCTTCTGATTGAGGATCATGATCTGACGCGAGCGGTCCACGATCTCGGGGTGATGGTTGGAGGCGAAGATGCGGGGCATGACCCCGCCCTGGTCGCGGGCGAACTCGAGCATCGTCACCACGCCGCCCGGCGCCCCGCCCACGCCCAGCGTCTCGTACCCCACGGGAAGCACCCAGGGCGGGAAGCCATCGCTGTCCGGGACGAGGTCGAAGAGGCGGTTCTCCACCACGCGCATCCGCCCCGAGGCGCCCAGAGATTCTGCGAAGTGGCGGAACCACGGGTGATCACGGGCTTCGCGGGAGAGCACGTTTTCCAGAACGCCCGTGCACTTGCCCTTCGCCTCTCCCCGGAGCACCGGGCGGGCCGCCCCCGACCATCGGCAGAGCACCCCGAAGCTGTGGCAGACACCCAGCAGCGCCGCCTCCTCGTCGGCCCGGATCGCGTCGAAGAGGCGGAATGCACCCTCTTCCCACGCCGGGTCTTCGCGGATCCCCTGCGTTCCCGGCGCCACCCCATCGTTGCGGTGGGGGTCAATGTGCCCCGGGCCGCCGGTCCCGAGGTAGAGGACGAACCGCCCCCCGGGTGGCTCGGGGAGGATGCCCTGGCGCCGCACGTCGTAGGAAAGCGCGCGGATCCGCAGCCCGGCCGCGGTGAGAGGCTCCAGCACCTCGCACCCGGCGTCCATGACCGCGTGGACGAGCGAGTCGTGGCCGAGGTTGGGCCAACCGTTGTTCATATCGAGGATCGCCACGTCGATCGCCCGGGACTCAGCCGGGGGGACGGCCTCCGGGCGCTCCACGCGCACGTACTCGAAGATCCCGCAGGGGGCGCTCGCGGGGCAGTCGGTGACGCAGAACTGCTTGCCGTACCGCTGCTTGAAGCCGCAGGCGAAGGACATGGCGCATCCAGTCTAACGGGGCGCGGCCCGCCCCGTCCACCGACCCCGTCACGCCCCTGGCGAGGTATGCTCCGAGGGGAGCGCCGCGTGGGTGCGCGGGAGGGACAGATGGGTCTCGAGCTGAAGCGGGTGAGGGTCGACAAGCCGGCCGACGCCAACCTGATCCTCGGCCAATCCCACTTCATCAAGACCGTGGAGGACCTCTACGAGGCGGTCGTGTCGTCCGTTCCCGGGGTGAAGTTCGGCCTCGCCTTCTGCGAGGCCTCCGGGGCGTGCCTCGTGCGCGTCGAGGGCAACGACGACGAGATGAAGGCGGTGGCGACGAAGGCGGCGCTGGCGATCGGCGCCGGCCACAGCTTCGTGATCGTGCTCAAGAACGCTTTCCCGGTGAACGTGCTCAATGCGGTGAAGGCGTGCCCCGAAGTCTGCCGGATCTTCTGCGCGACCGCGAACCCCCTCGAGGTCGTGGTCGGGGAGACGGAGCAGGGTCGGGGCATCCTCGGCGTCGTCGACGGGTCCTCGCCGAAGGGGGTCGAAGACACCGAAGGCGTCGCCTGGCGGCAGGAGCTCCTGCAGAAGTTCGGCTATAAGCGTTGAGATGCGATGAGGAGGTGCGACCATGGGATTCGCGCTGAGCTCGCCCGGCTTCGCGGCGGGCGGGGATATCCCGGCCCTGTTCACCTGCGAGGGCAGCGACATCTCGCCTCCCCTCGAGTGGACGGGCGTCCCCCCAGGGGCCAAGAGCCTCGTGCTGATCGTCGACGACCCCGACGCCCCGGATCCGAAGGCCCCGAAGATGACCTGGGTGCACTGGGTGCTCTACAACATCCCACCCACGGCGCGCGGCCTTCCGCAGGACGTCGCGCCGAGGGACCTGCCGGCGGGGACGCGGGAAGGCCTGAACGACTGGAAGCGCACCGGCTATGGCGGGCCCTGCCCGCCCATCGGCCGGCACCGCTACTTCCACAAGCTCTACGCCCTCGACGCCCCTCTCGCCGACCTCGGCGCGGCCACGAAGGCCCAGGTCGAGGCGGCGATGAAGGGCCATGTTCTCGCCCAGGCGGAGCTGATGGGCACGTACCAGAAGACCGGGCGCTAGCTGTCAGTCGGGCCGTCATTCTGGGCGGATGGCCGACCGGGTGCGACGCGCGACGGTCGAGGCGCCGCTGGGTGCTGGCCATCGGGGCCGTGCGCACACTCACCGTCGAGGCGTGATGGGCCCGGCGCCGAAGGTGAAGTAGCGAACCTGGTCGCTCGCCCCCAAAGCCGTCCTGTTGAATAATCCGGGCCAAGACCAAGCCTTGGTCTCGCCCGGGACAGGGAATCCCCGGGAACGGAAGGAGGGAACATGACGATGCGGACACGTGTGTCGAATGTCGCCATCGCCGTGGCGCTGGCGCTGGCCGTCTGCCGTTCCGCCATCGCCGCGGAAACGGCAAAGGTGGTGGTCACGCCCAGGGCGGACCTCAAGTGGACCGAGTCCGGCATTCCCGGCGTCAGCGCGGCGGTCGTTGAGGGCGACATGGGAAAGGGGCCGAGCCGCTTCTACCTGAAGTACGCGGCGGGGTTCGTCGCGCCCATTCATCATCACTCCCCCGACCACTACGTGACGACCCTGGTGGGCAACCTCGTTCTCGTCGTGGACGGGAAGGAGCATCGCCTCCCGGCGGGCTCCTACTTCGCCTTCACCGGCAAGGCCAAGCACGCCGCTCGCTGTGAGGGCAGTGAAGCCTGCGTGATGTTCATCGACGCTCGCGGTGCCTGGGACGTCGTGCCGGACAGTAAGCCGGACGCGAAGCAGTAGGTCTCACTCGGCGGAGAAGACCTCGGCCGCCAAGCTAAGGGCACGGGCCCTCTCGGCGATCGCCTCCAGCCGCGGGAGTGGGAGGGGTCCGACCCGCGCGTCAGAGGGAGGACGCGCCACCGTGTAGACCTGGACGAGGGAGATGGACCCGCCCCCGTCCAGGATCACCCGCAGCCGCTCCGCCCAGGCGCTAACCTCCGCGTCGTCGGGGCCCACGCCCTCCCACGTCAGGAAGAGCGCCTGGATCACGATCGGTCGCTCCCGGGCCACCGCCAGGAGGTTGTCGAGGATGCGGGAGAAGGGCATCCGGGTGCCGTCGACCTTGTGGAAGTAGCCCTCCGTCCCCGCGTCGAGCTTGCACCACAGCTCGTCGAAGTCGGCGAGGGCCGCGCGGACGTGGGGGGCCTGAAAGAGCGTGGCGTTCGTCAGGAGCCGCAGGGGGACGCCCGGGGCGAGGTGGTCGCGTGCCTCGCGCGCCGTTCGCGCCGCCGCCGGGAACTCGGGGGGCATCGTTGGCTCCCCGTCCCCGGCGAAGGCGATGTCGGCCACTCGCCGCAACTCGCCGGCCACGGTGTCGAACGGGGGACGCGCCCACAGCCGCCCGGAGCCGGCTTTCGTGAGCAGCGAGGCGAGCTCCTTCGCGAGCACGGGCACGTCGATCCTCGCCGATCCGCCCGGCGTCCGGCGGTCGACCTGGCAGTAGGGGCAGTCGAAGTTGCACGCCTTGTCCGGGTTGAGGTTGACCCCGATCGAGAGGCCCCGCGCGCGACGGGAGACGACCGCGTAGACGTAACGGTTGGCATCCAGCTCGCGGCTGTGGTCGGCGAAGTCGAGCCGGCGGAGGGCCATGAGAGCCATCCTACCGCGCCGGCGGCGGAACGGACGTGCCTTCGACCGTGTCCGCGGCGCCGCATGCGGGTTCCCTTCGGGTTGTCGGGTGTAGACTGGACCTGCGTGCGCAAACATTCGAGCCCTCTCTATCCGGGCTTGGACGCGGCGGCGTTCCGGCGGCGGACGCAGGCGCTGGAGCGTTTCGCCCGCTGGGACGCTCAGGCCCGCTCCACGCTACCGCCCGCGACCGGCATCGACAGCGTCGCGTTCCTTTACGAGCTGCTGCCCCCGGCGTCCCGCCGCCGACCCGTGGAGACGTCCGGCATCGGCCGGCTGCATCGGGCCTTGTCGGTCCTCGGCCGGCTCGCCGGATGAGCGCGCAGGAGCGGGCCCTCACCGACTTGGCCCGCCTCCTGGATCGGCTGGAGGTGCCCTACATGATCATCGGCGGCATGGCGAACGCCGTCTGGGGCGAACCCCGGGCGACGGTGGACATCGACGCCACGGTCTGGATAGCGGAGGACGAGATCGCGGCACGCGTGCCGCAGATCACCGCCGCGTTCGAGGCGCTCGTACCGGAGCCCGTCCGGTTCATCGTCGACACTCGGGTCCTACCCCTGTCCAGCCACGAAGGCGTTCGCGTGGATCTCATCTTCGGCCTGCTGCCGTTCGAAGAGGAGGCCATCCGCCGGGCGGTGGTCGTGCCCGTGGCCGGCGTGCCGGTCCGGTTCTGCACGGCGGAGGACCTCATCCTCCACAAGATCACGTCCGAGCGCGACCGCGACCTCTCCGATGCGCGGGGCATCGTGCTCCGGAGACTCCACGAGCTTGACCTGGACTACCTGGAGCCCCGAGTAGCGGAGCTCTCCCGCCACCTGGAGCGCCCGGAGATCCGAGAGCGCTGGGAGGCCTGGAAAAGGGTTGGCCGCCGACGGACCTCGTCGGAGTAGCCGGGGAGCGTCGTCAGGCGCGGGTCCTCGACCGCGCCGCCCAGGGTGAAGTGGTAGAGGTCGCGGAAGCGATCGTCCTCCAAACCGAGAAGACTGTGGACGGTCTCGTCGAAGAAGCACCCGATCCCCGTTGCCTGCCTGCCGGCGGCCTCCGCCTCCATGTAGAGCACCTGCCCCAGCACACCCGCCTCCCAGTGGAGCCGGCGGTACCACCACGGTCCCTCGTCGAGGGCAGGGCCGAGGTCGGCGAGCATCGCGAGGCTGAAGGACGAGTCCGCTGCGATCGCCTGGTGGCAGCTCGAAAGCCGTGCGAACGGCCGGGCGTCGCCCTCCTCCAGCAGGAACAGCCCCAGCCCCTCCGGGCACCCCGGCGGTCGCTCCCAGCGGAAGGTCGGGCGCACCGACGCCCGAAGCGCCTCATGGGCAGCCGGACTCCGCTCGAGGATGTAGAGCCCCGCCGGGAGGCCGTCGACGCGATGGACGAAGATCAGGGGGTGGACGCGGGGCGCCCAGGGGAGCACGTCCCAGGGCGGCACGCGGCGGCGGGGGATGAGCCGGTCGAGCATGCGATAGAAGGCGGGACCCGGAACCGAGGTCGCTCCGTCCATGTCCACCGCGCTGCGGCGCCGGCGGATGAGGCGGAGGGCGGAGACGGGAAGGCCGGGCACCTCCGGGATGACGGCCGCCTCCTCCCACGCCACGGCGGGATCCGTGCGCGGCTTGCGCGTGGCGTCGGCGACCGCCGCGATCGAGGGCCAGCCGACGTGCTCCGGGCTCAGGGCATTGGGCCGTCCGGCCCAGTCTCCTTGGCGCATCAGGGAGACGAGCGCGTCGAGGTCCGCCTCGACCGGGCGCGCCGCCCCGGCGGCGGCCACGGCCGCGGTTGCGACCAGGACGAGCGCCTCCGGCTCCTCGCGATCGGCCGGATCGAGCCCGGGCCAGTCCTCGTCGCGATCGAGGCCCAGGATCGCGGCCACGTCCGCGTTGCCGGGAGCGTCGAGCAGACGCGCGGACCAGCCGAGGACAGCCGCCGCGTAGCGCGCGGCGGCGAGCGCGTGCCCGGCGTCCTGCTGGCAATAGCGGAAGGCCCGGTCGCCGTACTTCCAGGCCTCGCGCCAGTGGATCGAGGCCAGGCCGAGGAGAAAGCCGCCGGATGGCAGGAGCCGCGCGAGGGCGGACGCGCTCGCGGGAGCCGTGAGGCGGCGCTCGAGCACGTGGTCGCGGCTCCGGTAGTGGTAGAGGCCGGCGGGAACGTCCCCTGCCTCTCCCACGAAGGCGTAGCCCTCCGTGGGGTGCAGGTTCCCGCTTGAGGGATTGGCCCGCAACGACCAGCGCGCGTGGCGGTACTCCTTCCAGGCCGTGAGGCCGAGCGCCAGCTCGAAGAAGGCCCCGAGCGAGGCCCGATCGAGCGGGCGTGGACCGATCGCGCCCGGCCGGTGCAGGTCGTCCCAGGAAGCGGTGAGCTCGTCGCCGGCGAGCGGCAGCTCGACGAGCGGCGCGCCCTCGTAGGTCCGGAACGGGTCGGGCTGGTTCGCCCAGTCGAGGTGTCCGGGTCCGAGGGCGAAGCGGTGGAGGTGGTGGGTGCTGCGCTCGTGATAGCGCCGCACGGTGTCGAGCCGGGTCTCGATCATCGCGGCCGCCGTGCCACGCCTTTTCGTGGGGGCGCTACCCCGCGAGCGGCTCGAAGACGGCCGTGAAGTGCCGCAGCACGGCGGGCGCCTTCACGATGCGGTAGCCGCGGAGCCGGTCCTTCATCCCCGCCACCGCGATCACCGCCTCCGCCACGTAGTCGACGTGGGACTGCGTGTAGACGCGGCGGGGGAAGGCGAGGCGCACGAGGTCCATCGCCGCTGGCCCTTCCGTTCCGTCGGAGTGTCGGCCGAACATCACGGTACCGATTTCCACCCCCCGTATGCCCGCCTCGACGTAGAGCGCGTTGCCGAGGGCGATGCCGGGATACTGGAGCGAGGGGACGTGGGGCAGGAGCGCCCGCGCGTCGAGGTAGACGGCGTGCCCGCCCGCGGGCCGGAGGACGGGCACGCCCGCCGCGTCCAGCCGCTCGTGCAGGTACTCGATCGAGCGGATCCGGTAGCGCAGGTACGGCTCCTCCACCACCTCCTCGAGCCCGCGGGCGACGGCCTCCAGGTCGTAGCCGGCGAGGCCCCCGTAGGTCGGGAAGCCCTCGGTGAGGATCAGGAGATTGCGACAGCTCTCCGCCCAGTCGTCGTCGTTGAGGGCGAGGAAGCCGCCGATGTTGGCGAGGCCGTCTTTCTTGGCCGACATCGTGCAGCCGTCGGCGAGCGAGAACATCTCCCTCGCGATCTCCTTCGGCGTGCGGTCGGCCTGGCCCTCCTCGCGCAACCTGATGAAATAGGCGTTCTCGGCGAAGCGGCAGGCGTCCAGGAAGAAGGGCTTGCGGTAACGGTCGCAGAGCCGCCTCACCGCGCGGAGGTTGCCGAGCGAGACCGGCTGGCCGCCGCCGGTGTTGTTCGTGACCGTGACCATGACCAGCGGTATCCGGTCGCCGTCCTTCTCGAGCGTGCGCTCGAGCGCGGCCGTATCCATGTTCCCCTTGAAGGGATGGACGAGCGCGGGGACGCGGCCCTCGGGGACGACGAGGTCGCGCGCCTCCGCCTCCTCGACCTCGACGTTGGCCCGGGTGGTGTCGAAGTGGTTGTTGTTCGGGACGACCTGCCCCGGCTTCAGCACCGTGTGGAAGAGGATGCGCTCCGCCGCCCGTCCTTGATGGGTGGGGATGACGTGCCGGAAGCCCGTCAGCTCCTGGACGACGTCGCGGAAGCGGTAGTAGGAGCGGCTCCCGGCGTAGGACTCGTCCCCCTGCATGAGCGCGCCCCACTGGGCGGCGGACATCGCGCCGGTCCCGGAGTCGGTGAGGAGGTCGATGAGGACGTCCTCGGCGTGGAGCCGGAAGACGTTGTAGCCCGCCTCCTTGAGCGCCGCCTCCCGTTCCTCGCGGCGGGTGAACTTCACCCCCTCCACGGACTTGATCCGGAAGGGCTCGATGATGGTCTTGAAGTGCAGCATGTCGCGGCCTCCTCAGGCCGGCGACTCGAGGTCGCGGGCCATCATGCTCACGATGTCGGAGCGGCTGACGATGCCGACGAGACGGTCATCCTCGACCACAGGCACCGGGTTGACGCGACGCTTCACCATCAGCTCGGCCAGGGACTCCAGCTCCTCTTCGGGGCCGATCGTCACCACCTTCGCGGTCATCACGTCGCGGGCCAGCGTCCCCAGCATGTGCTGGAGGCGCCGCCGGTAGTGACCGGGGGTCTCGAGAGGGATGCGTCCGTCGAGCAGCGCGAAGAAGGCGGGTGGCTCGAGGCGCGTGTTGCGGACGATGAGATCGAGCTCGCTGATGATCCCCACGACCTTGCCGTCCTCGACCACCGGCACCCCGCTGATGCCGCGCGAGGCCATCAGCCGAGCCACGAGGTTCACCGATGCGTCGGGGTGGACGACCACGACGTCGGCGGTCATGACGCCGCGCACCTTCATTGGGAAACCTCCCTCCCGAGTATAGGCCTCACGCCGCGCGCGCCGTCCCTCCTGCGCGCGGCGGGGCGAGACGCAGGAGCCCGAGACCGACGAGCACGGTGGCAGCGGCGACCAACGCCTCGCGGGCGGTCGCGCCGAAGGCCACGAGCGCCGCCGCGACCGCGAGCGTCGGCAGCGCCGGCCAGGCGTCACGGGGGCGGAGGCCGAGGCGGCGGCGCCCGGCGAGCGCGGCGAGGGCGGCCGCGCTGACACCGTACTGCATGAGCACGGCGATGCTCGAGAGCGCGAACAGCTCGGCGAGCTCGCCCAGGCTGACGATCGCGGAGACGAGCGCCCAGGTCACGGCCAGTGCCCGGAGGGGGACGCCGGCCGGGGAGACGCGATCCAGACCGCCGAGCCTCCGCTGGCCGGCGGCCAGCGCCGAGAGGTAACGCGGGGTCGTGACCAGCATTCCGAAGGCGATCCCGAGCGCGGAGAGACTCGTGCCCCACTTGACCAGCCGCGCGAGGGCCGCGCCGCCGAGAACGCCCGCCGCGTCCGCGAGGGGGGCGGGGGAGGAGGCGAGGGCGGGCAGTGTGCGGACACACGCGAGGGCGAGGCCGACGTAGAGGGCGATCGCGAGCAGGAGCGAGCCCAGCGTCGCGCGCGGCACCGCGCGCGCCGAGGAGCGGACCTGACCCGCGATGACGGGCACGATCTCGAAGCCCTGGTAGGCGAACATCACCGTGAGCCCCGCCCGAAGCCAGGCCGCCTCGGGGGCGGCGGGGGCGGGCGCGGGCAGCGCCCCGCGCGCGACGGCAAAGGCGGCGAGCAGGAGCAGGAGGGGCAGCAGCTTGAGGACGGTGAGCACCGTCCACACCCGCGCCGAGAGGCGTACGCCGGAGGCGACGACGAGGGCGAGGCCGGTGACGAGCCCGACCGCGGCCAGGCGGCGTGAGAGCGTCCCCTCCAGACCGAGCGCGGGGGCGACGGCGCCCGTCAGGCCGACGACCACCGCCGAGGTGCTGAAGAACGCGCTCACATAGGCGACCCACCCGACGAGGAACGACACCCGGTCCCCGAAGGCGGCCCGCGCGAAGACGACCGGCCCGCCGTCCTCGTCGAAGCGAGGGTCGCGAACGCCGCCGCCGCCGGCAGCAGGGCGAGGCCGGTCCCGATGAAAACCGCGACCGTCCCCAGGCCGGGTGCGCTCGCGGCCACGGCGGCGGGCACGAAGAAGATCCCCACGCCCACGATCCCGTTGAGGCCGAGGGCGAGGAGCTGGAGGACGCCAACGGGGCGAGACGGTGGGGTCGCGGGCATGGACGGGCGCGAGTTCACCACAAAGGGGGCTCCGGACAAAGCGAGGAACCGTTGTCTTGAGGACGGACCGGGGCCTATCATCGGCACGGCCGTCGCACGACCGGGCGCCCGCGGACGGACGCCGGACCTCGAAGCGGTCGGGGAGGGGGTCATATGCAGTTCGCGGCGAGGTTTCTCGTGATCACGCTCGGGGTCGGTGTCCTCATCGGATCCGCGGCCGCCGGCGAGCAGGCGAAGCAGGCCCCGGTCTACAGCGTCTCGGGGGCCTACTCCTATCGGACCTACTGCGCGAGCTGCCACGGCACCGGCGGAAAGGGCGACGGGCCGCTCTCCGACAGCCTGCGCTTCCACCCGCCGGACCTCACGCTCCTCGCCCAGCGCAACGGTGGCGAGTACCCCGCGGAGAAGATCCACCGGATCGTCGACGGGCGCTCACCGTTGAAGGGCCACGGGGGCCCGGACATGCCGGTGTGGGGCGACGCGTTCAAGAACGCCGAGACCGGCTACGACGACGAGCAGGTCAAGGAGAAGATCCGCTCCGTCGTCGACTACCTGAAGACCATTCAGGCGAAGTAGGCCCGCCGGTCGCCGCCACCCTCAGCCGCGGGGCTCGACCAGAAACGACGGGACCTGCCCGCCCCCCGAGGTCACGTTCGCGAGCGAGGTAGCGGAGAGCCGGGTCAGGAACCCCTCGACCTCGCCGCCGAAGACGTAGGGGTCGAGGTCGACCACGAAGTCGCGGAATCGGAGCGAGGCCCGTCCGCCCTCGCCCTCGCGCACGAGCTCCGGAAACTCCTGGCGCACGAGATCGACCTTCTCCTGCACCACGTAGGACGCGGCGAGCGCCTCCTGGAGCGCCCGCGCCCAGTCCGCATCCGAGGTCTCCCAGCCGATGAAGACCCCCTTGCCCCCGTACTCGTCGTTGGGCTTCATCACCAGCCGCTCGCGGTTCGCGAGCACCCAGGCCGGGAGGTCGATCGTCTCCCCGTAACGGGTGGTGCGGCCCTCGCGCGCGCGACGGGTCCACGGGACGTGAGCGCGGATCGCCGCGCGCTCCTCGTCGCTGAAGAGCGGCAGGAGCTCGTCGTCGGTGAGCACGGCGAAGATCGCCTTCTTGTGAAGGGGCTTGCAGCGGAATGGGTTGACGACGACGGTCGCGCGATCGCGCGCCGCCTCGATCAGGGCCCCCACCTCGCGGCGGCGCTCGAGGAGCTCGTTGACGAGCAGGCGCTTGTAGACGAGGTCGACCTCACGTCCATCGTGTCGTAGCCGGCCCCCCTCGTAGGTCAGGTGGCGCGGGTCGCACACGAGCGCCGGGTAGCCTTCGGACTCGAAGAGGTCCCGCACCATGTGGTGCTCGACGCGGGTCGGCACGTCCTCGTAGTCGACGACCGCTATCGTGGGGCGCTCCTTGCGACCGCCCGCCTCCCGGTAGCACCCGAGGAGCGTCTCGAGGAGGCGGCGGCCGGTGTGAAAGCGCCGCAACCGCCAGCGCTCCTGGAAGGCCTTCACCACCGGGATCTCGAGGAAGACCTCGGCGAGGGTGTCGGCGTAGGAGCCGCCGGCGGGCGTCTCCGCGTTCAGCTCGACGTATTGGTAGCTCGCAGGGGTCAGGAAGGAGTCCAGCCGCGAGAGCGGGGAAGAGCGGCGATAGCCGGGTTCGATCCCGACCAGCTCCCGCTCCTCGGCCGTGAGGTCGACACGTTCCCACAGCTCCGTCCCCAGCTTGGCCTCGACCTTCTCGATCGCGCGGAAGATGCCGCGGCAGACGCCTCGGATCTGCTCGTAGACGGCGGGAGAGACCATGTTGGGACGAGGGAAGGAGCAGAGCATCCGGCCGCCGAAGGTGAGCCGCGCCTTCCGCATCCTCTCGAAGAAGCGCTCCTCGAGCTCCTCCGCGAGCCCTCCCTCGTCGCGGACGAGTGCGTGGTACTCGGCGACCGCGCGCTGGCTGACGGGGTCCATCACTCGCAAGCCTCCCCGGAAGAGGGCACTTGTAGCACGGCGGTCCGGGGGGGTCCACCGGTGGCTGGCGGATTCCCTCGTCGCCCGACACGACCGGAGCTCCTCGGGATGGCGAGAGACTGCTATCATCTCCGCCGTGGACGCTCCGCGCCCACCGACCTCCGCGTCGCCTCCGACTCCCCCTCCCGTCCTCGACATCCGCGTCCGCTGGCGCGCGGGCCAGGTCGCCCTCGCCCTCGCCGGGCTCTTGACCCTGGTCGCGCTCCTCCGCCCGCTCACCCCTTCCTCCCCCGATTGGCTCAAGGCCGCGACCGCCCTCCTCATCGGTCTCGGGGTGACGGCCTCCGCTCTCCTCGCTTCGCTGCGCGGTCGCCGGCGGCCGGAGTCGCTCGCCCTCTACGGCTTTCTCGTCCTCGCTGTCGACGCCCTCGGCCAGGTGCTGGGCCCGATGCGGGTTCCGGCCTGGCCGCTCATGGCGCTGCTGGTGGGCGCCCAGGCGGTGGCGGAGCCCCTCGGCGTCGCCCTCGCCGTCGCCGGCCAGGCGGCGCTCCTCGGCCTCGCCGATGCCGTCTGGGCCCGACCCCCGGACTGGCGTCCCGCCCTCGCCGCCGGCCTCGGCTACGCCGCCCTCGCCTTCGCGGTCAACCGTGCGCTTCTCGGCGAGAAGCGCCGCCTGAGCGTGACCCTGGCCGAGCTCGCGCGCCTCAAGCACGGGATCGACCAGCTCGAGGACGAGCCTGCGGCGGCGGCGCCGGGGGCGACGAGCGCGGCCCAGGCGCTGCGCCAGATCTCGGGGGAGGGCCGCCGCGCCCGGCAGCTCGATCGCGCGGCCGAGCCCGACACGGCGCTCGGCCGCATCGTCGAGCTCGCCCGCGCCGCCCTCTCCGCTCACTCCATCGTCTACTTCGACGTCGACCGACAGCGGGAGCAGGCGCACCTCCGCGCGGGAAAGGGGCCGCCCGCGCTCCTCACCGACTGCGCGGTCCCGCTCGGCGCCGACCCCTTCGCCTTCGTCCTCGAGCGCGATCAGCCCTTCTACGCGACCGACTTCAAGCGGCTGCTCTGGGAGCTGCCCTGGTACCGGGGGCAGGTGGGGATCGGCTCGCTGCTCGCGGTCCCGGTCCGGGCGGGGGACGTGACGGTGGGCATCCTGGCCGCGGACCGGCTCGAGGTACAGTCCTTCACGGGACCGGAGCCGGGGCT
>Ga0209751_10003171_pt1 | contig 16043 bp, 17 predicted proteins | sample RifCSP13_1_FD_184019 | JGI IMG/M metagenome (GOLD analysis project Ga0209751, IMG submission 184019) | Soil microbial communities from Rifle, Colorado - Rifle CSP2_sed 13_1 (SPAdes) (version 2) | ecosystem: Environmental > Terrestrial > Deep subsurface > Rock core/Sediment | place: Rifle... | reverse complement strand
GTGGCCGCGCGGCTTCCGCGCGGCGAGAAACTCGGCGACGGTGAAGACGCCTTTGGCACCGATCTCGGTGAATTGGACACCCGCGTTCGCCGCGGAGGCGCCGGTCTCGTGCCAGACCGCGTGGCTTTCGCGGCTCACGATGACGTCGTCGCCCGGCCGGGTGAGGACGCGCAGGGCGACTTGGTTCGCCATCGTCCCGGTGGGCAGCCAGAGTGCTGCCTCCTTCCCGAGGAGCGCGGCGATCCGCTCCTGGAGATGGTTCACCGTGGGGTCTTCGCCGAACTGGTCGTCGCCGACCGAAGCAGCGGCGATTGCCGCCCGCATCTCCGGCGAGGGTCGAGTGACGGTATCCGAGCGCAGGTCGATCGGGGTGGCTATGGTGCCCATGACGATTTCTGCTGATGAGTTTAGCGCGAAACGATTGAAATGCCAGCAGGCGATGACTGTCAGGACACGCCGACGACGGGTTGGGCGACCCTGACCCTATGATAAAGGCGGTATGCTGAACGCCACCAGCGAATGCACGCGAAAAGGTTTGCCCGCCAAGGCCCGTACCAGTTTCTCATCTGCCGTAATGAAAGGCACGTTGGTGCGACGGGATAAAGCGATGTAGAACGCATCATAGCCGCTGATGCGATAGGTCACGGCGATGTCCAGCGCTTCGCTCGCCAGGCTGGCGGTTGGCAAAACGTGCAGCGCGAGGGCCAACAGTTCTGCCATGTCCTGACGCGCGTCTTTGGCGGTGTAGTCCGTCTGTCGGGCATACGTCGCCAAAGCACTCGCACACTCCGCGTAGAAGAAGTCGGGCACGTAAAAGCGTGTGCGTGGGTCGGCTTCGAGGTGTGCGAATAAGGCATCGGCCCGATCTGATCCCGGCTGCTCAAAGAACAGCTTGAGAGCGACGTTGGCGTCGACAACGCAAGAGAAGGACGGATCACTCATGGTCGCCGCGGATGTGCCGGAGCATAGTTACGCTGTCGGGCGCATTCGCAGGCAGGGGGCGCCGGCGGCGGCGGATGCTGGAGAGCGCTTTAGACCGCGTGCGCCGTACTTTCTCGTCTTCGACGGCTTGTTGGAGTACGGTGACGACGTACGCGCTGAGCGACCGGCCTTGTGCCGATGCGATTTTGCGGGCCTGCCGGTAGATACGATCAGGGATGTCTCGAACGTAAAGGGTGGGCATGTTGTTATCATACCATCTTTGCTAGCGTTATGCAAGCATTGACGTGTTAGGCGCGTTTCCGCCCAGGCCTTTGCAGTAGCAGTTTGAAGGCGGATTCACCGAAGCTTTCATATTCTGCAACTGTGATTTTGTACGATTTGCCGCGGTATGCCCAGTCGATCACACCGCTAGACTTATTCTGGAGTTTGGCGCGCTCGACAATCAATCCGATGATGCCTGCTGCAAGCATACGATCATCCACGACGCTACCGATCCCACTGCTCCCAACCATAAAGGTCACTTCAAGACCTTCAGCCACATATTCCAACTCAATCGCATCCGCTCCACCATCTATGGCTTCTTCAAGAAGCGATTGCAGCATCTGAAGACCTCTCTCCTTATCGTAATCTCCAGTGGAAAACTTTTCCAACTCTTTCCCCCTGACTTCAGAAAGCTCATCCTCTCTGGTGCCTACATCGAATCCTTTTTTGTTGAGCTTACGTATGAGTGCCTTGCTCAGCGTTCGAACATCTAACTGGAGTTCGTACCTGCCGCAATAAGTGCAATCCATGATTCTGACAAATGTTCCATCCTGTCTTTTTTCATCCCGTAGTCGAAGCACATCGGGGTAGTAATGTCCACATGAGGATGGTTGTTGCCCCGAAAAGTATGGACCACGCAATGTAACGCTCCTTTCATCTGCCTTTCACAACGGAGAAAAGCGGTCGAGATAGAAATTCGGCGCGCGCACATTCGGGTTCACTGAGCGCGACAGGCGCAATCTGCCTTTTGGCAACACAACGCATCGCTAGCCGCCCTTCTCGATCATCGCGCTAGCATTACGACTGCAAAAGCCACTCTGTCAGGCGATCCTTGATGCGCTGAAGCCGCCCCGGTGCGATTCGACCTATGGCTCCCAGCAGCAGCGCTCCGTCAACCACGGCCAGGCGACCCACGCGTATGACACTGGATACTTTCAGACCGCTTTCAGCAAAGTCAGCGGCTTCCTCTTGAACGATCTCGTCAAAGTCGGGGACAGTGTGGCGTATCTGCGAGGAAATCATGCACACCAGCCAGTCGTCGTATTCACCGGGCAGCTTGCCCAGCAGCAGAGCAGGCCGTAACCTCCCTTCTGCCAAATCGGTGTGGGGAAACCGTAACAGGACAATCTGCCCGGCCTGTTTCATGAAAACACTACCTTCAAATCAGAAGTCGTGTATATCGGTGTAGCTTCGTCTTCCATCCCGCGCATGGCAAGAGCCAGAGATAGATCGAACCAGGCTCTTTCTTCCTCGCGGAGAGTCTTACGTTCTGCCTTTGTGAGCAGATACTCGACAAAGTCAAGTACCTCTACTTGAAAGGAGGCGGGCAGTCTTTGAACGTACTGTTGGATTTTCTCGACGATGGCCATGGGGTCTCCTCGACTAAAAACTATGCTGATCGCTGTTGTCCATTCTACCCCAACTTATAGAAACATGGGCGCGGGATTTCAGCAGGGCGGCCTAATGGATCCGGGTTAAGGTGCGCTGTGAGCGGCGTGGCACGCCGGCGGCAGCTCAGGAGAGGTGTGGTTAAGGTTCACCGCGCGCGGCAGGCGCAATTTACCTCTTGACAACGCAATGCATCGGTAGCCGCGATCCCCTTAAAGAGTATTTCATGGCCACACTATCGCCCGGTTACCGAATGCTCTAACAAACGATTCTCTCGAAATCTCGAACAACCAGAAACCTGTAAACCTTCTATTCTTGAACTTATCAGCGTCGCTCGGCTGAAACTCGTGCTCGATTCGATCTTTCGAGATGGGCTGAGAGAGCGTCAAGTATCTGTACCGTACGATTTCATTGTCTGTGTGCAGAACAATTCCGAGGCCGGGAGCTTGCATGGGGTACTGCCTGTAACTGCCAGTGCAGTAGAGGAGAAGCACATCTCCTGGCCTGGTGGGAAACGGAGCGTGCTTTGGATCTGGATGATATATGCCGGACTCGATGGTATCTTTCTCAGGTGGTCTTGGATCACCGAACATGGCGAAGAAATACTTTGGTGACGACACTGTAGGTCTCCAATCTGCGATAAGCCAACCACATCTCTCGTCGTGGCCCGCGCGGCTAACTCCTGACTTTGTCGAGTCTCTCCGCACAATCATCCCAAAGCGGGTCTGTTACGGGTTTCCTGTATGTGCTGCTCTGTAAACCAGTATAGTCCAGATCCCCTTCCAGTCAATTGGAGATTCATGACCATCGGCCGGCCGCCTAACAAACTGCTCGATCAGGCGCGAGACGCGCAGTGCCGCAAGCACGACTCCCGCCACACCGAAGAGCCTGCATCGATTGGATGCCGTATACGAACGAGTGGAACATTTGGGGCTGGCGCGGCAGCAAAGCGTGGAAGAAATCAACGATTCGAGGCGACAACCAGTGCGCGACGAACGCCGGTTGCCATTCGCCATCAGCTATCTGCCATCAGCTATCCGCCATCTGCCATCCGCCACTCCCTCCTCTTGACAAGCGCGCCGATCTCGATTACACTGTCGTTGTCTATAGCGAACATCGTTCGACATACAGAACAGGCTCTATTCCGTGACTGACCTGGTTCCCGCCGTCGATCGCGCGCTGCGCATTCTGAATGCCTTCAAGAACGGCCACGCCGAATACGGCGTGACCGACCTCAGCCGCCTGCTGAGCATCAACAAGAGCACCGTCCACGATATCCTCCACACGCTCGCGCACTACAATCTGCTAGAACGCAATCCGGTCACGCAGAAGTACCGCCTCGGCCCCGGGCTGCCGGAATTCGGCGACCTGGCCCGCCAGCGCCGTGACGTGCGCGAAGTGGCGCATCCGTTCCTGCGGCCGCTCGTGGAGGCGACGGGCGTGACTGCCCTGCTGGGGGTCTTCGAGGCGCACTCGATCACGATCGTCGACAAGGTCGAGCCGCCGGATGAGCTGAGGATCACGGCGTCGGTCGGCCAGCGCATGCCGTTTTGTGCAGGCTCCTTCGGCCGCGCCTTTCTGGCCTGGATGGACGAGGCGAGCGTGGACAGCCTGTTGGTATCGCCGGGCCTGCGGAAGTTCACCGCCACGTCGATCACCGATCCGTCTGCCTACAAGGCCAGCCTGGCCTCGGTCCGGCGGCAGGGTTACGCCGTCGACGACACGGAAGAGTACCTGGAAGGCGTGTGGGCCGCCTCGGCGCCGATCCGCGACGCCAGCCGCGTCGTCGCGGCGATGACCGTCGTCGGCTTCGCCGGCCGCATCGGGGCGGCGCGGAAGAAGGCTGCGCTGCGCACGCTGGTTCAAACGACGCGCCGCATCTCGCAGATGCTCGGCGCGCCAGCGACAAGCAACTCACCACCAAGGCACAAGGCCACCAAGAAAACTTAGTGCCTTGGTGTCTTGGTGGTTAGTAACACCCATTGAGAGGACGAACCCGTGAAGCAACTGATCAAGCTGACGGTCAACGGGGAGACCCACGAGGTCTACACCTCGATCCACAAAACGCTGCTGGAAGTGCTGCGCGAAGACCTGGGGCTGACCGGCACGAAGCACGGGTGCGAGCTGGGCGAGTGCGGCGCGTGCGCAGTGCTGATCGACGGCGGGCCTGCCTTGTCGTGCCTCGTCCTTCCGATCGAGGTGCAAGGCTGCGCCATCACGACGGTTGAGGGTCTGGCGCATAACGGCCGGCCGCACCCACTGCAAACGGCCTTCGCCGAGCTGGGCGCGGCGCAGTGCGGCTACTGCACGCCCGGCATCCTGGTCACGGCCAAGGCGCTGCTCGACCGCGAACCCCATCCCGACACACAGACGATTCGCGAGGCGCTGGCCGGCAACCTGTGCCGCTGCACCGGCTATTCCAAGATCATCGAAGCCGTGGAGCTTGCGGCCAGCCGAATGGCAATCGCTTGAACGGAGGTCTTCAAATCCCAAACTTCAAATTCCAAATCTCAAATTGGCGTCTCGGTGGTTTTGAAGTTTGTAGTTTGAGGTTTGAAGTTTGGAACGCAGGGAGGGCCTATGTCTAACAACGGCGAACTGAACGTCGTCGGCAAGCCCCACATGAAAGTCGACGCGATGGCGAAGGTCACCGGCCAGACGCAGTACGCCGACGACCTGATCCTGCCGCGCATGCTGACCTGCAAGATCCTGCGCAGTATTCACCCTCACGCGCTGATCAAGCACATCGACGTGACGCCCGCGCTCAAGCGGCCTGGCGTCATCGCCGCGATCACGGGGCGAGACCTGCCGATCAAATTCGGCATCCTGCCCGTGAGCCAGGACGAAGAAGCGCTATGCGTCGACAAGGTGCGCTACGTGGGCGATCCGGTCGCGGCGGTCGCGGCGATCGACGAAGAGACGGCGGAAGCGGCGCTGGAGGACATCGTCGTCGAGTACGAGCTGCTGCCGCCGATCATGTCGATCGACGAGGCGCTGGCCGAAGAGTCGATCCAGATTCACGAGTACGCCGACAAAGGCAACGTTCACAAGTTCGTCGCGCTCGAGTTCGGCGACGTGGCGCAGGGCTTCGCCGATGCCGATCACGTTCGCGAGGACATTTTCTACTACGAAGGCAACACCCACCTTCCCATCGAGCAGCACGCGGCCGTCGCGCGATACGGGCCGGATGGCCGCCTCACGTTGTGGTCGTCGACGCAGACGCCGCACTACGTCCATCGTGCGCTGGCGAAAACGCTCGAGCTGCCGCCCAGCCGGATACGGGTGATCGCCACACCGGTCGGCGGCGGCTTCGGCGGCAAGAGCGATCCCTTCAACCACGAGGTCATCGTCAGCCGGCTGGCGATGATCACCGGCCGCCCCGTGAAGATCACGCTTACCCGCGAGGAAGTGTTTTACGCGCATCGCGGGCGGCACCCGGTGCTGATGTGGATCAAGACCGGCGTGAAGAAAGACGGCAGCATCACGGCGATGCACTTCAAGTCGTTCCTCGACGGCGGGGCGTACGGCAGCTACGGCGTCGCCAGCACCTACTACACCGGCGCGCTGCAGACGGTGACGTATCCCATCGCGAATTACAAGTTCGAGGGATTGCGCGTGTTCACGAACAAGCCCGCCTGCGGGCCGAAGCGCGGCCACGGCACTCCGCAGCCGCGCTTCGCCGTCGAAGTGCACCTCGACAAGATCGCCGAAGACCTCGGCCTCGATCCGGTCGATCTGCGGCTCAATCACCTGGTGCCGCCCAACAGCCTGACGGTGAATCACCTGACGATCACGACGATCGGCCTGCGCGAGTGCATCGAGAAAGTCGTCGAGGCGTCCGGTTTCCGCACGCGGCGCGGAAAGCTGCCACGAGGAAAAGGACTCGGCCTGGCGTGCAGCTCGTACCTCACCGGCGCGGGTCTGCCCATCTACTGGAATAAAATGCCTCATTCCGGCGCGCAGATCAAGATCGATCGCAGCGGCAGCGTGACCGTCTTCTGCGGCAGCAGCGACATCGGGCAGGGATCGGACTCGGTGCTGGCCTACATCGTCGCCGAGGCGCTCGGCCTCAACTTGAGCGACGTGATCGTCGTCACTTCCGACACCGACCTGACGCCGGTCGACCTGGGCAGCTACTCCAGCCGCGTGACGCTCATGACCGGCAATGCGGTGATCGCCGCTGCGAAGCCGCTGCGCGAGAAGATACTCGCCGCCGCCGCCGAGAAGCTCGAGCTGCCGGTCGAGGCGCTCGACGTCAAGAACAGCCGGGTATACTGCGTCGACGACGAGCGCCGCTCGCTGACTTTCGCCGAAGCGGCGCAGTTGGCCGAGGCGAAATTCGGCACGCTGGGATCGGTGGGCAGCTACACACCGCCCAGGCGCGGCGGGCGCTACAAAGGATCGGGCGTCGGCCCGACGCCGGCTTATAGTTACTCGGCGTGCGTTGCCGAAGTGACGATCGATGCGGAGACGGGCCTCTACACCGTCGACAAGCTATGGCTGGGGCACGACGGCGGCACGGCGATCAATCCGCTATTGGTCGTCGGCCAGGTGGAAGGCAGCGCGTACATGGGCCTGGGCGAAGCGATGATGGAAGAGCAGGTCTTCCGGCGCGGCCTGCACAAGATTCCGTCGATGCTCGACTACAAGAGTCCGACGGCGCTGGATACGCCGGAGATCGAGACGATCCTGGTGGAGACGAACGATCCGGAAGGGCCATATGGCGCAAAGGAAGCAGGCCAGGGGCCGCTGCTGCCGGTGATGCCCGCCGTCGCCAACGCGATCTACGACGCGGTCGGGGTGCGCGTCGACGAGGTACCGATTCATCCCGAGAAGGTGCTGAAGGGCTTGCAGGACAAAGCGCGCGGCGGCAGCGGGCGCGTCGGGCCGGCGCGCATACCCGATGTCGCGTTTCCGGATCCGATCCGCGTTGCACCGCCGACCGGTGATCAGTTATCAGTTATCAGTTATCAGTGATCAGTAATCAGTGAGCAGTGAGCAGTAATCAGTGCCCGGTCCGCTTCGGGTCAAAGAGGTGAGATAGATGCTCCGACTACCTCCATTTGAATATCTCGCGCCGCGGTCGCTGGCCGAGGCCGTGTCGATGATGGCCGATCGTGGCCCTGACGCGATGTACGTCGCCGGCGGCACCGATCTGTATCCCAACATGAAGCGCCGCCAGTTCGAGCCGAAGGCGCTGATCGGCCTGCGCGGCATCGAAGAGCTACACGGCGTTCGCACCCGTGCCTCCGGCACGAGTGAAGGTAATGGCAACGGTCTGACCATCGGCGCGGGCATGACGCTTGAGCAAGTGGCGTCCCATCCTGAGATCACGGAGAAGTATCCGGCATTAGCGCGCGCCGCCGGCCTGGTATCTTCGCCGCCACTGCGCAGCATGGGGACGATCGGCGGCAACCTGTGCGTCGATACGCGCTGCACGTACTACAACCAGACCTACCACTGGCGCAAGTCGCTCGGCTTCTGCCTCAAGAAGGACGGCGATACGTGCTGGGTGGCGCTGAGCAGCCCGCGCTGCATGGCGGTGTCATCGTCCGACTGCGCGCCGGTGGCGATCGCGCTCGGTGCGCAGGTGCGGCTGGTCGGCCCGGCGGGCGAGCGGATGATCCCGGCGGAGGCGCTATACGACGACGACGGCCTGCACTACACGACGAAAGCGCCGGACGAGATTCTGGCCTCGATTCACCTGCCGCCGCTCGACGGTTGGCGCACGACGTATCTCAAACTGCGCCGGCGCGGCTCGATCGATTTTCCGATCCTGGGTGTGGCGGTTGCGCTGATGCTCGAAGGCGACGGCACGTGCGCCGACGCGCGCATCGTGCTGGGCGCGGTCGCTTCGCGCCCGGTCGTCGTGAACGAAGCGGCGAAGATGCTGGTCGGCAACAAGATCACGCGCGAATTAATCGAAGCGGTGGCCGAGGTGGCCTCTAAACCGGCCAAGCCGCTCGACAACACCGACATGGCGTTGGGTTATCGCAAGAAGCTGGCGAGGGTGTACGTGGCGCGGGCGCTGGCGGAGGTGGCCGGCCTGCCGACGGTATCATAGACTCCAGGACCTTGTTATACAAATGGTTGTGACAGGATGGGGCGATAGTATTTCGGATGAATATCAGATTCATTACGGGTAGCAACACATGCTTACGATGCGAAAAGTAATGAGTATAATACTCAAAACCCTAACAAGCGCCCCACAATGCTTGCAACATTCGGGGCGATGGCCAACGCGGTAGAGGCGCGCGGCACCCCCAACATAGCACAACCTCAGGCCGTTCGTGTCGATCGCGGGCGGCCTTACTTTTGGGAATCCTGGTATCCACGCTTTGCTACACCGGATGGGATTGCTATGTCCGATATCGATCTCCTCATCACCCTACGCGTGGCCAGTCTGCATAGGCAAATCCGCAAATGGCGATCGAATACGAACGCCCCGGCTATCTCAAAGATGACAACCCTGCGGCAAGCAGCCGTCACACGATCCAGCAGGCCAAAGACTACATCTGTGTGATCTAGAATCAGCGATCACATGACAATTCGTAAAAGGGAAATGGGTAAGCGATGAGATGGCAGATAAAGAAATTCTCGATGTTTTGATAGCTATCTTCAACTCCGCCACCTATCGGCCTCTCACTCTGCGAGAAATAACAGAGCACGTGCAGAGAAGAGGTTTTTATAAGGATATTGGACTTCACAAAGCAATGACGCTTGTCAATCGCCACCTGTGTGAGGACCGTGTATCTGCCTACTATCCGTTCCTTGAGTTTGAAAGGGGCGAAGAGGTATTATGGGGTTTAGAGACCTGGCTTCCGCCTAGACCATCACGATCTTCCCAAAGACCCGTTCGATCAGTTGAACCTTTATCGTTGGGATGGGAAACGCGACATACCATTTCGATCGATGGGCAAGAACTGAGGGTGGGAACATTTCCACTGCGACAACATTTTGATGGATTTGTCGCGAGTATGGACGAGCAACAAAGTACGCACTCGCTCGTTGCTGTGCAGTGTTATGGGAGTGAACAATTTCTATGTTCTCTGAATTACGATGATCGTACCCTGGGGAGCAAGGGGTTACAACACTGGTACAACGAAAATGGTGTTCAGCCCGGTGACACGGTGTGGCTAAGCGTCGAGGCAACGACTCCGCTTGTCTTGAGGATTTATACTGAGTGGGATAGGGATGCCGATGTATATCGAAGATATGTACAGCGTAGACAACCTGAAACCCTGTCCCGCACCAACCTGCCCATCCGTGACCTCATCTGGCTCTACTTCAAGCAGAAACAAAAAGTTGCACACTCGTCAGAAGTGGTAGAAGCCATTCTTGCTGATCGCCCTGAAATTAGTGAGCGAAGTGTTAATTCTTGCCTCGTTACAAATCCACACTTGTTTGCCCGCACTGGTGAGCGAGGTACTTGGGGGTTAAAAGAATGGGGTATCGAGCAAGTTACTGTTCTTGCACCGCAAAAAAGTGATGATCTCGCAACGACGTCAGACACCGATCATCCTAAGGTGGCGAATTATTCCCTTGACTATGTTCTCAATGTCATTCATGGCGAAGATTTGGTCTACAGAGCTCTCCGATCTGCAAAAGCCCCTTTGAGTTATTCGGAATTAACCGAACGAATTGGGAAATATCTTGGTGTGAACAAAGGCATCTTGGAGCGCACGTCTTTTCTGGATGTGGAGGACGCCAGGCTAGCCCGTCTTCGTGATGGATCTTTTGCACTTCGGGAGGACCTTGAAGAAATCATACGTGAATTGACCGCGAAGGAGAAAGACCTCAGGCAGTCTCTGAATAAAGCTAGCGAAGATCGCGATCGTGAAGTCGGGGGACTAAAAGACGAGTTGGCTTCTATGGTTGCTCAATATGAAGCGGAATTGAGCCTTGCCCGCGCGGAGATTACTCGTCTTGAACGAGAACAATCCGATCTGACATTACAGTTAGAAATACTTCGTTCTGAACACAAGGCGCGAGTCAACGAACTGGAACGGCAGCTCCTTCAGCTGGAACAGCTTCTTAAGGAGACTGCGGGAAAAATGGACGAATTGTTATCAGAGCAACTATCCCACTCGGGGGCAGGAGTCCAGCAGCTGGAGCGGGAAAGGGATGAAGCGCGAAATTTCGCCCAGTACTTGTTCGCGAAGTTCGCTCAACTGAGGGCACATGCTAAGCAGATTGAAACCGATCGGGATGAGGCGCGACGTATTGCCAGGTATTGGTTTAGAAGGCATACTCGGTAGGTAAAGGAGACCTCAATGAATCAGGTGCGTTTTTACATTCGTTGGGCAGTAGGAAAAGGAACTTCGCTCGCCATGCCCGGAGGTTTTGCAGAACTGCTCCCTACGGCTGAAGAAGAGGTACCGCTTCTGTTACAAGATGAAAAGGGACTAAAGTTCCCTGTTATCTACAATCGACAGCGCAATGAAATATCCATGCGCTGGCTTATAGAGTGGGTACGAAATTATGAGCCGCGACCAGGTGATGATATAGTTGTTGAACTGATTGATTTGCAGGCGCGCTTGTTCCGTATTGCCTTGGATAAGCCCGGCGACCCTAAGGCTACCGATGGCCTGTACTTGGGCAAGCAGAAAGATGTGCTCGGTAAGTTCTCCACTGATCGCAATTTCTTCCTTCCGCTCCAAGACCTTGTAACTCACGTGTTCATCTGTGGCGTTACAGGAACGGGAAAGACCGTGATGGGCAAGGCTATTATTGAGGAGGCGATTCTCAAGAAGATCCCAGCTATCATCGTTGACCTGAAAGGCGATCTTAGTTCGCTTGCGCTAATTTTCTCGTCCCTTCAAGAATCCGAGTTTGAACCGTGGATCGAAGTCCGCCCCGGCGCGCAACGTCGCGAAATAGTCCGGGCAGAGGTGGAGAGGCACAAAGAGAAGCTAGCATCCTTTGGACTAACCTCCGAGGATATGAAGCGACTTCGAAGCAACGCGGCATTTGCAGTCTTTACGCCTAAACTTGGCAAAGGCATTCCCCTTGCTATTGCTTCACCATTAGCTGCACCTCCGGACATAGTCAGTTTGCTACGCACAGAGCCTGATACCGTGCTCAATATGGCTGACTCGTTTAGCACCACATTTGTGAAGACGCTCTTTCCAGATCAAAAACTGTCCAAATTAAAGAAATACATATCGTATATCCAAGAGCTCGTTCGCTACTGTTGGGAACAAGGTATAGGCTTGCAAGGTCAGGATGGGCTTTCCATGATTCAAAGCTTTATTCTGAATCCTCCTATGCAAAAATTTGGTGGAATGAATATCGGTGATTTTATCAGTGAGAAAGCTCGCAAGGAGCTTGCTTCTCATGTGGCTATGTCATTGAGCGGCGCAGAACAGTTGTGGTTTAAGGGCGTGCCATTGGAGATTGATGTGCTCCTCGACCGACCATCGGGTGACTCAGTTCCAGTATCAATTATAAACCTTCGCGAACTTCCCACTTTTGATGACCAAATGCATGCTCTGTCTCATCTGTCGTATGCCTTATACCACTGGGCACGGCGCAAGGGAGATTCGGGTGGCATGCCGCGCATTATCTTTTTCGTTGACGAGATCGGTGGAGGCGGTGGACGTAATGCCTTCTTCCCTAGTCACCCGTATGACCCACCATCAAAGCCCGGTCTGAATTTGCTCTTGCGACAGGGGCGGACATTTGGCGTAAGTTGTATCTTTGCGACGCAAAATCCGGGCGACGTTGACTACAAGGGATTGAGCAATTGTCAGACTTGGCTGGTGAGTCGCCTGCAAACGAAACGCGACCGTGACAAGATTAGGCAGGGAATGTCGGCAGCAGAGATTTTCATTGAGTCCGTTGATAACAAACTGCAAGATATTCAACCCGGAGAATTCCTGGTCAAGTCAAGATCCGGTGGTGTGAGAGTGGTGGAAGAACGATGGCTAATGAGCTATCACAGAACGCTCTCTGAGGCTGAAGTGGCAAGAGTCAACACCCAAGAAATATATACTTGGTATCATTCAAAGTATCTCAACGATAAAGCCTCTAAGAAGGAGCTCAGTTTTGACCGACACTTCGACTACTATGACATATTAGAAGTTAGTCCAAAAGCGAGCATCGAAGTCATAGAAAGAGCCTATAAAGTCCTTGCCAAGAGGTATCACCCAGATACTGCGGCGGATAGCATGTCTCGTGCTGAGGCTGATGAGATGATGAAGAAACTTAATGAGGCGTATGAAGTTCTCTCAGATCCGGATCTTAGGGCGAAGTATGATCAGCAACGCCGACGTTCTCGCTCAAGCTTATAGTCAAGTTTCTGAAGACTGTAGCGCCCCTACCGGGGAAAAGGTGACAAGCCGGGCAATGGCGGGTAAACTTGGGCTCCATGAAACGAGTCAACTCCTCCTCCGCGTCCCCGCGGACGGCCCGCGAGGACGCGGGCAGGAGCACTTGTGAATAATCACCAACTGAACTCGTTTTGACAAGCGCAGGCTCTGATCGTAGAATCCTGGCGTCAAAGGGAGAGGATCACATGGACACGCTTTTGTATTCACCGGAGTGGTCGTTCAGGAGGAAGAGGGGTTTTCGTCGCTCTGCCTCGAATTAGATGTCGCTTCGCAGGGTGAGACGATTGAACAAGCAGGAGACATGCTCCTGGAGGCAGTGACGCTCTATCTCGAAACCGCCGTTGAGAGCAACTTGCCTTACCTGCGGCCTGTCCCTCCTTGCGCTACCACCTTCAGCATATCATTTTGAACTCTGACCTGCTTCTATTCCTTGCCAGAACTCTTTATGCGAGATACCCTTGCCTTCTCGAATCTGTTGTTCCGCTGCCTGTAGAATCCGCTGAAACTTCGGCGAATAAGCCAGAATCATTCGCTCGATTTCATCTTCATCTTGCAGGGACAGTAACACAGCCACCGGCTTGCCGTTTTTTGTCACGACGACCGGTCCTGATTTGCTGGCACGGATATAGCTGCTTAATTTGGCCTTGACGTCGGCGACTGAGGCAATTCTCATAATCTGACGACCTCCCCTCCAAGTATCAACCGTTGTCCGCGTTTTTCACCGATGGCAAGGATATTGACCCGCCTGATCTCGTAGTCGATGCTGTAGAAGACGCGGAAACGATTGTCTGGCCCAAAGCGCAGTTCCCATTGTGCGCCAAAGTCAACTGGCCGCTTGAGCGGTTTTCGATTCTTCGTTTCGATATCGGGTTCAAACGGTAACTGCTCTTCGATCGTCTTGCGGATGAGCGAGTAATACTTTGGCTCAATCGCTTGAAGATGGATTTTGGTCAGCGGCGCATATTCGAGTTCAAAGCGGCGTCGCAGCGTCATGCTGACCACGATTGTAGTCAAATCGATGGTTTTGTCAACTATGCGAATTAAATGGTCAGCTCACTAGCGGCCCAACGGCACGAGATTAGCCGCCACCGGCTGGGCAAGACTATGCCGCTAAGAGGCTACCACGCAGGCCAGTAGCCTCTGAACACCGGCGCGGTAGGCGGCCACCTTCAAATGGACAGAGGTCTCCACGAGTCGATGAACTCTGCCCGAATGTCTGTCCCCAAGCCTTCCAGATCCGGAAACATTGAAGCTTGGCTGACCCCTAACAGCCGCAACTCCTGCCGGAGCGAATCGAACTGGTCCCGTGGAATAACGAACCGCTTCAGCGCATTACGATATCTGTCTTGCTTCTCAAGCGGCAGAAACTCACTCCGATTGTGTCGATAAATGGAGAACCAGCCTGACTGCGCAACGATTCGGTGATCTAAATGGAAGGGCTGAAAAAAATATGTTTTGTCCAGATTGAAGATGTTGTCGCCGGAATCGAACTTCTTCTCGTTAGGACCGTCCACCACCCAGACAACACCATGCTCCTCTTTATTCGGAGGATCAGCAGCCACTGCGAACCATAGACCGGCAAGGGCATTAGCCGTCCAGTCAAGTAACCGGGTTGGCATACCGTGGTGCTGGGCAATCGACAGCAGCTCCCAATCTGTTAGTTCTGTGGCGACTCCGAGCATCGGAACGCTTTCACGCCTAAATCGCTCCAGCATCTTCTGCTCAATATCATTCATCTGATGGGGGGCGATACCTTTCTCTTTGGCCAGCCTGACAATTTTTGGAAGAAGGCATTTGTCCGTGTTCTGTCCACGGAACAATCGCCGTCCACCAGTTGAAGTCTGCTGAAGACGGTACACGAAGTCGCTAACAGACCGGATTGGCTCTTCTTTTTCTTGATTGGCCATCGTGAATCACCCTAAGCCGCCCAACGCCGGGCATCAGGCGCGGCGGACAGCGGAAGCGAGGCACGAGCGGACGCTGGCAGCCGTCGCCTGCATGCCTTCGTTAGGCTGTCGCGAGGTCCGGTACTCCCTACCTTTCCTCTGTTCTTCGTACACGTACTATTTCGAGACAGTCACTACATAGCTGCTGTGCTTCTTCGCGACTGATTAGAGGATCGTCCCAATCACCAAGATCAGCAAAAGGGTATTGGTATCGCCCGCATTCTGTGCACGGTGCCAGCATACCACGATTAGAAAGACATACGGGACAATGCTCCTCAGGAGCGTCGCAACTGTAGACAGCTGGCTGATGGCCCCACGGTTGGTAAATTCTAGTGAACTCACAATTGAAAGGGATATCGTGCCGCAGGCCGCGCGGATATCTCATACGACGCGCCGCATCACGATATAGGGAGCGTTCGGGCGGTCGACGACGGTGAAGCCCTCGCGCTCGAACATCGAGATCGTGCCGCCATGTTCCCAGTCGGCGCGGAGGGGCGTCACCGGCGGATAGGCCTCCACGAGCCCGCCGCCGCGCGGATCGCGGCGAGGGCGGCGCGCAGAGCGACGCCCGCCACGCCCCGGCGGCGGCGGCGGACGTGGGTCACGAAGCAGGTGATTCGCCACCGGACGTTGGCGCCCACCGGCGGGATGCGCCGGGACGTGCGGCCGCCCCCTGGGATCGGCAGCTCCTCGAGCGGACCGTACTGGCACCACCCCACCGGCTCGCCCTCGTCGTAGACGAGGATGCCGTGCGCACGGCCCTCGTCGACCAGGGCGCGCTTCTCGGCCTGGTTCTGGACCCGCATCGCCTCGCAGCCCGGGAACTCGGCTTGACGTAGGTGCCGACCGCGCTGGAAAAACATGCAAGCGCAGAACGCCCACCCGGTGCCCGGCGCGAAGAGGCGCTCGAAGTCCGGCCAGGTCTCCGGGCCCAGCTCCTTCGTCGTGTACGTCATGCGCCTCGCCTCCGATTGGTCCGTAGAACGGCGTCGAACTGAGCGGCGTAGCACAGCTAGATCGTACATGAAACCGCGCTGAGGCTGCGTCCGCTCCAGCGAGTTGTTATCCAGCCCTTCACTACCGGACACTTTTTGAGTGACGGCTGACACTCTGGTATGCTCAGGTTCTCACCACAAGAACAGGAGCATCGCCATGAGTGACAGCCGCCGGGTGT
>Ga0209751_10003170_pt1 | contig 16044 bp, 17 predicted proteins | sample RifCSP13_1_FD_184019 | JGI IMG/M metagenome (GOLD analysis project Ga0209751, IMG submission 184019) | Soil microbial communities from Rifle, Colorado - Rifle CSP2_sed 13_1 (SPAdes) (version 2) | ecosystem: Environmental > Terrestrial > Deep subsurface > Rock core/Sediment | place: Rifle... | reverse complement strand
TGGGCCGCGTAGACGTGGCCGCCATCGGCGTACGTCCCTTCCCCGGGCTTCGAGCCCCTGGAATCGATCAGCTCTCCGGGTATGACCACACGACGAGTTGCGGCAGAATCCGACATCGAATCATCTCTCTCACGCCTGTTTCGGCCGACGAAGGGGACCACCCTACTTGAGCGTTTGGGTTCCTCGTTCCTCGGTTCCTCATTGCTGGAGCGGCGGCGCCGTCAGATTCTCTGGTCCGCCTTCAGGATCTTCGCGTCGACGTTTCCCCTCGTCTTCGCGTTGAGGCGCTCGAGGAAGTCGGTCTGCATCCCCGCGGGCATCTCGACGACGCCGATCCACGAGCCGCTCGGCTGCCACTCTTCCTTCAGGATCTGGCCGAAGGACCGGATGTCGCCGAAGCACTTGGCGGCGTCCTCCGCGGACAGCTTCACCGCGATGCGCGCCTTCTCGAAGCGGATCGGGATGAGCGGCCGGAGGGCGTCGAGCACTTCCTTCACCTGCTCCTCGATGCCCTTGAAAGGGTCCACGTGGACCTTCGCCTCCTCCATCGCGATCTCGATCCGCTGTGGGGGGTGCGGGGCTCCGGTCTGCGGGTTGATCGCGTTGGCGGCGATGTACTGGACGACCTGGCGGCGTTTCTGCTCCTGCATCTGCCGCCGCTGTTCGGTCGTGAGTTGGATCTCGCCCTTCCGGATGAGGATCCTCGCGACCTCGAGGGGATCCTCGGTCTCGAAGAACTCCTTCATCTTCTCGGAGGAGGCCTTCGACCCCTTGTGGGCGTCGCGGAAGATCGTGTCGATCGCCAGGTTCGCGAGGACGTCGATCTCCTTCCCGTCGCGGATCTGCTGGACCGCGTCCGGCTTCACGAGGACCTCGAACCGCTCGCCCGCCTTCTCGATGCGCGCCACGACGTAGTGCTTGAACAGGTCGTCCGTTCGATCCGATCGGAGCTCCTTCGCCATGGCCCTCGCCTACGAGGCGCCCGGGAGCCTCCGCGTGTACGTGAGGACCTCTTCCTCGGAGAGGCGGCGGAACCTCTGACCCTCCGTGACGAGCCCGACCTCGACCGCCTTCGCGTCGAGCTTCTCCTCGCTCGACTTCTGGAGCGCCTCGAGGCCGAGGAGGACGGCGTCGTCCTGCGCCATCCCGTCTTTGTACTTCTCCTCGAAGAGTTCCATGACCGTGTTCCGGCCGGCGCCGATGCTGCCGGCTTTGTAGGAGACGAGCGCCCCGCTGGGGTCCGTCTCGTACAGGTGGATGCCCGCGTCGTCCGTGCCGCCCACGAGGAGCGCAGTTCCGAACGGGCGAACGCCCCCGTACTGCGTGTAGTTCTGCTTGAAGTCGCAGATGCGCTTCACGAGGAGGTCGACGCTCATCCTCTCGCTGTACGTCACGCGGTTGATCTGCGCGACGAGCCGGGCGTAGTCCACGAGGACCCTCGCGTCCGCGACGAGTCCCGAGGTGGCACAGCCGATGTGCTCGTCGATCTGGAAGATCTTCTCGATTGAGGACGTCTCGACCAGGCGGCTCTGGATCTTCTTGTCCGCCATCAGGACGATCCCGTTCTTGAACTTCAGGCCCGCCGTCGTGTTGCCGCGGGTCACCGCGACGCGTGCGTACTCGACCTGGAACAGCCTCCCGTCCGGGGAGAACACCGTGATCGCACGGTCGTACGCCATCTGACCCGGTTGCATTATAGAACCTCTCCGCGCGCTAAGTCAGGGGTCGTTTATAAAGCTATTCGCGTGCGTTCGATAGAAACTTCGCGCGCGCCTTGCGAATGGTGCCGCTCGTCCCAGTCGTGCGAACGACGGAATTCCCGACGCGGAGCGCGTTGAGGAACGCGATCGTTGCCTCCTTGGCGGTGTGCGCGCAGCGGACGAGGCCGCGCGCCCCGTCGTATTCGACGAGCCACGGACGCTCGCCGGGCGAGGATTTCAGGGCCGCGACGAGGCGAGCCTTCGGGACGGGGGGCGTCACGGCGAACGCGATGTAGCGGTTCCGCCCCACCTTGTCGCGGACCGTCATGCACGGGGGATGGGTAGCGCCCCGCTAAAGGCTTGCGACCTCGGGGGCGCGTTCGCGTCTCATCGGACTTCGTCGACGTCCTCGGTCGCCGCGGGGGCGCGGCTGAACTCCTTGCCCAGGATCGTCTTCGACTTGACGCCCGTGATGCAAAGGAGGATCCGCACCGTGCGTTCGAGGTCGGGGTCGACGCTGCAACCCCAGATGATTCGCGCAGACGGGTTGACCTTCGTGCCGATGAGCTCGGCGGCCTTCTGCGCCTCGGTGATCGTCAGGTCGGGACCGCCGACGACGCGCACGAGGCATCCGCGCGCGTGCGTGAGGTCGACCTCGCCGAGGAGGGGGGACTCGAGCGCCTCGTTCACCGCGTACTCCACGCGGTCCCGGTCCGCATCGGACTCACCGAGTCCGACCATCGCGACGCCGCCGCCCTTCATGATCGTCATGAGGTCCGCGTAGTCGAGGTTGACGAGGCCCGGCTTCGTGATGATCTCCGTCATGCCCTTGATTGATTGCATGAGGATCTCGTCCGCGACCTTGAACGCCGCGTCGATCGGGAGTCGAGGGACGAGCTCGAGGAGACGGTCGTTGTAGATCACGATCGTGGTGTCACAGAACCGCCGGAGCCGGTCGAGGCCCGCCTCCGCGTTCTCCATGCGGATCTTGCCCTCCGCCTTGAAGGGCATCGTGACGATGCCCATCACAAGGGACTGCGCCTCCTTCGCGAGCTTCGCGACGTACTGCGCGGAGCCCGTGCCGGTGCCGCCGCCCAGGCCCGCGGTAACGAACACGATGTGGGAGCCCTGGATGAACCCGCGGATCTCGTCCTCGCTCTCCTTCGCCGCCTGCTCGCCGACCTCGGGGAGTGCGCCGGCCCCGAGCCCCTTCGTGAGCCTCTTGCCGATCAGGATCTTCTTCGGGGCGTGCACTGCCAACAGGTGCTTCGCGTCCGTGTTTATGGCGCACAGCTGCGCGCCCTGGACGCCGGCTTCGCTGCACCGGTTGATCGTGTTCGAACCGCCGCCGCCGCACCCGATGATCTTGATGCTGACGTTCAGCGAGTCAACGATCCTCTGGATCTCGTCGTCCTCCGCCGAGTTCACGTGCGGCTTCTGAGGAGCCGCCTCCTCCTTCACTCGAGCCTCCTCGTGGCGCGCCAAGGCTTCGCTTACAATGGATTTCATTCGGTGATCCCATCCCGAAAGGTCTGACGGGCGCCGGATGGAACCGGCCGTATTTAAAAGTAGTCATACATCCGTCGGACAAACGTCCGAAATGGGTCCGACACCTAGAGGAGGAGTGACATCGCGGCCGCTTGCGGGATTCCGTATCCGTAATGAGCGTCGTGCGGCAAGTCCTGGCCGTCGACGCGGAGCGCGCCCGCCATCAGCGCGTCCTTGAACGGGCCGATGCCCGTGGGGTTCTGCTTGTACTGCGGGTGCCGCTGCAGGAGGAGGGCGACGATGCCGGAGACGAGCGCCGCGGCGGGGCTCGTGCCGCTGACGAGCGCGTAGGAAGCCCCGTTCAACGTCGTCGCGATCTGGACGCCGGGCGCCGCGACCTCGGGTTTGCGGTGCGGATCCTGCCGCGGCAGCGGGGGGATCCCTGTGAAGTTCGCGCCCATCGAGGAGAACGACGCGATGAGCCCGCGGCTGTCGATTGCCCCGACCGCGATCACTCGCGGCACGGAGGCGGGGCTCTCCACGTCCCCGTCGTCCGCCTGCCCGTCGTTCCCCGCGGCCGCGATGACGAGGATGCCGAGGTCCAACGCGCGGTTCACGGCATCCTCCGTCCGCGTCCCGACGATCGGGCGGGACTCCCCCCCAAGGGACAGCGAGATCACGTGCGCACCGTCCGCAGGGTCGCCATTCTCGTCCGGGTCCGTGCAGAAATCCACCGCGTTCGCGATGCCCTGGTCGCCGCCGCTCCCCGAGGCGCCGATCGCCTTCACCGCGATGAGGTCCGCGGCGGGCGCGACCCCCCGCAGGCGACCACGCGCGAGGATGATCCCCGCCATCGCGGTCCCATGCCCCTCGTCGTCGTAAGGTTGAGACCGCTCGTTCACGAAATCCCGCCATCCGATGACGTTGACGTGTCGGAGGTCCGGGTGCGTCACGTCGATGCCCGTGTCGACGATGCACACACGCACGCCGGTGCCGTCGAGGCCCTCGTCCTGCAGTGTCGTGGCCTCCGTCAGGTTGAAGGCCCAGAAGGACGGCGTGATGTCGGGCTGCGTGACGAGCCAGTATCCGACGGCGGCGAGGATGACCGCGGTGGCGACGAACAGTGCGGCCGCAACGAACCGCCAGGGCCGCGCGCGGGCGGGCCGAGGGACCTCAGAGAAATCCGGCGGGGGCGGCGGGACCTCGTCCATCCCTTTGGCGAAGGGTCCGGGCGGGAGAAGAACGTTCGCCCGTCCCGTCGCAGACCTACTCCTTGCTTCCCCACCGGCTGATCACGATGATGAGGATTATCATGACGACCGTCAGGACAAGCGCGGTCACCAGGAAGACCAACCAGCCACCCCAGTTCGACTCCGTGGGCTGCAGTTTGATTCCTGCGTTCCCGAGACCACCCAGGACCACGTTGCTCCATACGAGGGCGATGACGAACCCGAAAGACGTCGCGAGGGTTGTCGAAATCGTCCTTCGCACTTCCGCAATCGATAGCTTCCGTTCCTCGGCCATGATGCCACCGAGCCAGGGATGCCTGCGAGATACTTAGTCGCTCGGGGGAGGGGGGAGCTTCTGGGCGTCCGGCTGGATGGAGATCCCCTTGTCCGTGATCGTCATCGGGTACACCATCTCCTCGTGGGCGCTCCCCTTGAACTTCTCGATCGACACGAACCTGCGGATCCCCGTGTCGTCCCGGACGCGGTGCAGGCGGATCTCGCCCCGCGCAAGGAACGACTCCGGCGGGACGTCGTGCTCGCCCGTGGTCTCCACCGCGAGGAGGGCGGTCGCCTTCTCCTCCGTGAGGAACCGCATGAACGACTGCGTCGCGACTTGCTCCTCGAACTCGCGGATGCAGAAGTAGCGCAGTCCCGTCATCGAGTCGATCGCGATCCGCTGGTACCCCTGCCGGCGGAACAAGGTCTTGAGGAGGTTCTGCAGGGAATGGATCGTCACCTCGTGGCTCTCGACCTCCGGGGTCTTCCGGATCCCTTCGGGGAGGTCGCGCAGCTTCAAGGGCTCCTGCTCGTCGCTGATCTCCACGATGGGCGTCGGCTCGAACCGTCGGATGTCCGAGTTCGCGTCGACGATCTCGACGTCCCCGACGTCCCACCGGAACGAGCGCATGTTGTCCACGATCTCGTTCGGCGGTTCGTCGAGGGCGATGAACAGGACGCGCTCGCCGCCCGCCACGCCCTCCATGAGGAACTGCATGAGCATCGTCGTCTTCCCGCAGCCCGGCGGGCCGGAGACGATGTACGGACGCTTGGGGATGAGGCCTCCGTGGAGCATGCGGTCCAGCCCGGGGACCCCCGTCGGAATCCTCATGCTGGCCTCTCCTTCGCGCGCCGGGCGGCCTCGAGGATCCGGATTTCCTCCGACATCTTCGCCTTCGCGGTCATCAGGAGTCGGAGCGCCTCGTCGAACCTCTTCCGCTGCATCGAGACGACCGCGCGCAGGAGGATCCCCTCAGCCTCGCCGGTGTCCCCGTCCGCCTTTCGGACCGCCTCGATCGCGCCGAGGACTTCGTCCATCTTCCGCGTCACGTCGTCCGAGAGGCGGTTCTCGAGGAACGAGGTTCCGATCGTCCGGAAGAGGGGCCCCTTCGTGGCGACGGGGGTGTCCGCGTAGACGGTGATGCCCCGCGCCCCGATCACGAGGGGCCGCATTCGCTCGTCGAAGCCCGTGCCGCGCATCCGCTCGATGGAGATCGCCCTCCGCACCGCGCTGCCGTCGATCCACTTGTGCATGAGGAGCTCCCCGCGGGCGAGGAGGAACTCCGAGTCGAGGACGGTCGGGTCGAGGGGGTTCGCGATGATGAGCGTCGTGACCTCGAGCTCGGAGAGGAATCGCAGGAAGGACTGGACGAGGATGCGGGCCTCTTCGCCTCGGAAGGAGAACCGCCGGAGGGCGGTCATCGAGTCGATCACGATGCGGGAGAACGGCTCCCCCCCTGCGTCGACGAAGTCCTTCGCGCTCTGCTTGATCATCTTCTGCACGGAGTGGATCGTGACCTCCATCGTCCGGATCGCCATGCTCTTGCGGACGTCCTTGACCTCGTCCATCCCGCGGACGTCGAGCGTCGTCCCGACGTCAATCACGTTCTTCCGCTTGTGCTGCCGGATGTCCGGGGTCGCGTCGAGCGTCGTGAGGGCGTCCACGCTCCAGCCGAAGGAGGACATGTTCGCCTTGATCTCGCTCGGCGGCTCGTCCAGGGCCACGAGCATGCAGCTCTCCCCGCGGCGCATCCCGTCCACGAGGAAGTGCATCGAAAGAATCGACTTTCCGCTTCCCGGGGGCCCGGTGATGATGTACGGCCTCCCTTTCGGCAAGCCGCCCTGCAGCATCAGGTCGAGTCCTTGGACGCCCGTGGAAACGCGGTCCATGAATCCGGCGCCTCGTGCGGTTCGCCTATCCCGAGCGGCGGGATATTAAGGTTCGCGTTCCGGAATCAGCCGCCGATGAGGACTTCTCGTGATAGCGGGGCCAGGATTTGAACCTGGGATCTCCGGGTTATGAGCCCGACGGGATCTCCTAGCTACCCCACCCCGCTGCGGTCGCAGAAAGGTGGGAATCAGATAAACCTTGCCTACACGAGGATTCCCCACCAGAAGAGGTTGTCACTTCCTTGGCGGTTCCTCATGACAACGCACTCTCACCCCTAGAAGAACTTCCGGAGGCGCAGCACGTCCTCGAGCGACGCCTTCACCTTGAGCTTCTGCATCGCGTACGCCTTCATCGGCCCCATCTCCTTCTTCAGGAGCGCGGTGAGGGTGACGGAGTCGCTCAGGATGATCACGTCGGGCGCCTCGACGGGGCCTTCGAGGAGCGGGCCGATCTGCCTGTCCCTGAGCAGGAAGTTGAACTTCGGGCCGTCCTTGCAGTCGACCAGGACCTTGCGTTCGATCCCGTCGAGTTCCGCCTGGAGCTTCGCGTCCGTCCTCGCCTTGTCGTTGAACTTCGTGATTGCCTGCTCGAGAAGCTCCCTCATCGTCCCCTCTCCACGAACTCGTCGATCTTTCTCGTGTGCGCCGCGCTGAGGAGGCGCTTGGCGGTGTCCCAGGAAGCGCGCGTGTGCGGCGGCAACGTACCGTTCTCGCGGACCCACCGCTCGAGGAAGGCGATCGTCTCCGCGTCGTGGGAGTACCCGCTGCCGATCTTCTGTCCGAACTCCGCTTCGATCTGGCGGATTGCCTCGTCGCGCTTCACCTTCGCCAGGATGCTCGCCGCGGACACGACGGGGAACAGGTCGTCCGCCCCGTGCTTGCTGACGAGGTCGACTTCGAACGGGAGGTCTCGCAGGATCGCCTTCTTGAACTCGTGCTCGTCCACGTCCGCGCTGTCGACGTACGCGACCTCCGGATGGAGCTCTTCGATGATGTCCGCGAACAGCTTCGCCTCGAGGTCGTTGAGCGTCATCAGCGCCCGGCTCGCGTCGATGTCGAGGGCGGGCACGACGATCATCGCGAACCGGCACACTTTCTGGATCTCGGGCGCGAGGGCCTCCCGACGCTCGGGGGAGAGCTTCTTCGAGTCGCGGACGTTGAGCTGGCGCAACGGGGCGTCCGATTCCACCGCAACCCCGCACACGACGAGCGGGCCGAGGACGGGACCGCGCCCCGCCTCGTCGACGCCGCAGATTATGGGATTACCCGAAGAGTTCGGCGGCGATCTCCTGGGCTCGAGAGAGGACCTCAGTCTCGTCGACTCCGACAACTCGGCCGTCTGCAACGCGTACGACTCCGTCCACGACCGTCGCTCGGACGTCGCCTCCCCGGCAACCGTAGACGAGATGGGAGATGAGGTTTGCCGGATAAAAAGGCGTCGTATGCGGGCGCCGAAGGTCGACGACGCACAGGTCCGCGCGCTTTCCGACCTCGATCGAACCGAGCTCCCGCTCCCGGTGGAGCACTTTGGCGGCGTCGATCGTCGCGAGGTCGAGCATCCTCTGCGCGGGGAGAACCGAGGCGTCCCAGCGCGTCGCCTTATGCAGCAGGGCGCCCAGCCTCATCTCCTGGAACATGTCGAGGCCGACATTGCTGAGCGGGGAGTCCGTGCCGAGGCCGACCGCGACGCCCTCCGCGTGCATCTCCGGGATGGGGGCGACGCCGCCGGTGGCGAGCTTCATGTTGCTCGCGGGGCAGTGGGCGACGCCGACCCCGCGGCGCGCGAGCGTGCGGACCTCGTTAATCGTGACCCACACGCAGTGCGCTGCGCTGAAGCGGGAATCGAGGAAGCCGATCGCGTCCAGCCACTCCACCGGTCGTGCGCCCGTCTTCTTCTCGTGATCGTACACCTCATGGCGCGTCTCCGACAGGTGTCCATGGAGGGGCACGTCCTCCCGCTCCGCAACCTCCTTGGCGGCGAGGTACGTCTCCTCGGAGCACACGTACACGCCCATGACGCCGACCATCGGGTTCACGAGGGCCTGGCCCTTGTGTTTCCTCACGAACTGATCCGCGTTCTTCACCGGCGTCCCGCGTTGCGTCGTGAACTCCGGGTCGAGGACGGTCCAGGCGAGGAACCCGCGGATGCCCGCCTCGCGGACCGCGCGCGCGACCTCGTCCTCCCAGTAGAACAGGTCGACGAACGAGGTCGTCCCGGACTTGAGCATCTCGAGGCAGCCGAGCAGCGCGCCGATCTGCACATCCCGCCTCGTGAGCTTCGCGTCGACCGCGAAGGCCTTTTCGAGCATCGCCTCGAGGGGCACGTCGTCGGCGATCCCGCGCAGGAGCGAGTTCGCGACGTGGCCGTGCACGTTGATGAAGCCAGGGAGGACAGCGCAGCCTTGGCAGTCGAGTTCGTCGTCAGCGCTGCCGCGCACGACCCCCACGACGGTGATCCTCCCGTCCTCGACGAGGACGTCTCCGCGGAGCACCTCGCGCTTCGCGTTCTGCGTGACGATCCATCCGTCGCGGAGCGCCAGGGAGGGCACGGCCGCGCCGAACGGAGGTCCCGGGATAACATTATCGTCGATCGCATGCGATACGTGCGGCGTGGACTTCCGCCGGGAGGTCGAGCGCCTCCTACACCAGATTCCCGAGGGGCATCGGGCGCGTTGCGGGGACGTGGCCCGTGCTCTCGGGGACCTTCGCGCAAGCATGGCGGTGTTCCGCTTTGTGGCCGATCATCCTGCGATTCCAGGGGCCTCCCGCGTCGTCTCGGGGACGGGAGCCTCTGCCGCCACGGCGCGTTTCTTCACGGACTTCGACGGGAATGCACCGCTCGAGAAGCTCCGCGCGGAGCAGTTCGCGCTCGCCGCCAACGTATCGTCGCGAGACACCTTCCGGACCGTGAGCACGATCGGAGGCGTGGACGTCTCGTACAACGGAGACCGCGGGTTCGCCACGGCCGTCGTCCTCCGAGCGTCCGACTTAGCGGTGGTGGACGAGGCACACGCATCACGGGCCGTGACCTTCCCCTACATCCCGACGTACCTCGCGCAGCGCGAGTTCCCGTTCATCCGCGCGGCGTTCGACCGCCTCACGGAGCGGCCGACGGTGCTCCTCGTCGACGGTCACGGTCGTCTCCATCCCGCCCGATGCGGGGTCGCGTGTTTCGTCGGCATCAAGCTCGGCGTGCCGACGATCGGGGTCGCGAAGAACCCGCTCGTCGGGACGATGACCCGGCGTCCGGGCGTCGGCGAGTCCGTGCCCGTCCGCGTCGGCCGCGAGGTCCTCGGGTACGCGATACGTACGTCGACGTCCGTGAGGCCGCTGTTCGTCTCAGTCGGCGATCGCGTCTCGCTTCGGACGGCCGTGAGGATCGTGCGCTCCGCGTGCATCACGCGTCATCCAGAACCTCTGCGGCTCGCGCACGTCCTCGCAACAGAATGCAAAAAGAGGAAAAGGAAAAAGGATTCGAAGAGGGTTTGAGACTCGCTCCCTTCCCCAGGAGCGGAAGCCCGAAGTGAACGAAGAGGGCGTCTAGCGCTTCTTCTTTCCCTTCTTCTTTTTCGCCAAGGGGTTCCTCCGCATTCACCGTATGATGAATGGCGACTTAAACGTTTCTTCATCGTTGTTTCCGCGTGGAACACGTGCGCGCGACGCGAACGTTTCGTCGCGAGCGCGCGATTTCCCTTCGAACGTCGCCGCAAAGAAGGATTCATGCGTCGACTCGCATTGCTTCGCGTCGTGCGCGTGCTCGTGTTCGGAGCCGGGGCGATCGGGAGTCTGTTGGCCGGACATCTCTCCTTGGGGCACGACGTCACGATCGTCGGGAGGAAACCGCACGTCGACGCGGTCCTTCGCCAGGGGCTTCGCATCACGGGGCTCACGAATCGCGTTGCGTGGCCGAGTGCGACGACGGACGTCCCGAAGGACGACTTCGACGTCGTGTTCGTGACGACGAAGTCGTACGACACCGCGAACGCGGTCGAGGCGCTGCGCGCGTTCTGGCGGCGGAGCACGTTCGTCACGTTGCAGAACGGTCTCGGAAACGCGGAACGGATCGCGGAACGCGCGGACCGCGTGCTCGCGGGGACGACGAGCCACGGCGTCACGTTCGTCGCGCCCGGTGAGATTCACCACGCGGGCGTCGGCGACGTCACGATCGGGCCTTGGAAGGCCACGACGGTGGACGACGCGGAGCGACTCGCGGGTGCCCTCACCGCGTCGGGCCTGCCGGCGCTCGCGATCTCCGACGTGCGTCGCGAGCTGTGGGCGAAGGTCGTCGTGAACGCCGCCATCAATCCCCTCACGGCCGTCCTGCGCGAGCCGAACGGCGTCCTCGTGGACCACGACGACCTCCGGAGCCTCCTCGCTGCCGTCGCCCGTGAGGCCGTCGCCGCCGCCAACGCCGCGGGCGTCAAGCTCGATGGGGACGAGCTCGCCCATCGAGCGGCCAACGTCGCCGCCAAGACGGCGGGGAACCGGTCGAGCATGCTCCAGGACATTGAGCGTGGTCGGCGGACAGAGATCGACGCGATCACCGGGGAACTCCTGAGGGCGTCTCACGGGCGGGTTGACCTCCCGTACGTCCGAACGCTGGACGCGCTCGTCCGAGGTCTTGAACGCGCGCGCTTGGAGGCGTCTTAAGGGAGAGATTTCGCAGCGCCCGACGGAAGGTATTTAAACGGCCCTTTAAATGCCCGCGCACCTCGGGGGAGCCGTGACGGGTCGTCACTCTCTCTTGGGCGGGAGGCAACCCACATGGCGAAGATCAAGATCGAGAACGTGGTCGCATCGACATCCCTCGGCGGCGAACTCGACCTCCAGGCGATTGCGCTCGCCCTCGGCGGTGCGGAGTACGAGCCGGAGCAGTTCCCCGGCCTCATCTACCGCTTGAAGGAGCCGAAGACGGCGACCCTCCTCTTCCGCTCCGGCAAGGTCGTGTGCACGGGGGCGAAGTCCCTCGAGCACGTGAAGACCGCGATCGACACGGTCGCGAAGCAGATCGAGGCCGCGGGGATCCCGATCAAGAAGAACCCGGAGATCGAGGTCCAGAACATCGTCGCGTCCTCGGACCTCGGCACGGAGATCAACCTGAACGCGATTGCAATCTCCCTGGGCCTCGAGAAGGTCGAGTACGAGCCGGAGCAGTTCCCGGGACTCGTGTACCGGATCGACGAGCCGAAGGTCGTCGTCCTCCTGTTCGGGTCCGGGAAGCTTGTGTGCACCGGCGCGCGGAAGCCCTCGGACGTCGAGAAGGCCGTGGAGCGGATCACGCAGGAGCTCAAGGCGGCAGGCCTGCTCCGGTAGGCATCCGCCTAACCGTTTCGAATGCTTCATGACCGTGCCAAAGATCGACACCTGTGGAGCGAAATCTTCGGCACACGGTCCCTTGGATCGTGGCTTTCGGGCTAGCAGTCCTTCAAGTATCATACTGGCTGAGCGTCGCATCGGTCATGGGACCCCCAGCAGGAGCAGCCTGTACACACTGGTCTTCCACACCGCCGGGGCGACTCCTTCCATGGCCCGAACCCCCCGGTCCCTTCTGGGCACTCTCGATGATATATCCTTTGGACGTTCCAGTCTGCATCGCGTACGAGAGCGGGGCGTTTCTCGGATTCTCAACGGGGTTGACGGTAGTCGGATGGGTCGTGACTGTCAGGCTCCTCCCCAGAGCCCCTAAGCCGATTCCAGGAGTGGGCTTCGCCCCGAGTAGAAGTCACTAAGCCCATACGCTGCGCAAGGCGGCGGGGCTTCTGCGGAAGCGGCGGCCTGGGGAATCCTGGAGGTTCGAACTCCCTCGCGCAATCCCGGGCTTACCGTCCCCACTGTTGCGTTTCCAGTTCGATCTCCTCGGGAGCCGCGGGGTCCGCGTACGCGGTCGGGGGAGGAGGCGTAAGCTGTCGGCTTGGAAGGGCCTGCGGTGCCTGAACCGCACCACCCCTCGTGGCGGACCGCCCGCGCCGTCTCACTGCGACCGCCACGATGATCGCGCCAGCGACAGCTAGCAGGATGAGGAGCATCTTGAAGTCGAGCTGAAGGCCAAAGGGCAACGTGAAGGGGTCTCCGAGGCCCCCGGGTCCGGTGCCGGAGGTCCCCGCGACGCGGTATTGGAGGTCAAAGCTCTCGTACGTCGCAGTCCCAGCGTCCGACGTTACGATTTCCGCGCCCACGACGACTAACCCCGCGTCGTCCCATGTGACGATCCCGAGTGCGTTCGTCGCGTCCTCCAGGACCGCGCCGAGGATCTCCGGGGCGCCGGCTGCCGGAGACGGATTCGTCCGCAGCTGGACCCAGGCGTGCGGGTCGTTGCCCATCACGACGTTCGTCGCGTTGCCCCACGTGCCGGGGGCGGAGAACGTCCGGTACGTGATCTCGCCGGCGGTCGTGCCGTAGACGAGGAGCCCGTCGTTCCCGGAGGCCTCCCACGCGAAGTCGAAGGCGCGCGTCGAGGTCCCATCGAGCGAGGTGTCCTGGGAGACGCGCGCACCCCATCCGCTTCCGTCCCAGTAGCAGGTGCCGAGGTCGGAGCCGTCGTCGCCCGCGGCGAGGACCATGTCGTTCGCGGTCGGGAAGGGGTTCGGCTTCAGGGAGAGCCATCGGAGGATGTTCCCCGAGCCCCCGCACGGCTGGTTGGAGGCCGCGCCCCAGCCCGTCGTGAACTCCTTCCAGACAACTTCGTCCGGTGCGTTCGCGTCCACCGCCATCGCCAGGAGATGGCCCGAGGCCGACTCCCATGCGATTGCGGCCCGCTCCCGGTTCGGGCTCTGCGCGTTCGCCGTGACCTCCGTGTAAGAGCCGAAAGAATCTCCGTCCCAGATCCACGCGTTCACGTGGCTGTTCGTCGACTCCCCGCCGAGGAGCCCGATCTGGTCTCCTCCCAGCCGGGAGGCGAGCATGACAAGCGAGTACTGGACGTTCGACGCGTGATCCGCGTCGTCCAGGAAACGCTCCGCGCTCCAGCTCCCCCCGGAGTAGGTGCGGTACGCGAGGTCTTCCGTCCCGTTCATGGAGAGCACGCCGTAGACGAGGAGCGCCTGCCCGCTGCGCTGCTCGTAGGCGACGTCGAACCGTCTCTGAAGGGTGCCCGGGGCACTGCCCCACACCTCGCCGATGTCGTTCGTCACCGCGCACGTAGCCGTGCACACATAGGCGTCCAACCAACCGTCGTCCCCTTGCGTGGCGAAGATCCGCGCATTCGCGGCGAGGGGGGACTGCGCGATGCGTACGGCCCGGATTGGGCTCCCCGCGTCCGGTTGCTCGACCTCGGCGGTCCACGACGAGGCTTCAGCCCGATAGTTCGGGGCGCTCGTACCGTTGGAGCCCGTGGTCGATCGATAGACGATGTCCGCGGTGGGCGACCCGTCGGGTGCCGCCCCCTCCACCGGTAGGGCAGGGACCGCCGCCAAGAGGGCAAGCGAGGCGACCGCGAGGACAGCGAGTGAGAGAACCTTCCGTGGGGGAGTCATCGAGGCGCACCCCGTGGCTACACACTTGAACGTGGCGTAGCGAAAATCAGCGCCGAAAATCAATCGCCGAACTGCATTATATCGCCAGCCACCCGGGAAGCCTTTACGGGGGGTCGCCATTCTCTGGCGGTGCCGATCTTCGACAACCACTTCCATCTGGACCCGCGCGGGCTCTACATGGAAGCCGCAAGGATGTTCGAGAAGGCGGGCGGGACCCACCTCATGCTCACGCATCTCCCATACGACGATCTCTTGCTGTCCTCCGGCGAGGACTACGGTGCCGCGTACGCCCGGACGTTGAAAACGGCCGACCTCGTCCGAAGGGAGACGAAGGTGACCGTATTCGTGGCGGTGGGCCCGTACCCGGTGGACCTGCTCCGATTGGACGAGGCGCTCGGACTGGCGGCGGCGGTCGGTGCAATGAAGAGGGGCATGGACCTCGCCGCCAAACTCGTCCGCGATGGGGAGGCCATCGCCCTCGGCGAGATCGGGCGGCCCCACTTCCGCGTCGCCTCGGACCTCTGGGCGGCGTCGAACGAAGTCCTCCAGCACGGGATGGCCCTCGCGAAGGACGTCGGCTGCGCGGTGATCCTCCACACGGAAGACCCGACGCCGGAGACGTACGAGGAGTTCGGCCGCATGGCGGATGCCGTCGGCCTCCCCCGAGAGAAGGTCGTGAAACACCATTCCCCGCCTCTCGTGCTCGCGGACGAGGTGCACGGCTGCGTCCCGAGCGTCCTCGCCCGGGGGGACCATCTCCGGGAAGCCCTCCGGAAGGGCGGTCCGTTCCTCATGGAGACGGACTACATCGACGATCCGCGTCGTCCGGGGGCCGTCCTGGGCCCCGCGACCGTGCCGCGGAAGACCGCCAAACTCCGAACGACCGGCGCGTTGACGGACGCGGATGCGGCGGTGATCCATCAAGTGCTTCCGTCGAAGACGTACGGGATCGACGTCCGCTGAATCAGCGGAGTATCGCGAACGTACGGAACTCATGCGCGGGCGGCGACCACGTCACCTCGAGGCCGGAGACCTCGGCGTGCGGCTGCGACGTCTGGTTCCACGCGATTGCGTCCTCGATCGCCTTGCGCTCCCCCTCGAAGACCGCCTCGACACTCCCGTCCTCGCAGTTCCGGACCCAGCCCGTGAGCCCGACTCCGAGGGCGTGCCCGCGGCAGTGGGCGCGGAAGTTGACGCCCTGGACGACGCCGCGAAAAGTCACGTGGGCCCGGGCGCGCACGATCCCTTCAACGAACGACGCGCATAAGGATTTATAGCGCCCGCCCTTTGGCGACCGCACTTCGCGCGTTCGCGGGATGGCGGTCGATGCCGAAGCTTCGCCTGCGGGATTTGAAGGTTCGGGACTTCATGTCCCGCGAGGTCGTCACGGGAACCGCTGACGAACCGATCTCCGAGATCCTGGGCCGCATGCAGGCCCACGACATCCATCAGATTCCGATCCTTGAGAAGAACAAGCTTGTCGGCGTCGTGTCCATGGCGGCGATCGCACGCCACAATAGCGCGCAGCCGGGGTCCAAGGCCCAACACCTCGTCCAGAAGACGCCCGAGGTGCCACCGGACATGGAGCTGGCGGTGGCGGCGGAGACGTTCCTCTCGAGCGGCGCGCGGACCCTGCCGATCACGGAGAAGGGGAAGCTCGTGGGGATCCTCTCTCGTTCCGACGTCGTCCGCGCGCTCGCGCGGTGCGAGGAGATCGACGGGATCACGGTCGCACAGGTCATGACGCCCCAGCCCCAGTGCGTGGCCGCGAGGGAGACGGTCGCGCAGGCGCGCACGGTCATGGCGGGACTGGGGGAGCGTGCGGTCCCCGTCGTGGACGCGGATCGGAAGCTCGTCGGCGTCGTCGGCCTCAAGGACCTCGCGGACCTGTTCGCGAGGCCCAAGGAGAAGTTCGGCCGGCAAGGGCGGGCGAGCGAGAAGGACCCCGTGAAGGTCGAGATCGGGAGCATCATGCGACCGCCCGTGACG
>Ga0209751_10003169_pt1 | contig 16044 bp, 14 predicted proteins | sample RifCSP13_1_FD_184019 | JGI IMG/M metagenome (GOLD analysis project Ga0209751, IMG submission 184019) | Soil microbial communities from Rifle, Colorado - Rifle CSP2_sed 13_1 (SPAdes) (version 2) | ecosystem: Environmental > Terrestrial > Deep subsurface > Rock core/Sediment | place: Rifle... | reverse complement strand
CGCATCCTGGGGCGGAAGTACGTCCCAAGGGTTTGGCTGTACGCCAATTAAAGCGGTACGCGAGCTGGGTTCAGAACGTCGTGAGACAGTTCGGTCTCTATCCGCCGTGGGCGAAGGGAACTTGAGAGGAGCTGCTCCTAGTACGAGAGGACCGGAGTGGACGAACCAATGTTGTGCCAGTTGTCATGCCAATGGCATTGCTGGGTAGGTATGTTCGGTCGGGATAAGCACTGAAAGCATCTAAGTGCGAAGCTCGCCTCAAGATGAGGTTCCCCACCGGGTAACCGGGTAAGACCGCAGCGAGACTAGCTGTTTGATAGGCCGCACGTGTAAGCGCAGCAATGCGTTCAGCGAAGCGGTACTAATGGTCGAGGGCTTGACCTAGTTCACGCGTCTAGCACGCTGCTGGATCGCGTGCGGAAATGGCCGGCAAGAGCCGGCCCCACGACGATCGACGCTTCCAGTCGAAGGTTGCTCACCGCCCCGTGCGGCGAGTGGGCCAATTGAAGATTATCCCGGTGACGCTAGCGGAGAGGATCCACCCGTTCCCATCCCGAACACGGAAGTTAAGCTCTCCAGCGCCGAAGATACTCGGGGGGCAACTCCCTGGGAAAATAGGTCGTCGCCGGGGTAATTCATTTCCCGGCCTCGCCAGCCACCGAGGTTTGGTGAGTCGCAGGCCCTCGCACGCGGGCGCGCTATGCTCGACAGCGTGCACCACCTGTGTCCCTATCTGGCGTTGGCCGACGACGGCCGCTCCGTCGTGGATGGGTACGACCCCGATCACGCCTGCCATGCGGTCCGCCCCCCACTTGCCGTCGATCGCTTGCGCCAGGCGCAGCTGTGTCTGACCGAGGCCCATCCGCGATGTGAGCGCTTCCTCGCCGCGCAGGAGACGCTTGCGGCGGTCAGCGGTCGGCGGCCCGCCCCCGACCTCGCCTTTCGGCGGAGTCGCCTGGTCCTGCATGCCGAGGGTGGCTGGCGGACGCGCACCCGACGCCCTCCGCGGTCGACCCCGCGACGCGGACGGGGAGCCGTCACGGGCCTGCTGGCGGCCCTGGCTCTCACCGGAGTCATCGCCGCGGCCGCGATCAGCGGCGGGCTGACGCTTGACTGGCTGACCATCCCCGGTTCCAGCACCCCGGAGTCCACGGCGCCGGCCAGCCAGTCGCCGGGCGCGACCTCCAGTGCAACGCCAACGGCCGAGCCGAGCCTGGCGCCGACGGCGTCCCCCCTACCCAGTGGCTCGACCCTCGCCAGCCCGACGCCGGCGGCGTCACAGCTGACCTACCAGGTGGTGGCGGGCGATACGCTCAGCTCGATCGCCGCCCGCTTCGGCACGACCGTCGCGGCGATCATGGTGGCGAATGACATCACCGATCCGGACAGTCTCACCCCGGGGCAGATCCTGATCATTCCCTAGGCGGGGGTCTGGCACCCTCGGCAGAAGGTGGTCGCCTCGTCCCCTCCGATCTGTCGCAGCTCGCGGCCGCATCGAGGGCACGGCTGGCCACCGCGCAGATGGACCTGCAGGAACTCACGGTGCTGGACGTGGATGTCGGGCGGAACGACCCCTCGCAGGCGCGACGTCGCCTCGTTCAGCACCGAGCGCATGGCCGCGTACAGGCGGTCGACCTCTTCGGACCGCAGCGAACTGCGCCGCCGCAGGGGGGCGAGCCGGGCCGTCCACAGGATCTCGTCGCTGTACGCGTTGCCGATGCCCGCCACGAACCGGGGGTTGCGCAGGAGTGACTTCAATTCGCCGGGGTGGCGCCGGATGCGCTGGCGAAACGCCTCCACGGTCAGGGACGGGTCGTCCGCATCGGGGCCCATCTCGGACCAGCCTGGCACGCTGTCGAGCTCATCGGGCTTCACCAGGTACAGCTTGCCCAACCGCTCGGGATCGACGTAGCGCAGGTCCCCGCCGTCATCGAACCGAATCCGCAGTCCGGTCCGGGCGCGCACGCGAACGGAGCCGTCGTCGAGCAGCCAGAACCGCCCGGCCAGCATCGGGTTGGCCGCCAGGAGTCGTTCGGTTCGACCGTCGCGTTCGAACGGCAGGAGCAGGAATTTCCCGCGGCGCCCCGCCCTGCCCAGCGTGGTCCCGGCCAGGCTCGCCAGCGCGGCCGGCGTGGCCCGCGCCATGATCGCTGCGGGAGCGCTGACCTCGATCACCCGACGGCCGGTCGCGCGCAGCGCCAGTTGCTCGGAGACGACCGCCAGATCGGGCAGTTCAGGCATCGCGGAGCCCCATTGACCCTATGGTATGCTGCCGCGGCTCTGCAGCAGACAACCCAATATCGCGCCAACGCGCCGTCCCGATCGCGTCCACCTGAGGAGCACCGAGTCGTCCAACCGACCATGAAGGCCACTTCGGGCCACTACCGATGCGATCGAGACGCCCTCCCGTCACGGAGGGCGTTGTTGCTGTCAGAAGCCCATCCGGAGGAGCAGACCAACACTTGACCGACGAGACCAATCAGTCCGAGGCGCCCGCAGCCGATCCGCCGATGCCCGAGGCGCCCGCCGAACCCGTCCAGGCGATCACGGCTGGCGAAGAGCCGATGCCCGAGGCGGTGGTGGAGTCGCCGGCCGATCCGGAGCCGGAGCCGATGCCCGAGCCGGAGCCGATGCCCGAGCCGGTGGCCGCGGAGCCGGAGCCGATGCCCGAGCCGGAGCCGATGCCCGAGCCGGAGCCGACGACGATGGCCGAGCTGATGGGCGACCCGTCGCACGAGGTCAAGAGCCTCAAGAGTGGCGACGTGGTCGAGGGCAAGGTGGTCCGCGTCGATCCTGACGAGGTGCTGGTCGACTTCGGCGGCAAGAGCGAGGGCGTGGTCTCGAACCGCGAGCAGCTCGGCCGACGCGGGCGCGAGGGCGACGAACCCCGCGCGGAACTCAAGGTCGGCGACGAGGTGCTGGTCTACGTGCTCCAGCCGGAGTCACCCGAGGGCCACGCCGTCCTGTCGCTGCGTCGAGCCGGCCTGGAGCGCAAGTGGCGGACGATGCAGGAGCGCTTCGACGCGGGCGAGATCGTGGAGGCCCGCGTCATCGACCATAACAAGGGCGGGCTCATCGTCGACCTCGGCGTTCGCGGCTTCGTCCCCATCAGCCAGATCGTCGACTTCCCGCGCCGCCCGCGCGACGAGCAGCCGCGGGACGCTGCCCAGGAGATCGCCGAGAAGCTGCAGCCATTCGTTGGCCGCACGCTGCGGCTGAAGATCCTGGAGGTCAACCGCAAGGCCAATCGCCTGATCCTGTCGGAGAAGGTCGCGGTCTACGAGGAGCGCCGCGAGAAGCGCGACGAGCTCTTCAGCAGCCTGCAGGTGGGACAGCGTGTGACAGGCACGGTGCGCAGCATCGCTCCGTTCGGCGTCTTCATCGACCTGGGCGGTATCGACGGGCTGGTGCACAAGAGCGAACTGTCCTGGAACAAGGTCAACAACCCGGAGACGGCCTATGCCATCGGCGAGGAGGTCGAGGCCGAGGTGATCGACATCAACCACGAGCGAGGACGGATCAGCCTGTCCATCCGTCGCCTCCAGCCGGACCCGTGGCAGGAGTCGGTGGCCAAGTACCAGATCGGCGACCTGATCGAGGGAACCGTCACCAAGCTGGTGAACTTCGGCGCGTTCGTCAGGGTGGAGGAGGGTCTCGAGGGCCTGATCCACATCAGTGAACTGTCGAACCAGCGCGTGGCGCACCCCGGCGACGTGGTCCAGGAAGGCGAGACGATCAAGCTCAAGATCATCAGCCTCGACTCCGACCGTCACCGGCTGGGCCTGTCGCTCAAACAGGCCGAGGACCGGCCCGCGCCACCCCCGCCACCTCCGGCGCCGGCCGCTCCGGCCCCTCGCTTCGAGGAGCGCGGCGAGCGAGCGGCTCGTCCGGCACGCCGCGATCGGCGAGACCGACGCGATCGCGACTACCGTCCCGAGGACGCCATCAGCGAGCCGGAGGAGGGGATCGACAACACCATGGCTGCCGCCTTCGCCGAGTCCGGGCTGCTCGAGCAGTTCCGCGGCCCCGGCGAGCCCGAGCCCGAACCCGAGCCCGAAGTCGCCGTTCAGGCGGATGCTCCCGAGGCGAGTGAGGTGGCCGCTGAGGCCCCCGCGGCCGAACCGGAGGCCTCAGTCGCCGAACCGGAGGCACCCGCAGGGCCGGAGGCTGTCGCCGAACCGGAGGCACCCGCAGGGCCGGAGGCTGTCGCCGAACCGGAGGCCCCCGCGGAGGAGCCTCAGCCCGAGGAGACCAAGTCGGCGGAATAGCTCGCCCGCAGGCCTGAGCGTTCTGCGGCCGTAGCCCGTAGTACCTATTGAAGGCGCGGCGCCGAAGTGGTGCCGTACACTCTGGTTCGGGCCGGGCACCGCATGGTCCCGGTCGAGCCGCTCGCAGGATGCGACCAATGCAGGACCGATTCGACAAGTTCACCGACCGGGCACGCAAGGTCTTGGCACTTGCCCAGGACGAGGCGCAGCGCTTCAACCACAACTACATCGGCACCGAGCACCTCCTGCTCGGGCTGGTGCGAGAGGGCGAGGGCGTAGCCGCGCGCGTGCTCGAGAACATGAACGTCGAGCTCTCCAAGGTGCGCACCGCGGTCGAGTTCATCATCGGTCGGGGCGACCGGCCGGTCGTCGGCGAGGTCGGGCTGACTCCGCGCGCCAAGCGGGTGATCGAGCTGGCCATCGACGAAGCACGCCGCCTGGGCCACAACTACATCGGCACCGAGCACCTGCTGCTGGGCCTGGTCCGCGAGGGGGAGGGGATCGCCGCCGGCGTGCTCGAGAGCCTGGGCGTCAACCTGGACAAGGTGCGCCACCAGGTGATCCACGTCCTGAGCCAGAGCAGCGCGTCCGCCCCGGCCACCGAGTCCAAGCGGCCCTCAAAGACACCCACCCTCGACGCGCTGGGCATCAACCTGACCGAAGCTGCGCGCGCCGGCAAGCTGGACCCGGTCATCGGTCGCGAGAAAGAGATCGAGCGGGTCATCCAGATCCTGTCGCGGCGGACGAAGAACAACCCCGCCCTGATCGGCGAGCCGGGGGTTGGCAAGACCGCCATCGCCGAGGGGCTTGCCCATCGGATCGTCGCGGGCGACGTCCCCGAAACGCTGATCGACAAGCGGGTGCTGACGCTCGACATCGGGTCGCTGGTGGCCGGCACCAAGTACCGCGGCGAGTTCGAGGAGCGGCTCAAGAAGATCATCGAGGAGCTGCGCTCGAGCAGCGACAGCATCCTGTTCATCGACGAGCTGCACACGCTGGTCGGCGCCGGCGCGGCCGAGGGTGCCATCGACGCGGCTAACATCCTGAAGCCACCCCTGTCGCGCGGCGAGCTGCAGTGCATCGGCGCGACCACGCTGGACGAGTACCGCAAGTACATCGAGAAGGATGCCGCCCTGGAGCGACGCTTCCAGCCGGTGATGGTCGAAGAGCCGACCGTCGACCAGGCGATCGAGATCCTGTTCGGGATCCGGTCCCGCTACGAAGACCACCACCGCGTCAAGTTCAGCGACGAGGCGATCCGCGCCTCGGTGGACCTGTCGGTGCGCTACGTGGCCGATCGCGCCCTGCCGGACAAGGCCATCGACCTGATCGACGAGGCCGGCTCACGGGTGCGGCTGCGTCACTCGTCGGCGCCCCCGAGCATCAAGGAGGCCCAGCGCGAGCTCGAAGACACCATCCGTCGCAAGGACGAGGCGATCGCCGGCCAGGACTACGAGGGCGCGGCGAGCCTGCGCGACGAGGAGGCGGCCGGTCGCGAGAAGATCGACGGGATGCGCGCCGCGTGGCTCGAGGAAACGGCCAAGGAGACCCCCGTGGTGAGCGAGGAAGAGATCGCCCAGGTCGTGAGCATGTGGACCGGCATCCCCGTCGTCCGCATCAGTGCCGAGGAATCCGAGCGGCTGCTGAAGATGGAGGACGCCCTCCACAAGCGGGTGATCGGACAGCAGGAGGCGATCGAGACGATCGCCAAGGCGGTGCGCCGCGCGCGCGCCGGGCTGAAGGATCCCAAGCGACCAATCGGCTCGTTCATCTTCATGGGCCCCACCGGGGTCGGCAAGACCGAGCTGGCGAGGGCACTGGCGGAGTTCATGTTCGGCTCCGAGGACGCCCTGGTGAAGATCGACATGAGCGAATTCATGGAGCGCCACAACGTCAGCCGGCTGGTGGGAGCGCCTCCGGGGTACGTCGGCTACGACGAGGGTGGCCAGCTCACCGAGGCGGTGCGCCGCAAGAGCTACAGCGTGGTGCTGCTCGACGAGATCGAGAAGGCCCACCCCGAGGTCTTCAACATCCTGCTCCAGATCCTGGAGGACGGCCACCTCTCCGATGCGAAGGGTCGACGGGTGGACTTCCGCAACACGATCATCATCATGACCAGCAACGTCGGGGCCCTGCAGGTCGTGAAGGACTCGAGCATCGGGTTCCGGGTCACCGGCGAGGGGGAGGCCGAGCGCACAGCCGACTACGAGCGGATGAAGGGCAAGGTCCTCACCGAGCTGAAGACCACCTTCCGGCCCGAGTTCCTGAACCGGATCGATGCCACGGTCGTGTTCCGACAGCTCACCCGCGAGGAGATCCGCCTGATCGTGGACCTGCTGCTGGGCAGGATCAAGACCCAGCTGGCGGGCCAGCAGATGGAGCTGGTGGTCACCGATGCGGCCAAGGACGCGATCATCACCAAGGGCTACGACCAGTCGTTTGGCGCGCGACCACTACGCCGCGAGATCCAGCACGCGATCGAGGATCCACTGGCCGAGCGGATGCTGATGGCCGACTTCAGCGCCGGCGACCGCATCGTGGTGGATGCCGCCGCCGATGGCTCGCTCACGATCACCAGCGGCTCGCCAAAGCGGGAGCCGGTCAAGGCCCGATAAGCCACCGGTCACGCGGCGCGAATCGGCCGCGTGGCAAGATGACCCCGCCGTGCCGACCCCGCGCTCCGTCTTCGTGTGCCAGCAATGCGGCGCCAGCTCGCCCCGGTGGGCGGGCCAGTGCGGCGCGTGCGAGACATGGAACAGCCTGGTCGAGACCGTCGTGGCGCGTCCTCCCGGCGGGCCTCGGAGCCGGACCGCCGGGCCGGCCCACTTGGCGGCGGCGACTCCGATCAGCAGCGTCGACAGCGCCGAGGATGACCGCCTGCCGACCGGCATGGGAGAGGTCGACCGGGTCCTCGGCGGCGGGCTGGTGCCCGGATCGATCATCCTCTTCGGCGGAGACCCCGGCGTCGGCAAGAGCACCCTGCTCCTGCAATTGGCGGCGCGCATTGCGGCGGCGGGTCAGCCGGTCCTGTACCTGAGCGGCGAGGAATCCGCGGCCCAGCTCCGCGGGCGGGCCGGTCGGGTCGGTGCGGTCGTCGGGGGCCTGTCCGTGGTGGCCACCACCGAGCTGGCGACGGCGATTGCCGCGATCGAGGCCGCCGCCCCGGCGCTGGCGGTGATTGACAGCGTCCAGACGCTGAGCGCCGACGGGCTGAACGGACCCGCCGGCAGCGTCGGACAGGTGCGGGAGGTTGCGTCTCGACTGGCGGCCCTGGCCAAGGCCGGTCGGACCTGCGTGGCGCTGATCGGCCACGTGACCAAGGAGGGGACCGTCGCCGGGCCGCGGACCCTGGAGCACCTGGTCGACGCGGTGCTGTACCTGGAAGGCGAGCGGCTGGGGAGTACCCGGCTCCTGCGGGGTGCCAAGAACCGCTACGGCTCCACCGAGGAGGTGGGCGTGCTCGAGATGCGGGGTGACGGACTCGTCGAGGTGGCCGATGCCAGCCGGTTCTTTCTGGAGAGCGAGCAGCCACCGGTCGCCGGCACCGCGGTCACCATCGCGCTGGAAGGGTCGCGACCCCTGGCCGTGGAGATCCAGGCCCTCACTGCGGGGGGAGCCTATGGCTCGCCGCGGCGGGCCAGCGCCGGCATCGAGACAGCCCGGGTCCAGATGCTGATCGCGGTCCTGGCCCGCCACGCGGGAATCAACCTGGCGGCCCACGACACCTACGTCAACGTGGCCGGTGGCCTGCGGATCGAGGAGCCGGCGGCGGACCTGGCGGTGGCCGCTGCCCTGGCGTCCACCCTGCGCGGGCAGCCCGTTCGCTCGGGGACGGTGCTGGCGGGGGAGCTCTCCCTGTCCGGGAGGGTCCGAGCCGCCCCCGGCCTCGAGCGCCGCCTCGCCGAGGCGGGGCGACTGGGCTTTGACCGGATGGTGACCGGCACCCTGCGCCACCCCCTTGGCCCCCCGCGCGGGCCGGCGGCACAGCTGGTCGAGGTGCCCGACCTACGCCGCGGGCTGGGGGAGATCCTGGACCGACCCTGAGCTTGGGGCCTTGCCCGTAGCGGAGGCGGGTGTTAGCGTGGGGGTCCGCCTTCGGGCGGCCGCGTTCCGGTCGGGTTGCCGTTCATCTGTGGCCTCATCAAACTTCATCCGACTCGAGCCGAAGCGCGGGACCAATTTCATCAGCGGACTCATCGGCTCATGCTCAAGCTCATCCAGCTCATGGGTGCCCTGCTGGGCGTCCTCTTCGGCTTCGGCCTCGGCCTGCTCGTCCTGGAGCGGCTGCCGGACGCTGTCAGCCAGCCCAACAAGCCCGCCTTTCTGATGGCCGTGGTGGCCGCGTCGCTGCTCTTCGGCTATCTCGCCATCCCATACGTAACGGTCTATCCGGTGCGCAAGGCGGTGGATCGACTGTCGGAGCTGGGTGCGGGAGATTTCGGACTGGGGGTGAGCGGCGTGTTGATCGGCCTGTTGATGGGCCTGCTGGCCGGGGTCCCGCTCTCCGGTCTGGGCGGTGCGTGGGGAGCCTTCCTGCCTCCGGTCGTCACCGTCCTGCTGGCGGTGATCATGCTCGGGGCGGTGATGTTCAAGCGCGAGGCGCTGCTGGCCGGCATCTCGGGCCTGCTGCCGGGTCGGTCGCGGCCGGGGAGCACCGGAGAGGTGGTGGTCGACACCAGCGCGGTGATCGACGGCCGGATCGTCGACATCGGGCGCACCGGCTTCATCCTCGGCCGGCTGGTGGTGCCGCGCTTCGTGCTCGATGAGCTCCAGCGCATCGCCGATTCGCCCGACGGCCTGCGACGCAATCGTGGCCGCCGGGGCCTCGAGATGCTCACCGCCCTGCAACGGGACTCGGTCACGCCGGTGCAGATCAGCGAGGCCGCCTACCCCGAGGTCGGCGACGTGGATGCCCAGCTGGTGGCGTATGCACGGGAGCATCACGCCGCCATCCTGACCAACGACTACAACCTCAACCGGGTCGCGGAGCTGCAGGGGATCCGGGTCCTCAACATCAACGAGCTGGCCAACGCCGTGAAATCGGTGGTCCATCCGGGCGAGGACCTCTCGGTGCGGATCATCCAGGAAGGCAAGGAGTCGGGTCAGGGCGTGGGCTACCTCGACGACGGAACGATGATCGTGGTCGAGGGTGGCGGCGCACACATGGGCAGTGACCTGCCCGTCACCGTGACCCGAGTGCTCCAGACCGTGGCCGGTCGGATGATCTTCGCCCAGCCGCGTCAAGAGTGATGGGCCACCCGCCGGTCGCGATCCTGGTGGCCGCCGGGGCGGGACGACGGATGGGCGCCGACAAGCTGTGGATCGACTTCTTTGGGCGTCCCACCTGGCGTTGGGCGCTCGATACGCTGCTCACCCTGCCCCAGCTCGAGCTCGTGGCGCTCGTCGTGCCCGAGGGTGCCATCGACCGATTCAGCGCGGCGTTGCCGGAGTCTGGCCAGGGGCGCTGCCTGAATCTGCCAAGGGACGCTGCCTGGTGGTCGTCGGCGGGGCGCAGCGGATCGACTCGGTGGTGGCCGGCCTGGCCGCGCTGACCGCCGCCGGCATTGCCGATGACGCTCCGGTCCTGGTCCACGACGCGGCTCGACCGGGTGTGACGCCGGAGCTCCTGGAGGCGGTGCTTGAGGCCGTGCGCGCCGGTGGCGCGGCGATCCCGGCATCGCCGGTGCCCGACACGCTGAAGACGGTCGCCAGCGACGGACGAGTCCTGGGTGGGATCGATCGTGACGCGGTCGTGGCCGCCCAGACGCCACAGGGTGCCACCCTGGCCGCGCTTCGAGCGGCGCTCGAGGAGGCACATGCCTGGGGCCGGCGGGTGACCGATGAAGCGGCGGCACTCACCGCCGCCGGAACGAACGTGCGGACGGTTCCGGGCGATCTCGCCAACCGCAAGCTGACCGAGCCCGGCGACGAGGCGCTGCTGCGCGGCGCGCTCGTGAATCGAGCGGCACCCTTGGCGTGGCCGTCAGCGGAGGCCGGGCAGCGCGTCGGGATCGGGTTCGACGCCCACCGCTTCGATGCGTCACGCACGTTGCGATTGGGCGGGGTGACGCACGCGGGGGAGGTGGGGCTGGCCGGGCATTCGGACGGCGACGCGGCGCTCCACGCGCTGATCGACGCGCTGCTGGGCGCGGTCGCGGCCGGGGATATCGGGACCCTCTTTCCATCCACTGACCCGCGGTGGCGCGACGCCAATTCGAGTGATCTGCTGCGGCTGACCGTCGAACAGCTGGCGACCGCCGGCTGGCGCCCGGTCGGGATCGACCTGACGATCGTGGCTGCCCACCCGGCGATCACCGTGCGGCGCGACGAGATGCGCGCGCGGATCGCGGCCCTGGCCGGCGTGGAGATCGGCGGGGTGAGCGTCAAGGGCACCACCTCGGACGGGCTTGGCTTCGCCGGCAGCGAGGGATTGGCGGCGTACGCGGCGGTAACGGTCGCGCCCGCGTGACGGAGCGGATCGGGGGACGGCGTCCGGTGGCCGAGGCCCTGGCTGCTGGACGCGAGGCGAGACGACTGCTGGTGGCCCGGTCGGTCCGCCCCAGCCCGGAGCTGAACGCGATCCTGGCCGCGGCCCGTCGGGCATCGGTGCCGGTCGAGACGGTCGACCCGGATCGCCTGCGCCAGCTGGCGGGGTTCGAAGGCCACCAGGGCGTCGTGCTCGAAGTCGGGGATCGGCGCTGGTCTGACCTTCCAGAGATCCTCGGCCGAGCGATTGCCGCGAAGCACGACCCGCTGGTCCTGGTGCTCGAGCACCTGCAGGATCCGGTCAACCTGGGCGGCCTGCTGCGCTCGGCCGAGGCGGCCGGCGTCGATGGCGTGGTCTTCCCCGAACGCGGTGCCGCACCATTGACCGCCTCGGCGGTGAAGGCCAGCGCTGGAGCCAGCGAGCACCTGGCCATCGCCCCGGTGACAAGCCTCGGCCAGGCACTGAGCGTGCTCTCCGAACGCGGCCTGCGGCTGGTCGCCGCCGACCAGGACGCGGCGGTGCTGGCCTGGGAGGCCGATCTGCGCGGTCCACTGGCGGTGGTGGTCGGCAGCGAGGGGAGCGGGCTATCGGGCGCCATGCGCCGTCGCTGCGACCTGCTGGTCCGCTTCCCGATGTCCGGCCGGGTCGGGTCGCTCAATGCCGCGGTGGCCGGTGCCTTGCTCCTGTTCGAGGTTGTCCGGCAGCGCTCAGCCAGCGACTAGAATCGGTGGGCGCCGACGTAGCTCAACGGTAGAGCAGCGGTTTTGTAAACCGCCGGTTGTGGGTTCGATTCCCCCCGTCGGCTCCAGCCCCACCCTTGAGTGGCCTGGGACCCTTCGGTATACTCCCGATCGGTCGACGGCACACCACCGGTCGATCGCGATCCGTGGGTAGGTTGAGCAGGTGGTGAGCTCCGCTGACTGTAGATCAGCCGTCTTCGACTGTGGGGGTTCGATTCCCTCCCTGCCCACCACTCCTTCCTCCCGGCGGCCGAGTTGCCCGTGGCCGATGCGCCCGTCAGAATGGCCCGCGCGCCCACGTAGCTCAGTTGGCAGAGCACTTCCTTGGTAAGGAAGAGGTCTCCGGTTCGAGCCCGGACGTGGGCTCCACCGCCCTCCATGGCACGGCATGTATCGAGGTTTGGTACCGCGCATGAACCCGAACGTAGTGCTCCCGCTCGCCAGTTCGCTGTTGTCGTTCGCATTCGCGATCCTCGTCGCTGACCAATGGCTCCGCCGCCGTCAGCCGTACCAGTTGATCTGGACGATTGGCCTCCTGTGGTACGGCATCAGCGCCGGCACCGAGTTCGCCGGCAGCCAGTTCGGTTGGAGTGAGACGCTGTACCGCGCCTGGTACCTCGTCGGCGCGGTCTGGGTTGCCGGATGGCTCGGCCTGGGGACCGTCTACCTGCTCGCGCGCACCCGGTTCGGCTACGCGTTCGCCGGATCCCTGCTGCTCGCCGGCCTCTTCACCTTCCTCTCGGAACAGAGGTATCACTACCCCGGATCGGGCGCGGCCCCGGTCGTGTACTTCGCGATCGCGGTGCTGGTCGCGATAGGGATCGTGATCCTCACGGCGAGGCGTGATCCCCGCTGGGTACATCTCGCGGCCTCCGTCATCGTGGGTGGCTCGGCGGCCTCGCTGGTGATGATGGCGACCACCACCCTCGCGGCTCCGGGATATGCTCTGGATCCCCAGACCGGGATTCCCACCGGTGAACTGTTCCCCGGCTACCTGCGCCTGCTCACTCCGTTCTTCAACGTCACCGGCGCCTTCGCGCTGGTCTTCGGCGCGCTGTACAGCGCATACATGTTCATGCCCAAACGGCGCGTGATCCGCTACTCGCTGGCCCGCGACCGGGGCATCGGTTCATTCGTTGGCAACCTCTTGCTGGCTCCGGTCGGGATCGTCGTCAACTTCCTCGTCTCGCTTCCGGGGGCGCTGCTCGCGCTCTTCACCGGCCGCCTGTCGAGCCGGGTGCCGGCCACCATCCTGATCGCCATCGGCGCTTTCGTGCCGGCGATCACGAGTGGCCTGTCGCGCTTCGGTTCGACGAGCGCCTTCTTCGTGGGCGAGCTCGCCGGGGTGGTCTTCCTGTTCGCGGGCTTCCTGGTCAGCATCGAGGTCTTCAGCGACATCCGCCTGCCCTTCACCCGGCTGGTCCTGGTGCGGCGCGAGCAACCCGAGTCGACCGGCGGCGGCCCGGCCTGACCTAGCCTCCCCGTTAACGAGGAAGCCTCAGCCCGCTGATTCCTGCGCGTACTCGCTCTGTATGCGCGCGATGTAGTCGTTGATCGTCGGGACCCCCACCAGGCGGTCGTGGAAGAAGCTGTTCACCAGGTTCTTCAACAGTTCGCGCGCCGCCTCAGCGTCCGCGGTCAGCGCCGCGCCGAGATCGCTGGTGTCGAGCTGCTCGCGCAGGCGGACCAGCGTCCGGATGATCTCCGTCTCCTCGGCTCCCTCGAGGACGCTGGCCACCTGGGTGATGAGTGCGTCGGCCTGGCTGATCGCCTCGCGAATGGTGGTCGGCTCGTCGGGGTTCACGGCGTCGTCGATCGTGCGCACCAGCGCCCAGACCTGGTAGAGCATGGCGGCCGGCTCGTCGAACAGCTCGCGCAGGTAGGCGGCGTCGATGTAGCGCCCGGTGAGGCGAAAGATGTTGTACATCCGCTTGGCGGCCTTGCCGTAGTTGAGCTCGCGAGTCACGTACTTGGCGACCTCATGCTCGAGCTGGGCCACGTACTCCTCGAGCGCGTCGGGGGTCGCATTGCGCACCAGCTTGGAGAAGATGGGGATCGAATCGGCCTCCAGGTAAACCTCCTGGAAATAGCCGTCGAGGTGTCCGTCGAGCGGGGTGATGGTGCCGTCCGGCGCCTCCCAGGTGACGTCGAGCATGTTGCTGGCGTTGGCCAGCGTGCCACGCGCCGGGTCGGCGACAACCCAGTCGAGCTTGCACCAGCCGGGGTCGATGGCGACGTCGTCCCATCCGAGCGATATTGGGTCGCCGTGAGTGGTGGACGCGTCGATGCTGCCCTGTCGCACCTCGGCCGGCGTCCAGCTCAGCGCCCCGCCGCGGCCCACCAGGTGCCCGTCGCGGAGCACGTCAACCGGCGCGGAACCGAACTTCACCTCGATCAGCCGGTAGGTGTCGCCCCGCTCCGTGGTGAGCGCCTTGTCGCGGATCAGGGCGCCCAGCATGCGGCAGGCCTCGTGGCGGGTGGGGGCGTGGATGTTGACCCGCTCGAAGTAGTCACAGTCCCCCGGATTGGTCTGGATCTTGGCCTGCGCCGCCGAGCCGGAGAGGGCCAGGGCCGTCTCCACGCCTGGCTGATCCTCGAACCCGACGATACGGCCGATCGCCCGGAAATGGGCCAGGTCGGCCGTCGAGAAGTCCAGCATGCTGACCCGATGGCCGAAGACGCCGCTCGCCGCATCGAGCACGATCTCGCCGCCGGAGTCGGCGGCCATGGCGCTCAGCCAGCGCAGCGCCTCGGCCTCGTCCAGTTCGACGCCCAGGCGCTGAGCGGCCTCCACGATGCGGGCGAGGTCCTCGGCCGGCCGGCTCGGCGTGGTCATGGGCGAGAGTCTAGACCCGACGTCCGCGCCCGACGTCGTTGACAGCGCGGCGGGCCACGCCTAGAATCGGCCCGCTTTCCCCCGGTGTCCGGACCCTGGTTCAGCGTGGGTCGCTTCGGGTGAGGAACGAGGACCGCAACCCGTGGCCAAGGCCGAGAATCGCCCCGTGATCGCGCTGGCGTGCACTGTCTGCAAGGAGCGCACGTACAGCACGCGCAAGAACAAGCGGAACGACCCCGGGCGGCTGGAGCTGAAGAAGTTCTGCCCCCGCTGCCGGCAGCACACACTGCACCGGGAAGCGAAGTAACGCGACGCACAGGGGTGTAGCTCAACTGGTAGAGCACTGGTCTCCAAAACCAGCGGTTGCAGGTTCGAGTCCTGTCGCCCCTGCCAGCACATCGGTCCATCCAGCACAGCAGCCCACACAGGAGAGTTGACCGCACCGTGATCCGCCGGCTCCGCACCTACCTGGTCGAGGCCGTGTCCGAGCTGCGCAAAGTCGCGTGGCCCACGCGCCAGAACGTCGTCAACCTGACGCTGATCGTGATTGCCGTGTCGGTGGCAGTCGGCGGGTATGTCGCGGCGCTTGACTACCTCCTGCATTGGGGCCTTGAGCAGGTGTTCGCCATATGAGCGACGAGCCGATCCCGGTCGACACGACCGCCCCCAGCGAGGCCCGCCAGGCTGCCCGCCTGTCGCGTGAGGCCCCGCAGCCCGACGACGCCTACGCCGCGGAGCGCATGACCAAGCAGTGGTACGTGATCCACACCTACTCCGGCTACGAGAACAAGGTCAAGGCCAACCTCCAGCACCGCATCGAGACGATGGGCGTGGAGGACCAGATCTTCCAGGTGCTCGTCCCGATGGAGGAGGAGATCGAGATCAAGAACGGCCAGCGGCAGACCGTCAACAAGAAGGTCTTCCCCGGCTACGTCCTGGTCGAGATGGTGATGACCGATGAATCCTGGTACGTCGTGCGCAACACGCCCGGCGTGACCAGCTTCGTGGGCTCTGGCAACCGGCCGACCCCGCTCATGGAGGGCGAGGTCAAGAAGATCCTCAAGCAGATGGGGGTCGAGGCTCCCAAGTTCAAGCAGCAGTTCAGCAGGGGGCAGAGCGTCCGGGTCAAGGACGGCCCGTTCGCCGAGTTCATCGGCACGGTGGACGAGGTCAACCCGGAGCGCAACAAGGTGAAGGTGCTGGTCAGCATCTTTGGTCGTGAGACCCCGGTCGAGCTCGATTTCCTGCAGATCGAGAAGCTCTAGCAAGAGGGAGGGGCGCGAACCGCCCCGTCAGGACCTCGGAGGACACGCATGGCCAAGAAAGTTCGCGCGATCGTGAAGATCCAGGCGCCCGCAGCGGTCGCCACGGCCGCGGCCCCGGTGGGACCGGCGCTGGGCCAGCACGGCATCAACATCATGGAGTTCATCAAGGCCTTCAACGAGCGCACCGCCAACCTGCGCGGCTACGTCGTGCCGGCGGAGATCACCGTCTTCGAGGACCGCTCCTTCACGTTCCTGGTCAAGGCGCCCCTGGCGGCGGCCCTGCTGAAGCGCGCCGCGGGGGTGGAGAGCGGGTCCGCTCAGCCCAACCGGACCAAGGTCGGCAGCGTGACGCAGCAGCAGCTGCGCGAGATCGCCGAGACGAAGATGGCCGATATGAATGCCAACGACCTGGACCAGGCGATGCGGATCGTGGCCGGCACCGCGCGCA
>Ga0209751_10003168_pt1 | contig 16045 bp, 13 predicted proteins | sample RifCSP13_1_FD_184019 | JGI IMG/M metagenome (GOLD analysis project Ga0209751, IMG submission 184019) | Soil microbial communities from Rifle, Colorado - Rifle CSP2_sed 13_1 (SPAdes) (version 2) | ecosystem: Environmental > Terrestrial > Deep subsurface > Rock core/Sediment | place: Rifle... | reverse complement strand
CGCGGCGCTGCCCAGGGCGGCGATCAGCAAAAGCATGATCCTGCGCTGGCTGACGAGCATGTTCAGGAGTGACATTCTGGTCTCTTTGGAGGCACTGACTAAGGTGGAGGCACGACGGGCGGCGGTTCAGGATTTTCCTCTAAGCCAAAACCGTGCGTCAGCGTGCCAAAGCAGATATCCTGATCACAACGAGCAGGTCTGTCCAGGTGGTCAAACCATTTTTCGAAGCCCGGGAGGGTGCGGTGAGTGTAATAGTAGCGATGGGCAACTTCCAGAGCCGAGTCGTGTCTCCACTGGGTTTCTGAGTCGACAAGAATGGCTTTGATCGCCCGCTCCAGTGAGCCTCGACCTGGGTAAAGGTGGGTCGTTCTCGGCATGCCATCTGGATCGAGAAACGTATATTCAGGAATATCCGTGTTGTCCATGTTGTCAAAGCAAGAACGGTCGCCGCGTCGAAGCATCAATTCACATTGTTGGATGTTATGGCCCAGGTGAACTTGGGGATAATTTTGATACGCGCCGTTATATTGTTGGATATTGCAGTATTCGTCTCGCCGGGCGTCTTCAGGAAGGATGCCTTTCTCAGTAATCTGTGACTTGACGGGCGCCCAAGCGCTATTTTGTTGTGGACCGCTCAAGTAGTCGCAAGAATGAGCGCTGCCGTATTCCACCCCATACCCATTCATCCGGTTGAGAGCCAGTTGATTGGCATGCGCATACGCCTCGGCCGGCGTCAGCGCAACTTCCTCGCCATGGTTGACCTGCCTGGGGTTCCGATGGATCAGCCGCGCCTGGGGCCGATCCCAGAGATAATCGGCGATATAAGCGGTCGTCGTGGTGGCCGCCGCCCCCCAGTTGCTCTGGGAAATTGCGGCGGAATAGGACACCACGAAGTATGGGTTTTTGACGAGCCAGTTCTGGAAGAAGGCCTTGCATTTGCCGGTGCCGATCGTCGTGTCAGTGTACAGGGTGCTGGTCGGTCCCGTGCAGGTCTGGTCCTGCCAATAGTCTTCAATCAAATCCGCCGCGGCAACCAGTTCTGGCGTCCCCCAGCCGAAGTTCAGCTGGCACTGGTTATCCCCGAGGGATATGGTTTTGACCTCGGTCATAATGCGTTGCAGGGTATTTTTAGCCTCTTCGGCATAACGGCCCTCACCGGTCAGATGATAGGCCAGCGCTTTGGCGTAGAGAATGGGAACACCGCCAGTGTTGTCAATCCAGGTCGGGGTCTCGGAGTCTGGACAGCGGACCTCCGCCTCTAAAGAGTAATCCCAAGATCGGTCTGCCCACGTGAGGACATTGGATACGGCGCTCCGATACGGTTCCACCCCCTGATTGGCGTTCTCCGTGATGAAGGCTAGCTCCTGGGGTGAGGTGAGATAGCCTCTGGCACGGCTCATAATCACCGTTTTCAAGATCACAGGAAGATGCAACGTCGAGGAGGTCTGGGGCGATGTTGGGATCTGCTTCTCGGCCCCCTCCGTTTGGAGCCAGGTTGGTAAGCAGCTGGTGAGGTATAGGATGCCCGCGGTCGCCGTCAGCAGACGCGAGATCAACTCCCTCTCTCGACGAGGTGTGCCCATCTGTCTCCGCATGCCTCCTTGAGAAACCAGCTTGGAAGGGATACGACCCCACTCGCGGTCGCAGGCCCTGAAGTTGGTGGTGCTCCCCGGAGATTCGACACGAAACCGCCAGTGTGAAGACAACACGCCGCGCGCTTGGCGTAGGGTTGGCCCAGCGGCCCAAATGGAAAGACGAGATGAGCCGCACCGAGCCAGCCCGTCTTGCCTTCCGGGGGCGGCACCATTATAGCCCGCTTCCAGGTAGATGGCTGGCCCGTTTATGGGAGCACCACGCTTTTGAATACATAACAGATAATCACGCGCGCGCGTGTTGTTCAGCTTCTGCATGATGACTGTCACTTCGTCGTACGCAGCGATGATCACACTGACCGTCGACATATCAGAGCTCTGCCTGATGGGCCGGAAACGAAACAGGCCTCAACTCCTCGGTTGGTTATTGATATAGGTTCGTACTGGATCTCGTTCTCTTTTTGTATAGCGAGCAACATTGAGGCGGACAGGCAGCACTCTCAGGTTATAAAGTAGACGATATCGGAGATAGCGGAGCATCTTCCTCCAGCCGCCTGTAAACATGCGCCCTGACGTTAGAACGATCAACTCTTTTGAACCCGAGTACGCCACTCGTCCTCCGACTGATTTAAAAGCTGGCCCGACATTCAATTCGTCCGCCAATATGCCCTTGTCGTATAAGTCCAGCATAAGCGAACGGTGCACCGCATAGTTGCTTCCCCGGGTAGTGGGGATACGCAAAACAAAGCGCTTGATCCAGCGAGCCAAATGATGAATTAGAATTCGAGCACGAATTGACCAATGTCCACGTAAGTTGTAATAGTCAACATGGGTATACGCTGCTTGGGCCCCCGCCTTGAACTGGTGGACATACCAGTCAATCAGAGCGGTTGGATGAGGTAGGCGACAATCCGCGTCGAAGAGAATAGCCATTTCAGAGGCAGCGGCCTGGACACCATGGAGGCGCGCTGTAAAGCCGACTGCCTCGCCTGGTCGCCGCACATTTGGAATGCTCACCACTTTTAGTCCAAGACTGCGATAAGTTTCTACTTCTGAGGGGGGCGCCTCAGGAGGGTAATTATTGATTACAAGAATGATCTCCAGCGAATGTGTTCCGGTATACCTTGTAATGTCAACCAGAATATGTAATACGTTCTCGAGATCACCCTGTGCATTGACCGGTATCACGATAGAGGCATCGGGTGGCCGCCCAGTGTGCCCGCCAAGCCGCACAACCTGTTCGCGCAGCCCGTTCAAGTCAAGTTCGCTCAGTGGGGACATTGCCAGACCTCCGTCTTCGAAACTCAGTGTAAAGTAAAGTAACTCGCCGGGCGCTCCTGGTTGGCGCCAGCGCGAACATCAGCACGCTGCGGCTCCCAGCGGTCAATCGTGCGGCCCCGCACCACATTCCAGGTCGCCACGAACGCCGCCGTGTTAACCATGCAGAAAAAGAACGGCAAGGTAAAGAATTTCGACCAACCGAGCCGCGCCCGGCCTAGCCCCAGCCCGATCAAGGCGCTGCCATAGAATGTGAGTTGGGCCAGTAGGGCGAGCTGGTAAATGAGGCCATCCCTCCACAGAAACGGACTGACCAGAAGCAGCGCCAACAGAGGAAAGACGACCAGACGACGCAGGACCTTGTGCGAGAGGAGTTGAATCGCGTAGAAGCCATAGCGAAACGGATTGAGCAGTTGGCGCATCACCAGCACCGCACGCAGGCCGCGGGTGATCACGCGTACCTTGCGACCGAACTCTACCTGGCTCGATTTAGCCACCGGCTCGTAGGCCACAGCCTCCGGCGCAAAGACCAGGCGATGGCCCTGCGCAATCACCTGGGTCGAGGTCACGAAATCGTCGGTCACGCCGGCCGGGACAGGGCGGAACAGGGAACGGCGGATGGCGTAGATCGCACCGGTGGCCGAGATGGCGCTGCCAGCGCGGGATTGGAATTGTTTAAGCTTCCGGTCAAAGTCCCAATAGCGGCGTTCACCTTCACTCCCCAGGTCGGCCCGGCGCCCCGAGAGATAGCGCTGGTCGCCAGCGACCCCGCCTACCTCCGGGTCGGCGAAAGGTCGGGTCAGCGCCCGGAGGGCGTCTGGCGCATACATGCTATTCGCGTCGGAAAAGACGAGGATCTCACCGGTCGAGGCGGCTACGGCGGCGTTAAGCGCCGGCGCTTTGCCCTGGCGCGGCAGCGACAGCGACTTAATACCCTGCCTCGCGTAACGGCTCACAATGGCCTCGGTGTTGTCGGTTGATCCATCCGACGCAACCACGACTTCTAGACGTTCGTGCGGGTAGTCGAGTGACAGAATATTGTCCAGTTTTGCTCCAATCGTGTTGGCTTCATTGTGCGCGGCGATAATCAGGCTCAGGCGCGGCGTAATCTCCCCCGGCTTGTAGGGGCGGCGCCCCAGCAGTCCCCGCAGAAAGACGAGCGCGGGAAACAGAAGGTAGGTATATAGGACCAGCGCCGCCGCACTCCACCACAAAACAAGCAGCACCAGGCTCATGCTCGGCCTCCCATACTAAAATGCCGTATGAGGGTGAAGCTGTAGGGGATGCCGGTCAGACGGTGGATCACAAACGCAGCGGCCGCTGGATGGCTGGCGAAGTGGGCGTGCACGTCGTCCAGCCGCCGAAGCAACGTAAGGCGCTTGCCAAAACCCAGACTGCGCTCGAACATGCTCAACAATTGGATCTCGCGGAAACGAAACTCTTTGAACTGCTGGCCCCAGCCCCGTATCTCCAAGTAGTTTAAAGGCCGATCCGCGCCGCGCGGATGCTTGTGCGGATAGGGCACATGCGCCCGAATGAAATTCAGAATCGGATTCATCCCCATCGGCTCGGCAAACGCGGCTTTGCCGCCCGGCTTCAGCAGACGAGCGAGGTCCGCCATCCCGGCATTGACATCCAGATGATGCAGGATCGCCTTCCCGAAAACCACGTCGAAGCTCTCGTCGGCGAATGGCAGGCGCTCACCGGGCGCGACGACCAAGTCAATATCGGCCTCGACGTGGTTAATCGCCGCCCGCGGGCGGGCAACAGCGACGCTCACCGGTGAGAGATCAAAGCCGGTCACTTTCGCGCCGCTCTTCGCGAGCAAGACACATACTTCGCCCAACCCACACCCGTACTCCAGCACGCGCCTCCCGCGGAGGCCGCCCAGAAAATCGGCGATACCGCGGAGCACACTGCTCCGCCGGGCGTAGCTTTCAAAGTTAGCCGTCGGCGGCAAGAGCCTCGCGTCCGCCGATTCGGTCAGCGCGAGCGAATCCCATTTGGCTCGCTCCACGCGATATTTTTCCTCAAGCGACATGACCTCCTCCTCTCACTGCAAAAGCGCCGTCACCCGACGCCGGCACAATTACTCACGAAAAAATGCGGCGCAACGTCAGGGCATCGCGTCGTTCGATACCTTGGGGTTTAAGCTGGTTTGTCTTTCGGTGCCACGGCCGCCTGCCACAAGAGTTCCAGCTTCTCTATGGAGCGTTCCCAGGTAAAGTGCTTTTCGACGTATTGCCGACCCGCGGCGCCCAAACGTGCGCGCTCGTCCTCCCGCTTCAACAGGTGGATGACCCCTTCCGCTAGGTCGCGTGCATTGTCCGCTACTACGACTGGCGGGACCTCGCCGTCAATGTGCAGCCCATCGGCCGCCTTCGGCGTTGTGACCATGGGCACCTGCATCGCTAAAGCCTCGAGCACCTTGAACTGCATGCCCGAGGCGAAGCGCACCGGGGCGCAGCACACGGTAGCCATTTCAAAATAGTCACGCATGTCTTTCGGCTGGCCGGTGATCGTTACTTCAGGATAGCGCTCTGCAACGCGGCGCAAAAGAGGCCAGGGGTCACGGCCGACGATGTAGAGGTGGACGCCAGGAACAGCGGACCGGATGAGCGGCAGGATCTCCCTGATCAGGTAAACGGCGGCATCGTGATTCGGCGGATAGTTCATCGATCCTGTGAAGACGACGGTGTTGGGGCGAGGGTTGTTCGACCGCCGTGTCCAGTAGGTCAGGTCGACGGCCTGTGGAATGATCTCGCCTGCCTGAACTGGGCCCAGCATAGCCTGTTGGTCACGGATGGAGGCGAAGGCCAGATGAGGCGTATTCTTGACAAGCTTTTTCTCGATTTGGCGCACCTCGATATAGCGAAGAAGGAGCCAAAGTCGGCGTGCTGGGCTCGCATATTGCATCTCGCCGGTGACTCTGAGCGAGGTGGCATCACAGCAGTCGATGACGATGGGCAACTCATGCACATGCTCGATTGCCGGGAATGTATCTTTGCCGCTGAAGAAGATCAAATCATACCGCTCGCGCTGCACCAACTCCTGAACGGTGCGCTTCAGCTGTTGGGCCGCCCACCTCAAGCGCAAGGCACGTTGGATCTGCTGGCCGGAGCGCGGTAATCGGCCAACGGCCTGCACGAATCCCGGTTCGGACGCGGACGCAGTTCCAAAAACCTGCATTCGTTCCGTATACGGAGCGAGGGCAGCTATCGTTTCCGACGACACCTCCGACCGCCGCGTGAGGGTGAGATATGTAATGCCATGCCGTTTGCCCAAGGCGCGCAGAAAGTGGTAGTGCCGCAGAAAGCCGGTGGTCAACGGATATGGAAGTTCGGTCGTGATGTAAAGTACTCTCATCTTATCAAAACCTTTCTTGGCATATTTACCTTCCTATGTCTTCTAAGTTTGGCACTTGGGCCTGATGTCCCTCTAAGGTCCCATGGAGGAACAGTCTGGCCCGCTCTAGGGTGCTAGTACGTAGGCTGAACTCTCGCACTACCTTTTCCCGGCCAGCGCGTCCCATTCGGCGCCGCAGTTCTGTATCGCTGCTGAGCCGCTGCAGAGCGTCTGCCAGGGCGCTCGCATCTCGCGGGGGCACCAGGATGCCCGAGTCTCCATCGTCCACGAGTTCTGGGATGCCAGAGATCGCGCTTGCCACCACCGGGAGGCCGCAGGCCATAGCTTCTTTCAATACGTTGGGAATGCCCTCGCGCTTGCCATTTGCAGCCAGCACGGTCGGGAGCACCACGACGTCGGCCTGTGAGAGCTTCTCGATGATTTCCGCCTGCGTGCAGGTGCCGTCCAGTCGGATCTTACCGGACAGGCCATGTCTGGCGATCTGTTTCTCTACTCTCGGGCGTAGCTCTCCGTCGCCCACGAGGTGACATTCAAAGTCAACGCCTCGAGCCTGCAGCAGCCGACAGGCCTCGATGAGATACGTATGGCCCTTGACCTCCTCAAACCGGCCAATGCAGATTATGCAGAATGGCTCACCCGAGACTGCCTTGGGCCGGGGCGAGAAGAGTGCTGTGTCGATCCCCCCATGAATGACGTGGATCTTATCCCGGACACCCAGACCACACTTGTCAATCATGAATTGCTTGTTGAAGTGAGATACCGTGATCGCAAAGGCGGCCGCCTCCAGCTTTTGCCTGAGCATCCGTTGATCCACATGTATGTCGGAGCCCCGCGCAGTGAAGCTGAAGAGTATGCCGGTCAGCCGGTGAATAATCAGGGCGGCGACCGCTGGATGGCCGGCAAATTGGGCATGAACATGTGTGATTCCCTGGCGCTCCATCTCGTAGGCAAACCGCACGGCCTTCGGGAAAATGCCCAGCGCTCCGATGGAAAAGTTGGCGCTTCCAAAGGTACCGGTCAGGACTTCAGCCAACACCTTGACATAGCGGAGTGGACCTCGACGGATGAAGTGCCACTGCGCCCGCAGGATAGGAAGCGACAAGAAAGGATGGTAGTGCGCACGCTGGGACAGCCGGCCCGCCTCGGCATGCATGACCCGTTCGCGCCCTCGCAACAAGGGATAGATCTCGATATCGATTCCCAGTTTTTCCATCGCGAGAATCTCGTGGAGTACGAAAGTCTCGGTGAGTTTCGGGAACCGCGATAAAAGATAAGCAATCCGCGCTGGGAGAACGCGGTCCGGAAGTGGCGGCGCTCCTTCCAGGTTATGTTCCACTTGTGACATTACGGCCATCTGCGGCACCTCACCGATAAGAGGCATCACTCTTCTCCGCCGCCTGGAATTCATCGCCAGCCCAGCGGAGCTCATTTAGATGTTTGATACTATGGCACCACAGAGCATAGAAGCGATTGGATCGCAGCCAGCCCGTCGTTTCTTCCCCCACCAACCGGCCGGGCGAATCAAAGCCATGCAGACGCACAACAAGATCCACCACGTACCGGCTCCAGCATAGAACGAACAGCGGGGTACACAGATCGAGCGGCAGCTGCAGGCTTCTCGCATACCGAACGACATGGGGTCGTGCCCAGGCCGACGGTCCAAAGAAAGCCTCACGAAACGCCGCCAGGTACTCCGCCTGACTTCGGGCTCGCCGGCGGGCAAAGGCAACTAGGGTCAGGAAGAAGAAAAGATCCACCGCCGGGAGACCTCTTGGCTCGGCCAGTTCCCAGTCGAGCACCCCCACCCCCCCATCCTGGCTAACCAGAATATTGGGAAGGCTAAGGTCCCTTTGCTCGAAGACTAAAGGCATCTCTTGGTCGCGAAGTAGATCCGCTACCCCCAGGGTCTGCGCAACCAAGCCCCCCTCTTCCTTTGAGGGTGGCATGCTCTTGATGAACTGCTGTAACGGAGACTCAACCAGACGTTCATACCAGCCCTCAGCGCTGCCGCTGATCTCTTTGGTAGCTGTGTGAAGCTCGATCAGCCAGGTGGTCAGCATCTCGATGTGGGAATCCATGTTTCGTGAATTCCCTCGCGAGTGAAAAGGCCCACCGACCATTGCCGTCTCGATCAAGAAGCGATTGCCCAGATAACTTTCACATCCGATCAGACGCGGTATGGTGTCAAAGCCCCCCGGACGGGCTGACTGCACTAACCGCAGGTTTGCCGCCTCGCGATACAGGCTGTCGTTGTCGCCGGGAATTCGCGGCACCTTGACGGCCAATACCGGGTCCCTCTGCTCATCGACGAGGATCATAAAGACAACGTGGCTGGAGGACCTGAACCTCGGCGTTGCCATGATATAGGAGAGTCGGTTGGGCACTCCAAACTGCTCCAGCGATAATCGCTGCCAGTTCTTGACCAGATGCGCCAAAACCATGTTCATAAAGGCTTCAACACGATGCTCACGTTGAGCGAATTGCAACTGGCTGCCACAGTTCGGACAACTGAGAATGGCGAGCAGATCGCTCTTCATATCGAGTAGTGCGCCTCATAGGTGGACACCATATTCTCGCCGCCACAACTCAAACATCGTGAGCGCGAACAGCCGCTCCATATTATTGGCGTAACCTCTCCGTTGGCTCTCAATCAGGCGCTGGATCGTCCGCCGATCAAAGAGTTGGGGATCAGCTTCGTGCAACACAGACTGAATGAAGGTTCCCCAATCCCCCTTGAACCAGCTATTGAGTGGCAGGGCAAATCCCTGTTTGCGTTTCAAGTCTAACGCCGATGGTAGCAGGCGTTGCGCTAAACGGCGAGGTAGGATTTTGCGCTCGGTTTCAGTGGCGCGCAAGACATCCGGCAGCCGTCCGAACGCAAACTCAATGATCCGATAGTCCAGCCATGGCGCGCGCACCTCAAGCGAATTGAGCATGCTCGCGCGATCCACCTTAACCAGAATGTCCTCTACTAAGTAGGTCATGAAATCCAGAGCTGTCGCCTCTTGCAGGACGGTATGTCCGTTAGACCCCACCAGTGCCATCTTATAGGTTTCCGGCGCAGGCGTTCCCCGGCGCGTTCCCGACGTCAGCAGGTTCTGACGTAACCGCGCGTCAAAATGAACAGGCGCAGCCAGGCTTTCACGGAAATCCCGCGCCGTCAAGCGGAGCAAATAATTGCGCCCTCTCAGACCGACCGGCAGCCGTTCTACGATCGCGTGGCCCCACACCCGGAAAGGACCCACCAGCCAAGGGCGCAGGCGCTTGTAGTGTTGAAACCACGAATAACGAAGATAGCCGCCAAACAGCTCATCGCCTCCATCGCCCCCAAGCGCCACAGTGGCGTGTTGGCGGATCAGGCGCGACACTAGATAGGTCGGCACCATTGAAGAATCCACCAATGGCTCATCGTATTGGTGTGCTAGCAGGGGCAGGAGTTCGACGGTGGCCGGTTCGGCCACGAGTTCAGTGTGTTGCGTATCGAAGTGTTGCGCGACCAGTCGCGCATAGGAGCTTTCATTATAACCTCCATGCCCTGGGAAAGAAATGGTGAAGGTCCTAACCGGGCCAGATGAAACGCGGGCAACCATCGCGGTCACCAGGCTGGAGTCAATCCCACCACTCAAAAGAATGCCTACGGGCACATCGGCGATTAACTGCCGCCGCACGGCATCTTCGAGCAATGCCCCCAATTCCGCGGTCAAATCGTCGGCTGAAACAGTGGGGGATGGAGAGGGTGACTCCGGCAAGTGCCAGTAGCGCCAGAGGCGCAGGGTGTCGGAATCCAAATGGTATGTGGCCGCATGGCTTTGAGGCAACTTGTGCACCCCTTGCAGAATGCATTTGTCACCCGGCACATAGCCGTAGGCGAGATAGTATTCCAGAGCTTCTACGTCCAGCCGGCGCGAGAACGCCGGATTTGCCATGAGCGCCTTGAGCTCAGAGGCAAATACCAACTGGCCGGGTGTATGCCAGTAAAACAAGGGCTTCTCGCCCGCGCGGTCGCGCGCCAGGAAGAGCTGCCGGGCAACGCGATCATACAGGCCAAAGGCGAACATGCCATTCAAGTGCGCGAGGCAGTCTGTTCCCCAGGCACGATAGGCCTCCAGAATCACCTCGGTGTCGCTAGCCGTGTGGAAACGATGACCGCGCGCTTCTAACTCACGGCGCAAATCCTGATAGTTGTAAATCTCGCCGTTAAAGGTGATCCACACCTGTCCGGTGGCATCGGCCATCGGCTGATGGCCGCCCGGTGACAGGTCAATGATCGCCAGGCGTCTTTGGGCCAGCCCTACACACCCATCGGGAGAATACCATGTGCCTGCATCATCCGGCCCGCGGTGGCGCATCGTGTCCCGCATGACGGTGAGTAAATCGGGATTAGAGATTGGAGATCGAGAGGCGAGTCCAACAATGCCACACATTCTGAAGTTTCCCTCATTCAACGCTTTTGGGTAATGTCCCTGTAACGGGCAGGTGGCCTTTTGAGCCTGCAAAACGGCTGTTTTTCAGGGCTTTTCGCGCGCAATAACGCTTACCTGCCCTATACAGCTTACTACCGAGGTAGACATACTCGTAGTACTTCTCAGCTTTCTGATCAAAGTGTTCCTGGACGCTCATGATGATCTAGTCACTCTCCAAGCAGCCTTTTACCTTGGTTAGTCAAGCCCACCTGGCATGCATTGACCAAATACCTTCACTTCTTACAGTTTAACGACGCGGGCCTGTCCCGCCGTCTTCATAACATTGCGAGTGTCCACCACCAGACGAGCCGTATGGGCAATGTGCTTCCAGTCGTAAGTCTGGTGATGGGTCGCAATCACCACGCAGTCGGCGTCACCGAGAAGCGTGTCGGTGAGCTGCACGGATCGGAGCGATATGCCGTCTAATGAGAGGTCGGCCACGAAGGGATCGTGATAATCTACGCGTGCGCCTTTCTCCCGAAGCAGGTGAATGATGTCGAGAGCGGGGCTTTCGCGCACATCGCTGACATTCGGCTTGTAAGCCACGCCCAGCACCAAGATCTGGCTCCCGTTGACGGCCTTGCGCTCGTCGTTGAGGGCATCGGACACCTTGCCGACAACATATTCGGGCATGTAGCTGTTGACCTCGGCCGCCAGTTCGATGAAGCGGGCCGTGTAGTTGAGCGTGCGCAATTTCCAGCTGAGATAATGCGGGTCGATAGGGATACAGTGCCCTCCCAGGCCGGGCCCGGGATAGAACGGCATGAAGCCAAAGGGCTTGGTGGCGGCGGCTTCGATCACCTCCCAGACGTCGAGCTTTAGCTTGTCGCACATCAAGGCCACTTCGTTGACCAGACCGATGTTGACTGCCCGAAATGTGTTTTCCAGGAGTTTTGCCATTTCTGCGCTGGAAGGCGAGGAAACGGGCACCGGCTTCTCCACCACCGTGCCATAGAGGGCCAGGGCTACCTCCAGGCAGTTTGGAGTGACACCTCCGATCACCTTGGGCGTGCTGCGGACTGTGTAATCCCGTCGGCCGGGGTCGATGCGCTCGGGGGAAAAGGCGAGGAAGAAGTCCTCACCGACCCGATCCCCGTTACTGGTCAGACGGGGCAAAATGATCTCCTCCGTGGTCCCGGGGTAGGTGGTGCTCTCCAGGACGACCAGCTTGCCGGTGCAGCCCAGTTGGGCAATGCTGTCGGTAACGCTGACGATGTATGAAATGTCCGGGTCTTTGGTCTTGCGCAGCGGGGTGGGTACACAAATGGAGATCGCATCCACATCCGCCAGATCGGCGTAATTGGTGCTAGCCTGGAAACGCTCATCGTCCACCAATGGCCGTAAATCCTCGGAAGGCACATCTTCGATATAGCTCTGGCCGCGGCTGAGAGCATTTACCTTCCTCTCGTCCACGTCTATGCCCACGACATCAAAACCGGCCTGCGCAAAGGCGACGGCCAGAGGTAGGCCCACGTATCCCATGCCCACCACACCCACTTTCGCCTGCCGGCTATTCACCTCGTCTAAGAATTCTGCCTTTCTGCTCATCAGGATCTCCTTGTTCAGGGTTCGTGTGATCTAACTCACTTATCTTGCGCACAGACTCCCACGCCAGGCAGTTGCCTGCCCGGGTGACGGCGACGGCTCATTCGGAATCTCGCCGGGCGACCAGGCTGTAACACGGCACTACATGTGCCAGCCGCCCGCCTGACAGCAGCCAGTGTCCAAGTACATCGCTCAGCCATGCCTGGGGGCCGCCTCCTGCCTGGGCCAGTGCAAAGCGGAGCGCCGCCAGGTCGTCCAGCGGGATGATCTTGGTGCAGGCCTCGAAATCCGGCCAGTGCCAGTGCGATTGAACATCCGCGAAACCCAGCCGCTCGAGCACGGCGACGTAGCCGGCGGGAGAGTGCAGCCACGCTTCTTTCGGCATCGCCGGCCGCGCGCCGCGCCGCCACCACCGGCGCGACCAGAAGAGCCGATCGTTCTCTACATAGAGCCAGCCGCCTGGCCGGACGAGCTCGCGCACAACCTTCAGCGCCTTGTAGGATGGCCCACGCGCCACGACGACGTCATATGGCCCGGGAGATCCAGTACAGGCTGCGAGGGTATTGAATAGCGTAAGCGATGCGCTCAGCAATTGCAGCGACCCCACCAATGCCTGGTGCGCTGGCCCGACATAGGCCACATGCCTTAGGGTGGGGTCTGGAAGGAGAAAACGCCAGTCTAGCCGGCGGGAGGCCTGCAGCAGGGCGTCGTGGGTGATGAGCGCCTCGGCGCTCCCGATGCCGGCATGACTATCGGCCGTGGCTGTGGCAGAGATCTCACTGTCCATGATCATTCTTGCCGCCGTCTCTCCATCACTCGGATTCTGTTGTGAGTCTCATCCGCGCTACCTGCCTTGAGGGATGCGTGTGATCGGCGTCGGCCGGTTGCGCAAAGAGCCGCCGCAGCGCCGGAGCGCTTCGTCGTTCGATGCACAGGCGCAGCAGGCGCAGATAATGGCCCTCCTCCAGATGCTCTGGCGGCAACCGGGTGGCTTCCTTGAGGGCGCGGTGCATCCAGCAAGTGTAGAACAACGGCTCGACGGTCAGGCCGGCCCGCTGGCTGGCCGTGTGGAGCTTACGCATCTGCCGCGGGTTCGCACAGATCACCACCATTGCTTCGCTCAGACGCGAGAGGGTAATCAGCATGGTGGGCAGAGGCGCCCCGAGGCACAGGGTTTGTTCCAGCGCGAGACGAGGCAGCCCATACGACCAGTTGGCGCCGGTCACGTCACCTTTTACGTTGGTGCCGGGAACAAACGTAGTCGCCAGCGTAGTGTCGAGCATTGTGACGAAGTTCCTCTATTCACCAAAGAGACGCTGCCCCAGGGGGAGGCGCCGGAGTTCGGGGAAAGTCTGCCCAATCTTCAGGGCACCGCGATTGAGCAGGATGACCAGTAAAGACGTCAGGGCGGCGAGCGCAAAACTGACATAGATGGCCGGGCCTAACGTCGTCTGGATCAGCCAGAGGCCCACGATCCCAAGCGTGATGGTGAGGTAGACCTTGAGATAGCGCCATCGAAAGGCCTCAATGCCTGCACTCAGTTTGAGGCCGACCTGGTAGAAAATGTTCTGCACAAGCATGGTCGCGCAGAAGCCGATCGCCGCGCCCAGCGCGCCATAGCGCGGGATCAATACCAGGCTTAATCCCACGCTGGCGGCCGCACTAATGAGGTCAACGATTAAGAGGTAACGGACTTTCCCATAGACCCGCAGCGTCAGGCTGTTGAAGCCCAGCGCCGTGTTGAGGTAATAGCCCAGCGAGAGGAGTGTCAGGATGATCGCCGAGTCCGCATAGCGCTGCTCATAGAGGATGAGGGTGAGCGGCTGCGCGAGCGAGAAGGTGACCACGAAGATGGGGAAGGCGATGATCGTCATCCAGATCGCCGTCTGCCAGTAGAGGTCATTGATCCCCTCGCGATCGTTCCGGGCGAACAAGCGTGAGGCCATGGGCATGAACAGGAAGGTGAAGGTCTCCAGCACCACCATGTTCAAACCGGCGACCGGCACGGCAGCCCGGAAAGCGGCGACATCAACGGTGCTGCGGAAGTATTCCAACAATACGACCATGAGCGAACTTCGAGCGGCTACGACCATCTCTGAGGCGAGCAGAGGCATAGTGAAACTGAAGACCTCGCGCGCTGGCATCTGGAGGATGTGTGTGGCAAAGCGCCGCAGCAGCCCCTGACGCCCCATAACGTGGATCACAATGGCCGCATAGGCGACAACGGCGAAAATGCTGCCAGCCACATATCCGATCGCCAGGGAATACACATTGCCCTGCCCTACGATCAGCAGGAGGACGATGATCATTTTTAGGCCCGGTCCCAAAAGATGCTTGCGAAAAAAAATGGCCCGGGGGCTGGCGAAGATGGCAAGCATGCCCCCAAGTAGATTATCTAGTCCCTGCACGGGCGACAGGAGTATGAGGATGAGCAATAACCTGATCGCCTCCGGGTCAATCGAGAAAGACCGAGCCATGAGACCCTGGAAGCCATAGAAGGCCAGGACGACGGCCAGACCCAGCAACAGGGTCGTGCTGAACATCAGGAGGATGGCGCCAAACATCCGGCCGTAGTCACGCTGCTCCTGGTAAATGGGCACGAAACGAGTGATGGATTTACCGAACCCAAACATCGCCAGGGCGGCGCCCATATTCACGATGGACAGCGCATAAGCGAAGGCCCCGTAGTCGCTCTTGGACAGGTACCGGACGGTCATGACCTGAACGGCGAAGTTCACCGCCAGGGAGAGCACCCGGCCCACCAGGAGCACGCTGGAGCCGCGGATATGCTGCGAGGTTGTCTCGTGCTGCAAGGCGGTGGGCGCCACAGCCACCGGTGATGTGGCAGAGTCCATGTGAGTCACTTCCTCGATGAAGCGCTTTTGCCCGAACGTGTTCTGGCGCGGCGGCGGCGGCGCGTCTTGGGGGCAGCCTTGGTTTTGCGCGGCGCAACCGCATGGTCCTTGGGTGGAGCGACGGGAGGCGCTTTTTTACGTGGCGCCACCGCCGTTTCCTCTGGCAGGGCCACCTGGGTGGCTGCTTGTGGCGCAACCATGGGTGCCTCTGATCGAGCGTCCAGGCGGGCTTCTTGCGTGACAACCACGATTTCTTCTGGTTCTGGCAAGTCCGCTGCTGATTCATCTGCTGACGCCGCCAGGTTTGCTTCTCGCGGCGCAGAGGCGGAATACTCGGACAGCGCGGCTACGGCCGCTTCTTTCGACACAATCGCCGTTTCATCTGGCAAAGCCATCACGGTGACTGCTTGCGGCGCGACGACTGTTTCCTCCGGCAGGGCCGTCAAGCTTGCTTCTTGCGACGTCGCCAGATCCTCCGACTGAGCGACCAGAATTGTTTCTTGTGGCGCCCCCGCCGCTTCTTCTGGAACAACCACAATGGCTGTCGGCATCGTCGCCACGGGTTCCACTTCAGGAGCGACCATGACTTCCATAGAAGGCACTGCGGCTTCCTCAAGTGGGGTGATTGGGGTTGCTTCCGGTGCAGTCGCCAGGGCCTCTTCGGGCGCGGTCGCCGTAGGTTCCACTTCGGGAGCGACCATGACTTCCATAGAAGGCATTGCGGCCTCCTCAAGCGGGGTGATTGGGGTTGCTTCCGGCGCGGTCGCCAGGGTCTCTTCGGGCGCGGTCGCCGCGGGTTCCACTTCGGGAGCGGCCATGACTTCCATAGAAGGCACAGCGGCTTCCTCAAGTGGGGTGACTGAAGTTGCTTCCGGCGCGACCGCCGCAGGTTCCGCTTCGGGAGCGACCATGACTTCCATGGGGGGCACTTCCTCGAATGGGGCGA
>Ga0209751_10003167_pt1 | contig 16048 bp, 19 predicted proteins | sample RifCSP13_1_FD_184019 | JGI IMG/M metagenome (GOLD analysis project Ga0209751, IMG submission 184019) | Soil microbial communities from Rifle, Colorado - Rifle CSP2_sed 13_1 (SPAdes) (version 2) | ecosystem: Environmental > Terrestrial > Deep subsurface > Rock core/Sediment | place: Rifle... | reverse complement strand
GTGTTTGCTTCATGAACGATAGCGGCTATGACCCCCAGGACATGGTCAAAGTCATGCAGCTCCTGGATTCACTCAGCCAGGGAGAGCGCCCCCCCGAATTCTTCAGCACTCACCCCGATCCCGGCAACCGCGTCCTCCAGATCCAGGAAGCTATCCAGAACCTGGATCAGTGCCCATAGAGACGACCCGCTGGGGAGTATGCCCATACCCTGGCCAGATCATGCTTAGGCTCACAAAGACCCCTATCACAGGGGTCTTATGGTTAGTGGCGAGGGTGAGGGTTGAACTCACGACCAAGGGCTTATGAGTCCCCTGCTCTACCACTGAGCTACCTCGCCGGCGAGCGAAAGTATAAACCAGGCATATATTTTTGTCAAATAGTTGGTTTTTCTTGTAGGTTTTTCACAATCACATCATCTTCGACCGTTATCACCCGTACTTGCACGCTTATTCCAACTCATAAAAGCGATCAACGAATTAGGGTAAAGAGGCTAAATAATTGGCGATAATTAATGATAAACCAAATAACGGCAAGTAAACTCATCACTAATAATAAAAAGTATACAATTTTTCCACGCTCAGAAATTATTTCATCCGACTCCCATTCCTGATTTCGATAGTATCGGTGGATAAAAGCACCTACAAGAAGTGAAATGCCTGTAATAAAAATAGAATATACAGTAACTAGAAATCGTGCGAATCCAGTCCACTCACAGCTCAACGGATTTATAGAACATTCTGCGGAGCTTGGAAAAATAAGTATGGAGATAAATAGCCAAATAAGGATAATGATTAGTAATCCAGCTGACCTGGCTATCCAGGGTTTTTGACGGAAAATTAATCTCCATTGAACAGCAATGCTGATCAGAGGCATGATCGCCAATAGCGCAAATAGGAGAATACGATCCCAAGGCATTATGTGATTTATTGTACAAGATTAATCGTTCGACAGCATTGAAAATCTATGGTATTTATTACTGCACTACTTACCCTGATAATTCACTTCCTACGTATAATTTTTAATCAAGCAGTCCATGAAACGAATCCTCCCGGAATACGAACACCGATCCCAGCCGTTGATACCCATTAATCTGTTCCTGAGGCGGGTTCTTTACAACAGCATCCTGGCATTCACCGTTATCGCGGTGTCCCTGTTGATCGGCATGGTGGGGTACCATGTACTGGAAGAGTTAAGCTGGATGGACGCGTTCCTAAATTCAGCTATGTTGTTGGGCGGAATGGGGCCAGTAAATCCCCCACATACGGATGGCGGTAAGTTGTTTGCTGGATTGTATGCGCTGTATTGTGGTATCGTGGTCATTTTGGTGGCGGGAATCATCCTGGCGCCAATTGCCCACCGCATCCTGCATCGATTCCATCTGGAAGGCCGCGGACGCTAAACGGGTCTAGCCAAACCCCAGACCGCGCTGCTTAAAGGAAACATAATTCTGGTGGGTGCCGATCACGATGTGGTCGAGTACCTCTATGTCTAATAGCTTGCCAACCTGCACCACGGCGCGGGTGAGGGCGATATCTTCCGGCGAAGGGGACGGATCGCCGCTGGGGTGATTATGTACCAGCAGGATCGAAGCCGCATTGCGTAAAATCGCGGGCTTAAAAAGTTCGCCAATGCGCACGGTTGAGGCGTTGAGCGAACCTTTATAAATCTTTTCAGTCGAAATCCAGCGGTTGCGGGTATCCGCCAGCAGCACCCATAGATGTTCTTGAGTGAAAGCAGCCATCTCAAACTTGACCAACTCCGCGGCAGACTGTGGGTTGTTCAAGTACACCGGCTGGTCGGGATTTTCGAGCACCAGGCGGCGCCCCAACTCAATGGCAGCTTTGATCTGAGCAGCTTTGGCAGTACCCAGGCCGTGTTGTTGCGCCAATTCAAAAAAGGTCGCCTTTTGCAGACCGTTCAAGCCCTTCATATCGAGCAGCAGGCGCTGCCCCATCTGTACCGCATTTTCCCCGCTGACGCCCACCCGCAGCAGAATTGCGAGAAGTTCTTCGGTTTTCAAATTCTCAGGGCCAACATCCGCCAACCTTTCACGCGGGCGGTCTGTCGCAGCCAGATCAGATATTCGGTACGATGCAGGTGATTCTTTCATCCTGGGGTCTCCATGAGGGTCATCCATGCGGGGGATAGGATTACGGGAAAACTATAGCAAAGGCGGCCAATCTGCGCAAGGCGCAAGGTCTTTGAAAAGCTGCTGCCGGGTAACCATGCTATAATTCTCGCAATGGAGTCGGCATGAATTTGGGATCAACCTCGCTCGGTGACATAACCCTGGTCGTAACCGCCATCGCAGCGGGGTTTCTTGCTGCCCTCTGGTTGAGCCTGATCATCTGGACATTCCGCGATATCCGCAAGCGGGCGCGAGACCCCCTTACCCGCATCCTGGCAATGCTGATCGTGTTGATATTGTTCCTGCCCGGCTTCCTGATCTATCTGATTTTACGTCCTTCTTCAACCCTGGAAGACGAGTATCAGCGCACGCTGGAAGAAGAAGCGCTGCTGCAGAACATTGAAGATGCCGCGTTGTGCCCGGGGTGCAACCGGCGCATCCAACCGGATTGGATGGTCTGCCCATCCTGCCACACACTCCTCAAGAAACGTTGTCCAAATTGCAGCCGACTGATGGATCTGCCGTGGAACCTGTGCCCCTATTGCGCCACAACCGTGCCCGGCGTTCGATTGGAAAATGTAGTTTCGGCGGATGCCTTCCCCGACCTGCCGGTGGATGAGTCAGCTCCACAGGGTGATTCCGATGAAGCCGAAGGGTCGGACGCTGAATGGATTATGATCCCGCACTCCGGGGAAGAAAAATCACAACCTGATACTCCACTGCCAGAGGCGTAAACACCTCGGTGCTAAAGGTTTTATGGCTTTATGTTAAAGACTTCTGCATTAGAACCTGTTGATTATTTATTGATAGGACACATTACCAAGGACATCACACCAACGGGTTATTCCCTTGGTGGGACTGCTACTTATGCTGCGTTGACCGCGGCGTCTCTGGGATTAAAAGTAGGCATCGTCACTTCTATTGGGTCAGACCTGGAACTGCCGCAGCGACCGGGCATTCAGGTTCATTCGGTGATTTCCGATACCACGACCACCTTTAAGAACATATATACGCCTGCGGGACGTATCCAATACGCCTATCACCCGGCAGCCTGGTTGGATCTATCGGCAGTACCGGAAATCTGGCGCAACACTCCGATTGTGCACCTTGGCCCGATCATGCAGGAAGTTGACCCGAAACTTGCGCGCGCTTTCCCCAATTCACTGGTGGGATTGACTCCGCAGGGATGGATGCGCAGCTTCAACGCTGAAGGGTTGGTGCATTACACCGACTGGCCGGAAGCGCGCTACGTGCTAGAATCAGCGCAAGCTGTGGTCTTTAGTGTGGAAGATGTACGGGGGGATGAAAGTGTCATCGAAGAGATGGTTTCTTCCATCCGTGTACTGGTGGTCACCGAAAGTTCGGCTGGAGCCCGGTTGTACTGGAATGGCGATGTGCGCTATTTCCGGCCTACACCCATGGAAGAAGTTGACCCGGTTGGTGCTGGTGATATTTTTGCATCTGCCTTTTTTTCGCGTATGCAGCAAACCCGCGATCCGTGGGAAGCTGCCCGTTTTGCGACTCAACTGGCTTCCGTCAGCGTAACCCGACGCGGAGTCGAGGGAATTCCCACCGAAGACGAAGTGAAAGCTGGTTTAATTACAATTCTCCCGTAATCTGGAATTTATGACCAAAATATATGCGTTTGTCAACCAAAAAGGCGGGGTCGGAAAGACAACGTCAGCAATATCCCTGGGAGCATTCCTCGGGCAACTAGGCCAGCGGGTACTGTTGGTTGATCTGGATCCGCAGGCTAACGCCACCTCATCATTAGGTATCGACAAACGCACAGTCAAATCCGGAATGTATGAGGTTCTGATCGGCGGTCAGCCGGTTGGTCCCACCATATTGCACAACCCGACCTATAAATTATCCGTCCTGCCATCGTCTCCGGCCTTAGCCGGAGCGGAGATTGAACTGATCGAATTGGAACAGCGCGAACACCGCCTGGCGATTGCACTTGACGGTGCAGCGGGTCGGTACGATTATGTATTGATAGATTGCCCTCCATCATTATCCTTATTGACAGTCAATGGGTTGGCAGCTGCCAAAAACGGGGTTGTGATCCCGGTACAGTGTGAATATCTGGCACTCGAAGGATTGGGGCAACTGACGCAGACCATTCAACGGGTACGCACCTCCCTTTTTCCCGATTTGACAATCCGCGGGGTGGTGATGACCATGTTCGACAGTCGCACGCGCCTGTCGATGGACGTGGTCAATGAGGTGCGTAAATTCTTCCCAAGCCAGGTCTTCCAGACGATTATTCCACGCAGCGTCCGGCTGGCTGAGGCTCCTTCGTTCGGTATGCCAATTTCTGCATTTGCGCCTGAATCGTCAGCGGCTATAGCTTATGCCACTCTGGCGCGGGAAATATTGGAAGGCGACGGCGTACATATCCCGGTTATGGATCAAGAAGGCGGATAAAAATGGCCAGAAAAAGCGGTTTGGGCAAAGGGCTGGAGGCATTAATCCCGAGCGGGACCGACGGGGAAAGCAGTGCGCCTGTTAGTGGTCCGTTGTATGTGGGAATTGACCAGATTTTGCCCAACCCGTCACAGCCGCGGCAGGCTATGGAACAGGAAAGCCTGACGGAATTAGCCGCCTCGATCCGTGAACACGGTATTCTGCAGCCGTTGATTGTGAGCCTGGGCGATACCCCGGATCAGTACGTGCTGATCGCCGGTGAACGTCGTTGGCGCGCTTCGCGATTGGTTGGCTTGAATACTGTCCCGGTGATTGTCCGCCAGGCGACCGATCAACAGCGCCTGGAAATGGCGTTGATCGAAAACCTGCAGCGCGCCGACCTGGCGCCACTGGACACCGCCGAAGCCTACCGTCAACTGGCAGAAGAATTTAAACTGTCGCATGACGAGATCGCCGAGCGCGTAGGTAAAAGCCGCGCAGCGGTAACCAACACGCTGCGGCTGCTGCGCCTGCCAGACGCGGTGCGCATTGCACTGGTGGAAATAAAGATAAGTGAAGGTCATGCCCGCGCCCTGCTTGGTTTGGCCACACCTCAGGCTCAGGCAGCCGTTTTGCAGAATGTGCTGGCCAACGATTTGAGCGTGCGCCAAACCGAAGAATTGGTGCGCCGTTACAGCGGCGAGCGGGCGGCACCGGTCAAACGCCAGGAAACTGCCCCAGAAATTCAGGCCTTGGAGGCTCGTCTGCGCGATAGTCTGGGGACACGGGTAACCCTGCGGCATGGGAAAAAAGGCGGTACTTTGGTAATCCATTATTACTCCGATGAAGAACTCGACGGACTCATCTCTCAAATCTTGCGGGACTGACCATGCTCATTCTGCACAACATTAACGCCACAACGCTCTGGGATAACCAACCAAAAGCTTCTGCCATCGCCATTTCGGACGGCAAAATCACGGCTGTCGGCCGGCAAGAGGACGTGCTATCTCTGGCTTCACGCAACACGCAAATTGTCGATCTACACGGCAGCACAGTCTGGCCAGGTTTGACGGATTCTCACCTGCATTTGCAGCACTTTTCGCTCGGGTTGAAATATGTTGATTGCGAGACCGGAACGTTGGCTGAATGTCTGCGACGAGTCGCCGCCGCAGCGAAGGAAACTCTACCCGGTCAATGGGTTCGTGGACACGGTTGGAACCAGAACGACTGGCCGGAAAGTTTTGGAACGGCGGCCATGCTGGATTCGTTCTCCGCTGATAAACCGGTTTATCTGACGTCCAAATCACTGCATTCCAGCTGGGCAAACTCTGTTGCCCTGGGTTTGGCTGGCATCAACAGCAGCACCTCAGATCCTTCCGGAGGGGTCATCCAACGTGACGCAGCTGGCAATCCTACCGGCATTTTGTTTGAAGAGGCGATGGGGTTGATGGAGGGTGTGATTCCAGCAGCCAACGCGGACGAAGTGGCGGCAGGCATCAAAGCTGCCCAGCCGATCCTGTGGGCAATGGGATTGACCGGTGTGCACGATTTTGACGGGCGCACCTGTTTTCAAGCTTTGCAGATGCTGGATGCGTCTGGAAGCCTTAAATTGCGAACGGTCAAAAGCATTCCATTGGAAAAATTGGCCGATGCCGTTGACCTTGGGTTACGATCTGGTTTCGGGAGTACATTCCTACGTATTGGATCGGTCAAATTATTTGCCGACGGCGCCCTCGGTCCGCAAACTGCTGCCATGCTGCAGCCTTACGAAAATGAAACGGAAAATTCCGGCTTGTTATTCCTGGATGCTGAACAAATACTGGAGCACGGTCAGCTGGCTGCGCAAAGCGGCATAAGTCTTGCAACGCATGCCATCGGCGACCGCGCCAACCACGAAGTGCTCAAAGCCTACATGCAACTCAGGGATTTGGAAAAGGGAGCGGGAAGACCGCATTTGCGGCACCGCATTGAGCACGTTCAGGTACTGCATCCGGATCATCTGCGCTTACTGGCAGACCATGACATCATAGCCTCCATGCAACCGATCCACACCACCTCCGATATGGACACCGCCGACCGCCATTGGGGCGCAAGGTCTCGCTACGCCTATGCTTTCAACACGTTGCTGGCAAACCGAACCCGTTTGGTGTTTGGTTCCGATGCACCAGTCGAATCGCCCAACCCATTCTGGGGACTCCATGCAGCAGTCACTCGGCAGCGGCATTCCGGTTACCCCTCCGCGGACGGTTGGAACCCCCAGGAACGTATCAGCCTGCTCCAGGCGCTGGAAAGTTATACCCTCCACCCGGCTTACGCTGCTGGTTGGGAAAACCGGTTAGGACGGCTGGCCCCTGGTTACCTGGCTGACCTGGTTGTATTACCAACAGATCCATTCACATCTGACCCGGCTACCCTGTACGACTTGCAGCCTGAACGCGTGATGGTAAACGGCGAATGGGTTTTTGGCGTTTGACACCCCCAACATTATATGGAAAACAGTCAACTACTAACCCCTGAAGTTCTTGTACCGCGCCTGGGCGACTACCTGATCGAGCGCGGATTAATCACGCCTGAACAGTTAACCACCGCACTGCAGGAACAATCCGTGATTCGCAAGACCCAGGGTTCTGCGCCGCTACTAGGTCAACTGCTGGTCGATCTGGGCATTCTGGAACGCCCCGTACTCGACCAGGCAATTACCGAACAGGTCCTCCAGCTGCGGTTTGCGCTTAAAGAAAATAACCGTCAACTTGAACTGCGGGTGCAGCAGCGCACCAACGAGCTTGAAAAGGCGCTGATCCGCCTCTCTGAGTTAAATCAGCTTAAAAGCAATTTTCTGGCGAACATTTCGCATGAATTGCGCACCCCGCTCACACACTTGAAAGGTTACCTTGAACTGGTGCAGTCTGGCGATTTGGGACCGTTAACCCAAGCCCAAAAAGACTCCCTTGAAACCATGGATAAGGCAGCTGACCGGCTTGGGCGTCTGATAGAAGATTTGATCCTGTTTGCTACCTCAGAAAAAGCCGAAATGCCGGTTGTGCTGGATGCGGTTGATTTAAACACGTTAGGGGCCGAGGTGTTCGAACAGATGCTGCCTAAGGCGCAGGATCAAAAGTTGCAACTCAGATGGTCAGCGCTTGAGGACGGCTCGCTAGTCTATGCTGACCGGGAAAAGATTGGCTGGGTGGTCTACCAATTCATCGACAATGCAGTGAAATTCACCCAATCCGGCGGCGTCATCACCTTGGAGCTGGTGCCGGATGACCTGCATGTGACCGTCAAGGTCAGCGATAGCGGTATTGGAATTCCTCCCAACCGACTACGGGAGATATTTGTACCGTTCCACCAACTGGACAGCTCGTCAACCCGAAAATACGGCGGCACCGGGCTTGGGCTTTCATTGGCGCAAAAGATTATCGAGGCACATGATTCGAGCATCCAGGTCATATCCGAGCTAGGCAGAGGCAGTCAGTTTTCGTTCGAACTGAAGAAAGTATTGGAAGGTAACAACCGATGACCACACTTCCGCCACCTACCAGAGTATTTCCTCCCGTTGACACCCACTTCCTGTATTTGATTAATAAAATATTGGGCGGTGTTGACGATCTGCACGGCGCAATGGATTCGTTGGTGCCAGTAATCCGTCCATATTTCATTTTCGACAATGTGGTCGTTTTCCTGGTGGACCCGATGACGCTTAATCTGGATGTCGCCTACGCCCGCGCCACCGGCCGCGGCAAGTCAGCTGAGGCAGATGTGGCCTGGGGTGAGATCATTGGCAGCCAGGTAATCGAGAGCCGCCAATCCATTCTACAGGAACCGCAGGAACCCATCGAGACCGATCGTCTTCGCCGTCCGCATACACTCGGCGTGCCGCTCATTACCCAAACGGAGACTTTGGGAGCTATCATTTTCATCCGCTTTGGCAGCCCGCAATACACGCCTGATCAGATTGCTTTTGCCGAATATCTGGCTGACCAACTGGCAGTGGTGGTTGCCCGCGAAAATTTGAAAAGTGAGAACCGACGGCTGGAATTCCAATACCGTACCTTTCAGGTACAGGAAGATTTTATTTCCACGCTTTCACACGAGCTGCGCACCCCGCTAGGTTTTATAAAGGGCTACACCACCACCTTACTGCGCACCGATGCCAATTGGGACGAGCAGACCAAGCAGGAATTCCTGACCATCATTGACCAGGAAACCGACCGGCTGCAGGATTTGTTGAGCAACTTGTTAGATTCAGCCAAGTTGCAATCCGGCCAAATCGTCATGGATTTCCAGGTGGTACGCCTGGATGCCTTGATTAAAGATGTGGTTCTAAGGTCTCGGCTGCACCACCCGGCGTTGGTGATTGATTCGGAAGTGGAAGAACCAATCAAGAATATACAGGCCGATCCGCGCCGATTGGCACAAATTCTGGAAAATCTGATCAATAACGCAGTAAAGTACGCACCAGACTCGCCGGTAAAGGTCATAATTTCTGGTGTGCAGAACGGCGTCTCCATTGATGTCTGCGATAAAGGTCCTGGCATCCAGGAAAAATATCAAACAAAAATATTCGACCGCTTTTTCCGCATTCCAGAATCGGGTTCCAGTGTCCATGGGTCCGGTTTGGGGTTGTTTATCTGCAAGCAGATCGTCCAGGCCCATAACGGTAATATCGAACTCATTTCCCGAGTCGGGGAAGGCAGTACCTTCCGCATCTTCTTGCCCGACCGGCTGTAATTTTTGAATTTCCTTAGGAGGGATCCGAACATGAGTGCGCGAATTTTGGTCGTTGATGATGAGCAGCTCTATCGCCACTTGCTCAAAGTAAATTTGGAGACCGAGGGGTATGAGGTCAGTGCTGCCAAGGATGGCGAAGAGGCGCTCGAGATGGTCTCCAGCCGGCACCCGGACCTGGTAATTTTGGACGTTGCCATGCCGAAATTGGATGGATTCGAGACCTGTGAACGGATTCGGCAGTTTTCGGATGTGCCCGTCATCATGCTTACGGCGCGCGGTGAGGAGCAAGACCGGGTTCACGGTCTTAATGTTGGCGCCGATGATTACGTGCTCAAACCCTTCTCGGCAACAGAACTGGTGGCACGCGTACGTGCTGTTTTACGCCGCGCGAAGACCACCCAACAGATTATTCACAGACGTTACTTTTCTCACATGAATTTGCGGATTGATTTTGCCCGGGCTGAAGTCTGGAAGAGCGAGCATCCTGTCTATCTATCAGCTACGGAGTACCGGTTGTTAATCCAATTTGCGCAGCACGCCGGGCGTATTTTGTCGGCCGAAGAATTGCTCACGGCGGTATGGGGCGAGTCCTACCGGGAAGATAAAGAAATTCTATGGGTGTCAATCGCCCGGCTGCGCCAGAAGCTGGAGGACGACCCGCACAACCCGCAACATATTGTGACCCGATCTGGCCTGGGGTATATGATGCCCGCTTCTGACGGCTCAACACCCGATGAGAAAGGATTGTAAACCTAGATGTTAGAGACTTTTGAAGACAAGGGGAAAATTTATACACAGGTGATTACCAAGTCCACAATTAAGGTCATTTTGCAGACTGCTTTTCACCGTATTCATGGAAATATGCATGTGCGAATTGGCGAACGCTTGAAGGATGAACTGGATGCTGCGGTTCAATTTCTCGCGGTGACGGATGCTGAGGTTTTCGAGCCGACTGGCACGACCCAATTATTCAAAACAAATTTCATGGCAGTCAACCGCAATCAAATCATCTGGGTCATCCCTGAAGACGATTTAGATAATGCGCTGAGGGAGTATTAATGGCAACACCTTTACCTTCGCAACCTAGAGCCATTAACCTGCAGAATTTGAAATCTCATCTGCTTGGAACAATCTCCCGCGACTTGGAGAGTACTCCACTGGGTGATGATCGCAAAGGCGCGATCATCCTGATGATTCAGAAGGCCTTTACTGAGCTTAAGTACAACTTCCCGACCCCGCTTAAGGATCAGGTCACGCGCGAAATCCTGGATGAACTGCTAGGGTTTGGCCCATTGCAGCCGCTGCTGGACGACCCGGATATCTCCGAAGTCATGGTTAACGGGCACGAAAAAGTGTATATCGAACGCAAAGGTAAAATCATCCGAACCGACATCACCTTTCCAAATGATGATGCTGTATTGCGCATGATTGACAAGATCATTATGCCGCTGGGACGCCGTATCGATGCCGACAGCCCAACCGTCGATGCCCGCTTGCCAGACGGATCGCGCGTTAATGCCGTAATCCCACCAGTAGCGATTGACGGTCCAACGATTACCATTCGTAAGTTCCAAAAAGATAAGCTGACGATGGAGCAGTATATCAATCTTGGAACAGTTACGGAAAACATGGCTGAGTTCATGCGGATCTGCGTGCTGTCGCGCTTGAACATCATCATTTCCGGCGGCACTGGCTCCGGTAAAACCACACTGCTCAATATCCTCTCCAGCTTCATTAGCCCAACCGAGCGGATTGTCACCATTGAGGATGCGGCAGAATTAAAACTGCAGCAGGATCACGTCGTTCGCATGGAGACCAAAACCCCCAATTCCGATGGCAAGGGTGCGGTGACCATTCGCGATTTGGTCCGCAACTCGCTGCGTATGCGCCCCGACCGGATTGTGGTCGGCGAGGTGCGCGGCGGCGAAGCCCTGGATATGTTGCAGGCTATGAATACCGGTCACGACGGATCGCTAACCACCTTACATGCCAACTCGCCACGCGACGCTCTGTCGCGCCTCGAGACGCTGGTGCTGATGTCTGGCATGGACTTGCCGCTGCGTGTCATTCGAGAGCAGGCCTCGGCAGCGGTGGACTTGATTATTCAACAATCGCGTCTGAAGGATGGTTCGCGCAAGATCACCTCCATTACCGAAATTTGCGGGATGGAAGGCGATACAGTGGTTATGACCGATATTTTTAAGTTCCAACAATCCGGCGTTGGTGAAAATGGCATGGTCATAGGGGAACTCAAACCCACCGGAATTCGGCCATTATTCTATCCAAGGATCGAAGCAGCGGGCTTCAGACTGGGTCCGGAAGTATTTGGGGCGAATATTGGCGTCATGCTGGCACACCAGGAACGACGGTCACGGTAATCAACCTTACTGGATTCAACGATAAAAACGGTCGATGCTATAATTCTGAATAGAACATATCGAACTTATTGACCGGGGAAGGACCCAATGGCAACCTACCAACAACAAATCCGAGTCCGAACACGAAAATTGGGATTATTGATTTACGATGCCCGTCTGAGCCGGTCTCGCAAGGTGGATTTATGCGCCAAAGCGATGGGGTTGTCTGTTGAAGAGTACCAGCGAATTGAAGCTGGTGAAGCTGCCCCGACTTTACCCCAACTGGAGGCGTTGGCTTTCTACCTGGATGTTCCATTGGAGCACTTCTGGGGAAACCAGACATTGTCCACTTTAGCGCCTGAGGATCCCATCGAACAGCCAACTCAATTGAAGGATTTACGGCAGCGCATCATAGGAACGCGGCTGCGCATGGCGCGCACAACGCATAACCTGTCCGTTTCAGAGCTGGCTCTAAAAACCAACATCCCTGTCGATAAAATTCAAAAATACGAGATGGGGCAGGAAGCCATCCCGATTCCTGACCTGGAATTACTGGCAGATATTCTGGCAATTCGCAACGAAGACTTGTTTGATCAACGCGGCATGATTGGCAAATGGCGCTCGGACAAAGCCGCCGTTCGAACGATCTTGGACCTTCCAGCGGAAGTTCGATCGTTTATCAGCGAACCAGTTAACCTGCCATACCTTCAGCTCGCCATGCGGTTGTCGGATTTGTCAGTCGACAAACTGCGCGGAGTGGCCGAAGGCTTGCTCGAAATTACCTACTAGAAGCGATTCAGGCGATTTTGATGATGTTATCTGCAAAGGTCAATTCCCTTAACCAGACAGCACAGGCGGCTTTCGAGCGCAAGAATTATCCGGAAGCAGTGCGAATTTATGTACAGGTAAAGGGATTAATTGACCCAACCGAGCAACCGGCTGCCCATGCTGAAGCCCGCAACAACCTGTCGGTGGCGTTATTGAAATCGGGCAATGCGCCCGAGGCATTAGCCCAGGCGGTCGGGACTGAATTGGTATTTGCAGAATTGCTCGATCCGCAGCGGCAAGCGATAGCATTGGGGAATATTGCCGCAGCTTTAGTTGACCTGCAGCGGTTTGATGAAGCCCTGGAAAAGTATCAACTTTCGGCAGATCTGTTCAAACAATCCGGCAATGACGAGATGCGTTCCTATGTGCTGCGCGAGATTTCTGTGTTGCAGATGAAGCGTGGGAAACAAGTTGACTCTTTATTTGCCATGGACGCTGCATTGCAATCGAAAAAGAAATTAAACTGGCGCGAATCGCTGATCAAACGGTTGATGGGCACTGTTCACCGTATGATGGGAACACGTTGACAATTTATCACCAGCTTTAAAGGTTGGGCAAGGATCTTATGCGGTCCACACTTGTTTTACGCCAGGCCACAATAACCGATCTCTCCCGCCTGTCCAATTTTTTAACGGCCAGTCCGCGCTTGCACCGCCACCTCGATTGGCGGCCGCCGCTTGAGTGGCTCGGGCAACAGCCATTTTGGCTGGCGGAGCAAGACAACCTCATTGGAGCCGCACTGGCAATCCCAGCCGATCCGCCTGGGATTGCCTGGGTGCGATTATTCGCGTGTGCCGCCGGGGTTAATCCCATTGACGCCTGGGAACAGTTGTTCAACCGCTGCCTGGAAGATCCGGCACTGGATACCCGGACTATTCTGCCATCATTGGCACTCAGTGATTGGTATGCCAGCATCCTACGGCGCAGCGGGTTTGAGCATCACCAGGATATCGTGGGTTTGGAACGCGAAGTTGAATTTGAATCGGCCAATCTTACGTCAAACCCCGATTTATTCGTTCGCTTAATGGAACCGGACGATCTGCCGGTGGTGGCTACCATCGACCAGGCAGCCTTTGAACCGATCTGGCAAAATTCCCTCCACCAGGTGGAACAATCTTACGAACAGGCAGGCATTGCCACTGTGGCCGAGTGGGACGAAGGGATAGTTGGATTTCAGATCTCTACCATCAACATGTTTGCCGCTCACCTGGCCCGACTGGCTGTCATGCCTGGACTGCAGGGCCGCAAGGTCGGCACAACTTTGCTGCACGACCTGGTGCAGCGCTGCCGCACCGATCGATTATGGCAAATTACGATTAATACTCAGGATGACAATTACGCATCTCTTGCGTTATACCGTAAAGTTGGATTTAAATTATCCGGAGAGCATTTCCCGGTTTTCGTTTACAGCGGATAATCTAAGGAAACTCTTATCATTTAATGTAGACTTTTACGACTAAATATGGCAAAATTAATTTGTTGAACATCGTATGACTTCATATGAAATTATTTATTTCCGCATCCTCTGAGGAGAACTTGCATGGCTAAAACCGCCCAACCGACCGAGAAAAAGGTCAGCCGACGCGAGACTTTTCGCGCCCAGCGCCAATCTCAAAAACGCCGCAACCGAGCCATTTGGATCGGAATTGCCACACTGGCTGCATTGGCGATCGCCGCGATCTTGATCATCCCCAATATGCCGGTCAGCCCAGAGAATATCGTGACGCCGGTATCTCCCGCTCGAACTCTGGTGGAAGGTTCAACTGCCGGCGACCCGAATGCTCCTGTAGTAGTGGTCGAATATTCCGATTTCAACTGTGTCCATTGTAAAAATTTTTGGGTAAATTCTCAGGAACAGTTTATTAACGACTACATTGAAACCGGAAAGGTGTATTTCCAGTACGTGCCGATGAGCTTCATCAGCCCAACGTCCTTTACCGCCGCCGAAGCAGCCTATTGCGCCATGGACCAGAACATGTTCTGGGAATATCACGACTTTATATTCGCGAATTTTGGGGCAGATTTTACCTCACCGATGTTAAAAGCCATCGCACAGGAAATCGGTTTGGATATGGGTGATTTCAATCGATGCTTCAACAGCAACAAGTATCAGTTGAAGGTTCAACAAGACCTGCAATCTGCGCAGGGGCTCGGAATTACCTCGACACCATCTTTCCTGGTTAACGGGGAAAAAGCCGATAGCAGCACTTTGTTTGCCATGATCGAAAAAGCGTTGAGCGAGAATTAATCGGTACAGAGACGACGAAATAGAACCGCGTGGAATCTCCGCGCGGTTCTATGTTAATAAACGCCCAACCACTTCATCAATAGCACCATAAATGGCGCGATCACCAGTGCTGGAAGAAAATTGCCAGTGCGTAGCTTTTTAATTTCGAGCAGGCTGCTCAAGGCAATCGCCAGCAAGAGTACCCCGCCAGTGGCATTCATCTCGACCATCATTGCGTCGGTGAGAATGCTTTGCACCTGCACAGCCAAGAGCGAGATGCCGCCTTGATAGAGCAAAACGATGCCGGTGGAAAATAATACGCCAACGCCAAGCGATGAAGCGAATGCCAATGCACCGAAACCGTCCAGAATGGCCTTTACCACTAACGTTGAATAATCACCGGTCAATCCGTCTTGAATCGATCCCAGAATCGCCATGGGGCCGACGCAAAACACCAATGAGGCGGTGATGAATCCGCGGACAAAACGGTTATCGGTTGTACCCCCATTAACCCGTGCAAAACGGCTTTCCAACCATATACCCAGATTTTCGAGTGCCCGGTCGATCTGCAGCCATTCCCCCAGAAGCGCTCCGATCAACAAGCTTCCGAGAACTGCCAACGCGTTCTGAGTGGAAAGGAATAATTTAATTCCGAAGGCCAGAACGAACAATCCCAGCCCGGCGATAACCGTTTGGCGAACCCGTTCGGGCAGCCGCGAACCAAGGAATAACCCCAGGATACCACCGACCAAAATGGTGGCGACATTTACCAATGTGCCAATCACGATTAGATGCCCTTAGCCAGGGTGGGTTTACTATTGCCGGAATGCTGCAAAATGTAAAGCTCCAAAACAAAGAGGAGCGATGAAAGGCGATTCAAGTAAGCAGTCAATTCTGGATTAGTCACCAGGCCGCGGGTAATTAGCTCCACAACCCGCCGTTCTGCCCGCCGGACAACGGTTCGGGCGACGGATACCACGGCGCTCGCGGTGGAATCACCCGGGACAATAAATTCATTGGGCAGACGAACATGGTCATTGAGGCGGTCGATGTGAGTCTCCAGACCTTTTACGGTACGGGTATCGATTTGTGTGAAACGCGCAGCATTTTCAGGTGTAGCGGCTATTTCCGCCATCATGTGATAGAGGTTTCGTTGAATTTCCAGCAGCATCTGGGCTTCCGACGCTTGCTCCATCAAACTGCGCGCCATCCCAAGGGCAGCGTTGGCTTCGTCCAAAGCTCCTAGCGCTTCCATGCGCAGGTCATATTTTGGTACCCGCCCTGCCCCTAAGATCCCCGTCGTCCCATCATCACCATGACCACTAAACACCATTTCCTACCACCTTCTTCCGATGGATCCGTTCAAAAAA
>Ga0209751_10003166_pt1 | contig 16050 bp, 16 predicted proteins | sample RifCSP13_1_FD_184019 | JGI IMG/M metagenome (GOLD analysis project Ga0209751, IMG submission 184019) | Soil microbial communities from Rifle, Colorado - Rifle CSP2_sed 13_1 (SPAdes) (version 2) | ecosystem: Environmental > Terrestrial > Deep subsurface > Rock core/Sediment | place: Rifle... | reverse complement strand
TGCCACTAAATCGTTGATTTGGTTGGGAGAGAGTACGCTGCCCCAGGTGGGCATCCCTTTGGCAGGACGACCCCGGTTGATTGTACTGCGATACCAGGCGTCATCCAGCTTGCTCAGGCGCTCAGGATCATTCAGGCCAGGGGCAATATTCGTTCCCTTTCCGTTCTCCCCATGGCAGATAAAGCAAGTCTGGTCATAGATGAGAGCTCCATGGTATGGGTCGGGTTGCTCGTCTACAGGCTCGAGCTCGGGGGCAGATGGTTCCCAGGAGCGCATGAATGCCACAAGATGGTTGATTTGCTCATCCGTGAACGGGCCACCGAGCGATTGTCCCCAGGCCGGCATGCGCGTTCCGGGCACCCCCGTTCGGGTCAGGCTAAACAGCGATTCGTCCAGCGTGACTGCCAGGAATTCCTTTGCGTTGAGCGCAGGCCCAATACCGCCACTGCCGCTCATTCCGTGACAGGAGGAACAGTTTTCAGCAAATAGATCTTTTCCCGCAGAAATAGCTGCGAGCTGATCCTGTTCAACATCTCGCTGGATGCGGAGCGGCTCACGCCAGATATACACCTGGAAGATAGCCAGGATTGCCAGAGTCAGACCGAAAGCCACGGCAATAAATGAGGTGTAATTTTCTTTTGTACTCATGGCAGCCTGCTCATGTTTTTATAACCTGGGAGGGGTCGAATGTCTGGCGAACGATCGGCTTGCCAGTATCCACGATCACGTCTCCAGCCACGATTTCCACCGGGAAGATGTCCAGGGGGCGTGGAGCAGGGCCGCTGACAACTTCGCCCGTTTTGGTAAAGATCGAGCTATGGCAGGGACACAGAAACTCGCCATTCTCTTCATTCCACGGCACCGTACACCCCAGATGCGTGCAGCGGTGCCATAAAGCCAATATGCCGCCCTCTTCAAGGCGAGAGATGTAAAAGCGCCCTTTCTGAATATGGCTGACTGTGCCTGGCTGAAATTCATCGAGTCTGCCTGCAACCACTTTATTGCCAAAGGCGCCAGTTTCGGTGCGCGGTATAAAGAAACGCAGAAGCGAATTGCCAGCCTGTCCAAACAGCCCAACAAGCGAGATCGCCCAGGCAATGCCAAGAAACTCTCTGCGGTTTATCGATTTGTCTTTCTTCTTTTTTGCAAGCATTGCCATGCTCCAATGAGAAGTGGTTACAAATCAGCCCAGGGATTGTAACCTTTCGGCATTTCCCAAGGCCAATACAACTTGAAACCGGGTCCCCTGAATAGAAAGCCGCTGAGGGTGAACACCAGCGCAGAAATCATCATCACGCTGAAGAGAGCTAACATCATTTCATGCCTGTCTGCCTTGAGAAGCCATAAAATGAGTAAAGGTAAAAATGTCAGAACCAGCAGAATCGCCAGGGGCAGCAGTCCATTGGCTACCCAGGAGGGCAGGCTGCCACGCAGTAATTCGCGCAATGGGTAGGTGTTGTCGATTACGATGTAAAGCGGCATAGCTATCAGGATGTATATCGCCGTCCATCCCACGATGCGCTTACCCCGCTGTGAAGAAAACCAAACCCCTACCCCAGACCTGGCATAATCGATATAAGGCAGCAAGATCAAGAACAGGATCAACGCTGTTGGTATGGTTACTCCTGCCAGGGTGGGGTGCATATGCTCCAGCAGCTCTTGTAAGCCAACGAAGTACCAGGGAGCCTTAGCGGGATCGGTGGTCACCATCGGATTGGCGATCTCGTCCAGAGGCGCTTGCTTGAACAATGAGAAGATAAATATACCCAGAGTAATCCCCAACAAAAGAATAATCTCCCATAACAGCACAACCGGGAAGGAAAATATGGCGTTCTCCGGTCCTTTGCCTATCAGCGGGCTTTCGCCACGCATCAATTCAACCAGCGCGTAACTTTTGCCAGTACCTTTTGGGAAAACATCATCGGTACTATCCGGTTGATCGCTCATATTCACTCTCCATCTGGATCACTCGCAGCCAAACCGCCATCTTTCCGCACCCGCCAGATGTGCACTGAAATCAATCCGGTGAGTAGTAGGGGCAGCAAGGCAATATGGAGTGTATAGAACCGGATCAGTGTGTTTTGGCCCACCTCTACGCCTCCCAGGAGAATTTGCCGGGTCAGGGATCCCACCACCGGAGCATAGCCGGCAATATTGGTGCCCACCGTAATCGCCCAGTAAGATAGCTGGTCCCAGGGCAGCAAGTAGCCAGTGAAACTGGCTCCCAGGGTGATGACCAGCATCATTACGCCGATAACCCAATTGAATTCGCGCGGGGGTTTGTAGGCTCCGGTGTAAAATACCCGGGCCATGTGCAATATGACGGTCAAAACCATGCCATGAGCTGCCCAACGGTGCATATCACGGGAGAATTGACCCAAAGGGACAGACAACTGGATCTCTTTCATGGTTGAGTATGCCCGTTCGACGGAAGGAATGTAATAGAACATCAGCAATACCCCTGTCCAGACGAGCACCCCAAACAAAATCGTTGAGATGATACCCAACCCAAAAGAATACGACCAACGCAGGCTTTTCCGGCTGACCTTCACTGGGTGCAGGTGGAAGAAGACATTGCTGGTCATTACCAGCGAACGATCCAGTGGATTATCCGGCCAACCGTGCCGGAAGAATGAACGCCACATGCGGGTTTGGGTAAGCCGGTTCGATAGCCAAGCAATTCTTCTCATCGGGTATTCCTTGTGGGTTTGATAATCCTCCCGCAGGCTGGAGGCTTGCGGGAGGATTACCCATAAGACCATTTACTCCGTTGGCAATGTTTGGGAGTATGCCAGCAGGTTTGCAATCTGCTCCATCACCCAGCCCAGCGCTCTGCCCTGGGGCATGGGCGCGCCTGGCTGCCCGAAAGAAGCTTTGTGGAAGAACTCCCAGGGGTTATCCGCGGCCACGGTGCCCACATATTCAGGTTCTTCGGCTGAGCCGAAATTCATTTTCTTGCCATCCACGCCGTGGCAAGAGGCGCAGGTGCCATCAAAAAGCTCCTTCCCATTGGCCGGGTCGCCGTTGACCGAACCATCAGCGTTGACATAGGCGCGGATATCTTCGGCCTCGTTTTGTATAAAAGCAACCAGGGCGTCTAGGGCGTATGCCTCCATCGCGGCGGAGAAGTCGTGGTCAGGATTTACTCCACCCGTCAGCCAGGAGAGCAGCTCGTCCGAGGATTTGGTTGAAGCGCCCAAGATTCCGGTGAAACCGGTAGCGTGGGAACCGGATCCATAGGCGCCCTCAACACCCAGGTAATCCCAGCCATGGCATTCCTTGCAACGCCAGGTGTCCGCGCCGCTGCGTGTGTTGGTTGTTTGGGTGGCCCACAAGGGATTATCGCTCTCAGGAGCTTCCAGTCCAAGCGTTTCCCACCAATTATCATACAGCTTGCCACCCTCGCTCAGGGCTGGCTCAGCCCGGAAGCTTTGTGCATAAGCCAGCACATTGGCGACATCCTGGTCTGTCCAGCCATTTCTTATGCCGGAGGGCATTGGCCAACCAGGCTGCCCAAAACGCACTTTGTGTGCAAACTCCCAGGGATTATCAGGCGCCAGGTGTCCTAAGAATTCCGGGTCGTCAATTGCCGCGAAGTTGATGGCGTTGCCACCGGGACCATGGCACTTGATGCACACCTCTTCATAGAGACTCGATCCAGCCGCGGCATCTCCGAGGGACGTTTTATCTGCATTGATGAGTGTATCGTAGTCAACGAGTGCGGTGGTGAGGAAGAGGGCTAGATCTACCAGGTCTTGCTCGTCCATCACGCTGGAAAAATCGTGATCCGGGCTGGTGCTGCCTTGCAAAGCAGCTAACACATCGTTGGCTGGCTTGTCCTTGCTGTCGAAGACGCCTACAAAGCCGGTAAAGTGAGAACCTGAGCCGTAGGCCCCATCCTTACCTTTGTAATCCCAGCCGTGGCATTCTTTACAGCGCCAGGTGTCCGTGCCGCTACGCGTGTTCGTGGACTGGGTCGCCCAGAGAGGATGGTCGCCTTCCGGCGCGTGTCCGGCTTCTTCAGCATGTTCATCTGCGTGGACATGCTCTTCTTCTTCCTCTTCTGCGATCACGACCCACCACTTATCATACAGAAGCCCACCACGCACAGCATCACCGGCGAGCTCCGGTTCCGGTGGAGCTGCAGGTTCTTGCGGACTTTCTGTTTCAGCAGGCGGTGATGTTGGTTCGGAGACCTGACCCGGCGCTTGTGTTTCAGCAGCAGGCTGCGCGCCGCCGCAAGATGCCAGGAGAAGGCCGGCGATAACAAGCAGCGCGCCGATCATAAGGGTTGGTTTAAAAAATTGATTTTTCATGTCCGATTCTCCTCAATATGGAGGGTTGGGCCTGGAGGCCTTCACCCAGAATATGCTCTGCTACCTCGCCAGGGTAAGATAATCGTCACAATGTAGGAATTTCTTCAAAGATCACCTCCTCCGTGAATCGAAAAGTTTCCATTTTCACCGCCTCCGTAGGACAGCGTGCTGCGCACAAGCCACAGCGGATACAAAGAGTAGGGTCAAATAACATAGCGCTGGCTGTCTCCCAGTTGCTTGTCTGCTGTTTGATCCAGGCGCTTACGTTGTTCTCTCCATTGACCTGCGAAGCAGGCACCAGTTTGAGACAATTCATCGGGCAGACATCCACACAACCGTTGCACAGGATGCACAACTCGCCGTCGAAAATAGGGTTTATGGAGCAGATCAGGCAGCGGCCTCCTTGCTCCCGAGCTATCTTCTCATCGAAACCCTCCTCCACTCTTGAAACCCCAATACGGCGCTCAACAGGCAAATTTGGAGGTTGACGACGTGGCCAGCGCAGGTAATCTCGTATGGGTCCAGCTTTGGGGTATTCTTTTTTGGTCAACGGCGTAAAGAAGCCCTTACGGACCACCCGGGGCGCTACATTTTGCAGATATGCGTGGATGCTGCGCGCCGCTCGCTGCCCATCAGCCACAGCATTGATGATCAATCGCGGGCCAAAGGCGATATCCCCTCCTGCATATACACCCTCAGCAGTAGTTGCCAGGGTTTTTGGATCCACTGCCAGAGTGCCTCGGGGAGTCAACTCTAATCCGTCTTCAGGCTGCACCCAATCCAGTTCACCCATCTGACCGATGGCGACAATGACGCTATCGCATTCCCACCTGCTCTCACTGCCTGCGATCAACTGGGGGTTAAACCGTCCAGCTTCGTCGAAAGCGCGTTCCACATCCAGCGTTTCCACACCAACAGCGCGGCCGTCCGCTGCGATGATCCGCTTGGGAGCGACATGATTATGGATCACTACCCCTTCCTCAACGGCTTCCGCTATTTCTATGGGATCGGCTAACATCTCGTGCCGGTCTTCCACGACCAAACAATGAACCTCTTCCGTGGCGCCCAGCCGAGCAGCGGTGCGGGCTACGTCAAGGGCCATCTCCAGATCTCCACCTGATTGGCTGGGGGATCCCAAACGGGCGGCTGTGCGAGCCACATCCATGGCAACATTACCACCTCCGATCACCATGACATTTTTGCCAAGGTCCAGGTTATAGCCTCCCAGATTGACATTGATCAGGAAATCCACCGCGCGCAGCACACCGTCGAGTTGTTCCCCTTCGATGTTCAGGCTACGGCTATGGTAACTGCCGATGGCGACAAATACCGCATCATGGTCTTCTCTCAAAGATTGCAGGCTGAAGTGAACACCCAATTTTTTCTCGAACACCAGTTTAGGACCCAGTGCCAGGATAGCCTGGATTTCGAGATCGATCAATTCTCGAGGTAGGCGATATTCGGGAACACCCAGGCGGAGCATGCCACCCGCAACTGGAGCGGCATCGTAGATAGTCACATCATGTCCCAGCAGAGCCAGGTCATGAGCGCAGGAAAGTCCTGCTGGGCCTGCGCCGACGATTGCCACTCGTTTTCCGGTTTTCTCACCGCATGTGCGGGCGGCGACCAGCCCACTGCGGCTGGTGGGAAAAATCGTATTGCCTAAGTCGAATGCATCTGTCCGGCCCACATAAGCTCGCCAGGCTGGTGGGCTTTGCGCTTTGCCTTGCTCTCCCAGGTAAACCCCAAAACGGTCGTTGACAAAGCGCTTCAAAGCGCGTATGGCAATCGGAGCATCAATTTTGCCCCGGCGGCACGCTGCTTCACAAGGCGCACCGCATACCCAGCCACACGTAGAGGCAAAGGGGTTGGTCTCACGTGCGATCAGATAAGCGCGTTCGTATTCGCCTCTGGCAATCGCATTGACATAGGCACGCCCATCCGTCCTGACCGGACAGGCAAACTGGCAAGGGATGTTTTTTTGATAATAGGTAAAATCAGGTAAATAGACCGGAAATTGCGCCATCTCTCAACATTACCTCCCTACCAGTTTAGATGGCGCGGGTTTAATTCTGGTTTAATGCAGGTGGAAATCTGGTGGAAGTTTGCTATTCAAAACGATAGCCATAACCTCGTTCTGTGAGGATATGTTGGGGGTCCCCAGGATCAGCTTCGATCTTCTTCCGCAGCGCCCAGATATAGCGTTTGATGTGCTCAACTTCACCGGCGTATCCTGGTCCCCATACTTTTAGCACTAATTGCTCGGCAGGGATAGTATGGTTCGCGTGGCGAGCCAGCTCTTCGAGTAAGCGATATTCGGTGGGGGATAGCTCGACTACTTTTCCAGCCACGGTAACTTTATGCTGATCGAAATTTATGCACGCCTCCCCACTTGTTAGCTGGTCTACCGTTGTCGTTATCCTCTGGCCGCGCGCCAGCACTGCCCGAATACGTGCAATCAATTCTGCAAACGAAAATGGCTTGGTGACATAATCATCCACCCCCAGGTGAAAGCCGCGCAACTTGTCGAACTCCTCACCTTTAGCGGTGAGCATGATGATAGGCACAGAAGAAGAGCGGCGTAGACGATTGCAAACTTCCCAACCGTCTATACCTGGCATCATCACATCCAGTACCAACAGATCTGGCCTGGCTTCGAGCGCTATGCGAATGCCATCCTTACCTTTACTCGCCGTCAAAGTGTGGTAGCCTGCGGCATGAACATGGGTGCTCAGTAATTCCAGCAGGGTGTCATCATCGTCAATCAGCAGGATTGTTTCGGGCATATGTTCGTTCCTCAGGAGCTCTCCTGCCACACAGGCAGAGAAAATGAAAACACAGCACCCCCCTCCCTATGATTTTCTACCCAGATACGACCCCCTTGCGCCTCTACCATTTGGCGGCAAAGATACAAGCCCAGGCCGTAGCCATAAGCATACTGTGAGTCGCTGCTGTCTAGGCGATAAAACTTCTCAAATATACGGTCTATGCTCTCCACCGGGATTCCTGATCCCTTGTCTCGTATGCTCACCGTGATCTCGGTCTGGTCGGCGCGAACTGCCATAATAATATTCTGCCCGGCAGGTGAGTACTTGTCTGCGTTGTCCAGGAGGTTGGTAACGACCTCCGCCACTCGATCGCGGTCGGCATACGCCAATGGAAGACCAGGTATCCTGGTTATATGCACGTCTCTACCCACCTGACGGGCGCAAAACTCGTCTACCACCTGTTGCAACAGCGGCAATATTGAGACCGGTTCTGGATGGAAGGTCAGTTCCCCGGCTTCAATTCGAGCTGTATTCAGTACTCCTTCCACCAGGCGATCGAGCCGGGCTGTTTGTTGGTCGAGTATATCCAACATACGAATGCATTTTTGACTGCTCAGGTTACAGCCGGTCCGGATACGCTCAACAGCCCCGCTTATATTGGTGAGGGGAGCGCGCAATTGATGAGAAACAAGAGAGACGAACTCCGTCCGCATCTGGTCGAGCTTCTGTAAATCAGCGTTGGCTCTGGCGAGTTGTTCAATTTTCTCAGCAAGTTCTTTCGTACGGGCGGCAACCTGCTCGTTCAAGCTTTCATTTAGCCGCCGGATTTCCTCCTCGCGCCTTTTTCGGCTGCCTATATCTCGCAGGATGATCAACATCCCGGAAGGCTCGCCACTCTCGCCAGCCAGGGGAATGGCGGTTAATTCAACGTGAACTTCCGTCATGCTCGAGTCATAGCACGTGCTCTCATGCCCGCTCAAATATCCCATGCGCTGAACCATATCTTCAATCCACTGGTACTCCACTTCCCCCGCCTGGCTCCCCCCAAGCAGCTCTGAAAAAGGCTCGCCCAACACCTCATCTTCCATAAATCCAAAGAGATTCTCAGCTCCCGGGTTCCAGGCAAGGATTTTTCCCTGTTGATCCAGGCTGATAATGGCATCTGCGGAGATACTTGCAATGGATGCCAGCCGACTTTCCATTGTCCTGGCTTTGTGCTCTATTTGTTCCATCTGGCTCAGCCATTTATCAATTAAGGAAAAGAAACCGATCGCTAATACTGGACCGAGTGAGCCATAAAATAAAATTTCAACCACGTAGTGGAAGTTTTCACTTATTTGATCGTGCACCCATTTGGCAATCACTAATTGATATGCCACTATACCGAGTATCCAGATTAGGAAAATTAACCAGCGCATCGAAACAATGCGTTGGCGTAGCGATATATCTGAGGTTCTCATCATCATCATTCCATGTAGTTCTTGTCGACAATCAGTCACTTATCAACCGGTGAAGTGATCACGTTATGAAAATTTTACCCGAAAAATTCTCCACTCAATGGTGAATGACTCCTCGCCATCTAAACACGGAGAGAGTGAATGGGCATTAGGATAAGTACAAATGCCTATAATCTAACGCGCCGATTGGCGCTTGTCTGAAATATGTGCTGTTTGTATAGTAGTGAGGAAAGCCATGTTTGATTTTCCAAAAGGAGGCGGTCGATGAGACAGAAACTGGATTTCAAGGCATTTGTGATTGCCTTATTTATTGCTGGATTGGTTAGCTACCTTCTTTGTATCGCTGGCGACTTGCTGTTCGGCTGGACGATGTACCAGGTCTGGAGCCCGTTACTTCCCGGTTTCACATGGCCATTATCACCCGCGGGTTTCTTTATCGGTCTGATCTGGCTGGTGTTGTACAGCCTCTACGGAGCGGCTCTGATCGTCTGGCCTTACAACCTCTTTGCCCGGCGTGAGCCTGCCTAGATCACGCCGGTTCACACGATGGGGCAGGAACGTAATGGAAGGGAACGATGAGTGAAACCGAGCAGATTAACCGCAGGGGGTTTCTGGGGATAGCCACCTGGGCGATCGGTGGATTGATCAGCCTGATGATGGGTATCCCAGGGATCGCTTACCTTGTTGGGCCAGCCTTATCCAAAAAAGAAGACAGCGGCTGGATACGATTGGGTTCGATCAATAAAGTGGAGCTGGGCACGCCAACACTTTTCAAGGTAAAAATTGAGCGCCAGACTGGCTGGATTGTGGCTGAAGAATCGCATTCAATTTACATATTGACGGATAATGGGCGGGAATTTATCGCCATGTCAAACATCTGCACGCACCTCGGCTGCCGGGTGAGGTGGATCGCCGATCGCGAGCAGTTTTTTAGCCCTTGCCATGCTGGGGTTTTTGACAGGCAGGGGTATGTTGTCTCTGGACCTCCACCCAGGCCGCTTGACCGATACGAGTTAAAAGTCGAGGGGGATCAAATCTTTGTCGGTCAGATGTATCAAGTAAAAAGCTGACCTCCCGGTGATCCAGGGCGGGACTCCTCTCAACCCCCGGTTTCTTCGAGAAGCAGGGCTGGTCGGCTCTCTGGGAGTTTCCGTGGAAAGTTCCACCACGGCGATTCCCAAAGAACCAGCTGGTCAGTTAATCTGCCTCAGTTTAATGTGCAGTATAATGGACGTACTCGATACGAATAGGTAGACTAACTGGAGCAGCCGACTCATGTTGAATCAAATCCATGCTGCGGATGTGAGCAACAGTGCGCTGGACATTCGCGAGAATATCCTTTTCACGGTTGGCCAAACGCCGCTTGTGAAATTGGGACGAATCAGCCGCGGCCTTAAACCGACTATACTGGCTAAAGCAGAATTCTTAAACCCGGGGGGGTCGGTGAAGGACCGCATCGGCCTGCCAATCATCGAAGACGCAGAGCGCGCCGGTCGCCTGAAGCCGGGGGGTACGGTCGTCGAAGCCACCAGCGGCAATACCGGCGTTGGACTGGCTATCGCGGCTGCTGTCAGTGGTTACCGCTGTGTCTTTGTAATGCCCGATAAAATGAGCGATGAGAAAATTCGCCTGCTGCGCGCTTACGGAGCGCAGGTGGTCATTACCCCTACAGCCGTCGAGCCAGATGACCCGCGCAGCTATTACTCAGTCGCCAGGCGTATCGTCGCGGAAACCCCCAATGCTATCCTGGCAAACCAATACCACAATCTGGTCAACCCGGAGACTCACTATCGAACGACCGGGCCGGAAATCTGGCGCCAGACGGGTGGCCGGGTGGGTATTTTCGTAGCCGGTATGGGCACCGGAGGGACGATCACGGGTGTTGGGCGCTATCTGAAGGAGCAAAACCCGGAGATCAAGGTTATCGGCGTTGACCCGGTTGGATCGATACTGCATGACTTGTTTCAAACTGGCAAGACGGTTACTGCGCACACCTACAAAGTCGAAGGTATTGGGGAGGATTTTCTACCCACAACCCTCGATCTCTCCGTTGTCGATGACACGGTCAAAATCAGCGACAAGGAGTCGTTTTTGATGACCCGCCGTCTGGTGCGCGAGGAAGGGATATTCTGCGGCGGTTCATCCGGGGCAGCAGTTGCCGGGGCGCTGCACTATATTCAAGAACATAATCTTGGCCCGAATACCACCGTCGTAGTTGTTTTACCCGATTCTGGCGACCGCTATTTGAGCAAAGTTTTCAACGATGATTGGATGCGGGAGAACAGCTACATGGTATCTACCTGGGCTGAGCTCAAAGTCTCAAATTTGCTGCAATCGAAAAAGATTCGGGAATTATACACCGCCCGACCTGACGATCTCCAGGCCAAAGTGATCGCGATGATGAAAGAGCACGATATCTCTCAGGTCCCGGTCGTAGATGAAGGTCGTTTCGTGGGGATTGTCACGGAGGTGGAATTGCTGGACCACCTGTTGACTGCCGATCACACCCACGCGCCGGACGAGACGATTGAATCGCTGGTACGCACGCAGGTAGCAACGGTGAGTTCCGACACACCGTTAGAAACGTTGATGAGCATCCTTACCACTCATCGGGTTGTGATTGTGCTGGAAAGAGAGGTCGCGGTGGGTATCATCACCAAGATCGACTTGCTGGATTTCATGGCAAGCCAGGTGAAATAAAACTAAAGCCTGGCTAATGCCTGGTCGAGGTCGGCGATCAGGTCGTCAACGTGTTCTATACCCACCGAAAGACGGATCAGCCCAGGGTCAACGGCCAGCTCCGAGCCAGCCACCGAGGCGTGGGTCATGCTGGCCGGATGCTCGATGAGCGACTCAACCCCGCCCAGCGATTCAGCCAGGGCGAAGACGCGGGTGCCGGTCACTACTCTGCGCGCCGCCTCCTGGCCTCCCCCTACAACGAAGGAAAGCATGCCGCCGAAATCCCGCATCTGGCGGGCGGCAATGGCATGGTTGGGGTGATCGGGCAACCCCGGGAAGTAGACTCTCTCCACCGCAGGATGATTAGCGAGAAACTCAGCCACCCTGTGCGCATTGGCGCAATGGCGTTCCATGCGGACCGCCAGGGTTTTCAGGCCGCGCAATACCAACCAACAATCGAGCGGTCCTGGCACCGCGCCGATGGCGTTTTGCAGGAATTTCAAGCGCTGGTAAGCGTCTGGATCATTGGTCAGGATTGCGCCACCGACCACGTCGGAATGGCCGCCGAGATACTTGGTCGTGCTGTGCACTGCGTAATGGGCGCCCAGGGCCAGCGGTTGTTGTAAAAATGGCGAGGCAAAGGTGTTGTCCACCGCGATCTGAAGGCGCGGATTCAAGCGGGATACCAGCTCGCTGATCGCTTTGATATCCGCCACTTTGAGCAGTGGGTTGGTTGGCGTCTCCAGCCATAGCAGGCGCGTTTCCGGCCGGATACTCTCCGCTATGGCATCCAGGTCTGCCAGATCGATATAGCTTAATGCCAGGCCATAGTCTTTCAGCACCTTGTCGAAGAGCCGATAGGTGCCGCCATAGACATCATCTCCAACCATCACGTGCTCCCCAGGCTGCACCAGGCGGAGGAGTGTGTCCGTAGCCGCCATACCGGAGGCGAAAGCCAGCCCAAACCTGGCGCCCTCCAGGGCTGCAAGACAGGTTTCCAACGCCGTGCGGGTGGGATTTCCGGTGCGCGAATACTCGTAGCCTTTGTGTACTCCCACATCGGTCTGAACGTACGTTGCAGTCTGGTAGATTGGGGTCATAATTGCCCCGGTCGCCGGGTCAGGCGGCTGACCGGCGTGGATGGCGATCGTTTCAAAGCGGTATTCCTTTTCCATAGATAACCTCCTCAGCCTGATAGGTCCTTCGGGGATTGCCGTGGTGGACTACCCCACGGTAACTCCTGTAAAAGCCAAATATAGCATTGTTACGAATGAAAGTGAATAGGCATTGCAATTACTGCCATTTTCGTGAACAGTATGGCCTTCAGGCGCTAAAGCTGCTGTTCCAAATCCGGTGAACTCACATGACATTTGTCATGAGCAAAAAGGCTTATCCACAATCGCGCGGGATGGCGCATGACAAAGCCCCTATCATCGGCTAACATGGGGTCAAGATTGAGCAAGAGATCGTTAACTTATCCAAGGAGCGACCTCGTGGTTGTGACCAACAAGCAACGCATCCTCTGGCCCCTGGGGGCTGGCCTGGCAGGAACTGTTTTTCTGACCGCACTTTACTTCGCAATTGTCTCCTGGGCGGAAAGCCCCGAACATGCTCTCGATCTGTTCTGGCAAGAGCGCTGGATCGTTATTCCCATCATCCTGGGATTCGGCGTGCAAATGGGACTATATACCATCCTTAAGAAACGCCTGTTTGTGCCGCTTGCCAGCGCCGGTCCATCGGGCGCATTGACCGGCATGGGCGGCACCACATCTACTGTTGCGATGGTTGCCTGTTGCGCTCATCATGTTACAGATGTGCTGCCAATCGTGGGTTTGACGGCAGCAGCCGCTTTCCTGGCAAATTACCAAACGCTTTTCATGCTGGTGGGGCTGGGGACAACGCTTACCGGCATTGGGGTCATGCTTTTCATCCTTTTCAGAGAACGGCGTAAAGCGAGGCAACACATTCTATTCGCAGGGACCCCCACTACGCAGGAGTCGATATGATAGTCAGGCATATATCCGCTTTATTCGCAATCATCGCTACTGGCCTCTTGCTGGCAGCCTGCGGCGCTTCCCCGCCCAACCAACCTGCTGGAGGGGTTGCACCTGCATCCCCAGAAAATAATTCAACCAGACCTACCCCAACCTCACCCACTGTGGAGGCTGAGAGCCAGGTGAATCTGGAAAGTCCATTCTGGGTGGAACAAGCCCCGCTCCTGGACGAACAAGGCGCAGTGGTTGTGGAAATCACTCCCCTGAATTTGAACAGCCCTGGCCAGAACCTCGATTTTCAGATCAGCCTGAACACGCATTCGGTTGATTTGAGTATGGACCTGGCTGCACTATCAACCTTGATAACGGATACCGGCTATTCCGTTCAGGCAACTCGCTGGGAGGCGCCACTGGGAGGTCACCATGTGAGTGGAAAGCTCTCTTTCCCTGCGACGGTGGATGGCGCTCCTCTATTAACCGACGCAACGAAATTAACTCTCATCGTGGTCAACCTGGACGCACCCGAGCGCATTTTTGTTTGGGAAAAGTAGGCCTGACTTCAATTTCGACACATGATCGCAAGACGCTATCTTGCTCTTAGCATCATTGCCGCTGGGATTCTCCTGATCATTTTCGTGGTGGGTTACTCCGTTCTCGCCAACGCGATAACCCACCCCGAGGTTGCACCACTACCCGGGGAAATCGCTGGTTTATCCCTCGGTCAATATAAAACCGGCAGGGGCGCGGTTGAGGAGATCAACCGCTTACACCGCAAGGAATTTCCTCTAACTTCCGGGGCTGTTGGTCAATATGGCGCCCAACATCAGGTGACGTTGTGGGTGTCCGGCGTTCCGATGAGGCTGATGACCTCCTGGTTGTTGAAGGATATGCGCGAAAAGATCGCGGAAGGAAATTCGCCTTTCACACCCATAGGCGAGGAGCAGGTCAGGGAACGAACTATCTACATTTTGGAGGGACTGGGACAAAGGCATTTTTATTTCGCTTCTAACAACCTGCTCATCTGGCTGGCTGCGGACACCGAGCTGGCTGAGCAGGCATTAGCTCAGGCATTGGAGTACTACCCATGACGAAGAAACATGTACTGATCCTGTTGCTTTGCTGCTTGCTCCCGCTGGTCGGGCTGGGAGCGATATTTCTTTTCAATATCCCGGTCAATACAGTATTGTGGTTTGGATTGATACTGTTGTGCCCGCTATCCCACCTGATTATGATGAAGTATATGGGCAATGATGAGAGCCATGCTCGGCACCATTCTGAGGTCCGGCCAGAGCTGACCGATGGCAGAAGGTAAGGGAGCGACATCTCTGCTTCGCAGCCGGAGGAAACCTGCAATTAAGGAGCGTCCCACTATGAGCGAAACGCAACTTAGCCCTGAACAGTTGGCTCAGCCTGGATTGGAATCGAAACAATCTACACAGCCCCGCTCGCAGATTGGGTATTACTTCGCATTTGCGCTGGTCTTGGCGGTGCTTGGGTTGCTTGCCTGGGGTCTGAAAAAAGTACAGGCCGGGCCTGTGCAAAACGGCTTAGCCCCGGACTTCACGCTGAGAGGTTTCGATGGCCGTACAGCGACATTGAGCGAACTGCGCGGCCAGGTGGTCATCATCAACTTTTGGGCTTCCTGGTGCCCTCCGTGCCGGGAAGAGGCTGCCTACCTGGAGCAGACATGGCGTAAGTACCTGGACCTAGGGGTGGTGTTCATTGGCGTGGATTACGCCGATACAGACAAGGAAGCTCTGGCATACATCGCCGAGTTTGATATCACCTACCTGAACGGACCTGACATCGGAACGCGCATCTCCCAGGCCTACAACATTCAGGGGGTACCAGAAACGTTCTTTGTGGACAAAAAAGGCCAATTGCGCGGGGTTCACATTGGGCCGCTTTATCCCCCACAACTGGATGATAAGATCGATGAGCTACTGGCAGAGACATATCCATAAGACACCCATCGGAGGGTCAAGAGCTCCTAAGGATCTGTCACTGCGAACGAAGTGAAGCAGTCTCCCGTCACTGAGGGGATTGCTTCGTCGCAAAGAACGCTCCTCGCAATGACAGTTTCCTCGGAGAAAGAAGAACGCTGGCGCTGTGGAGGTACACAGAACTATGATAAAGGGAAATGAAATCCAATCAGCCTCAAATGGTCATTTATACGGGAGTTACGCATGATCGCTGACACTGGTTTAGTGGCTTTGCTGCTGGCTTTCGTGTTTTCCGCGTATGCCACATTTGCCTCTTTGTACGGGGGGTGGAAGGGCCGCCCGGTATGGGTGGAAAGCGCGCGCAACGCAGCACTGTTGGTTTTTCCACTGCTCACGGTATCGGTTATGACAGTTGTATATTCTTTATACCAGATGGATTTCTCATTAGCCTATGTAGAGGATGTATCCAGCCGGGCAATGTCGCCATTTTTAAGGGTGACAGCGCTGTGGGGTGGACAGCAAGGGTCTGTGCTGTTTTGGTCCTGGATCATGGCGGGTTTCGTGGCGTTGGTATTGGTGCGCAAGTGGGAGCGCGACCGCGAGCTGATGCCCTACGTGATCATGGTTTCTATGCTTACCACGGCTTTTTTTGTTGGGGTTACTGTCTTCATCACCAACCCATTTACCCGCCTGTGGCACTATCCCGGGGCTGCCGAACTCACCAAGGCTATGTTTCAGCCGGCTGGGGCCATGCCGTACACCCCTGTAGATGGACAGGGGCTGAACCCTTTGCTCCGCCATTTCGGCATGATCGGTCACCCTCCTACCACCTACGTTGGTTTCACCGGATTTGTCATCCCCTACGCCTTCGCTATGGCTGCTCTGATCACTGG
>Ga0209751_10003165_pt1 | contig 16050 bp, 16 predicted proteins | sample RifCSP13_1_FD_184019 | JGI IMG/M metagenome (GOLD analysis project Ga0209751, IMG submission 184019) | Soil microbial communities from Rifle, Colorado - Rifle CSP2_sed 13_1 (SPAdes) (version 2) | ecosystem: Environmental > Terrestrial > Deep subsurface > Rock core/Sediment | place: Rifle... | reverse complement strand
TGAGGAAGTTGTCCACGCCCCACAGCGTGTAGTCGTGGACCTCGGAGTCCCCGGACTTGTTCATCTGGATCGAGAGGACCGTGGCGGTCGCGATGCCGCCCGCGCCGTCCTGGAAGTACGACAGCGGGACGCTCCGGTTCTGCAGCTCCTGTGTGAAGTTCCCGATCGGCAGGTAGCCGTTCGCGTAGGCGGCGATCTCGTATCCGCCGGATTGGCCCTCCACGAACGCGTCGAGGCTCGCGCCCTGCATCCCCTGGACCATTGCGATCACGGTGATCGAGAAGATCGTGAGGGAGAACATCGCGAGGGTCATCCCCGTCCGGAATTTCTTCGCCATCGGGTACGTGACCGCCGCGCGGATTACGGGCCGGCCCTTCCGCCCGAACCGGTCGAGGAGGAAGCGCAGGACCGGCGACGTGTTGAACACCGCGACAAGGACCGCGCCGAAGACCAGGAGGACACCCGTCTCGACGAACAAGACGGAGATGCTGTCCCTCGTCTCGTCCACGAGGCCGACGGGCGGGTAGAGCAGCCACCAGAGAGTCGCGAGGCCCGCGAGCGAGAAGGCGAGGCGGAAGCGGCCACGCATCGAGGCGAGGGTCGCGAGCCCGACCGCCACGAGGGGCACGCCCGCGATCCGGTACGCCCCGATCGATTCGTCGTCGCCGATCGGCGCTGCCAAGAGGTCGTAGACCGCGACGGCTGCGAACCCCACCGCCGCCAACTGGAGGGCCGCCCACGTGAGCCTTGCCACGGACTCCCGCCGCAGCGCGCGCGAGAGGAGGTACCCGTTCAACGCCGCCAAGATCGCGATCGCCGCGACGAGGTGGACTTGGGAGAGGTCCACGGGCTCCGCGTTCAGCCGGTACCATTCGAACCCGCGGACCAAGAACGCGGCGCCGAACACGAGGGAGAGGAACACGAGCCACCGTTGCGCCCACGAGAGCCCATGCGGCCGCGGCTCGGGCAAGTTCCGAATCGCGCGGACGATGTTCAGGCGGCTCACGAGGCTCGACGTCAACGTCACCGCCAAAAGCGTGAGGAGCACGCCCGCCGCGAACGCGAGGATCACGCTTCCCGCATCGATGTGGAACACGAGGGCGGTCTGCCCTTCCTCCGCGGGGAACACGAGGTTGAACACCTGAATCATCATCCAGCCGAGGCCGATTCCCCCGACCGCGCCCGCGCCCGCCGCCAAGCCCGCATACAGGGAGCCCTCGAGGAGGAACGCGAGGGTCAGGTGCTCGCGCTTCAGCCCGACCGCGCGGGACACGCCCATCTCCGCCTTCCGCTCCTCTGCGAGCATCACGAACACGTTCACGATCAGCAGGACGCCCGCGAAGATCGCGAAGCTCCCCATCACGAGGAACAGCTCCGTCGCCTGGTCCGCGAACGTCTGCGCGGTCTCGAGGCCGTCCGCCTTCACCTCGCGCACGTCCAGGTTCCAGCCGGAGCCCGCGACGAGGCGCTGGCGGTTCACGGCGTCCCGCAGGCCCTGCGCGAGCGGCGCGCTCTGCGCCTCGCCGCCCTCCACGCCCCCCGGCGCACTCACCTTCACGAGGTTGATCTCCCCCGCGGCGTCGAATGCGCGCTGCGCGTCGTCGAGGGGGCGGAAGACGATCGGCATGTGCTCGTAGCGTGCCTTCCCCTCGTCCCGGACGATGTCGACGACACGCGCGTAGTCCACGGAGGTGTTCGTCGTCCCCCAGAACAGCGTGAGCTCGTCCCCGTAGCCTGCGTTCAAGTCGTGGGCAGCCCGCTCGTTCACGTAGACGCCGTTTGGCGGCAGGGCGGCGACACCGACGGCGGTTCCGTTCAGGTTCCGCAGGGTTCCGAACCCGCCCTCGAACGCGTCATCGAGGCCCTGGACTGTAATCGCCTGTTTCCCCGTGAGGCCGTTCCGGACCGGCATCACCCGCTGGAGGACGGGCGCCATGCCGTCGAACGCGAGCCCGCGGTCCACGGACTCGTTCCGGATCGCGTGGAAATAGGTCTCCGGGAAGTCGAAGAGCTGGCCGTTCACCTCGTGGGAGACGGTGACGTCGATTGCGCCGAGCCGGTCGTAGACGTCGCCGGTGAAGATGTACTCGACCGTGTCCCCGACGCCGAGGGACGAGCAGATGATCGCGGTCCCGATCAGCAGGCCGAACGTCACGATCAGGACCCGGGACTTCCGGCGGAATGCGTTCCGGAGCGCCATCCGCGACAGGATCGGATGCGTCGCGGCGAGGAGGAGGACGAGGACCGCCGCGCCCGCGACCGCGAGCCCGGGGAGGAGGACGTCCCGCATGTCACCCCGTCCGCGTCTGCTCGACGACCTGACCGTTCCGCATCTTCAGGATCCGGTGCGCCCGCGCGGCGACCGCGGGGTCGTGGGTCACGACGACGAACGTGTGCGCGTCCTCCCGGTTCAGCCGCGCGAGGAGGTCCATGACCTGCGCGCTCGTCTCGCTGTCCAAGTTCCCCGTCGGCTCGTCCGCCCACACGATCGCGGGGCGGTTCACGAGCGCACGCGCGATTGCGACGCGCTGCTGCTGCCCCGCGCTGAGCTCCGCGGGCTTGTGGTCCGCGTACTCCGAGAGCCCTACCAACGCGAGCATCGTGCGGGCCGCCTCCCGGGCCTTTCGGTACGGCACGCCCGCGACGATCAGCGGGAGCTCCACGTTCTCGCGGGCGGTCAGGACGGGGAGCAGATTGTAGGACTGGAACACGAAGCCCATCCGGCGCGCGCGATACTCCGTGCGGGCGTCGTCGCCCATGTCGCTGAGCTTCACGCCCTCGACGAACACCTCCCCCTCGGAGAGGTCGTCGAGCCCGGAGAGGCAGTTCAGGAGCGTCGTCTTCCCGCACCCGGAGGGGCCCATGATCGCGACCATCTCGCCCGGCGCGATGTCGAGGTCGACGCCCCGGAGCGCGTGGACCTCCACGGCGCCGGAGTTGTACGTCTTGTGGACGCGCACCGCGCGGACGATCGGGTCCATGACGGTCGCACCAAAGGCCGGCTCTAGATAAGCGTGTTGTCCGTGTTCTCCCGGCCCCGCCCGTATGTCGGAAACGTCCAAATAGCGAGCGCGGGATGCCGCGCCGCGATGGGGGACGAGGCGCCCGCCGCCTGCCCGCACTGCGGGAGCGCGGACACGAAGCGATTCGAGGACGGCTCCGGCCGGTGCAACGCCTGCGGGAGGGCGTTCCGCGGCGCCGCGCCCGTCGGGACGGGGATGCGCGGGGAGGAGGTCGAGACGGTCCGGCGCGGGCCCGCCCCGCGCGAGAAGATCCGGATTGGGCTGATCGCCCTCGTTGGCAGCGTCCTGGGATTCGTCTCGATCCCGGTCGTGTTCTTCCTCGGCGCCTCCCTGAGAGGCCAGGACGTCTCCACGTACGTGAGCGACACGTTCAACCGCCCTGAGGGCGCACTCGTGTGCGGCGGGGTGAGCCTCCTCGTGATTGCGGCGTGGTACGCGTCGTGGGCAGGCTTCCTCGTGTGGAAGGGGTTCTCGGAACGGGTCCTCCACCTCGTGATCGCGGGTGTGCTCCTCACCGTGGCCGCGGCCTTCGCGGGGCTCGGCCTGTCGGGCATCGTTGGGATCGTCGGCGGGATCCTCGTGCTCCTCGCGGGCATTGTCGTCTGGTGGAAGACGCGCGCCCAGGAGTCGGAGGAATCCCCGCCCACGTCGCCGGAGTCCTCGTAGTCACTTCCGGGCCCGGTAGTAGACGACGTTCCACGGAACCCGAAAGCCGTCGTCCCCGCGAAACCCTGCAAGCCGTTCCTCGAGGTCCCTCCGGAATACGGACCGCGCGCCGTCGTTCATCTCCTGCAGCTCCCGCTCGTGGTCCCCGAAGCCCATCCACCAGGCGACGTAGTCGTCGAGGGTTGCGAACACCGTCGCACCGGACTCAGGCTCCGCTCGGACGTCCGCGAACCCGGCCGCCCGCATCTTGGCGGGGACGACGGAAGGATCCGTGAGCCCCGCCGACTCCGCAATTCCCCGGATCATCGCGTCCGCTTCGCGGACTGCCGCCAGCGCCGCCGAAGGCGTCCCTGCACGATGCTTTGCGAGCGCCTCCCGCCACGTCGTCCCGCCCGGGCCCGGAGGTCCCCACGTGACGAGGTGGAACGACGCGCCGTCCTTCAGGACGCGATGAATCTCCCGGAGCGTCTGCTCGTGCCCGACGGCGGAGAGGCCGAAAGAGCTCAGGGCGGTGTCGAACGTCCCCGAGCGGTACACGATGTTCCGGGCGTCGAGCATCTCGAACCGCAGGTTCCGCAGGTTCGCGCGCGCCGCGTTCGTCTGCGCCACGGCCAAGGCGCCGTCCGCGAGGTCGATCCCCACGACAAGGCCCGTGCCGGCCATCGCCTTCGCCGCCAAGATCGCCGTGAGCCCCGTGCCCGTCGAGACGTCGAGGACCGTCGCATGCGGCTTCAACGCCGCCTGAGCGACGAGCTTCTCCGCGAACGGACGGAACCGGGGGACGACGTTCGCGTCGTACGCCTCCGCGTTCCGGGAGTACTCGTCGACGAACGCGAGGATCGCCTCGTTCTCGTTCACGGTCCCGCGGAACGGCTGGATGCGGTATAAGCCCGCCGCCAATCCTTTATGGCCCGACCGCGCATCCGCGCGACGTGGTCCTGCGCCCGAAGTTCCAGGAAGGCCACGTCGACGTGATCTTCTCCTTCCTCCGCCACCACTTCTCGGAGAGCGGGCGGAAGGGCTTCGTCGTCGGCATGTCCGGGGGCGTGGACTCGTCCCTCGTCGCGAGGCTGTGCGCGGACGCAATCGGGCCGTCGAGGGTCCTCGGTCTTGCGCTCCCGGAGAAGCATGGCGGCAGCGACGAGAGGGAGGCGCGGGCGTGGGCGACAAAGCTCGACATCGACTTCCGCTCGATCGCGATCGGCCCGATGGTGGCGGCTCTCGCGAAAGCGCTCAAGATTCCGAGAAACGACCGCGTCGGCCTCGGCAACGTGAAGTCGCGAGTCCGGATGATCGCCTGGTACCAGGTCGCGCGCGCAGAGAATCGGCTCGTCATCGGCGCCGGGAACAAGAGCGAGCTCGCCCTCGGGTACTTCACGAAGATGGGGGATTCCGGCGTCGACTTCCTCCCGATCGGGGACCTGTACAAGACGCAGGTCTGGGAGATGGCCCGTCACCTCGGGCTGCCGCGAACAATCGTGGACAAGGTCCCAACCGCCGGGCTCTGGCCGGGTCAGACGGACGAGAAGGAGCTCGGGATCCCGTACGAGGACCTCGATTGCGTCCTCCTCGGCATCGAGTTGCAGTTCCATCCGGACGAGATCGCGGAGCGCACGGGCGTCGACCGGAAGGAGGTCGAGCGGATCGTCCGCCTCGTCGAGTCGAACGTCCACAAGCGGAAGATGCCCCTGATCCCCAAGCTTGGCGTCCGGACATTCGGCCTCGATTGGCGGGAGTGACTCAGCGCTTCGCGGGCAGGACGAGGACCTTGTGCGCGGGCAGCGGCGGCCCGGACTCCCGACGCTCCTGGAGCGCCGCCAGGAACCGGTCCCGGTCGTTCACGTCGAACACGATCTCCTTCGCCTCGAGGAACAGGACCTGCGAGAACCGCCGGGGCCTCCGGAGCCGGAGGAACACAAGGTTGTGCGTCGAGCCCACGGCGTACAGCGTGCGCCGCGCGAGGGAGATTCGGAGGCCGTACTTTGGCTCGCCGTCCCACGGCCCGAAGGACTCCACGTCCTCGAACGGGACGATGCAGCGGAAGTACCAGCCCTGGCGGAGGATGATGCGGCTGCGCAACACGGAGTGCTTCGTGAGGAGCGGGCTGAGGCCGACCACGATGAGGTAGGCGACGAACAGGAAGGCCACGAGGCCGACCCAGCCGGAGGGCGTCACGGTCTGGAAGGCGAGGATGCCGAGGGCGAGCGTGAAGACCGCGAGGAAGCCCAGCGCCCGCACGTAGAAGAACGTCCGACCGTACGAGAAGGCGTCTCGGTCCACGGCGGCGCGGATTTCGCGAGGCGCCGATAAGGCTTGCGCCGCGATTCTCAGAGGTTCGCGACCGTGTTCATGAACTTGATCTGCTTCACGGCCTTGATCCGGCGGACGCGCCCCACGAGCTCCTTCAGGCGCGCGTTCGACCCCTCCGCCACGAGGAGCTCGAGGCAGTTCACCTCGCCCAAGTGCGTGTGGAGCATCGTGCGGATCTCCGAGAACCGGTGCTGGAGGGCGAGGAGGTCGCCGCGCGGCGCGTCCTTCTCGTAGAGCATCGAGAGGATCAAGGTGTTCTCCCCGTCCTCGAGCCCCCACTCCGCCGCGTCGATGAACTCCCGCATCGCCTCGCGGAGGGCCTCGGACCGCGACGGGTACCCGCGGCGCCGCATGACCGCGTCGAAACGTTTGAGCATCGGCGGGCTCAGGGACATGCTCACGATGGGCATGGTTAATAACGAAGGCGGGCGGCGTACTTAACCGTTATTAAGACTCGGGTAGCATTTAAATATCCACACCCGTCTCGTCGCGCGATGGCGGCCGGGTGGGAGCTCCTGTTCTGGGCGGCGGTCACGTTCGCGACCCCGCTCGCGGTCGCCTTCCTCCCCCTCGCGCGCCACAAGATCGGGGACCGCACGATCCACGTGATGCTCGGCCTCTCCGCGGGCCTCCTCCTCGGCATCGTGTTCCTCGACATCCTGCCGGAGAGCTTCGCGAGCCTCGGGGAGAACGAGCCCACGCTCCTCGCGTCGGGCCTCTTCGCCGGATTCTTCGTCCTCTTCCTCGTCGAGTACTTCCTCCTGCACGGGGAGGGGGAGGGCCACCACTTCGGTCGGACGGAACGGAAACCGTTCGGGGCGGTCGCGCTCGGCGCCCTCGTGTTCCACGGCACGCTGGACGGCTTCGTGATCCCGCTCGGGTTCGAGCTCGGCGGCGCGGCCGGAACCGTGATCGTCCTCGCGATCGCGCTCCACCAGATCCCGGACAGCATCGCCGCGGTGAGCGTGGCGCTCGGGGCCGGATACGACCGCCGCCAATCGACGCGCTTCGTCCTGGTGAGCGCCGCGGACACGCCGATCGGGATCGTCCTCGGCCTCCTCTTCGTCGGCGTCGGCACCGCGTTCCTCCCGTTCGCGCTCGCGTTCGCGGCGGGGTCGTTCCTCTTCGTCGCGGCGGTCGACCTGATCCCGGAGCTCCAGCACCGCGGGCGGAGCTCGCTCGTGGCGGGGATGATCTTCGCAGGCTTCGTGCTCGTTGCGGCGCTCACCGTACTCCTCGGGCCTGCCTAGCGTGCCGCGGGTCGGCGCGTGCCGATTTATATTCCGCGCGCAGGATGCGCCGAAACAAAATCACGTCGCAGCAATGTTGTCGGGGCGCGCAAGAAAGATTCACCTACCCCCTCGCGCATCCGTACGACTTGCCCCGCGGAAGTTCCTTGTGGAATCCACGAGGAGCCCGCGGCTTCACGGCATCTCGGGGGAGAGCCAGCATGGAGGAAAGCATCTTCGTCCCGTACCTCAACGCCCGCCAGGGCCTGCACTTCGACCGCGACATCCTGCGGCCCTCATACCTTCCGGACCGGCTGCCGCACCGGGAGTCCCAGGTCGGCGCGCTCGTGCAGGTCCTCGTGCCCGCGCTCCGCGGGGAGCGACCGTCGAACCTCCTGATCTACGGCCTCACGGGGACCGGGAAGACGGCGGTCGTGAGATACCTGGAGAAGGAGCTCCGGAAGGCGGATGCGAACGGCATCGTGCACTACCTGTACCTGAACTGCCAGGTCGTCGACACGCCGTACGGGGTCCTCGCGAACCTCGCGAACTCGTTCATCGAGAACGCCGCGGACAAGGTGCCGTTCACGGGCCTCTCCGTGGACCGCGTGTACAGCCTGCTCGTCGAGCAGCTCGACGCGCGGAAGCGGGTCGTGATCGTCACTCTCGACGAGATCGACCGGATCGTCGCGAAGAACGGGGACGACTTCCTGTACCAACTGACGAAGGTGAACGAGGACCTCCAGCGCTCGTCCCTGAGCCTGATCGGGATCAGCAACGAGCTGAAGTTCACGGAGTTCCTCGACCCGCGCGTCCGCTCCCGCCTCGGGGACGAGAAGATGGTGTTCCCGCCGTACAACGCGGACGAGCTGCAGGACATCCTCAGCCACCGGGCCGCGCTCGCCCTCCCTCCACAGGCCGTGCCCGCCGAGGCGCTGTCCCTGATGGCGGCGTTGGCGGCGCAGGAGCACGGGGACGCGCGCCGCGCCCTCGACCTCCTCCGGGTCAGCGCGGAGATCGCGGAGCGCGGCGGGGACGAGCGGGTCTCCGTCGACCACGTGATGAAGGCGAAGAACAAGCTCGAGCTCGACACGGTCGTGGAGGCTGTGAAGTCGCTGCCGACGCAGGCGAAGCTGATCCTGCTCGGCGTGATCCTGAACGAGGAGATCGGGAACGTCCGGATGACGACGGGCGAAGTCTATGGGACGTACCGGGACCTGTGCCGGAAGACGGGGATCGCGCCCCTCACCCAGCGCCGCGTGACGGACCTCGTCTCGGAGCTCGACATGCTCGGCCTCGTGAACGCGACCGTGAAGTCGTACGGCCGCGGCGGGCGGACGAAGGAGATCCGGACGAGCGTGCCGGTGTCGGAGACGAAGCGCGTGCTCGAGAGGGACGAGTACCTCACGGAGCTCCGCGGTCACCGCCTTCAGGTCCAGAGGACTCTGTTCGAGCCTCGTCCGTGACCTCCGGCTCGGCGGCCGCTGATTCCAGTGCAGGCGAAGAGTCTTGAGTGGCCACGTCCGGGTTGGCGGCGGACGGGGCGGCCACGGCCTCTTTCTCGCGTCTCCGATGGTCCTTCCGCCAGTCCCGGTACCAAGACCATCCGAAGTCCGCTGCGAACGGGCCGACAACGATCGCCACGAGGGACACGAGGAGGGCGTCCCAGCTGTTGTGTGGCGCGAGCGGATCCCCCCACCCGTTTGGGCAGCAACCCCTCGATCCCGGCGCAAGCGTCAACTTGATCAGCCCGAACCAGGGAAGTTCCCCGCGAGCGCGTCCCGTGATTCGGGAGACCCCGACCGGCGTGCACCATCCGTCGGGACCCGAATTGTGGTCTCCCTTCGTGAGGAACCCTGGCCCGTCCTGAACGTCGTACTGGTCCAAGGGGTACGTGATCGACTCATAGCTCCCGGAAGGCCCCGGGTTCGAGCCCCAGCTCAGGGCGCGTTGGAGGGTCACGCTCCGGAGCCCGAACGGGTTCGTCATCGTCATGCTGTTGTCCCACTTCACCCCGGACCAGTCCGGCAGTCCGACCAAGGAGGGTACGTCCGCGCCCCCGGATGCGTTCGGGATGACGTAGAGCATCGCGCGATGGATGATCGGGGCTTCGCCCTCGAGGGAGCACGGGGAGGCGAAGATGATCACGTCCCCGAACGACCCGTACGTCTGATACCCCGTCGCGCGCCCTTCGGCATAGGTCACGACATCGGCGGGAGCCCGGACTCCCTGGACCAGGACGAGGTCGCCCGTGTCGATCACGCCATTGTACGCGGTGTTCGAGGAGTGCTGCATCGAGCTGCTTTCGACGACGACCATCGGCGGCCAGATCCCCGTGTATGCGAACAGGGCGACCATCACGAGGGCGACGACGAGGAACGCGATCGCGAGGTCGCGCGCGAAGAGGATGACGGACTCCTTGAGGGTCCTCGGCTCATCCTCTTCCTCGGCCTCCTGCGGCTTCTCTTCCCTCCATCCCTTCGGCCACGAGAACGGCCACCACCGCATTGTTCCGCGCTATGAAGAGCCCGTAGATAAGAACGTTGGGTCAGACGTTGATGATTGTGATGCCGCGCGTGACGGGGAACGCGACGTTGTAGACCGGGATGGGGCGTCGGCTCCCGCCGAAGTCCTCGAGCGTCGCCTGTGGGCCGCGGAGCTCGGCGAACGGGATCCCCTTGTGCACGTGCCCGTGGACGACGAGGTCTGGCTCGCGGCGAAGGACGACCTGCTCGAGGCGCTTGCTCCCGAGCTGGGACCGCCACGCTTCCTTCTCCCCGCCCATCGTGGCGTGCGTTGGCGGGTAGTGCGTTAGGAGCATGCGGACGTCGTCCCCCGCCAAGAGGTGGTCCAGCTGCCGCACCCGTTCCGCATACTCTCGCTCGATCCCCGGGAGGTTGTTCCGCTGCCACCACGTCGGTTCGTCGAGCGAGCCCGTGCTCCCGACGATACGGATGGACTTGCCGCCAATCTCGAAGGTCTTCGCCTCGTCGTCCAAGAACATCAGGTCGAAGTTCTGGCGGTACTTCCCGTGGTCGTTCGTCCACTCGTTGTTCCCGAAGATGCAGACGAGGGGGCAGTCGACGCGGTCCTTCACCGCCGCCACGACCTCGCCGAACTCCTCGATGCGGTTGTGGTCCGTGAGGTCGCCCGCCAGGAGGAAGAGGTCCGGCGCCTCGACCGCCGCCAAGGACACGCGAAACGGCTCGAGGAACTCGCGACCGTGGACGTCGCCGACCGCCGCAATCCGCACGGCGAGCGACAACCCGTGCCGCGGGAAAAGCCTTGGCGGTCAGAATTCCTTGATCGTCCCGCGACCCGTCCCCAGGTTCAGAATCGGCACGCGCGCCGGCTTCGGCTCGATGTTGTGCATCTTCTGGTACGCGGTCTGGGACTGCCACGCGGACGCGTTCACGATCTTCACGCCCTTGTACTCGTCCATCCCGACGGAGTGGACGTGGCCCGTCACGAAGACGTCCGGGACCTCGTCGATCACGAGGTGGTCCTCCGCCTCCGGCGCGATCGGCGTCTTCCCCCCGTACACGGGCGCGAGGTGGCGGCGCCTCAGCATCTCCCGCATCACGTCCATCGGCTTCGCGTACGACATCCCGGGCAGGGAGTACACGAAATCGTCCATGCTCCGGCCGTGGTACGCGAGGATGCGGACCCCGTGGACCGTGAACGTGCACGGGTTCCCGACGAACGCGACGCTTGAGTCGAACAGCCTCTGCACGTTCGGCGGCAGCGACGGCTGCGGCTCCGCAGGGCGGACCGCGTCGTGGTTCCCCGGGAGCAGGATCACGCGCAGGGAGTCGGGCATCGGCGCCAGGAGTCGGGCGAGCTCCTCGTACTGCGCGTATACGTCGTCGATCGAAAGCTCCTCCTCCTGCCGCGGGTACACACCAATCCCGTCGACGACGTCCCCCGCCATCACGAGGTACTTCACGGACCGCGCGACCTCGTCGCGGGAGCCCAGCCACGACGTGAACGCGTCCCACTTCTCCGGGAGGAAGGTCTTGCTCCCGACGTGGACGTCCGAGACGAACGCGACGGAGATCGGGTCCTCCGTCGCCGGGAACGCGTGGCCGCCGTTCACGTCCGGGCGGATCAGGTCCTGCGCGATGATCAGGCCGCGCTCCGTCGGTCGCCCGATCACGCCGAGGACCTCGTCCGGGAGGACCCCGTCCTTGAACAGATCCGAGTTCTGCGGGACGAACACGGGCGCGGTGTCCGTCGCGTCCTCGACCTCGATCACGCGGTCGCCCTTCTTCGTCGTCCGGACGTCGGAGACCATGCCGATGAACCGGACCTCGCGCGTGAGCTTCTTCGCCCGCTCGATCTCCACGGCGCCGACGAGCTCCCGGCGGGACCGCAGGATTCGGGTCAGGCTCTCCAGGCGGTGGTGGAAGTACTTCGAGAAGTCGTCGAGCGTGCCCTCGCACGTCGAACGCCCCGTGATGTCCTTGAGGACGCGCAGGTCCTCGGAGACGTCCCGCGCGGAGCCCAGGTTCCGCAGTCTCGGAGCCGGCGGCGCCGGCCGCGCGGGCGGTCGGACTGCCTCCGCGGCACGCCGGGCGACCTCGTGGGCCTCCGGGATCGCGGGGAGGGGCGCCTGGACGTGCTGGATATGCTCCACGGTCAGCAGGAAGGGGACCTCGGGGAGCCGGGAGAACAGGGCCTCGAGCGCCGCCACGGGGTCGGGCATGCGGGCCAAGTAGTCCATCGCCGCCGGGTCCGCGAGAGCGCCCCGCTTCGCGAGGGCGTCGAGAAGTCGAACGTCCATCCCGCCGCGGGCAGGACCATCATCCCGTAAATAGGTATCGCCGACGCGCTTATTTATGGACTGCGCCTTATGAAAATCGTGCCTCGGGTGACGATCCGGACGCCCGTGCACCCCACGGAGAGCGTCGCGAAGGTCAAGGTCGCGATCCTGAACCTCTTCCCCGAGGTCACGCTCGCGGAGGAGGGGGACATGCTCGTCGGAGAGGGAGACAACCTGGAGCACCTGCGGGAACTCGTCCGGAACCAGAAGATTCGGGACACGGCCCGGGGCATCCTCCTGCGTAGTCGTAGCGCCAACGTCCTCCGCTTCACGCTCGCGAAGCAATCCGCGTATATCGGCCGCGTGAACCTCGGCGGCGTGACGGGGCCGCTCGGGGACCTCGAGGTCACGGTCGAGGACGCGGACCTCGACGCGCTGATCGACCACGTCGCGGAGTCCACGGTCGGGCAGCGGATTACGCCACGTGACCGCAGCGCAGGCACGTGAACCGCCCCTCGTCGTACCGCGACTGGGTCCAGCCGCAGCGCGGGCAGATGAACGCGACGAAGGCCCCGCCGTACCACGGCATGCCGAGGGGACCCTCCACGGTCCCGGGCGGAGGTGGCGCGGACGGGCCAAGGGGCGCCCATGGTACGTAGACGGGCACACTCGCGGAACCGGGCGCGAGGGGCACGGCGTAGGCGGGCGCGGCCGCGGCCGCGGGTGCGGGCGACGGCCTCCTCAGGCCCCACCTCGTGGCCAAGTCGCCCGCGAGCCGCACGACGTAAACGGAGTACCAAGCGAAGTAGAACAGGCCGAGCAAGATGAGCACGATGAGGAGGAGGCCGAGCAAGGCCTGTGCGCCGAAGCTGTCCGCCGTGAGCAGGGCTGCCGCTCCGAGGTAGTCGTTCGCAAAGTGGAACAGGATCGCGGCGAGAAGGCCGCGGCGCACGAACAGATACCCCATGCCAAGGCCCGCGACCGCGGACGGAAGGAACTTCCACCATCCCCACGCGGGAACGTGGGCCGCGCCAAACACGATCGAGGAGATGATCACGAGCGGGATTGCCGCCACGACGAGCGGGGCAGGTGAACTGCGGTTCAACGTGCCGCCAAACAGGTGGCGCCACGCGGGAACCGTCCAGTCCGCGGGGAGCCGCGCCCGGGGGATTAGGGCCGCGACGAGGAACAACGGGACCCCGATGAAGATCAAACGGGTCACGAGTTCCTCGTACACGGAGGCGTTCGCAAGGGCGAAGTACAGGTACCAGTCGGGCACCGGGACCCCGCCGGTAGGCGGGGACGCCTCGACGCCGCCCACCGCTAGGAATAGGATGTAGACGATCTGAAAGAACAGGGCGGCCATGAACACCTGACCCGTCGCGACCCAGGCGCTCCGGGACTCCATCCTCCCCTTCATGTCGGAGAGGGGGCGGGTGAATGCCTCCGCGGTCGGGCGCGCATCGCGGACGGCGTACCAGAGACATGCAGCGAGGATCGCGCCGGCGACCAGCGCGAAATACAGGAGGAACACGTCCGCGTTGGCGTCATAGGTCACGCCGAACGGGAAAGGGGTCAGCACGTAGAGATCGATGTATCGTGGGCCGCCCGCGAGCGCGCCCGGTACGATGAGCGAGGTCGCGTACACAAACGCGGCGACGTCGATGACGATGAGGACGAGGAACGCAATCGTCCCGATGGACCAAACGATGCTCCCCACCGCGCGCAAGCCAGACGCCAGGCCGCCCTCGCCGACGGGCGTCCCGCAATAGGGGCAGGCGGGCCCGCCGAACCACGCTCCGCAGCGGAGGCACGCATACACGTACGGCTGCAGGTCCGCCCCGCAGTTCGGGCAGAATCGGCCCTCGAAGGCCGTGCCGCACCGCGGGCAATTCATGGAGCGTTCCCACACGACCGGCGCTATTTAACCGTGCGGTCGTCCGTCTCGGGGACCTCGCGTCCCTTCTTCAGCGCACGGCGCGCGAGGAGGAAAATCACGCTCGCGGACAGGCCGGCGGTAATCAGGAGAATCATGTCGGCGGGGATTCCGCTCTTTGCTCGTGGCGCCTCGAAGTAGACAAGCGTGTTGTCGTCGGCGATCGCGCTCGAGGTGTTCTGGCCGTGGAACACGTAGTAGACGTTCGGGAACGACGCGTCGCACGCGAGGTACGCCCACCGCCAGAACACCTCGAGCGCGCCGCCGGAGGCCCACGCGACCAACGTGAGGTTCCCGCCACGGTTCACGTCGACGAGGGTGAAGTTGTGCGTCGCCCGGAGCTGGCCGCCGGGGGTCTCCTCGCGCACGCGGAGCGCGACCACGGGCACGTCCGTGGCGGTGCCGCCCACGAAGCGCCGGACGGTGACCTCCTCCAGCCGCACGCGGTAAAGCGCGGACCCCGCGTCGACCGTGACCTCGGCGGGACTCCCCGTTGTGCCGTTCGCGAACCCGCCGTGGGCGCGGAGCTCGGACCACAGGCTCGCGTTCACGACCGCGGAATCGCTGTAGGCGCCCGCATCCGGATAGCCCGGCCGACCGCAGATCGCGGTGTCCGCCTGCGCGGTTGGAATCGCCGTCAAGAGGAGGAGGAAGGGCAGGATCGCAGCGAGCGCACGCATCGCGGCGCGTCGAACCGCCCGCGGACTTTAAGGGTTGCCTAGCCGAAGATCAGGCCCATCCCGCTCGCGGCCTCGTCCTCTTCCGCACGCACGGCCCTCACGACGGCCTCCGCGGGGCCCGCGTCGAGCCGCTTCCCGAGCGGCCCGAACAGCTCCACGGCCTTCGCGACCGCGGCCTCCGTGCCCTCGACGAGGAGAAGGTTCCCGAGATCCGGGAAGCCGAGGGTCTTCCCCTCGCGGAAGGAGATGCTCTGGCGGCTCACGAGGTCCGCCCGAGGGTCCGTGGGGTTCCCGAGGACCTGATCGACCTGCGCCTTCGGGGTCTTCCCGAGGTCGAACACCGCGTACATCGGCGGGACGGAACGGACGCCCCTTCTTAACTATTCGTCCACGTGCGGCCGCGTGTACGGGAGGAACATGAGGAAGGCGCCGATCACGACGAGGGCGACGCCGAGGAACTTGTCCTGAATCGCGAAGGCCAGAGCGATGCCCACGAGGGCGAACACCGCACCGAAGACCATGAAGCCGAGCGCGACCCGGGACACGGGCCCAGGTACCGCCGGTCCGCGGAAAAGGCTGCCGCCGCCGGAGCGAGAACTTCGTTTGATAACTGTCCCAGAATCCTTTTAGCGCCGGCCGACGGAAACCACGCCAGATGCTGGATTCGCAGGAGCTGGGGGAGGAGCAGATCCTCGCCGCCCTCATGGGGATCACGGAGATGATGGGCGACCTCACGGACCTGGACGAGCTCCTCGAGACGATCGTCCGCATCGCGCCGCGCCTCGTGTCGGTGAACCGGTGCGCGATCTTCCTGCGGAACCCGCGGGCGCCGGAATTCCGGGTCGCCCACGCGTTCTCCCCCAGCCCCGCGGCGACGGAGACGATGCTCCGGCTCTCGATCCCGCAGGCCGAGATGGAGCGGCTCGCGCACAAGCTGATCCGGCAGCGGGTCCCCGTGCTCCTCCGGGAGGCCCGCGAGTCCTTCCTCCCCGCGACGATCCTCGAGACCCTGAAGATCCGCTCGATGCTCCTCGTGCCCCTCGAGTACCAGGAGCAGGTCATGGGCTTCATGACCCTCGACGAACCCGGGAAGGACCACGTATTCACGAGCCGGGAGGTGAACGTCGTGCAGGCAATCGCCTCCCACGCCGCGGTCGCCCTCGTGCACACGCGCCTCGTCGACGCGTACCGGATCGAGCGACGGCGGTCCGAGGCGCTCTCCGGCGCCCTCTGCGACGGGGTGATCGCGCTCGACCCGCATCTCCGGATCGCATCCATGAACGCGGGCGCGGAGTCGCTCCTCGGGTGGCGGTCGGAGGACCTCGAGGGCAAGTCGTCTGCGGAGGCGCTCGGCGTCGAGGCGACGGACCTCGCGACCCGCGTCCTCGCGGGCTCGAGCCGGACGACGGGGATCGCGCGGTTCCGGGCGCGGGATGGCAGCCCC
>Ga0209751_10003164_pt1 | contig 16053 bp, 12 predicted proteins | sample RifCSP13_1_FD_184019 | JGI IMG/M metagenome (GOLD analysis project Ga0209751, IMG submission 184019) | Soil microbial communities from Rifle, Colorado - Rifle CSP2_sed 13_1 (SPAdes) (version 2) | ecosystem: Environmental > Terrestrial > Deep subsurface > Rock core/Sediment | place: Rifle... | reverse complement strand
GACCGCTTCGCCGATGCCGAGCCGTTCGAGCAGCTGCGCGACGGGACGCTCAACATCCTGTTCGTGGGCCGCTTCGAGGAGCGCAAGGGGCTGATCCACCTGCTCAAGGCGTACCACCGCCTCCGCAAGCGCCACGTGGACGCCCGGCTGCTGATCATCGGCAGCGGGCCCAAGCAGCGCGAGTACACCCGCTGGGTCGGGCTTCGCAACGTGCGCGACGTGGAGTTCCTGGGGCGCGTCTCCGACGAGGACAAGGCGCGCTACTTCGCCAGCGCCGACATCTTCTGCGCGCCATCGACCGGGCAGGAGAGCTTCGGGATCGTGCTCCTGGAGGCGATGGCCGCCGGGGTGCCGATCGTGGCGTCCGACATCCATGGCTACAAGAACGTGCTCATTCGCGGCGAGCAGGGCCTGCTGGTGGAGCCGCGCAACCATCGCGCGCTGGCGGCCGCCCTGTACCGCCTGGCCGGCGACCCGGACCTGCGGCACCGGATGGGCGAGGCGGGGCGCGCCACGGCGCCCGAGTACAGCTGGGATCGGGTCTCCGAGCGCCTGGTCGAGTACTACCGCGAGGTGCTGGCCGATCCCGCGACCGTGCGGCGGGTTCGGCGCGTGGACTGAGGGCTCAGCCCGCCGGGAACGGCTTGCGGAAGGCGGTCGAGCGCCACTCGACCTCGAACCCGGCCCGCTCGTACAGGCCCAGCGCACCATTCGGGTTGGCCGCATCCACGCCGAGCCCGGCGCTGGTCATCCCCCGGTGGCGGAACACGACCAGTGACCGCGCCACCAGCGCGCTGGCCAGCCCTCGACGGCGCCACGCACGGCGCACGAAGACGCTGGCCAGCCAGCCCTTGGCGCGCCCGAACTTCTGGTTCTCGGCGGGGTCGATGAGGTTGATCACGCCGCCGGCGATCTGGTCGCCCTCCCAGGCGATGACGAACAGGCTCGGGTCGAAGTCCGGGTCGCGCAGCCAGGCCCGATAGCGCTCGTCGGATCCGTCGAAGCCGCCCCAGTGATCCAGGAACGCCTCGACGTCGGCGTCCCACAGGCGGCGGAGGTCCGCCTCTGCCATGGGACGCACCTCCAGGCCGGCCGGCAGCTCAGGAACGACGATCTCGTCCAGCGTCGGTCGCAGCATGTCGAAGAAGTGCCGGGCCGGGGCGTACCCCTCCTGCTCGAGCAGGATCCGTCCGCCGACGCGCGCCTCGGGGATCCACGCCCCGAACGCCAGCGGTCGGTCGGTCTCGGGCAGCGCCCGCGCCCGGGCGACGGCCATCGCTTCCAGGTGATGGAGCAGCCAGCGGCCGATCCCCTGCCGTCGCAGGGTCGGGTCGACCTGGCCGCCCAGGCGCAGTTCGCGCAGCCCATCGGTCGTGTCGACCCACTCGATGTCGCCCATCGCGACCGTCGTGCCATCACGCTCGACAGTGATGGCGTCACGCGCCGCGTCGAGGTGCTGGTTGGCACGGCTGTACCAGTTCTCCATCTGCTCGATGGTGACGTTCACCTTGAGCCCGTCGACGGCATCGGCCGCGTTGAGGATCTCGACGAATCCCGGCAGGTCCTCGGGTCGGTACGGGCGCGCCACCAGGCTGCCGCCGTCTGTCATCGGTCCATCTCCAGCGGCTTGCGGTAGACCGCACCGCCGGCCACCTCGCGGAAGCCGAGCCGCTCGTAGATGGCCATCGCGCCATGGGCGTTATCGGTGTCCACCCCAAGCCGGCTAGTCTGCATCCCCGCTCCGGCCAGCAGGCGCATGCTCTCGGCCACCACGGCGCTGCCCACGCCGCGGCGCCGCCAGGCGCGGCGCACCGCGACCCCGTTGATCCAGCCGCGCCGCACGCCCAGCAGCTCGTTCTCGGCGTGATCGATCCGGTTCGAGGCCAGCGCCACGATCTCGTCGCCCTCGTGCACGATCGCCCACAGCGAGATGTCCCGGCGCGGGTCATCGCGGAGTTCGGCCAGGGCGGTCTCGGTGTCGTCAACCCCGCCCCAGTGGTCGCGGAAGACCTCGACGTCGGTCTCCCAGTAGCGGCGCAGCAGCTCCTCGCGGGCAGGGCGGAACTCCAGCCCGGCGGGGAGCACCGCCGCGGGGAGATCGGTCAGTGGGCGATCCATCTGGGCCCACCAGCGCACCGCCGCGTACCCGAATCGCTCCAGCAGGGCGACCTTGCTGACCTCGCGGGCATCGGCCCACACGTCCATGCGCTTCAGCATGCCGGGCGGATGCCCCGCGGCCAGGCCGCGATGGTGAGACTCCATGTGCTCCTGCAGGGCGCTCCCGATCCCGCGCCGTCGCCAGTCGGGGCGAACCTGGCACGCGATCGCGTAGTTCCGGCCGCCGTCGTTGTCCTCCTCCCAGCCGCCCACCGCATATGCCAGCACGGCGCCGTCCGCCTCGGCCACGACCACGTCGCGCGCGGCATCGAACTGGTCGTCGGGGTGCCCGAACCAGCCGGCCATGACCTTCTGGGACGCTCGTCGTTCGACGCCTTCCGCGGCGAAGGCAAGGTTGGCCACCTCGACCAGCGCAGGCAGGTCTTCCCGCAGCCGGATCGCCCGGAGCGTGACACGGTCGTCCACGGCTCAGCCCACCCGCTTCAGCTTGCCGGTGCGCTTGGCGTAGCGCTCCGCCCGCCCGAAGGCCCACAGGCCGAGCGGGATGAAGATGACGCCCATCAGCAGCAGCGGCCAGGCGTCATGCAGCAGCTGGCCGACCCCCACCCCGTCGATCAGCCCGTGGCGCACCGCGTCCAGGACGTAGGTCGCCGGCGAGAGGACGCTGAGCGCCTGCATCCAGTCGGGCAGCACGTCGATGCTGTAGTAGACCCCCGACACCAGCAGCAGCAGCGACTGGAGGACGAAGACCATCTGCGCCCCGCGCTCCACATACATCAGCGGCAGCACGGACGCGGCGATCCCGATCCCCATGAAGCTCACCGTCCCCAGCAGGGTGAAGGTGATGACCGTCGCCCAGTTGGCGGCCACCAGGTCGAGTTCGAAGAAGAGGGCCAGCACGATCAGCACGAAGACGGTGTGGACCAGCCCGAAGGCGACCGCGTAGATGCCCGCGCCGAGCAGCTGGGCGTAGCGGCGGATGGGGGCCATGAAGGTGTACTCCAGCGTCCCTTCCCAGCGCTCCCACTGGACCGCCTCGGCGATGAACTCGAACACGATGGCCAGGTAGCTCCAGAAGATGGTGCCGATGACCAGGACCAGCAGCAGCCGCTCGTCACCCAGGCTGCGCCCGATGAGGCTCACCGACAGCGCCCCGGCCACCGAGTAGACCAGCCAGGCGATCTCCCAGCCCCAGTAGCGCTTGGTCAGGTTGAAGTTGCGCTCGACGAAGGCGAACGAGGCCTTCAGGTCGCGTGCCAGCAGGGCCATCGGTCTATTCCTCCTCTTCGGTGTCGTCGCCGATGTCGTCGTCGAGCGACTTGCCGGTGTAGGTCATGAACACCGCGTCCATGGTCGCGGGCTGCCCGTGGTCGGCCGCCACCAGCGCCTTGAGCGCGGCGGGGGTGTCCTCGACCACGATCCGCCCGCCGTCGAGGATCGCGATCCGATCGCACAGCCGTTCGGCCTCGGCCATGTCGTGGGTGGTCAGCACGATCGTCGCGTCATGGCTGTCGCGCAGCTCCTCCACGAAGGACTGCACCTCCAGCTTGGATCGGGGGTCGAGGCCGGTGGTCGGCTCGTCGAGCAGCAGCAGGGTCGGGCTGGTCAGCAGCGCGCGGGCGATGGCCACCTTCTGCTGCATGCCCCGGCTCATCTGCTCGGTCGGCCGGCCCAGCCGCTTCTCGGCGATCCCCAGCCGGGCCAGGATCCGGATCGCTTCGACGCGCGCGGCCGCCGGCTGCATCCCGTACAGCCGCGCGGCGTAGGCCAGGTTCTCGAAGGGCGACAGCTTCTTGAAGAAGGCGGCGTCCACGCTGACCCGGTTGATCAGGCGCTTGACCGCCATCTCGTCGCGCTCGATGTCGTTGCCGAAGACCTCCACTCGCCCGGTGTCGATCGTCAGCAGCGTGCTGACCAGGCGGATGAAGGTCGACTTGCCGCTGCCGTTGGCGCCCAGCACGCCGTAGATCTCGCCGCGCTCGATGCGCAGCGAGACGTCGTTGATGGCCACCACCGACTTGTGCTTGCGGCCCACCACGAAGCGCTTGGTGACGTGCTCGACGAGCAGCGCGGCCACGCCGTCGCCGGATCGGCGCTCGGCGGGCGTTGGATCGGTCTTCGGTTGCAGGGGCGTGGTGGCGGTCATTGCTCGGTGATCCTCAAGGTGTCAGGGCAAAAAAAGGCCGTGGACCCGAATCCGGTCCACGGCGCCTGGCGCCTTCAGTGGCGGCAATGCCGCCATCGCGTCAGTCGTCGATGGACACGGACCTCCCATTGGGCAGGCGCAGACCCGCCCGGGGTCGCGTGAAGAGAATGGTCGTGGCGCTCATCGGGGTGCTGTTGCTGGCCTCCACTGGGACATGAGCCACCGATCAGCGTCCAGGCTGCCGGCCCGCGGAGTCTATGGCGCCGGCTGCGGCAGTGTCAAGGTTGGAACGGGGTAGTAGTGTCTCAGTTTGAGTCATCACGCCCTCAGGGACGCTGGCTCTGACTCGCCAGGTACTCGATCGTGAAGCAGTAATTCCGTGCGAGCAGGCCGGAGCCCCAGACAGTTTGTCTGGCGCCATCCACGACTTCCGAGCACATTGGTGCCTCTGTTGGCGCAGCGTCCAGTACCACCTCGGGGTGGGCTCTCGCCCATTCGTCTTGATTGTTGTCCCGCTCGACGATTGCAGCGCACTCGGCAGCGGTGATGCCTTCGGTCTGGAGGACCATCGGGGATGGGTCGTCGATGAAGCGGCTCTGTGCGAGGACGATGCAGGTCGCAGCGGCTGGCGATTGAGCCGCATTGGTCGGGTTAGCGGTCGGTACCGACGTTGCGATAGGACTCGGGCTGGCGGCGGCCAGCGGCTTACAAGCGGCAAGGAGCAACACAAAGAACAACCACGACCGATGACTCACTGGCCCATCCTAGTGTTCGCGCGCGTGGATCAATCCAGCTACGTTGCGCTGGCCTAGTCCAGTAGCGCGGCAATCTCCTCGCAGGACCAGATGTGATCTTCGATGCCAGCCGCCGAAGACGAGCGGCGCCGCAGCAAGAACTGCGATCAGCCCACGCCCGATACTCCACCGACCCTACTCCGGTCCCACCAGCGTTTCGGCTGCCGGCACGCCGTCCACGAGTGAGAAGAGGTCGCTCTGCAAGTTCGTCTGATCCACCCCGATCTCGATGTCGCGCACCACGATCTCCAGGTATCGGTGGCTGGCGGCAACCGCGGCCTGCGCTGCATCGGTCAGGGCCCCATCCCTCCAGACGCTGTCACGGGCGTCGGACGGGAAGCGGTGCTCGTCCGGGCGTGCGGCGCCCCTACCGGCTGCGCGCAGCCCATCCAGCGGGCCCCAGTGCTTCATCCGGACGATCCGTCCGCCCGCCCGATCCGTGTGCGCCGGCGAGTACGAATCCTGAAGGCAGTGCAGCACCTCGCCGAAGGTCGCCCACCGGCGAGGGCCATCGGGCATTGCCAGCGCCCGAAGGTGCGTGGAGACGATGAAATCACGCGCGTCTTGGACACCCTGGGCCGTCGTGTCCCCTGACCAGGCTCGCAACGCGTGTCGCCGTTGGGCAGACGGCACCGCCGAGGTAAGGATGCCTGCGAGGCTGACGTCCGGTGCTCGGACCCCGCGGATCAACGCTCGCTGGTGCTCGTCCGTCAGCTGGAGCCCCTCCCAGGCCTGCCGGGTGATGGCCTCGTGCCCTTCCTCGCGACTGAGGGGCGGCACACGAATCAGCCAGCCGATCGCCACCAGCATCGGCAGCGCGCCCCCCAGGGAGATGAGCGCGTCAAGCGGATTCATCGGCGTACCCGTCATGCCGTCTCGATCATAGGCAGGCGCGGCGGGCCGGATGGTGGGTCCGGACGGGCCAACCTGCCCTGTGCCGGTGCTGGACAGGGGCAGGGATAATGGCTGGCAGCATGCACAACCGCCGATTCATCTTCTGGGGCGTGGGCCTGATCACCGCCGGGGCGATTGCCCTGTCGGTCCAGCAGCGCTGGCTCGACGAGGAGCTGTTCTCCGACGCGTGGCGCTTCTGGCCCCTGATCCTGGTCGCCATCGGCCTGTCTATCGCGGTCGCCCGGAGCCGGTTCGCGGTGGTCGGGACCCTCGTGGCAGGGCTCACCGCGGGCGTCATCGCGGGAGCGCTGCTGACCACGGGACCGGTGAGCTTCGGCTGTGGCGGCAGCGCACCGACCAACACGAGCACCGAGGAAGGCGAATTCGGCTCCTCGCCGACGGTTCGACTCGACTTCACCTGCGGGAGGCTCGACGTGGCCATGACATCGGACGCCGGTTGGACGGTGGAGTCCGCGTGGTCGCAGGGCGTTCCTCCCTCCATCGAGTCCGACGCAGGCAGCCTCGAGGTTCGGTCCCGCGACACGACCGGCTTCATGCAGGTCGGCCGCCAGCGATGGGATGTGACGCTCCCCGACCGAGCGAGGTATGACCTGATCCGGATCGACGCCAACGCGGCCGAGTCCACCCTTGACCTGGTCGGCGCGCGGATCGACACGCTGCGAATCGGGATCAACGCTGGCTCGCTGGTGATGACCCTCGACGGCGGGCTCGTCCAGGACATCGACCTGGGTGTGAACGCCGGATCGGCGTCTGTCATCTTCGACGGGCCGACGGCGTTCGTCGGCACACTGCACGTCAACGCCGGATCGATCCAGATGTGCACCACCGATGACGTGGCCCTGCGCATCACCCTCACCGATACCAACGCCTTCGGCGACAATCTGGCGGACTCGGGCCTGGACCAGTCAGGCGACACCTGGACCACGTCGGGCTGGGAGGACGCCGACCTGGGCCTGGTTGACGTCACCGTCTCCGGCAACGCCGGGAGCTTCGACCTGAACCCGGAGGGAGGCTGCTCGTGAACAAGCGACTGTATCGGTCCACCACCGACCGGATGGTGAGTGGCGTGGCCGGCGGGGTGGCCGACTACCTCGCGGTCGACCCGTCGATCATTCGGATCGCGTGGGCGGTCCTGACCATCTTCAGCGGCGGGGCGTTTCTGCTGCTGTACATCATCATGTGGATCGTGGTCCCCGAGGGCCCGATGAGCACGGCCGGGGCACCCGCGCCGGGCGCCGAGGGCGCCGAGCCGGGCGCCTGGAACCCGACCCCGCCGGGGTCGCGCCCGCGCGGCGATGCCGGGATCGTGATAGGTCTGCTCCTGATGGGGCTGGGCGCGTGGTTCCTGGTCCGCGAGTTCGTCCCCGCGGTCAACCTCGATCGGCTATGGCCGATCGGGCTCGTCGGCCTGGGCGTCCTGCTGATCATGCTCACCCTGCGGCGCCCCTCCGCCTGAGGGATCGCCTGCCGGACCGTCGGCCGGACCGTCGGCCGGAACGGGCGGCCAGTCCCGAGCGCGACGGCGGTGGCACCCAGGGAGACGAGGACGGCCACCGCCAGTTTCAGCGCGTCGGCGCTCAGCAGCTGCTCACGCTGGCCGTCTGGAGGGTTCGGGAACTGGAAGCCGTAGTTCCATGGCGCCAGCGCACGAGCCGCGTTGACGTACCAGTCCGGCATGGCCAGCGCCGACCCCAGGGGGAAGATGAGCAGCCCGGCGATGAATGCGGTCGCGAGGAACCAAACGGTCATCGATCGCCATTCCCACGAGCGCAGCGCCTCGTCCACCAGGTAGGCGACCGCGACCATCGCGAACAGGACCGCGGTCAGGTAGTGGTACATGAACGTCACCCGCTCGATCCGGACCCAGGGCAGGTACTGGAACGCGAAGGCCGCGGCGACCAGCGCGAGGGCGAGTGATCGGCGCTTCCAGGCCAGCAGCCCGCTCAGGATCACCGCCGGGACACCGGCCCAGAACAGGATCGGGTTGCCCCCGTTGTAGACCATCGCCATCAGGCTGCCGTCGAAGTTGTGGGAGTAGAACCAGGTCGGCTTGAGGTCGAGCGGCCAGCTCCACCACGGCGAGGCCGAGGCGTGGCCCGCCGTCAGCCCGAAGTGGTAGCCGAACATCTGCGAATGCAGCTCGTCCAGGGACCAGCCGTAGCCGGGGCCCATCCCCGGGATCGCGATCGAGTGACCCAGCGCCAGGTACGGCAGGTAGGTCACGAAGTAGACGACCAGCGGCACCGCGATCAGCGCCGCGCCAACCCACGGCCAGGCGAACCCGGCCAGCGCCGAGGGCTCGTACCAGCGCGCGTCCGACTCAGGCGTGGTCAGGGACCGGATGGCACGCACGGCGAGCAGCAGCGCGGTGATCCCCAGCATCAGCCACGCCGGCCAGCCGGCCTCCGCGCCGCGGGCCAGCAGGCCGAAGATCAGCTCGACCGCGGAGCGCGGCTCACGGCCATCGACCTGGTTATAGGCGATCGCGAATGCCGCGCCGATGACGCCCCCAATCAGCCCGATGGCGGGCACGGCCCACAGGTCGGCCGGTTTGAGCTGGATCGGGCGGCGCCAGGTCACGATCAGCGCCAGTGCCAGGGTGGCGATGCACAGCACCAGGAAGGCCCATGGCGCGCCGACCCCGGACGCGACGGTGATGAACCCGATCCCGGCCACCAGCAGGAAGCGGCCGAGCTGCGAGCGGGCCAGGACCAGCACCAGCAGGCCGGCGAGGGCGTACCAGCCGACCCACTTGCTGGCGGAGGCCAGCCCGATCAGGACCCCGACCAGCGGCAGTGCCCACCAGGCGCTGCGCGCCCAGCGACCGGACCAGACCTGCCAGAAGAGCAGGTACGCGGCGACGATGAAGGTCGCCACGAAGATGTCATTCATCGCGATTCGGCTCATCACGAAGCTCAGCCCGTCGGTGGCCACGAAGATGCCGGCCAGGATCGCCACCCGGCGCTGGCGGAACAGAGTGGCAGCCAGCAGGTAGATCAGCCCGACCAGGACCGCGCCGAAGAGGGTCGCGGCCAGCCGCCCGGCGAACGCGTTGCGGTTGGCGTCGACCGCCACCAGCCGGCCGCCGGCATCGGTCCGGGTCGAGATCACCAGCCGGCCGTGATCGTCCCCCTCGGCGTGGTCCGAGACGTCGAATCCGAGGGCCAGCGGCTCGCCGGCGATGCCGGTCTCGTCATACGCCACGAAGCCGGCGTTCTGGCCTCCGCCGCTGCCCCGCGGCTGCACGGTCCACACCACCGGGTCGCCGGTGCCGGCCTGGATCCCCGCCACGTAGATGATGTTGGCCACCGGCGTCCAGCCCACCAGCCGCGGCGCCCCGGGCAGCGGCACGCTGTCCTCGATGTTCAGGCTGCCGTTCAGGATCGTCATCCCGCCGTCGACCGGGCCGTGCTCGTCGTTGGCCGGGAGGGGCCCGACCGGGACCCAGATCCGCAGGTCCTTGCCGTTGCCCGCGGCCAGCACCGGACCGACCGGCGGGCTGGGCAGCGCAATGCTGCCGTTGCCCGCGAAGAGCTCCGTCTCAGGCTGGAGCGTGGCTCCCTCGAAGACCAGCAGCCGACCGCCGGCCAGGTCGCTGGCCACCACCCGGGTCGGCCGGCTGGTTGTGTCGGTGCTGGCGCCCGGTACCCAGGCCACGCCCCCGGTCACGACCTCGCGGCTGGCCAGGGGGACGCCGGTAACACGCTCGACGGTGGCGATCCCGTCCGGCCCGCGGAAGAGGAGCACCGGCTCGCTCCCCGGGACCTCGATTTGCAGCACGCCGCTCAGTCCGCTGTCGATGGGTGCCACCGCCGGCGGCGGGGCCCGCTCGCCGTTGGTGGCCAGGAAGGCGTACAGGTCCCGCACGCTGAGCACGCCGCTCTCGGCCAGCCCGAGCAGCAGGCGGTTGTTGTCCTCGTCGTATGCCAGCGCCGCCACCGAACCATCCTCGTCCCAGGCGGAGACCACCTCCCCGGAGAGTGACTCGCGGGCGGTGACGGTGGTTCCACCGTCGGCGGTGAAGATGATCGACGCGACGCGGCTGTACGCCGAGCGCTGGGGCGCGACCGCCAGCGCGGTGGCGGCCTCGGGGAGATCGGTGCCGGCCACCACCTGGTTCGGGTCAGCCAGCTCGATGCCGGCGGCGATCAGGTACTTGGCCAGCATCGGGTGGGTCCACTCGTACGCGTCGCGCGTCCAGCCGAAGCGCCAGTTGGCCAGCCATTCGGTCGCGGAGCGCCCGTGATACACCTCGTCGAACTCGGTGGAGCGGGGCAGCTCCAGCCGCCACAGGCGGAAGACCAGGGCGAACAGGACCAGCCCGATCAGCCACAGCGCGTCGCGCCGATCCAGGCGGCGGGGAGGTTCGCGGTACAGGGGATCTGACGGATCGGGGCGCAGCCAGGCCCGGAACCTGCGCCAGGCAGCCATGATCCTGGGTGGGGCAGGCTCACCGAACGGGCGTGGTCCCGGCGGCTCGGAATCGGCGCCGGACGCGACCTGGTCCGGCTCGGGCCATGGGGCCAGCGGCATCGGGGCCAGGAGTGCCTCGTCCGCGGCGCCGGCCGTCGACCAGGCGCGCAGCAGGACCCAGACGAGGGCCAGGACGATCATGGCCGACAGGGCGTAGATCCCGTAGTCGTTGAACAGGACCGCGGCCAGGAACGGGTCGCGCTGCATCGCCACCCCGCCCATCCCCGGGTTGAGCAGCGCACCGGTGTACCACGAGTAATCGGCGCTGTAGGTCCAGTACACGTTGGCGAAGATCGAGACCGCGATCACCCCGAACAGCACCGCCCAGCCACGACTGACCCGGATCAGCGGGGCGGCCAGCGCCAGGGCGGGGAACAGGTAGCGCTCATGGACCCGGGTTGGAAGCGCGAAGAAGGCCATCGCCAGCGCCAGGGCCGAGACGAGCAGTCCGCGCGGGTCGTCGCGCCGGGCGACGTGCCAGAGCGCTACGACGGCGGCCAGCCCGAACAGGACGAAGCCGATCAGCTGCCAGGTGATCTCGGTGCTGCCCAGCGTGAAGGCGATTCCCTGGCCCACGCAGCCGTCGGGGTGCGGGACGTCGCAGCCCCACTGCTGCGTATCCCCCAGGCCGCTCCACGGGTTGCGCCAGATGTTGAAGGCGTTGAGAGAGAGTCCCTTGTACGTCTCCGACGCGGCGGCGAACTTGCCGATCAGGCTGTGAGACGGGTCGCCCGGCGCCCAGATCGCCATCCCGAACGGCAGGATCAGCCCAACCAGGGTGCCGAGCCCCGCGGCGAGGGAGGTGAGCACGCGCAGCGGGTCGGCCTTCCCGTCGTGCGCAGGGTCGGATGAGCGGCCGAACAGGTGCCGCTTGATGCCGACGATGGCCACGATGGGCAGGACGAAGCCGTACTGGAACTTGATCAGCAGGGCGAGGGCCGCGGCGGCGGCGGCCGCCTCGGTCCAGCCGCGGGCCAGCAGGTACAGGCTGCCGAGCACGACCAGCGCACCCACCGAATCGATCTGGCCCCAGACCGCCGAGTTGAAGATCGAGGCGGGATTGAACAGGTACAGCGCCGCGGCGACCAGGCCCAGCCGCTCGCCCGAGAGACGTCCCAGCCACCCATCGCCGAAGCGACGGGCGTAGGCGAAGATCAGCCAGCCGACCCCGATATCGGCCAGCATGCCGGGGACCTTGACCAGCCCGGCACTGACATCCACCCCGCCCAGGATTGGCTTGAGCCAGGCACCGATCCCGCCGATCACCCACAGGACGTACATGTAGCCCGGCGGGTAGTCGGTCAGGCCACCCTGCCCGTAGAACTCGCCCGGCCCGCCGGCCGCCATGCGGCCGGCCCAGATTGCGAAGTCGCTGATGTCGATCCGGTAGCCGCTGAACGGGAGCCAGACGCCGGCCACGAAGGCGCGCAGCAGCAGGGCCAGCACCAGCAACGCGAGCATGATCGAGCCGCCGTCGAGGGGCAGGCGGCGCTCGGATGGCCCTGCGCCCCGCTCGCCGGAGTCGCGGGTCATCGGTTCGACGCCTCGTTCACGGGGCGTCGAGAGTCAGGCTCGCCAAGGTGCGGGTGAGTATACATACGGCCCCCCGGACGGGACCGGCCGGCCACCGGTTGCGCCGGCCACCGGCGCCTTGCGCTAGGGTTGCGCGCATGCCCGACCCCCGCCCCCGGCTGACCTTCTTCTTCCCCGCCTTCAACGAGGAGGAGAACGTGGCCAAGACCGTCGAGCGGGCACTGGCCGAGATCGGGCCGCTGGTCCCCAGCCTCGAGGTCCTGGCCGTGGATGACGGGTCGTCGGACCGCACCGCCGAGCTGGCGGACGCATTCGCGGCCCGCGATCCGCGGGTGCGGGTCCACCACCAGCCCAACCGCGGCTACGGCGGCGCCCTCAAGTCCGGCTTCGAGCACGCCGCGGGCGAGCTGATCTGCTTCAGCGACGGCGACCTCCAGTTCGACCTCAAGGAGATGGCCCGCCTGCTGGATCGGCTGGCCGATGCGCAGCACCCCGTCGACGCGGTGGTCGGCTATCGGATCCGCCGGCGCGACCCGTTCCATCGGATCTTCATTGCCAAGACCTACAACGCCATCGTGTCGGTCGCCTTTGGGCTGCGGGTGCGCGACATCGACTGCGCCATGAAGCTCTTCCGCCGCGAGGTGTTCGACGGCCTGCGGCTGGACGCGGACGGTCCGTTCCTGTCGGCCGAGCTGCTGATCAAGCTCCGGGCGCGCGGGGTGCGGATGGCCCAGGTGGGCGTCAACCACTACCCGCGGGCGGCCGGCACCAACACCGGCGCCTCGTTCGGCAAGATCATGCGCACGTTCCGCGACCTGGCCCGGCTGCGGTGGGCGCTGTGGACCAACCGCGAGGCGGTCCTGAACCGCTAGCGCTCCTCCGGGGGCGGGCCCTTCTCGCCGCCGCCCAGGTCCACGTCGAGCGAGTTGATGAACTCGCGGAAGACGGTCAGCCGCTCGTCGCCGGCCGCGTTCGCCTCGTCGCGGTCTGGCTCCACGCCGGCCTCGTCCAGGACCCGCTCATCGACGTAGATCGTGGAGCCGGTGCGCACCGCCACTGCGATCGCATCGCTGGTCCGCGAGTCGATCTCCGTCTCGCCGCCGTCGGATGCCTTCAGGTACATGCTGGCGTGGAAGGTCCCGTCGGTGACGTGGGTCACCACCACCCGGTTGATCGAGGCGTGCATCGCGCCTACCACGCTGACCAGCAGGTCGTGGGTCAGCGGGCGCTCGGCGGTGAGGCCCTGCAGGCGCATCGCAATCGCGTTGGCCTCCGATGGACCGATCCAGATCGGGAGGTACCGATCGCGCTCGGTCTCCTTGAGGATGACCACGTGCTGGCTGGAGAGCATGTGGACCCGGACGCTCTCGACCAGCATCTCGATCAGTCGAACCCGTCCCGAGGGCTGCTCAGCCATGGCCCGATTCTAGGCCGCTAGTCGAGGACGAGGCGAACCACTCGCTCCGGGGTCAGGAGCCAGGCCACGGCCGGTCCATCCGGCACGGATGGGACGCTCAGGGCCAGGACGTCGTCCAGCAGCCCGGTCAGCGGCCCGTCGCCGGGGGCCAGCCACTGGCGCACGAACGAGCCGTCGGCGCGTCCGAAGGCCACGATCCGGGCGTTGGCCGCGTCCCACACGAAGAAGAGCTCCCGGTCGCCGACGGTCGCGCCATCGATCAGCCGGTAGTCGAGGACGGGGCGCAGGTTGGCATCGGGCGGGGGGTCGAGGGAGTAGTCGGCCTGGTCGACCGGGGTGCCGAAGTTCACCCGGGTCACGGTGCCCGCGTGGAGCAGCCATAGGTTGGCATCCACCAGCAGGTCACGCGCCCCGGAGACCGGCAGGTCCGGCGTTCCCTGCACGAATGGATCGGGGCCCGACGGATAGACCACCGGCACGGCGTTGCCGGCCGTCCACTTGTCGACCTGCTCGGCCTGCGGGTCGAGGAGGTACAGGTTGAAGATCTCCAGCGGAGCCCGATGCTGGAGCGCGGCCAGCAGGTGACTGGCGGCGGAGACCGCGTCGATGCCGGGCAGGCGCAGCCGGCGCGGGATGCGCTCCACCAGGTCGAAGCGCCAGGCATGCCGGTCGCGGTCGAGCACCACCACGTCGGTGGCCGCGGTGGCGATCATCCATGGCTCCCCGGTGGTCAGCCCGGAGATCGACAGGCCGGCCCGATACACCACCGGCGCATCGCCGGTCAGCGGGTCGACCCGGATCACCCGGCCACGGGCGCGCTCGATGATCCAGGCCGCGCCGTCGCTGGCCAGGACCATGTCGATCGGGTCGATCTGTTCGAACCCGCTCACCAGGTCCAGGACGGTGGTCGCCTCCGCGATGCGGGTGACCGTGTACAGCCCGTCCAGGCCGCGCTCGATCCTCGCGCTCAGCCGCGAGAGCGAATCGATCGGGACGCCGGCACCGATGGCGGTCCGCAGGGCCGCGTCCGCCTCGCCGAGGAGACGCGCCGCGCGCGAGGGGTCGCGATCCACCAGGTCGCGGCCGTCGACCCGCTCCTCGATCTGGGCGAGCAGGTCGCGCACCGTGCTGAGCGCCGCTCGAGCCACGGCCGCCCGGGGAATGGCGTCGGTCGGCCGCGGGGCGGGCAGCCCCGCGATGCTCGCACCGGCGGCCAGCAGCCCGGCGACCGCCAGCATGCCGAGCGCGCCGAGGCGGCGGCGCCTCCGCTCCTCAAGTGCGGCGGTGAGGGGGATGCTGCGCGGGTAGTCGGGACCGCGGCGCGGGACGAAGGCGAAGACGGTGTTCAGGATCGCCAGCGCGCCCCGCCCGGCCGCCAGCCGCGCGCGAGTCAGCAGCGAGCCGCCGCGCTGCAGGCCACGGCCGACCGAGTCGGCGAGCGGGACCGGGCTCTGATCGGGCAGGCCGGCGAGCGGCTCGCTCGGGCGGACCGGTGCCAGGTGATGGCCGGCCTCGGTGACCGCCAGCTCGCTGAGCTCCACCACCAGGATCCCGTCGGAGGCCTGGCCGCCGCGGACGCTGAACAGGTGGTGCAGGTGCTCGACCGCGGACGCGGGTCGCAGGCTGGCGATCGCCCGCCGCAGCTCGTCGGGGCCGACCACCCCTGCCAGGTTGCGGGACACGAGCGCCAGTCGGTCGCCGGGGGCGACCTCGCCCTGCCAGGTGAACGGCTCGATCTCGAGCGCCTCCCCCAGCGTGATGGCCTCCTGGCGCCGCACCACGCGCGGATCCTCCTCGGTGACCGCGGCCGGCGGGGGGATCTCGTACATCCGATCGTCGCGCACGATCACCGCGCCGGTGGCCCCCAGGCGAGCCACGTGGGCCTGCCGCCCCCGAATGGCGAGCCCGACGAGCGCCACGCCTGCGCGTCGCGGGATCCCGAGCCGGCCTCGCTGGTGGAAGAGCCGACGGTTGGCCGCGGCGAGCGCCTTGGAGAGGGTGACCAGCGCGCCGCCGGTCAGATCGTAGTAGTAGTCGCGCTCCACGGCGGCCAGCGTCTCGGCCACGGCGCGGGTCAGGGCGTGGTCACCACCGCTGACCTGCGCGAGCAGGTACAGGTTGCCCTTGGTCCGTGATTCGGCGCCCACCGACGGCTCCCGGTAGCGCACCGCGTCGAGCGAGCCGGGGGTGCGCTCCTCGGCCGCCAGCAGCCCGAGACGGGTGCCCAGCCGATCGCTCACGGGGACGGGCCGCGACGGGCGCTGACCACCAGGCGGTGCAGGACCAGGTGAGCGCCGGGCCGGTCGCGCATTCGCGCGTTGGCAGAGGCCAACAGCCCCTCCGCGCGCAGGGTGAGCTCCTGTCCCAGGATCGATTCGCTGGCGTCCACCTCGGCCGTCCCGTTGCGGACCCGGAGCAGGCGGCTGCTCATCCCCAGGCGGTCCAGACCCACGGCCGAGATCGTCTCCTGCCACGCCAGCCGGGCCTGCGCCAGGGCGATGGCCTCGGCCGCCCCCGGACCGATGCAGGTCAGCAGTGCTCGCTGCAACGCCACCGCGGCCTCTTCGACGTTGCTCATCTAAGCGACCCGCGGGGCGCGCGCCAACTGCCCGTCCCCCACCCTCCAGACCGCGACACCGCGCCTCGCCCGCGACGGG
>Ga0209751_10003163_pt1 | contig 16057 bp, 17 predicted proteins | sample RifCSP13_1_FD_184019 | JGI IMG/M metagenome (GOLD analysis project Ga0209751, IMG submission 184019) | Soil microbial communities from Rifle, Colorado - Rifle CSP2_sed 13_1 (SPAdes) (version 2) | ecosystem: Environmental > Terrestrial > Deep subsurface > Rock core/Sediment | place: Rifle... | reverse complement strand
AAGAAAGAGCCCGGGTCTGGGCATCCCGCAGAATTTCATCCATCTGTTTGGCCGCCTGCGTTAGCCGCTGGCGGCGGGAGAAGCTGTTGAAGGCGGCGGCGGTCACGCTCGTCAAGAGAGCCACGATCGTAATCACAACGAGAAGTTCGATGAGGGAGAAAGCGGGTCGCCTAGTTAAAATTTGACGGTTCACGGTTCACGGTTTAGGGATTACCGACACCATAATTGTAATTGGTATCCAGCGAGACGGTGCAGGTGCTCGTGGGTGATTCGGCCGTTTCCAGCAACGCCTCTAAACAGTACCCCTGGTTGGTAACGGAACGATACTTGTAATCCAGACCCTCACCACCGGGGTCGGTCGGCAGGACCTTGGTGTAGTCCGGCATCAGGTCAATCAGAGCCACTTCGGCCGCTTGCCAGGAACCGCCGGTATCGACGTACTTGTTGTTTTCGGAATAGTAGATCTCCAACGAGTTCCGCAAGGAAATAAGATCGCTCTGCCGCTTCGCGTCCCGCGCTCGGGCCTGAGCCCGGGTGTAAGAGGCCAAACCAACTGAAGCCAGCAAGCCGATGATGGTGATTACGACCAAAAGTTCCAACAAGGTGAAACCTCTTTTCTTATTACTTGTTACCTGAAACATGTTACTTGCTAGCTCACAAACCCAAAATTCCAAGATACCAGGACAAAATCCAATCTCCAAAGAACAGCGTAGCAAAAACGGCAACCACAAGGAAAGGCCCAAAGGCGATCCGATCCTTAAGCTGTTTTTTACCCGACAGAACAAAGATCGCCCCGATCGCTCCTCCTAGGACGAACGCTAGAAATAGTTCCACCAAGGCGTTCGGAAATCCGACCAGGAGCGCCGCCGCGAACCCGAGAAGGGGATCGCCATCCCCCAGACCCCTCTTTTTGGTAACCCAGCGAATAGAGAGAAAGAAGAGAAAGATCAGGAAGGCGGTAAATAAGTCAGCCGCCAATAGTCGGTAGTCAGTAGCGGGAAAGCGAAGGAGAAGGCGGTAGAGCAACGCCGTTCCTCCCGCAATCCAGAGAGTCTGGTCGAAGATTACCTGGGCCGAAAAGTCGGTGATAAAGATCACAATCAGGGTGGAGACACTCAACAGTAGAAAAACCAACGCCAAAATACTTGTTAATTGACTAAAGGCCAGCGCCGCAAAGAGCAGTCCGGTCGCGCCCTCGACGAGAGGATACTGCCAGCTCAGCGGTTTGTGGCAATAGCGACAGCGACCGCGCAGCAGGATAAAGGACAGCAGTGGGACAAGATCAGAGGCGGAAAGAACGTGGCCGCAATGTTCGCAGTGCGACCGACCGGTCGGGGATTCTCCCCGCAGAAGCCGCCGTGACCAGACGTTGAGGAAGGAACCGATGGCAGTTCCAAGAACAAACGTGATTAGTAATTCGTAATTAGTAATTAAGAAAGGCATGTTCAATTATCTCTTTTCCTACAAACCGAAATAGGTACTCATTCCCGGTGCGTTACCGATCTCGTACCAGGTGTTATCATTCCCGTCTTGGGCGTACCGGTCGCGGTAAATCTCCGCCTCTAAGTGCGTTCGCAGAATAAAGTATTTCCCATCGGAAATATACTGATATTCTCCCAAAACAGCGCTCTTCAGGACATCGGGAAATTGCTCGCGGTTGCGCGGATCGTGCGGGAGTTCAGTCAATCCCGGCAGGGCCATCGGTACCCACCCCGAACCGTCGGTCTTGAAAGAAACTCCTACTCCCGCCGTATTAGATGGAATTCCAAAGGTTGTTCCCAAAAGCTGCTCAGCGGAGATTTGGGATTCAATTGCGGTGCGGATCACCTCAAAATCCGCCATTCGCTCCCGATCACGGCTCTGTTTTAACCGCTCCAACGGATTCACCGCCCAAAAAGCAACGGCGGCCAGGATGAATATCAAACCCACCGAAAAAACCAGTTCCAAAACAGTCAACCCTGATCTTTTTTGCATCACGATCCCTTATCTCGGGATACAGCGATAACAATTGCTGGTGCAGCCGCTGGATCCGTCCTTGTTTTTGCCTTCGTTATCCGCTTGCTCCTGCACGGAGGTAGAAGCCGGATCGAAGCAGAGCCGGATGACAGTCCCCGCAATCGTGGCATAGATCGAATCCCAGGAATCGCGATCGGCGAATTGCGGCTTAACCTCACCCTTGTTGACCAGCTCTGTGATCCAACTGGTCTGAACCAAAGTCTGGTTCGGGTCGGCCTCTCCCAGCGCATCCCAGGGGTATTCAAAGAAACCGGTGTAGTAGCGCTCCATGGCATTCTCAAGCTCCGCCGCATCCGAATCCAATCCCTGGTCTGTCGCCCGGCGCACCTGCTCGATCGGGTTGATCGCGGAAAGGACTGCGACCGCCAAAATGCCGATGATCGTAATCACGATCAGAAGCTCGATCAGCGTGAAACCTCTGCGCTTTTTACTTGTTACTTGAAACTTGTTACTTATCACTTATGTGTATTCACCCCCTTCCGATACTGTTACTTAGGTTACTTTTGTTACTCAAGTTACTCATCTAGAACTGGACGGCCGAAGAAACGACCTAGCAATTCTAGTCAAACTAGAATTGTGTCGTCAGATTATAAATCGGCGTAATAATCGACAGCACCAGTCCTCCCACCATTACTCCCAAGACCACTAGGATGATCGGCTCCAGAGCGGTCGAGAGGTTCTTTATCGATGACTCCGCTTGGGCCTCAAAGAATCCCGCCACCTTTTCCAGAACTTCATCCATCTTACCGGTCTCCTCGCCGACGGCGATCATCTGGGAAATCAGGGGATCAAAGTTCGGATCGGCCCGGATCGGCACCGAAAGCGGGACGCCTTTCTCGACCTGTTTTTCCGCCGCCAGGATCGAATCACGGTAGAGAATATTGCTCATCGCATTGGCGACAATTTCTAGGGCCTGGGTGATCGGAATTCCCGCCCCGACCAACAGTCCTAGAGTACGCGAAAAACGCGCCAGCTCTGACTGTTTGTTGAGTTTGCCGAAGATGGGAAACTTAAAAGTGAAATTAGCAATCCGGTATTTTCCCTTGTCCGTGTTCAGGTACTTGTAGGCAATGAACCCGCCCACTCCCAGAACAACCAGCAGAGCCCACCAACCATTCACCAGCAGATCGGAGATAGCAATAAGAATTCTGGTGGGAAGAGGAAGATCGGCGCCGATATCTTCGTAAAGCGCTGTCAACCGCGGCACGACAAAAATCATCATAATGATAAAGACCGCCACCATCGCGATGCCGATCACGGCCGGGTAGATCAAGGCCCCCCTGGTTTTAGACCGAAAGTCGCTCTCTTTTTCCAGATTATCCGCCAGCTGGGTGAGGAGCACATCCAGTTTTCCGGAGGCCTCTCCCGCTTCGACCAGAGAAACCGTTACCTTATCAAAAACATCTGAGTGTTTACCCATACTTTTCGCCAATGAATTTCCGCCTTGCACGTCCGCCAACATACTTCCCAAAACCTCTTTCATCCGTTCACTTCCCGCCTGAATCCGCAGGATCTCCATCGCATTGGTGAGCGGCAGACCGGCCGACACCATTGTCGCCATCTGCCGGGCGAAGACGGTTTTTTCTCCGAGAGTTACTCCCCGGAAACGCTCCAGCGCCCGTTGGAAGAACCCGCCGGTGGTCTTTTCCGCCAAAGAAACAACCACATAGTTCCTCTCCCGGAGAATGTCCCCGGCGAGAGTGGTATTGGGAGCCTCGACCGTTCCCGAAATCGTTTTTCCGGTGGGGTCCTTAATAATGTAGTTATAGATGGGCATCTTAAGGCTTGAGAAGGCGGGTTAGTTCTTCCGGATGCAGGGCGTGCAGCTTCGCTACCTGCGGATCGAGTTTGCCGCCGTTTACCAGCTCGGCCAGGGCCCGTTCCAAGGAAACCATTCCTTGGTCAAAGGAGGTTGCGATAATGTTATCCAGCTGGTGAGTTTTCCCATCCCGGATGACCGAACGGACGGCCGGGGAGGGAAGCATTAGCTCTACCGCCGGGATCAAACCGCCTTGGATGGAAGGAACCAACCGTTGAGAAATTACTCCCTCCAAAATCGAAGAGAGTTGAACCCGGATCTGCTGCTGTTGCATCTCCGGAAAAGCATCAATAATCCGGTCGATGGTTTGGGGAGCCGAATTGGTGTGAAGGGTGGCAAAAACCAGATGCCCGGTTTCGGCAATAGTGATGGCGGCGGCGATGGTTTCGAAATCCCGCATCTCGCCGATCATCACCACATCGGGATCTTCCCGCAGGGCCGAACGCAGCGCCACCTCCCAAGAAAAAGTGTCCAAGTGCATCTCCCGCTGATCGACGAGAGACTTCTGGTGGGGGAAAATGTACTCGATCGGGTCCTCGATCGTGATGATGTGCACCGGCCGGGTTTCATTGATCCGCTGGATCATCGCCGCGATCGTAGTGGACTTGCCGTGGCCGGTCGGGCCGGTGACCAGAATAAAACCCTGCGGAAGATTGCAGAATTCTCCCAAAACCTTGGGCAAAGCTAAATCTTCGAGCGCCGGAATCTTGAGCGGAATCCTCCGCAGAGAGGCTGCCAGGTATCCCCGCTGGTGGAAGGCGTTGACCCGGAAACGAGCTTCCTCTCCAAAGGCGAAAGAGAAATCAATCTCCTTCTGGGTTAGCAGCAAGTCCTTCTGCTCATCCGAAACCAGCTCGAAGACCAACTGCTCGATTTGCTCCGGACCAATAATATCCATTCCCGAAATCGGTTCGAGGTCTCCCCGCACCCGCAGGATCGGCGGAGCTCCCACCGTCAGATGCAGGTCGGAAGAGTTCATATCGATCGTTTTTTGCAAGAGCGTTCTAATTCCTCCTGATGTTGTTGCCATAACTATTCTCTATTCTTATTCCTACTCCTTCGCGACGCGGAGAACCTCCTCCACGGTCGTGATTCCCTCCAACACTTTCATAAAACCGTCCCGCACCAAAGTAATCATACCTTCTTTGATGGCCTGCTCTTCCACCTCGGAGGTGGGCCGCCGCTCCAAAACAAGCCGGGCAATTGTGTCCGACATCAAAAGAACTTCATAGATGCCCGTTCGGCCGGAGTAGCCGCTGCCGGCGCAGGTCTTGCACTCCACTCCCTTGGAACCGCCCTTGAACAAGATCAGTTTATCTTTTTTCTCGGTCTTGTTGGTTTTTTCGTAGAACGAACCCAACGTCTCTTTGATCTGCTTGGTGACTTCCGGAAGCACCTCGTACTCGACCTTGCACTCGGGGCAGACTTTCCGCACCAGCCGCTGGGCCTCGATCGCGATCACCGTTGAGGTCAGCAGGAAAGGCTCGATCCGCATGTCGATCAAGCGGGGGAGAGCGCCCGAAGCCGAGTTAGTGTGGAGGGTTGAGAAAACCAGGTGGCCGGTCAGGGCGGCGTGGACCGCCAGCTCCGCGGTTTCGTTGTCCCGGATCTCACCGACCATAATGATGTTCGGGTCTTGGCGGAGAAAGGCCCGCAGGCCGGTGGCGAAGGTTAATCCCGCCGCCGGATTGATCTGGGTCTGGTTGATGCCGGGGATCCGGACCTCGACCGGGTCTTCCACCGTGACGATGTTCAGACGGGGACTGTTGACTTTGGAAAGAGCCGCCGCCAGCGTCAGGGTCTTGCCGGAGCCCGTGGGTCCGGTTACTAACACAATCCCGTTGGGACGACGCATCGAATCCTCCATCCGCTTCAGGGCGACACCCCGCATCCCCAGCTGGTCCATCGTCGGGATCTCGGCGGTCTCCTCCAGAAGTCGGATCGCCACCTTCTCCCCCAGGGAAGTCGGCATCGTCGCGATCCTCAGGTCAATCTCTCTCCCTCCGACCTCCACCTTGAAGCGGCCGTCCTGCGGGATCCGTTTCTCATCGATCTTCATGTTGGAGAGAATTTTTATCCTCGAAACGACCGAAGAGTGGATCTCGGACGGGAGAGTTAGCCGTTCGGCAAGAACGCCATCAACCCGGAACCGAACGCGGGTCTTTCCCTCGCCCGGCTCAATGTGGATGTCGGAGGCTCGGTTGCGGGCGGCGTAGGAGATCACCGAGGAGACGATCTCGGCTACCGGCGATTTGCGGATGGTCTCCTGCTCACGCTCGATGTCCTTCGTCTCTTCGATCTTGAGCGGCTTGCCGACCCCCGCCTCCTCCAGCGCCGCCGTCACTTCCTCACCAAGGGTCTTGCGGTACTCCCGCTCGATCACTTCAAGGATCGTCTTTGCCGGAGCGATGTGCGGTTCGATGTGCAGGCCGGAGCGCCGTTCCAGGAAACCGATCACTTGCAGGTCCAGGGGGTCGTTCATCGCCACCTTGAGGTTGCTGTCGCCTTTTTCAAAAGGGATCAGCACGTAGCGAACGGCGGTGTTCTGGGGGATCAGGTTGAGGACCTCGGCGGGGATGTCCATCGCGGACAGCTTGACGAAGGGTATGCCGAGCACCTCGCTCCGAGCCTGGGCGTAGTCTTCGGGGGAGACCAGGTTCCGTTCCGAGATGAGGTCGCCGACCGGCCGGCCTAGTTTGGCGGCTTCGATCTGCAGCTCCTGGAGCTTGGCGGCGGTGAGCAGGTTTTTCTCGACGAGGATCTCTTCGACTCCTCGGCGACCGAGTTCGGGCATAGTTATCTACAGTATCGCAGAAAAAGGAACCCTCCTGCTAGTGATGCGAAGAGGTCTTAGGTACGTCACTCTTATCAATTTAGTTACTAATGACGCAACGCTAGCGAAGGGAAGCACTTGAAACTTGTTACTTGTTACCTGTAACTTGTTACTTGACTAATGCCTAACCACCTCCTCTGGGGAGCCAATCCCCAAGCCCGCGAAACCCAAGCCCGGGAGCTTCTCAAAGAACACTTTATTCACTCGATCGAGAGCGAGGGAAAGATCGCTCCGATACGGGAGATCCGGGCCCGAATGCCGCACTGGCACGTCCACCCCCAGGCGCCCTGGCGGAGGAGCGGTCTGCTGGTCCTGGAGGCCCAGCGAATGAACGAGGAGGCCCAGAACACCCTGCTGAAAACCCTCGAGGAACCGCCGGGATTCTTCACCTTCGTTCTCACCGTGCCCCACCCGGATCTTCTCTTTCCGACCGTCGTCTCCCGCTGCCTGGTGACCCGAGTCATCGGCGACTACCATGCCCGGAACGCCAAGGTTACGGCCGAGATCTGGGCCGCCACCGGCGGGGAGCGACTGGCGCTCTTTGAGGACAAGGTCGGCTACGAGCGGGACGCCGCCACCGCGTTCATCAACGACCTGGAAGCCCAGCTCGCCGCCGCGCCGAGCCCGATTCTTAAACAGATCTGGGAGACGAAAAAACTGCTGCAGGACGACTCCACCAACCTCAAAATGGCCGTTGATTGCTTACTCCTTAGTTGATAGAATTTGAAGGGATTATAAGCGGAGGTTCTTGAGAAAGCCCAGTCCCGCAATGTTTGAGTTAGCAAGCGATTTTGACCCCGTGCTTTGAAAAATTGGTTGCGGTCCCGAGCGTAGTCGAGGGAAACGAGTCTGCGGGACGAGAACTTAAGAACCGAGCGATATAAACAATGCCGAAAAATAAAACCAACTCCGACTACACCGCCGCCCAAATCCAGGTCCTGGAAGGGCTCGACCCGGTGCGCAAGCGCCCGGGAATGTACATCGGTTCCACCGACATTAACGGCCTCCACCATCTCGTTCTGGAGATCGTCAACAACTCGATCGACGAGGCCTTAATGGGAGCTTGCGATCGAATTGATGTGAATGTCGGCAAAGACGGTTACATCAAGGTCACCGACAACGGCCGGGGAATTCCGGTCGATCTTCATCCCAAGTACAAAGTCTCGGCCTTAGAATTGGTGATGACCAAACTCCACGCCGGTGGGAAGTTCGGTGAGGGCGGTTACAAAGTTTCCGGTGGATTGCATGGAGTCGGAGCCTCGGTCGTGAACGCCCTTTCCGATCACATGAAAGTGGAAGTTCGCCAAAACGGAAAACTTTGGGCCCAAGAATACAAGCGGGGAGAGCCGTTGTATAAGGTAAAAGAAATTGGAAAAGTTCCGGCCGATCAAACCGGCACGGTTGTTTCCTTCCACTCCGACCCGGAAATCTTCGGCAAGGATGTGCAGGTTGATTTCAATTTTCTAACCGAGCGCATCCGCCAGTTCGCTTTCCTCACCAAAGGAGTCTTCTTCCATCTCACCGATGAACGCGGCGACCGCGAAGAGAACTATTTCTTCGAAGGCGGGATCCGCTCCTTCGTGGAGGCCCTCAACCGCAACAAGAATCCTCTCCACCCGGCCTTCTACGCCCACGAGAACCGGAATGGAGTGGACGTCGAGGTCTCCCTCCAGTACAACGAGGGCTACAACGAGAACGTCCTCTGCTTCGCCAACAACATCTTTAATCCCGGAGGGGGAACCCACCTCACCGGCTTTCGAGCGGGACTAACCCGGGTCGTGAACGATTTCGGAAGAGCCAAAGGAGCGATTAAAGACGGGGGAGAAGGGATCACCGGTGATGACGTCCGGGAAGGATTGACCGCGGTCGTCTCGGTGAAACTGGATATAAAAAATCTCCAATTCGAAGGCCAGACCAAGGACAAACTCGGCAACGCCGAGGTCCGACCGGTGGTGGAGCAGGTCGTCCGCGAGAAGCTCTTTGAGTTCCTGGAAGAGACTCCTTCCGCCGCTCAGCGGATCGTCTCAAAGGGATTGCTCGCCGCCGAGGCACGTTTAGCCGCCCGAGCCGCCCGCGATACCGTTCTCCGCAAGGGATTTCTGGAAGGAATGGGCCTCCCCGGGAAGTTGGCCGACTGCCAAACGGATGATCCCGCCGAAGCCGAGATCTTCATCGTTGAGGGGGATTCCGCCGGCGGTTCCGCCAAGCAGGGTCGAGACCGGAAGTTCCAGGCGATCCTCCCGCTCTGGGGAAAGATTCTCAATGTTGAGAAAAGCCGGCTCGATAAGATGCTGGAGCACCCCGGCATCCGGGACCTGATCATGGCGATCGGGATGGGAGTGGGGGAGGAATTCGACTCCGCCAAGCTCCGCTACGGTAAGGTGATCATCATGTCGGACGCCGACGTTGATGGTTCTCACATCATGACCCTCCTTTTGACCTTCTTCTTTAGATATATGCGCCCGCTGATCGATCAAAGCCACATTTACATCGCCCAGCCGCCCCTCTTCCGCGTCAGCCGAGGCAAGGAAACCCGCTACGCTTTCAGCGAAGAGGAACGCGATGGATTCATTAAGGAGATGCCGGGAGCGACCATCCAACGTTTCAAAGGTTTGGGAGAGATGAACCCGACCCAGCTCTGGGAGACGACGATGAATCCGGAAAGCCGGACCCTGAAACTGGTCCAGATCGAGGACGCCCAGAAGGCCGACGAAACCTTCACAATGCTGATGGGCGAAGAAGTCGCCCCCCGTAAGAGATTCATCCAAACCCACGCCTTGAAGGCCGAGCTGGACGTCTAGCTAGACCTAACCCAAAATATCTATTCGATATTAATGTTGACATCTCTGTTGCGATGTTATAATTCAGGCACTGGGAAGGTGGTGATAAATAAATGAAAAAGCTCGCAACCCTTTGCCCAAAAAGTGAAATCTCGTGCCACGTCGATCAGACTTGCTGTCCAGAGATTTTTCACAATGATAGGGCTACGACAGCGAAGCGTGTCTCAATCAACGATGATTTTGGCAATCGGGTGTTTATGTCCGAAAACCAGCTTCGCGATTTGATTGAGAAGGCCAGGTCTGGGGAACTCAAGATTTAATCGGAGGTTTTTCTCCAATCGAAGTGAGGATTCGCGCTACTTCTTTGGAGTTTATCAAGAGCCATTCCCTTAACCTCTCTATCCCTTCCTCGACAGAATAGTTTACGTTCTTATCCCAGTACCAACGATTCTTTTTCTTATCCAGCTCGTAGTGCCTGAATGCGATGGTGCATTCACGGAGAGAGGAGTCATCAGGATACTTATCAATGAAGTAGAGAGCATTTCGGGCGAAAAGAACCATCTCCTCATGCTTGTTGTTGCGAAAAGCATTAAAAATGGCATTTTTTATGTCGAGGTGATAAACAATAATGTCCTTAGCAAAGTGGAACTTTTTTCCAGACCGATTCATCCGGTAGACAAATTCCCAATCCTCAATTCCCCAACCCAAAAAATTATCATCGAAACAAACCTCGGGCGATCGGCGAATGCTCATGTTAGAAGCAAATCCCGCTTTCCAGGGATTTTCGGACTGAAGCCACCCTTCTCGATAATTTCTTTCCTGCTCGTTTACCCAAGCGTGTTTCTCCAGCCAGCCAATAAGTCTCTGTGGGTTACGAAAATTACCGGCTTTGACAAAATCATAATCGTGGCAAAAAAGACGGTCACCGGCGACGATCAAACTTGGATCTTTGCGATGGGAATTTATGTGTTTTTCCACAAAATTAAGTGGAGGAATACTGTCGCCATCAAGAAATATCAAGATTTCCCCCCGGCTCAACTTGATTCCATTATTCCTAGATTGGCCAGCCCTGAAACCCCGATCCTGCTGCCAAACGTAGCGCATGGGAATCTTTGCGGAGGAGGCGCGGGTGGAAAATATTTGAAATGTTTCCTCCGTAGACCCGTCGTCGCAGAGAATAATTTCAAAATTTTTCTCGGTTTTCTGGTTCAACAAGCAGTCGAGGATGTGCCCCAGGGTTAATATCTGATTGTAAGTGGTAACGATTACCGAAGCTCTGTATTCAATTTTATTCATAAACAAAAAAGGTTGCCGCAGAGCGCTTTTTGGGCGACCTACAGCAACCTAATCAACCTCTTGGCTTGCCTGACCATCGCATCGACATAGGAGTCGATACTGGTAACGCTACTCAGGCTGCCATTCTCGAGCACGAACACGTGGTTCAGCTTGATCTTTTCCAGGAAACGACGGTCGTGAGACACCACCACCACCGTCCCTTGGTAACCCGAGAGGACTTCTTCCAGAGCTTCGAGTGCTTCCAAGTCCAGATGATTGGTCGGCTCGTCCAGAAGAAGCGTGTTAACTCCTCTCGCCGCAAAGAGAGCCAGAATTACCCGCGCCCGTTCTCCAGGGCTTAAGGAACGGATCTGCTGGCCCACCTTGTCAGCAGCCAAGTTGAACTTTGAAAGGAGGTTATAGCAGTCCTGCTTGGAAATCCCAGCCTCCCGGGTAAGAAAACCGCTGACGGTTTCGTCCGGAGGAAGATTTTCGTGCGACTGCATGAAACTCCCGATCGCCAGGGAAGGACTAACCCTAACTTCGCCTCGCTGGGGCCGAATTTCTCCGGAGATCAGCTTAAGCAGGGTAGACTTGCCGGATCCGTTAGCTCCCAGTAGAGCCACCCGAGAACCGGCCGGGACGACGACGCTTACAGGACCGAGCTTGAAGTCGGAACCGGGGTAGGCAGCCACGGCCTCGTCAATTTCTATCTGACCGAACCCCCGTTTCTCTGGAGAAAGAGGAATTTCCAGGGGTTTGCGTTCCTCCGGTTTGTCGACCTTCTCCATCTGTTCGACGCGCTTCTCGATGGCCTTGGCTTTTGATCCGGCTTTGGCGGCTCGATCACGGCGAAAACCCTGAAGCATCTTGTTGTTATCAGAAACCGTTTGGTGAGCTCCCTCCCGGGCCCACTGCTTCTGTTCTTCCGCGGATTCCTGGAGTCCTTGGATTTCTTCCTGCTGCCGAGCGTACTCCTCCTTAATCCTCTGCAGCTCCTTTTCCTTGAACTCAAGAAACTCGCTGTAGGTACCCGGAAAATCCTTAATCGCGTGGGTCATCCAGTCGATCTCAAACACCTTAGAGACGATCACATCTAGGAACCGACGGTCGTGGGAAACGATCAGAGCAGCGGATTGAGACCGACGAAGGAACTCCTCCATCCACAAGAGGGCGGGGAGATCCAGGTTGTTGGTTGGTTCGTCGAGGAGAAGAAGATCCGGTTCTCCCAGAAGAATCCCGATGATCGCAACCTTGGTCTTCTGCCCACCGCTTAGTCCGCTAAGTAGGGATTGATCTCCCGACTTTCCCAGACCGAATCCAGATATAAAAACGGAAACACGGTGATCGAAGTTGTAACCACCGATTCGGCGGTACTTCTCCTGTAGATCGCCGTACTCTCGGAGCTTGTCACGACCGGAGAGGTCGGCTTCAAGCTCCTTCAGACGGTTCTCGATCCCCGAAACTCCCGTAACGCGCTTCAAGTACTGCCCAATGGTTTCCTGGCCGTCGATCTCTATCTCCTGAGGGAGATAGGCAATCTCGGCTCCTTGAGGAACGTTCACAACGCCGGCATCCTGGGACTCTTTTCCGGCAAGAATACGGAGCAAGGTAGACTTGCCCACTCCATTGGGACCCACCAGAGCTGCCTTCTGACCGTTCCCCAAGTTAAAGGAAGCGTCGGCCAGGGCGGTGTACGGTCCGTAACTTTTACTCAGATGCTTGACCCTTAACATGATATTGTTCCTCCTTTCCTTGCGATTTGGTTTTGGTAGTGCTGGCCTTATCTTACATCCAACCTCCCTTAACCGCAAGCTATAGGACTCACTAATTACAGAATAAAACTATTTTATCCTACTTCAGTGCTAGAATTTAGCCGTGCGCGTAATCTTTGATCCAATTCGAGAACACAAGATTCTTAATCAGCTGATAAAAGACGGGTTGATAACAAGCCCAATAGCCGAAGTGTGGGAAAAAGAAATCAGCGCGGTGAAGGTCGACTCATCAAACAGTTTCATCGTCAATCAAATAAAACGTATCTCCCAAGTCTGGGGTGAGGTCGAATCCAATTTTCTCAAGAAGCTGAGTTCTTTCTACGGTCAAGAACTCATTCTTCCTCCTGATCTAACTTGCTATTTAGTTCGTTTTGACAAATACCCCTATCAGTACAGAACAGGCCCCAAATGGTTTTGCGCTCCGCTGTTCGGTAACCCGGCGGAGAGAAACCGAGTGATTATGCACGAACTTTGCCACTTCTTCATGCCTTTTGAAAGCCCTCGACCGTTCAAAGAAGCGGTCCCTGTCATTCTTAACGACCACGAAAATTTCCTGATGTTCGGCTTCGATCGGGGTCATCCCGATCCTGAAGAACAGGACTGGCGAAAGAAGATCTGGGATCATTACAAGACAGGTGGAAAGCTTACCGATCTTCAACGTCTCCTAGAAAAGCGGGGTGCTTGACTTATCGATCCAAATTTATAAACTGTAGTGGTTTTTAAACCCTCCGGGTTTAACTTCCGTCTCCAGTTTTCCTCCTCTGCAAGCGATTCATCCAAACCCACGCTCTGAAGGCCGAGCTGGACGTTTAAAAACAAGTAAGGGTAGGGCTCTTCCAAACCGGATAGAACACTTGATTACCTCTAGATTATAGGTTATAATTAGGGTATCCTAAAAACTTAGAGAGGAGGCCGACATGGCCTTGCGACAGGATCTTTTCTTGGCTATCGATCTGATCAGATCCATCCTACGGCAAAGCGGTCTCCTCAAAAGGGATGTCCGGTTTGCCACCTTCACGACCTCGGAAGGGATCGTGTACAAGATGCGCCGAGACGTTTGGGATTCGGCGATCTTAATGGAGACGTGGTGGCTCAAAGAATATCACCGCTATCTCCCGGATCTTGGCAAGAACCCGGTGATCGTGGACGTGGGTGCTCACATCGGCGATTTCACGCTGTTTGTGGCCCACCGCATTCCGGGAGCCAAGATCTACGCTTTCGAACCGGACCCCGAAAACGCCGCCCTGCTGTGGGAGAACATCACGGCCAACGGCTTCGGGAACCGAATCGTTCCTTCGATGAGGGCGATCTCGGACCGATCCGGCGAGAAGATGAAGCTCTTCCGGCACACCGACAACCTCGGGATGCACACCCAATTCCCCGAGGGCAAGTCCGGCACCTACGACGGCACCTTCGTCAAAGCGGACACGGTGAGTTTGGAGGACGTCTTCGAGCAGAACGCGATCGACTCCTGCGACCTTCTCAAGATGGACTGCGAAGGCGGGGAGTATCCGATCCTGCTCAACGCTCCGGCCCACGTGCTGGCGCGCATCCGGCGCATCTCCCTGGAGTATCACAAGGGAGGCGACATCCAAGAAGTGGCTCAGCGACTGAAGAAAGCCGGTTTCTCCATCAAGTTCGACAATGCTGCGCCCTTCGTCAACGCGCCCTTGCTCTACGCTTGGCGCGAGTAACCCAAACGCCTTGGTTTCCCAACCGAGGCGTTTTTCTTTTTCGTCAGAAAAAACTAGGTTCGGCTTTAGCCGAGCCGTCCTTTTCCCGAAAGCGCTTCATCGAAAATCGCACCGTATCTGTTATATTTGGGCTGTCTCGCCTAAGGCGAGCTGCAATTTGCTTAGCAAAGTTTAGGATTTAGAGATTCGAATTTCGAATTTAATCAAAGATGCCAAAGGCCGTTGAAGAAAAAATTTTGAAATCGGAAACGATTTTCGAGGGAAAAGAGATTCGGGTCCGGCGCGATACCATTCAGACCGCCTCCGGCGCACCGGTCGAGAAAGCGATCGTGGAACGTCCGGATGAGGTATTAGTCATCCCCCAGCTTTCTCCAAACGAGATTCTGCTGGTTAAGCAGTTCCGAAGAGGAGTGCGGGAAATTCTGTTGGAGCTTCCGGGAGGAAAGATCGGGAAAGGGGAGAGCGCTTTGGAAGCCGCCCAGCGGGAGCTGGAAGAAGAAACCGGCTACCGGGCGGAAAAGCTGGAAAATCTCCGAGAAGTCTTGATCAATCCGAGTTGGCTCACCTCCAAACACACCTTCTTTCTCGCCCAAGAACTGTCTCTCGTTCCCCAGCCCAAAGCCCCCGATCCGGACGAAAATATCGAGGTCGTTAAATTAACTTTTGAGGAAGCGTTGACCAAAGTAGATTCCGGAGAGATCAAGGACGCCAAAACCATCCTGGGCCTGTTCTTAGCGAAAAAGTTCTTTACCACCAAAAATCTTTAATGAAGCGAGTTTTTCTCATTCACGGTTGGGACGGAAGTCCCGATAACCACTGGTTCCCCTGGCTAAAGAAAGAATTGGAAGCACGGGGATTTTCCGTCACCGCACCTCAATTGCCCGATCCGCTCACTCCCAAAATCGAAGCTTGGGTACCGGTTTTGGCAGATTTGGTTGGCAAGGCCGATCAAGACACTTTCTTCATCGGGCACAGTATGGGATGCCAAACAATCCTTAGATTCCTGCAGACACTGCCTTCGGAACAAATTGCCGGTGGGGTGATTCTGGTGGCCGGATTTACCGGAAAATTGACGGGCCTCACCGAAGAAGAAAAACTGGTAGCTCGCCCCTGGGAGGAAACTCCAATTGATTTGGACAAAGTCAAAGACCGCGCTAAGCACTTCGCCGCCGTTTTATCCGACAACGACCCCTGGGTCCCGCTGGAATCGAACCGTAATGTTTTTGCTGGAAAACTAGGGGCGGAGGTCATCGTGGAACACGCCAAGGGCCACTTCGAAACCGACAGCGGAGTTACCGAACTTCCCGTTATCCTAGACCTCTTGAAAAAGTGGGCTTGAGCACTACACACTCGCGCTGACGCGCGTCAGTGCTAGAATTTACCTGTCCTCCGAAGCTTCAGCGCAGGCGGAGGCGTTCCTGTGACAAAAGACGAAGCTAGACAGAAAATTAAAGAACTAGTTGAAAAATACGAGAAAGTAAAACTTTCTCGCTCAATTACCAAATATACTGAAGAGGAAACTAAAAAAGGCTTCATCGGACCTCTATTTGAAGCTTTAGGATGGGATTTAAGAAATAAAGATGAAGTTTCAGCAGAAGAGTTTTTATCTTCTGGTCGCCCTGATTACGGCTTCTATCTTGAGGGGAGACTAAAATTTTATTTAGAAGCTAAACCACTTAAATCTGATCTCAATAGAGTAGATTTGGCAAACCAAGCTGTTAGATACTCTTGGAACAAAGGAGCTACATGGGCAGTTTTAACCGATTTTGAGAGTTTAAAAGTTTTCAATGCACAAGTAATTGACAGGGCACTTGCAGATAAACTTTTTTACGAGATCCCTTATTCCCAATATTTGGAAAGGTTTG
>Ga0209751_10003160_pt1 | contig 16068 bp, 16 predicted proteins | sample RifCSP13_1_FD_184019 | JGI IMG/M metagenome (GOLD analysis project Ga0209751, IMG submission 184019) | Soil microbial communities from Rifle, Colorado - Rifle CSP2_sed 13_1 (SPAdes) (version 2) | ecosystem: Environmental > Terrestrial > Deep subsurface > Rock core/Sediment | place: Rifle... | reverse complement strand
GGAGAGCGAGTACGTGAAGGTCGTGTTCAAGTCCGACGTGACGGCCGCGCCGTAGCCATCCGCCCCATGCACGGTCAGGCGCTGGGCCCCCCATGTGGGCCATGCGAGTTCGTCGGGCTCCGCGGAGGCCACCGCGGCATCCCCCGCACGGGTCGTCGAGTTGAGCGCGGTCATCAGGTCGATGCTCACATCAACGACGCCGAGGGTGACGATCGACAGCCCGGGGATGTAGACGGAGCTCCGGCCCAGGGGCGTCGTGTTGATCGTGGGGATCGTCACGTCGAAGCCCAGGAGGTTGAGGACCATCGTGCACGCGGCGGGACCTGCGGCGACGGTCGTGCGGGCGGTCTCGTTCGCGAGGAGGGCCAGCGCCTCGCCCGAGGCCGCGAGGGCGCACTGGGCGCGGAAGGACGCCACGCCCGCGATCACGTCCCGGGCAGGCATCGTGAAATCCACGGTCACCTCGGTGAGCTCCGGGGCCGCACCGGCGGCGATCCCCGGGAGGAGCAACAGCGCGGTCAGGCCCACGGCCATCGTGGCGAAGGCGTTCGTCGAAATCCCTCCGACCGTCCAGCGGCCGCCGAGGATATCAATCTAGGGTAGGAACTCCCACGGACGGTCACGTCTCGCGGACGGGGACGGGCGGGGCGACGGGGTCCCAGTGCTCCTTGCGCGTGTCCCGAAGGGTCGGACGGAAGGTGCGGGCCGTCTTGACGTCCCGCAGGTCGACCTCGGCGCGGACCGTGTCTTCCTCGAAGTCCTTCGCCTTCCCGAGGTCCTCGCCCCTCGGTCCGATCGCCTGCGTGCCTCCCTGGAAGACGACGTTGAGCTCGGTCCCCACGAGGTTCGCGTACAGGACGTAGATCGCGTCCTCGATCGCCCGCGCCGGCAGGATGCGGTCGAAGAACGGCTTCGAGGTGGAGGGCGAGGCGGAGATGATCGCGAGCAGGTCGGCCCCCCGGAGGGCGTAGGCCTTCGCGAGCTCCGGGAAGAAGGCGTCGTAGCAGATGAGGAGGCCGACCTTGCCGAGCTTCGTGTCCACGAGGGTGAGCTCGTTCCCGCGGCCGAAGTACAGCCCCTCCTCGAAGGGCCCGAAGTTCGCGGGGTACACCTTGCGGTACGCGGCCGTGCGTCCGTCCGGGAGGACCATGACCGACGTGTTGTACAGGCGGCGGGTGCCCGCCTCCCGCTCGGGCATGCCGAAGACGATGTGGCTGCCGTGGTCCTCTGCGATCCTCTGCACCGTCCGCACGGACGGACCGTCGACGGGTTCCGCGAGTCGAGCGAACGCGTCCCGCGCCATGTAGCCCGTGAGGTAGAGCTCCCCCGCGAGGACGAGATCCGCCTCCGCGTCCGCGACGGCCTTCTCGAGTTTCTTCAGGTTCTTCTCTTTGGCCCCGACCGCCGGGGCGAGCTGCGCGAGGGCGGCCTTCACGCCTTGCCCTCCCCGGAGGCTTTTCGCAGCTCGATTGTCCGGAGGACGCGCGCCTTCGACACGCGCAAGGACCATGCCGAGAGCGCGAAGGCGGCGGCGATGGCGGCGAACGCGACGAGCGTCCGCTGCAGCCCGTCGACGATGGGACCGAAGAGGAGGATGCCGACCGCGATCACGACGATCGCGCTGCTCAGGTAGGATTGCCACGGGCGAGCCAGGGCGATGCGCTCCGCCGAGGATCCGCAGTACACGCACAGGTCCCGCTCCGTGCGGGCTTTCGTGGAGACGCGGCCGCATCTCTCGCAGTACACGTAGCGCACGGACGGGGGCGAGCGCGAGGACCGGGAAAAACCTTCGCCAGGAGAGGCGGCCGATGCTCCGCTCTCGGAAGCTTTATGCCGATGTCGCCCTTAGCGCGCTCCCGCGCTCCCGTAGTCTAGTGGCCAAGGATAGAAGCCTCTCGAGCTTCTGACACGGGTTCAAATCCCGTCGGGAGCACTCCTACGTCGGTTCGCTCCCCACGACCCATCCAGGTGGTTGGCGCTCGTTTGGCTTTCACGTGACATTACACGGTGATGACGACCTTCCCTCGAGCGTGTCCCTCTCCGAGATATCGTATCGCTTCGGGGACCTCACGCAACGGAAAGCGCCGATCAATGACCGGCGTGATCTTCCCGGCTTCCATGAGCTCCTTCAAAAGGGTCAGGTCCTCCTTGCTGCGCTTCGCGATGAACGATGCCAGCTTCTGTCTTCGCATGAACCTCGACAAGACACCCGCCGTGAGCAAAGGAAGAATCGATACTTTCTTCCGGCCCGATTGTCCCGCCAGAACGAGAGTCCCGTCCGGGCTCAATACTCGCCTGCAATCGGAGAATGAGTGGTTCCCGGCCACATCGAAGATCAGGTCGTAGCGCTGACCATCTCGCGTGAAGTCCTCCCGGGTGTAGTCGATGACTCGGTCTGCGCCGATCGATCGGACCATGTCCACGTTCCCCGGGCTGCACACGCCCGTCACGTCGCCTTCGAACGCTTTGGCGATCTGCACGGCAAACGTACCGACACCTCCCGACGCACCGTTGATCAAGACCTTCTGCCCAGGCCGAATCTGTCCTTTGTCACGTAGACCCTGTAAGGCGGTGATTGCCGCCACAGGCACCGCGGCAGCCTGCTCGAGCGTCATGTTGGCTGGCTTCCGGACGACTCCAACATTGCGAACGGAGACATACTCGGCCAAGGTCCGGATGCTCATGCCGAAGACCTCGTCGCCGGGTTGCAACTCCGTCACGCTTTTGCCAACCGCCTCGACGCGCCCTGCAAAATCCCCGCCTAGAACAATGTTCTTGGGCCTGAACAGGCCGTATCCCATCACGCGCATGATGTACGGCTTGCCTCTCATGGAGTGCCAGTCACCCGCGTTGAGGGAGGCCGCGTGAACGCGTACCAGCACGTGATCGTCCTTGACAACCGGCTTCTCGATCTCTTGGAGTTCGAGAACATCAGGCGAGCCGTACTTGTATCGGACAATCGCTTTCATTGTATTCTCCTGACTCCGGTCGGATGCCAGGGTGGTACTTAGTCCTTCGGAACCGGTGCTCTGACCCGGAATTGGAAGGCTTGGACCGAGAGTGATGCCCCGACGGCGCTCTGCGTCATCCTGTCGATTCGACAACGTCAGGATGATGGGCCGCCGTCTTCCCCTCTCTCGTTCCGATTTCTGTGGCCAGGATTACAGCGCGCGGGCAAGCCGGGGTACAGTGAAGGCCCACCAACCGCAGATGCAACCGCCCGCCCCCATACTCGAACTCGGGCAGGACCCTGGGTAGGAGACGCACGTGAGCTTGCTCCCCGTCGAGAGCACTCCCTTTGCCGTCACTTCCTCGCGCGCTCAATTATCCCCATCAGGAGCACGCCCCCGAGGAAGACGCGCCGGTCGAACGTCGGAGCCACGTTCAGGCACTGTATCTCCCAGATGTCGCCGACGATCTTGAACTGCTGGTTGATCGTGGCGATCGGCTGGCCGCCAAGGGTCATCGTGAGTTTTTCGGGGATTAGCCCGCCGCCGGGGATGTATTTCCGCGCAAGGCCGCGGCCCGTGGATTCCTTGATCTCCCCGACAAGGTTGTTGTACGGGTCCCGCATTTCCCACTCGTCCGCGACGAATGAGGACGTGAGGGCCCTGCGGCGGACGTAGCCGAGGAGCGCGTTGGTCGCGGAGTCCACGATTGCGAACGTCCCCCAGATGTCGAGGATCTGGGTCTGCCGGATTTGAAACAGCTCCTGGGCCATGGTCTCGTCCGCGTATACTCGGATGTCTTCTTTGAGGCGGAGCAGCTTCTGCTTGCTGTACCCGAGCTGGTTGCCTGCCTGGTCCTCGATCCAGTACTGGCCCGTGAGGGCCAGGACTTTCTTGCGAATCCGGTAGGAGTTCTGTGTCCAAAGGGCTGGAACGGGTTGGGCAGCGAAAGGCATGGCAGCGTGGGCGGGAGGCGGATCCTTTGAGGTCGTCACTGTGGCGGGCGACTGGCCCGGCGGATAGTACTTCCGTTCGTTGGCACACCACCACTGGTTATGCTGCGCGGCCCAGGCTAGCGGTCCACCGCATCCCGGACACGGCGTCGTCGCGATCCCTCTCACCCCTTTGCGGAATACTCGGCAACCGGGTTATCCTTTCCGTCCGTCAGGTAGTCACCTGTAGATCGGCATGAACCCCCAGAATCAAGCCGAAGAGATGAAGCGTCTTCAGAAGGACGCGAACCGCCCGCAAGAGTACCTGACGGAAACGGCTCGCATAGAGTAACTCCCTATCATGCGTTCAAATCCCGTCGCGAGCATCCTCGACGGCCGTATCGAACGATGGGGCCGGGTGCCTCGTCCCCGTCGGAGCGGAAGGGCTATGCTCCGACGACACGATGGGATGTGCCGAGGGCGCTGGCGACCATGGCGAAGAAACGCCTCGTGAAAGTGTACTCGGCCGACGACATCCGGTTCGCGGGGGACCGGACGGCCTCGACCACGGTGTACGCGCCGTCGGGCACCACGATTGAGAAAGGGGACGTCGGCCGGATCCGGCGGCTCGTGCGGGCGTTCGGTTCGGCGGTCCGGGGTTGGGACATCGAGAGCGTCAGCATCGGCCTCCCCCCGTTTGTGGTGAAGGTCCGTCCGAAGAAGAAGTAGGCCGTTCCGCTGGGCTCCAGGCGGGACACCAACCTCTGAGCCCAACCGGTAGCCACTCCTGTCATCAGAGGTCATTGTCCTCGCTGGGGGCCTCGTCTCTCCCGTCCGGGGCCCGTCAGTCCCGCCGTTCCGAACTCACGACCATGGGAAGAGCATGCTGCCCCCGGGTTGGGGTCAAAAAATCCAGGCCACCCGGCGGCGATTGCTCGCCGACAAGCCCGGGTAGCCGTTGTGGAGGGATGCTTGTGGTTGCCCAGAGGGCTTCGTAGGAGATATCGTTTTCTCTCCCCCGCTTGCCATGCGAGGGGGGCAGCGGTGCCTTGCGGACCGCGTCCCGCTGTGGACAATCGTACATGGACGTGGGCGGATGGACCCTACCCGCCCGCACAACACGGACCGACCCCGTATCTAGGAGGGCCGCGATGACCGACCCGAGATCCCCGTGGGCATGCAAGAGCGTCCGATCGTCCTCCTCGCCGCGGCCCTCGCCGCGTCCATCGCCGTCGCGGGTGTCACCCTGCCGGCGATCGGCATGCAGGAGAACCCGGAGTGGCACTCCTTCGAGCTCTCCGTGTCCACGGATGGCGAGGCGCTCTCGGGCCACGCCTTGACCGTGGCGGTGGATTTGCGGCAGGGGATGCTCGATCCGAAGACGCTCCGGATGGCCTTCCTGAGCCTCGACATCGAGGACGCGCAACTCGTAGCCGCAAGTCCGGGGACGAACCCCTGGGGCTATCCCACGATCTGGAACGTCACGGACCTGGACCTGACCGCGGTGCAGCGGTTCACGGCGACGATCATCCCCATGGGTCGGGGGGTGCTCCAGCTCCGCGCGATGGTCTGGACACCGAGGGCGGACGTGAGTGGCGTGCCCGTCGACCCGACGGGCCATGTGAACCCCGCCGGGGTGTCCGTCCTGGAGTCCCACAGCCTTTACGTGACCGTGGGCTAGAGATCCCGCGTCCGGCGGCGGAGCTCACGCTCCCAGGAGGTCCGAGTAGGACGCGGCCATGAGATCCTCCTCGGGGATCTGGAAGTACGCCCGCAGGGTCTCTAGATGCCGGCGCCCTTCGTCCCGGTCCGACTCGGTCGTGAGGGTCTTCTCGAACTCGATGAACCTCCCCAGGCCGCGCACGTCGTCGAGATGGACCTGGACGCCCTGGAAGCGGTAGATCTCCCTCGTCTTGCGGACCTCCGCCTGCACGGGGAACGTCATGCGCAGGATCTCGAGGACCGCGGCGGCGTCCGGGAGGTCGGCGAGGAGCACGCGGCTCTCCTTCACGCCGCCCTCGTCCGGCCGCTCGTAGTACACGAGCTGACCGTCGCGGCGGCCCTCCACCATCCGTAGCTTGAGCCGACGCTCGCCCAGGGAGAAGTAGACGTCGACTTGGCGGAACGTGCCGACGGACTCCGCACCCTGGAGGAGAGCGCGGGCCTTGCCCGGGTCCTCGTAGCGGGCCTTGAGTTCAACGAGGCGCTTCGGGGCCGACGCCATGGCGCGCGGGAAACGGCGGGGACGGCAAGAAGGTTCTCTCGGCCTAGGACCGGTGCTCGGGCAGGAACTCCTCGACCATCCGGTCCAGGTTCGAGCCGCGCGCGCGGGCGCCGTCCGCCGACGGGCGCGAGAGTCGCTTCGCCGACGCGAGATGGGCCTTGGGGCTCGCGATCGCGGCGTCGAGCTCGCGGCGATGGGTCTGCAGGTCCTGCTTCGCGTCCTTGAACGCGTGCAGGTCTGCGAGGCCGGGTTCCCTCGCCGCCGCTTTCAGTCGCCGGCCGATCAGCACGGTCCGCAGCGCGAACACGCCGACCGCTGCAGGCAGGATGAGCCACGTCAGGTCCACGGTATCCCTTTCGCTCCTCGGTGGACCGGGAGCGATGCGACCTACGAGCGGGTCGTATTAAAGCTGTCTGTCATGCGTACGTATTCCGATTGCGGAGGCGGGGCATGCGAGCCAGCGTCACGCACGGGCGGTTACGGCCAGGGTCGGAGGCGCCGGCCGGTGGCTGCCTGCCTAGAGGAGCGCGAGCAGGATCACGCCGAGGAGGAACGCGACGCCGAACGCCCCGCCGCCGATGAGGAGCGTCCGCGCGAGCCTCTCGATCTGGCGCTGGGTCGTCTCCAGCTCGGCGAGGGATGCGATCGGTCTCGCCCGGATCGTGGCAATCCGCACGAGGGCGAGGGCGTCGAGCACGCCGAAGGCCACCAGGACCCCGAGGAGAAGCGCCAGGGCCGGCGTGAGGATGAATCCGATTGCGTAGAGCCCCGCCCCGAGGAACACCACGTAGAGGGGGGCCGTCCACCACACGAAGGACCGGAGGCTGTCGAGTTTCCGGTAGAGCTCTGCCACGGTCTGGTTGAGCGACGCGCCGCTCCCCCTCCGCCGAACATGGCGGGCATCGGCGGGGGGACTACATCTCCTTTGCGGGCGAACGATGCGTCTTCCGCGGGAGCGCGGTCTTGTAGAGCCTCTTCGCGTCGGAGAAGGCGGACTGCTTCCGGATCTTCTCGAGCTCCTTTCCCGGCGCCAGGCCCTTGATCGACGTTTCGAGTTCCTGCCGCCGGTCGTCCACGGCCTTGTTCAGCGGACGCTTGTACCCGCGGAGCGTGTCGCGAGCACCGCCGAGGTTCTGCGTGAGCGTGCCCTTCGCCTCCTCAAGTGACTCGCGGTGCTTGTCGAGGGACCTCTTCGCCTCGTCGAGGGCGCGCATGTCCGCGAGGGTCAGGTGCTTCGACGCCGACCTCAGCCGCTTGGCCAGGTAGACCACTCTCCCGACGAAGACGCCGATCGCGATGAGAACGATGACGAGGGGCTGGGTGACGAACTGCAGGAGCGGGTCCATCGCGGGTACACCTCCGGAGGCACATCGTCTTCTGTGCACGGTCGTATCTCAACGTTGCCCATAGTCAGCATATACCTGATGGTATGCCGCTTCCCTTCGGGGACGTGGGACGCGAACGGCAGGGCCGCCTCCTTCCGAACATACATCCCGTACGGAGCTCCCAGGTCGTACGAATCGGCGTCGAATCGTTCTACCACCGGTCCGTGTGCCTGCGGCTGGAAGCGGCCCTCCCTCTTAAGCCATCCGTTTGGCAACGTGCGCATCCGCCTGCGGGCCGCTCCGGCCCGGGGATCCCCTGGCTGCGGCGAAGTTCGCCCGTCGGTTCACGTACGTCCTCCGCATGGGCGCGTTCGAAGGCCTTCCGAGCACGTTCGGGCACCCCTCCCCGGAAGGGTCATCCCCCACCTCGACGTACCTCTACTTAGAGGTACGAACGTGAAGATTGGGTGCGGGGCCCGCGTACGGGACTTCGACGGGCGGCGGTACTGGTACTTCTGGCACTACGAGCGCGGAGGGGCGATCCGTACGACGGGAGGACTACATCGGCCGGATCGACTCCGCGCGGGCGAGGGAGGAACTCCTCCGCCGCATGGCGGCGTACCACCGCCGGCCGGAGCAGGAGTTCGCGCGAAGGCGTTCGATGGCCGAGTGTTTCATCGTGAGGTCGCATACCTCTACTCAGAGGTACGTCGACGAGCGGGCCCGTAGGGACACGCGGGCCTCCCTCACGGGAACTGGGTGATCTTCCGTTGGCCGCGCAGGTACGAACGCAGGACGCTCGCCCGCCACCAGTTCGCCATCGGGAGGCGCAGGCGGCGTCCGAGCTCCGCCTCGGCCTCGCCGAGAGTCGGGAAGCGCGCGGGCGTCTTCGCGAGGGCCGCACGGGCGAGCTCCCGGTACCGGAACACGCCCAGGGGCACCCACCCTTCGTAGACCTCCATGAAGACGATGGCACCCGCCTGACGCCGGCGGGACGCGAGGTGCTCCAGGACGGGGAGCTTCGTCGCATGGTAGGCCCCGCCGATCCGGTCCGGGTACGTCGTGCGACCCTTCGCGAGCTCGTGGTCGTGGATCGGGGTCGGACCCGTGTCGAGGTTCCAGGCCTCCAGGCCCTCGAACATGAACGCCCCCGGGAACAGGAGGACCGCGACCGTGTTCTCGAGCCCCGTCGCGCTCGCCACCTCGACGTCCGAGATCCACGGGAACCCGCGGACGTCGGCCAGGAGGGTCTTCCCCAGGATGTCGTCCACGGCGGTGATCGACCACTCCGTAGGGACGAGCCTGCGCCGCTCCTTGACGCCCAGGAGCCCGACGGAGAAGATGCGGGTGATGTGGCTCTGCGTGACCCCGTGGTCGTAGAGGTCCGGGATGGCCTCGCCCGCCCGCAGGTCCGTGTCGGAGACGAGGTCGTCCACGCGCCGCGGCACGGAAGGGTTGCCCGCGAGCTCGAGCTTGCGGATGTCCGCGCTGGGCCCGCTCGGCGGAGCGCGGGCGGAGAACGGGCTCACGAGGGTCGGCGTCCTCTCGAGCCACATCTCCGTGTCCACGGGCCTCGCGGCCATCGCTTCTTCCTGGACCGTGGCCAGGAGGGCGTCGGGATCCGCAGCGCTCACGACGCGCCGCGCGGCCTTGCCGCGGACGAGGGAGAGCCGGAACCGGAGGATCTCCGCGACGTCGTACGCGAGCCACGACTCGGATGCGTCCATGATGGACGTGTCCCGATCCCGCACGGGAGGCACGAGCGGGCCGACGAGGACGCGCGGGTAGCCCCAGGACCCCACGAACGCGCTCGGGGGCGATGCGCCGAACAGGTTCGTCAACCTCAGGTCCGTCCGGTCCGTGAACCACTTCCGGACGCGGTCCAGATAGGGGCAGATCGCGAGGCGACAGCGCTTGATGTCCCCGCCGCAGACGCGGCACGCGATCTCGCGCTTCACCTCCGAGAGGGTCGCCCGGATGCCTTCCTCTTGGGCGGCCATGCGGGGGCCGGATGGCCGAGTGCCTACATGACTACGCCGACGGCTTCGCCGCATTCGGGGGCGCGGGAGCCAGCGGCGGGAGCGGCTCGGGCTTCAGGAGCTCGCCCGTGTCCGCGTACCAGCGGTGAGCGCGATACGTCTGCGAGTCCACGAGGATGATGCGCCCTCCCTGCTCCAGATAATCGCTCGGGGCGGCGAGGTTGTCCGACTCGCAGGCGGGGCACCGCTTCACCTTCGCTGCGGCGGCGACGTCGGAGAGGGGCTTCCTTCGCGGAGGCGGGCGATCCTCGTCTCGTGCCGCCGTCGCGGCCGCGGAGGGAGCCATGGGCCTCGCAGCCGCCGGCGGGCTCGCCGCGGCGGGAGGCTCCGAAGGAGTCGCGGGCGGAGCCGGGACCGGTGGGCCCGACGCGGGCGGCTTGACCGGAGGACCCGCGGGGGACGCGAGTTTCGCCTGGGCCGCGGCCGGCGCCGATGGCGGCGTGGCCGCGGGCTTCGGCGCGGGCGGAGCCTCCGAGAGGACTTCTTCCCAGACCGCCGCGCAGACGCCGCACGTGTGGATCTTGCTCGTCGACGCGTTGCACGGCTGGGCGCCGCAGTTCGGGCAGTGGTGCTCCTTCGCCATCCGGTCCTCCGGAACCCCGCGGGCCACTTATCTCTTACGGGTCGGGCGAACCCGGCCCGATCATTCTGTATCGGTGGCAGCTAAAACTCGTTGACGTCACTCGCCATCACGCCACCGCGCTAGTTCGCGTCCTCAACTCGCTTCAAGACTCGAAGAGCCGTGAGAGTAATCGACTTGCTCGGTTCCCCCGCCCGCTCCAGCGCGAGCGGTCTCACTTTCCTCGCGGCGGCCCCGTGACTGCTTCCCGGCCCTTCATCGGGATGAACCCGGTCGAGAACCCAGGTCCCGTCGCTCCGTCGCTTCTCGCGAAGGATCTGGAGGGCGGGCTTAAGGCGACGATCCCCGGCGTATCCGAGCCTCGTCAGGACGTCGAGTCCTACCAGGACGTCGTAGTAGTAGTGCGTCGGGTAATGGAACCGGAACCAAGGAGCGTATCGTCGCCCCTCCTCGAAGAGCTTCCGCTCGAGATAGAACTCCGCCCCTCTCGAGATCGCCCGCTCCATCGCGGCGGTCCGATTCGCCTTCTGAGTCGTCGCGAACGCGGCCAACGCCTCCCAGCAGTCGAGGGTCCCGGGCTTACCGGCGGCGCAGTTCCAGCCCCCGTCCTCCCGCTGGTCCTCGATCATCCAGTCGTAGAGCTTCCGGACCCGGCGATCGTCGCCGTACCCGAACCGCGTCAGCATGCGCGCGACGTTCCCGACGATGCAGACCTCCTCCGTGAAGAGATTCACCTCCGAGCTGAGGTGCAGCTTGTACTCGAAGATGCGGTCGGCGAGCCTTCGAATCCGCGGGTCGGTCGCCGTGAGGCCGAGCTCGGACAGGACGATCCCCTTCCAGATCGAAGAGTCGTACCGGGGGAAGCGGAGGAAGTTGACCCACTCCCGGAGGGTCCTTGGCTCATGGGCCTCCCAGTACCCTTTCGGCTTCTGGGTTCTCAGAAGGTCATGAGCCCAACCACCTCGATGGATCGTCGAGTACGCTGCTTTCACTTCCGGGTCGTCTTGCTTGCGCCCCAGCAGGTCAACCAGTGTGTGATAGCGAACGGACGGCTGGTCTTCCTCGAGCAACCAGTCGATGACTTGCGCATCCCGGTTGGCGTGACGTGAAGTGCTCCCCTGCCGCACAGTGGGTGAAACCTCGCCGCTCACTGGTTTCGCGGCTATTTGAACCCTGGGTCCCCCCACAAGACGGCGCAAGTGCAGCGGTGGGCGCTGCGGCACCCCCGCTTTCCACTTTCACTTCGTCCCGACCGGCTCATGCTGCGCGTAGAGCACAGAAAATGATGTGAAACACCGATACGGCTCACCGCGCTCGGTTTCGAGGTGGTGGCCCTTCTTTCCTTGGTAGCCCGATTATTGGGTCGGCTTTCCCAGACCCCTTATCCCTTTCGGGATTCCGCCGGCGTCACGGGGTTCCCCCCTTATCTTTAAGTCGCGGATCGCAGGTATCGCACCGCGCGGAGGAGCTTGACAGTACCCATGACCCGCACGCTTCGGCTCTCTCCTCGGCGGGTGGCGGTCGCCAGTCTCGGAGTCGTACTCGCACTCGTGGTGCCCCTGTTCCTCTCGACCGCGGCCGTCGCCGCCACGCCCCGGACCGGCGACTTCTTCGAATACGACTACAACGCGTACGTGGACCAAGGGGCCGAGGCGTACACGGGCTACTCCGACAGCCTGCACTCCCACTACCGGTACTCGATCGAATCGGTCTCCGGGGACAACGTGAGCGTGCTCGGCGTCGGGAGCTGGAATTTCCAGGGATCGGACGGGACGAGCCTGTCCGGGTCAGACACCTACACGCCGGCGTTCTCCCTCACGACCCGCAAGTACCTGTCTGGGATCGACTCGCCCGTGCAGGATCCGGCCAACGCGACCGTCTGGTTCTGGATTCTCACCCCGGTCACCGTAGGGCAAACGGTCCCCATTCTCGACGACGTGTTGACCGTCACCTCTCTCAGCGCGACCTTCTGGCAGGGGGCCGTGCCCCGTGACGCGATCCTGCTCGAGGCATCGGGCCAGTACACCCGCGACGATGACTACGGAGTCTTCACGGCGACCTTCCACGACCGGTACTATTTCGACCGCGACCTCGGCTATGTGATCGGCGAGCAGTTCGAGGAGCGGGACGTGGGCTTCTGGCAAGGCGCCGCCGCCTCGTTCCGGTATCGTGCCGAGGTCTTCGTCACTTCGAGCAGCTATCCGATGCCCCTCAACTTCGTCAGCTTGTCCCTCGTGTACCTCGGCATCCCCGTGGCCGTCGTCCTGACCATCGTCGGCGTGGTCCGGTGGCGCCGCGGCCCGAGCAAGTTCCAGGTCGGCTCGAAGGACTTCCCCGTCGAGGTGCGCATCCTCAGGGTGAAGTCCCCCGCGGACACCACGAACCTCACGCCGGACGGCTCGCCCTACTTCGGCCCGTTCCTCCCTGTCTTTGCGGAGCGCTCCGTGTCCGAAGGCGACCCCGTCGTGCTCGCCCTCGCGGACCGGAGGATCATGGGGATGGCCCTCATGGACCGCGAGTCCGGGCTCGGCAGCCTCTTCGCCTCGGACGACGTCGTGGCTCGCGTCCTCGGGAAGCGCCTTCGGATGCGGGACTTCTTCGCGGACGCGACAATCCCGGGCCGCTTTCTTCGCGCGAAGGAGATCGATCGCTTCACGATCCTCCAGCTCCGGGCTCCCCGCCCCTTGGACTACGACGTGACGCTCGTGCGACCGATGAACGCCGACGACCTCCCCGCGGTCGTCGCGCTCGCGGAGAGCGTGTACCGGGGCCGCGCGGGCCGCTTCCTGCGCTCCTCGTTCCAAGGCGGCGACCTGGGCTTCGTCGCGATGCGGGGAACGCGCGTCGTAGGCTTCGGCTTCGCGACGGTCGTGGGCACGGTCGCGCGGCTCCACACCCTGACCGTGGACGTCGCCCAGCGGGCCCAGGGCCTCGGCACGGAGATCATGAACGCCCGCCTGTCCACCCTCGCGGCCCTCGGGGTAGAACGCGTGATCGTCGAGATCTCGAAGAACAACGTCGCGTCCCTTCGAATCGCGACCCGCGCGGGCTTCGTCGCGATCGGCGAAACGGTCTACTACTCCCGGCGGCCCGAGGTGGCCCCCGCGGCGGTCCAGAGGCAGACGTGATGGTGCGCGAGGCCGTGTGGGTGCCGAACGACCCCGTGCCCCTCGTGCGACTTCCCGACGAAACGGAGATCGTGGGCGACCCGCGCTTCGAGGCGTTCTGGTCCGACGTCGTCGGGGGCTGCTACGTCCCCGAGCTCCTCTGGAAGCTCGCGGGACGGCCGCGCGGATTCTCCGTCTCCGGAGTGCGCGACGACAACCGCTCCGCCCTCCTCCCCCAGGCCCGGCTTGTAATCCGGGGCCGCGAGTACGTCGCCGCGGTCAAGGGGTGCGGGGCTGCAACGGATGCGTACGAGAACGTGCCTCTCACCGCGTCGCGGTTGCGGGCGATCTGCCACGACCCCGGCTCCCAGGAGGCCCTCGCCATGGAGGATGGCGGGAGCGCCGGCTTCATCACGGGAGAGCGCTGGTTCGGGAACACGCCTTACGGAGGGCAGGCGCCGGACAACGCCGCGATCGGGCTCCTGACGAGCCTGCGCGCCGCGGACGCGCAGATCGCGGGTTTCCATGTCTGCCCCGTCGTCGCGCTCGCCCGCCTGCCGGACCCGCTCGGGGCGCTCGCGTCGCGGTTCTTCTGGTACCGCCGCTACGAGGGCAGCTACTGGCAGGAGATTCGCCTCATGCCCTCGAACCTGCGGCTCTACTTCCACAGCCCCGTCACGTTCGGTGTGGACACCTCCCGCGCCTTCGCCCTGTTCGGGCTCGATTCCTTCGAGCGGGCGGAGCGCTTCCTGGAGAACCTAGCGCGGTCCGCGATGGCGGCCCTCACCCTCTACGCCCGCACCCTGCGCCACGACGACGTCCGGGGGCGCTACGCGGGCCTGGGCTACCACGACGTGTGGCTCGACAAGGACGCGGTCGTCGCGCCGGACGGCACGATGCACTTCGCAGACCTGGAGGGGATTGAGGAGGTCCCCGTCGCGGGTGCGGCAGCCGTGCGAGAGGAGATCGGGCGGCAGTTCCACCGGAACGTGTACGAGGCGACCTACGCCCTCGAAGCCCTGGCCGGGGAGGTGGAGCGCCGGTGGCGCGGCTTCCGGGATGCGACGGAGCGGCGGGAATGGATCCTGCAGGTCCTTGAGCGGGCCTGCGTCGCCGATCCCTTCGTGTCCCTGGACCGCGACGGGAAACGGATGACCCTCACCGTCGTGCCCGCGGTGGACGACGACGCGTGCTGCGTGGACATCGAGATCGCGTCGGAGGCGGGTGCGTAGATGGACAGCGCCCGCGTGCGGAGCATCCTCCAGGGGGTCCAAGAGCACCACGACGCCTCCGTGACCCCGGAGGAGCGGGACCTCGTCGTCTCCCAGGGCTTCCTCGGCGTCGTCGACACGGCGACGCGGGATCGGTGGACCGCTGCGGTCTCCGAGCTGCCCTCGCTGCGGGACCGGGTGCGCGAGATGTCTCGGGTGGCCCTCGCCACGCCGGGACCGGAGGCACCGCCGGAGCTGCGGCAGATGATCGCGGACCTCGAACAGGCCACCCGTGCGAGGGCAAGCCTCGAGTCCCTTGCGTGGAACGGGCCCACGCAACAGTTCCTCCTCCCGACCCTGGCGGGACGTAACCTCCTCGCGGACCTGACGACCTGGCAGACGCGGCTCGAAGGCCGCACGTTCGAGGACTTCCAGGAGGAGATGAGCGTGTATCGCGCGGTCCTCACCCACACGGTCGGCCGCGCGTACGCGGTCTACCGCGGGCTTCTCGATGACGAGGCGACCCAGGACGTGGAGATGGTCCCCACCGGATTGCTCCTCACGAACGTGGACTTCCGGTTCGCTGCGATGGTCCTCGCGAAGCGGTCCGTGGACCCATCCCTCCTCGTGCGTTCCTTCCAGCTCTTCAACCATGAGACGAACTGGGGCAGCCTGAACAAGGACGATCGGCTGATCGGCTCCGCGATCCTCGCGTCCTTCCCGTGGGACCTCGGCTCCGTGCGGCAGAACTTCGAGCGGATCCGCATCGCGCTCGCCTCGCACGGGATCCTGCCCGAGGACCGGATCATCGTGGCCGTATCCCTCACGGACCTCCCGGAGAACTGGTGGACCCAGGTTCTCACACGGATCGACGAGATCCGGCGCCTCAAGCCCTCCCTGAATTCCCTCCTCGTCTCAACCCTCGCTCGTTCCCCCTACCCCGTGACGGACGCCCTCAGGCGGTTCGACGGCGCCCTGGCGGCCATGGCCGCGAAGGGCCACAAGGACGGGATCCACATGGAGGCCGCCGCGGCAATCCTGGGCGCGGCCCAGATCCCCGCGGATGGCATGGTGGACCGCTTTGCGTTCACGGTGGCTCACGTGGCGGGGACGTTCGACCCTCCGTACGCTCCCGCGGCAATGCTCGCGGCGAGCCCCCTCGAGCCCCTCGAGGCCATCGACGTCTTCCGCGACTGCCTCGGCACGGTCACCCGAAACGGCTTCTTCGACCTGACTCTCGAGATCGAGGAGCTCGCCCTGATCATGAGCTATGGCGTGGCACCGCTCGGACTCGGGTACATGGCCGCGAACCTGCCCCCGGGTGCGCCCGTCGTTCCTGCGCCGCCCGTCGCCGCGATGGTTCCGGCCTGGGGCACCTCATGGTACGTCTGGCACAACTACTGGGTCTACCGCCCGCTCGGGCGGTACATCGCGACCCATCCCGTCCACGTGCACACGGTGGCCGCGTTCGGCTAGGCTTTCGGCTCGAACCCGTACAGCACGTCGCGGTTCGCCTCGAGCTGGTCCACCGCCTTCCCGAGGAACCCGGCCGCGGTCGTCACGGTCACGTCGTGCTCCTCCGCGGTCTCTCGGAGCGGCCCGATGCGGTCCCTCCAGTGCCGGTCCCGCAGGAGATGGTGGTCCACGAGGATCGTCCGCACGTCCGTGCTTCGCACGACCCGCGCGAGGTTCGCCAGGGAGT
>Ga0209751_10003158_pt1 | contig 16074 bp, 13 predicted proteins | sample RifCSP13_1_FD_184019 | JGI IMG/M metagenome (GOLD analysis project Ga0209751, IMG submission 184019) | Soil microbial communities from Rifle, Colorado - Rifle CSP2_sed 13_1 (SPAdes) (version 2) | ecosystem: Environmental > Terrestrial > Deep subsurface > Rock core/Sediment | place: Rifle... | reverse complement strand
TCGTGCAGCCCGCCCCGTAGAGCATCCCCTTCGGCGGCGGGAGCGGGGCGGAGCGCCCGAGGAACATCGAGATCACGCCGACGTTGTCCTCGGAGCCGAGGAGGACGGACTCGCCGCCGATCGTCGCTGGCTCTCCCCCGAGCCGGCAGTGGAGCGACCGTTTCGTGTCGGCCCGGAAGCGGACCCAGCCGAGCTGCGCGAGCTCCCAGGCGGAGAGATCGGTGGTGAGCGGGGTGGCGAGCGAGTCGCCGATGAAGGGCAGGCGGACGAACGTCCCGAAGCTCGCGATCTTGTCGCCGACCGCCTCGGCCACCGCCTGCTGGCGGCCGCCGCGGCTCACGTCCGTGTCGGAGGGGTCGAGCTGGTTCGTGCGGATGCGTGAGTACACGAGTGCCCTCCGGCCGTCCATGTGTTGCGTCCCCTTTCCGAAGCGCCAGCCCTCCCACTCGCGGCAGCGAGCGGGCTTGTACGGGCAGTCGAACGGGTTGGAGAGGATCCGCTTCGGCACGTTCACGTCGATCCCCCCGAGCGCGTCGATGAGCTCGCGAAAGCCGTCGAAGTCGACGACGACCACGTGCTGGATCGGGAGACCCGTAAGCTCGCGCACGGCCTGGATGGTGAGGGCGGGGCCCCCGATCTGATTCGCCGCGTTGATCTTCCCCGTGCCGTACCCCGGGATGTCGACCCGTAGGTCGCGTGGGATCGAGAGGTACGAAAGCCGGTGCTTCCCCGGGTCGGTGCGGAGGAGCAGGAGCGAGTCCGAACGGTTCGCGTCGCCGCGCCCCGGCGCGCGTCCGCCGTCTGTCCCGATCACGAGGATCGTTGTCGGATCCGAGAAGAGCGATCCGTCCCGCCCCGCGAGCCGTGCCTCGGCCGCGGTTGGAAGCCTCTCGTTCGCCTTCTCGACTCCGCTCGAGAACGAGAGGTAGCCGAGGACCGTCCAGACGACGAGGAAGACGAGCACGCCGAGGACCGCAACGGCGATCCAGCGCCCCCAGCGGCGCCGACGCCGACGCTGCGGGCCAGGCGATCCGGACGGCTGCGCGGGCGGGCGTGCGCTCCTCTGAAGGGGGACCTTGCCCTTGACGCGGCCGCCTCGATACAGCCGGTAGGGCTTGTCTCCCTCGGCCATTCGGGGCGGTATCGTAGCCGCGCCGTGGGCGCTCCTCTCGTGATCGGCCTCGATGTAGGCGGGACGAAGATCCTCTCAGGAGTCGTCGATCGGGAGGGGCAGGTGCTCGCCCGGCACGAGGTCCACAGCCCTGGGGACTCGCAAGAGGATCTGCTCGCGGCGCTCGACTCGGCGGTCGAGACGCTCCACGACGGCCGGATATCCGCGATCGGGTACGGCGTACCCGCGAATCTCGATCGGGGAACGAGGAGGCTCCTGCGTGCGGCCAACCTCCCGCTCGAGAACTTCGATCTCGCCGCGCACGGCCGCGCGCGGTTCGGGCTCCCGGTCGGGGTCGAGAACGACGCGAACGTGGCCGCGCTCGCGGAGTGGAGGCTCGGGGCGGGACGCGGGGCGACGAGTTTGGTGATGCTCACGCTGGGAACCGGTGTGGGCGGTGGGATCGTCCTCGACGGTCACCTCTATCGCGGCTGGGCCGAGCTCGGCCACATCGTCGTGCAGGAAGGAGGCCCGCCCTGCGTGTGCGGGGGCCGCGGACACCTGGAGGTGCTGGCCTCGGGCCATGCCGCCGACGCGGCTGCGCTTGAGCTGTACGGGCCGGACGCAGACGCGCATTTGCTGATCGGGAAGGCGAAGGTGGGCGACGCAGGAGCTCGAGGCGCGTTCGTGCGGATCGGCGAGTCGCTCGGAGTCGCCGTCGGCTCGCTCGTCAACATCTTCGATCACGATCTCACCGTCGTCGGTGGGGGCTTCGGGACCGCGGCGGGTGAGCTCGTCCTCGAACCGGCGCGAGAGGCCGCGCGGCGGGAGGCACTCCCCCCTGCGGATGAGACGCTCCGCATCGTTCCCGCCGAGCTCGGCGCGGAAGCGGGACTCGTCGGCGCCGCACTCGTCGCGTTCGAGGCGCTCGACGGGGTCCAGTAGTCACCGGAAAGGCCACTCGTAGTGCCCCTCGCCGTCTGTGCCACCCCGATCGGAAACCTCGGCGATGTGACACTCCGCGTGCTCGACGAGCTCCGCCAGGCGGACCTCGTCCTGTGCGAGGACACGCGCCGGACGCGGATCCTGCTCGACCGTCACGGAGTCGCCGCCCGGCTCGCCAGCTACCACCGCCACAACGAGGCGGCGCGAACGGGCGAGGCGATGACGCGCCTGCAGCGCGGCGAGCGGCTCGCGCTGGTCTCGGACGCCGGCCTCCCCGGGGTCAACGACCCCGGTGCGCGCCTGATCGCGGCCGCGATGGAGGGCGGTCTGCCGGTGACCGTCCTTCCCGGGCCGTCCGCGGTGGAGACGGCGCTCGTCTCGAGCGGCCTGGTGGGGGAGCGCTACCAGTTCGTCGGCTACCTCCCGCGGCGCGCCTCCGAGCGGGTCGCGCTCGCGCAGGAGCTCGCGCGCTGGACGCACCCCGTCGTCGCGTTCGAGTCCCCGCGTCGGCTGCCGGCATCGCTCACGGTGCTCGCGGAAGCGATGCCCAATCGTCCGGGGGCGATCTGCCGGGAGCTGACGAAGCGCTTCGAGGAGGTCGTGCGCGGAACGCTGGCAGAGCTTGCCGCTCGCTTCTCGGAGCCGCCTCGGGGCGAGATCACGATCGTCCTCGGCTCCGCTCCCGGTTTCGGGGAGACCGTGGCAGAGGCGGAGGAAGCGCTGGCTGCGGTGGCCGAGCTCGTCGCGGCAGGCCTTGCTCGCCGGCAGGCCGTCGACCTCGTCGCTCGGCTCACCGGGACCTCGAAGAACAAGCTGTATAGCGGTTCTCTGTGACAACTTCGTCAATTGCGTTGCGATCCGTTGCGGCCGGCGCTACCGTCGAGCTGTGTTATCTCGAAGGGCAACGAGATGGAGCACCCTCGCCTTCGCGGCGACGACGTTGCTGCTCGTCGCGACCCCGGACGCCTGTGCGTGGGCCTGGCCCGCGGATGGTCCCGTCCTTCGTGAGTTCGCTCTTGGCGACAACCCATACGCGGGTGGGCAGCACCGCGGGATCGACATCGCCCTCGGCGATGCCGTGGTTCGTGCGCCTGCGTCCGGCGATGTCACCTACGCGGGGCAGGTTCCGACGCACGGGCTCACCGTCACGATCGCGACGGCCGACGGCCACAAGGCATCGCTGACGCACCTCGGCACGCTCCGTGTGAAACGAGGTGAGCGCGTGACCGAGGGGGAGCCGATCGCAGAGGCGGGACCATCGGGCGAGCCGGAGCATGCCGTTCCATACGTCCACCTCGGGATTCGCGTGGGGGAGGCGGACACGTATGTCGATCCGCTCTCCCTGCTCCCGCCGCGGGCTGCCCCATCCCCTCCGCCGGCACCCGCGGCGCCGCCCGCTCCCGCTCCCGCGCCCGCACCGGCTCCGGCGGCCACGCCGCCTTCGACCTCGCAGGCCCCACCGGCCGAGGCTCCGCAGCCGGCACCCGCTCCCGAACCCCAGCCGGCTCCCTCCGTTGCTCCAGAGCCCAGCCCGTCTCCGTCTGCACCCGAGGTGAGCGACGAAGCGCCGCGGGCCGAGGCCGGCGAGCCGGTGCCCGAGAGCGGGGTCGGATCGCCGACGACCGATCGCGCTGTGCCGGCGCCCGCGGCGACTCCGTCGCGGGGGAGTGCCGCGCCAGCCGTCTACTCGTCGGCCCCGCAGCGGTCCGTCCGGGAGAGCTCAGGGAAGCCAGCGCCGCCGGAATCCGCCTCGCTCGTCCCTGTCCCGTCGACGGCTGAGCGCCGGACCGTCGTTGCGACGGGCCTCGGACTCGGGCACGACCTCCTGGCGGTACCGGGTGCCGGACGCCGAGATGTCCACCGCCCCGTGACGGCCGGCGGGCGCGTCGACCGTAGCCGGCCGGCCGCGGATGGACGCGATCTCCGGCCGGCAGTGTTCGTGCTCGCGGCTCTCTTGGTGCTCGCCCTCGGCGGTCTCGGCGCCGGCCGGGTCCTGAGGAGACCGCTCCCTATGATTCGCGTCCGTGAGCGGGACGAGCACGCCGAGGAAGATTCTCGTGGCGGTGGCGTGGCCATATGCGAGCGGGTTGCGCCATATCGGCCACATGGCCGGCTTCGGCATCCCCTCGGACACGTTCGCCCGCTACCACCGTCTTCGCGGCAACGACGTGCTGATGGTGAGCGGCACCGACGAGCATGGAACGCCGGTCATGGTCGCGGCGGACGCCGCCGGCGAGTCGCCGCGTGAGACGGCAGAGCGATTCAACGAGCTGATCCGCGAGGACCTTCGTCGCCTCGGGCTCTCGTACGACCTCTTCACGCGCACCACGACCGCGAATCACCGCCGGGTCACGCAGGATCTCTTCCGGACCCTCTACGAGAAGGGCTACGTCTTCGAGCGGGAGACGCTCGGAGCGTTCTCCGCCTCGACCGGACACACGCTCCCGGATCGCTACATCGAGGGCACGTGCCCGATTTGCGGCTTCGAGAGCGCGCGGGGCGACCAATGTGACAACTGCGGGAATCAGCTCGATCCCACCGATCTGATCGAGCCGCGGTCGAAGATCGACGGCACGCCTCCGGTGTTCCAGAAGACGAAGCATCTCTTCCTCGACCTTCCGGCGTTCAAGGATCAGCTGACGGCCTGGATCGAGTCACAGCAGCACTGGCGGCAGAATGTGCGGCGGTTCTCGCTCAACTTCGTGAAGGAGCTCAAGCCGCGGCCGATCACGCGAGATCTCGACTGGGGCGTCCCGATCCCGGTCGCGGGCTACGAGGAGCGGGAGGACAAGAAGATCTATGTGTGGGTCGACGCCGTCGTCGGTTACCTGTCGGCCTCGATCGAGTGGGCGGCGAACCGAGGGGCGCCGGACGCGTGGCGCGAGTGGTGGCAGAACCCGGATGCGGAGCATGCTTACTTCATGGGGAAGGACAACATCGTCTTCCACACGGTGATCTGGCCGAGCATGCTGCTCGGGTACGGCGAGGGCGGCGTCTACGGCGCGGGTCGCGGTGCACTCGAGCTACCTGACAACGTCGCCTCGAGCGAGTTCTTGACGATGGAGGGGAAGAAGTTCAGCTCCAGCCGTGGGGTCGAGATTCTGGTCCGCGACTTCCTGAGCCGCTACGACCCGGATGCCCTCCGGTACTTCATCTCGATCGCAGGCCCGGAGACCCAGGACACCGACTTCACGTGGTCCGAGTTCGTGCGCAGGAACAACGACGAGCTCGTGGCCACGTGGGGCAACCTCGTCAATCGAACGCTGCAGAGCGCATACAAGAACTTCGGCGCTGCGCCCAAGCCGGGTGCGCTCGTCGAAGCGGATGAAGCGCTCCTCGCGGAGGTCGAGGACGGCTTCGGGTCGGTCGGCTCGCTCATCGAGGCTGCCCGGTTCAAGCACGCGCTCCAAGAGGCGATGCGCCTCGCGAGCCTCGGGAACCAGTACGTCGCGGAGCAGGCACCCTGGGCACTCCTCGAGACCGACCGCGAGCGGGCGGCCACGGTCCTCTACGTTGCTCTACGGATGATCGACAGCCTCAAGGTGCTGCTGACTCCCTTCCTACCGTTCTCGTCACAGCGTCTCCACGAGATGCTCGGGTACGACGGCGTTCTTGCCGGACCTCTCGAGTTCCGAGCCGTCGAGGAGGCAAACGGCAAGGAGCACACGGTCCTCACCGGGGAGTACAAGGGTTGGATTGGTCGCTGGGAGCCGAGCGAGCTCCCACCGGGACAGGCGCTCCGAGAGCCGACGCCTCTCTTCGCCAAGCTCGATGCCGAACGGGTGGTCACCGAGGAGCTGGCGCGGATGGAAGCCGCCGCGGCAGCGTGACCGACTCGCACGCGCACCTCGATGCGTGCGAGGAACCCGCGTCGGCGCTCGTCGAGCGCGCGCAGGCTGTGGGAGTGACGCGAATCGTCACGATCGGAACGGGGATCGACTCGTGCCGGGCTGCGCTCGCCCTCGCGGAGGAGAACGACGGCGTCTACGCGGCGCTCGGCGTCGATCCCCACCGCGCTGCGTCGCTGGACGCAGAGCGGCTCGACGAGCTGCGCGAGCTGCTCGGACATCCGAAGGTCGTCGCTGTCGGGGAGACCGGGCTCGACACGGTCCGCCGGTTCGCGACCCCAGAAGAACAGCTGCGCCTCTTCGAGGCCCAGCTTGCTCTCGCGGACGAGGTCTCGCTGCCGGTGGTGATCCACAGCCGGGAGGCCGCCGAGGAGACTGCGGCAGCGCTCGCGCCCTTCGAGGGAACCGTCATCCTTCACTGCTTCTCCTCGCCCGGCCTCCTTCCGGCCGCACTCGAGCGCGGCTACTACGTCTCGTTCGCGGGGAACGCCACCTACGCGAAGGCGGCCGACCTGCGCGAGGCCGCCGCGGCGGTGTCCGAAGACAGGATCCTGGTCGAGACCGACAGCCCCTACCTCTCGCCGCAGGCCGTCCGCGGCCGGCCGAACGAGCCCGCGCACCTCGTCCACACCATCGCTTCGCTCGCGGAGGTTCGAGGCGAGGAGCCGGGAACACTCGCCGAGCGCACCCACGCGAATGCGGCCGCCGCGTTTCAGCTGTCGTGAGCGCTCTGCCCAAGAAGTCGCTCGGCCAGCACTTCCTCGTCGACGAGAACATCCTCGGCGTCATCGGGCGCCTCGCCGACCTGCACCCGGAGGACATCGTGCTGGAGGTCGGCCCCGGCCTCGGCGTCCTCACGCGCTACCTCGCCGACCGCGTCCGCCTCGTTCACGCGATCGAGCTGGATCGCTCCCTCGCCGAGCCGCTCGCCGACGCCCTCGCAGGGCGGGAGAACGTCCGGCTCGTGTTCGGGGACGCGCTCCAGCTCGACCTTGCTGCTCTCGACCCTCCGCCGGGGAAGCTCGTCGCGAACCTCCCCTATAACATCGCCACGCCGCTCGTCGTCGAGAGCCTCGAGGGCCTCGCGTCGCTCGAGCGCTGGTGCGTCATGGTGCAGCGTGAAGTCGCGGACCGGCTCTTCGCCTCCCCGCGGACGAAGGCGTACGGGGCGGTCTCGGTCCTCGTGCAGCTCCACGCGCGGAAGGTCGGCTTCCATGCCGTGCCGCCGACGGTCTTCCGGCCGCGGCCCCGGGTGGAGTCGGCGCTCGTCGCCTTCGTCCGTCTGCCGGGGCCTCGGCTTGGTGAGGTCCGGCCAGTCGTCGAGGCGGCGTTCGCGCACCGGCGGAAGACGCTCGTCAACTCGGTCGTGCTCTCCGGGCTCGCGACGCGCGCGCGCGCGGAGGCTGCCCTTTCCTCGATCGGCAAGTCGCCCCGCGTGCGCGCGGAGGAGCTCGCTCCGGAAGAGTTCGTCGCACTCGCGAAGGCGATCGCATGACCGGGGCACAGGCCTTCGCAAAGATCAACCTGGCGCTGGTCGTCGGGCCGCTGCTCGGCGACGGGAAGCACGAGGTCGTCAGCGTCCTTCAGCGGGTCGACCTCCACGACGAGATCGAGCTCGAGCGGACGTCGGATGGGGACATCGTCGTCGAGGGCTTTCCGGACGACACGCTCGTCCACCAGGCGCTGCAGGCGTTCGCCGAAGCATTCGCGCGCGGGTCAGGCTGGCGTGCTCGCATCGAGAAGAGAATCCCGGTGGCCGCCGGCCTCGGCGGCGGCAGCTCGGACGCGGCGGCGGCTCTCCAGCTCGGGAACGTGATGCTCTCCGAGCCGCGCGCGCCCGACGAGCTCCACGCGCTCGCCGCGCAGATCGGCGCCGACGTGCCGTTCTTCCTCCGCGACGGACCTCAGCTCGCCACGGGAGACGGCTCCAACCTCTCGCCGCTTCGCCTCCCACTCGACTTCGCCGTCGTGCTCGCCCTCCCCGAGGGTGAGACGAAGGAGTCGACGACGACGGTGTACCGCCGCTTCGACGAGCGCGACGGCGCTGCCGGCTTCCGTGAGCGCCGCGGGGCCTTGCTCGAGGCGCTCGAGGCCGTCGAGCGGCCTCGAGATCTCGCCGCGCTGCCGCGAAACGACCTGGCCTCTTCGCCGCTCTCGGACGAGCTCGAGCGCCTGGGCGCATTTCGGGCGGACGTCAGCGGCGCAGGCCCCGCCGTGTACGGGCTCTTCGAGCGGAAGGGCGACGCGGAGCAGGCGGCATTGGAGCTCCGAGGAGCGGGACGAACGTGGCTCACCCGTCCGGCTCCCGGAAGGTAACCGCGTCGCCTCCCGCGAATGGCAAGATGAGCCCCCCACCCTGGGGCGTGGCCAAGTGGTAAGGCAACGGGTTTTGGTCCCGTGATCCCAGGTTCGAATCCTGGCGCCCCAGTCACATGTCGACGACGAAGACGACGAAGCTCGGAGCGGTCGTGATGGCCGCCGGCCTCGGAACGCGCATGCGCTCGAGCGTCCCCAAGCACCTGCATCCGCTGCTCGGCAGACGAATGGTGGATTGGGTGCTCGAGACGGCACGTGAGCTCGGCGTGGATCCGCTCGTCGTCGTTGCGTCGCCGTCCACCACTGATGCGTTCGGCGGGATCGAAGTCGCGGTACAGGAGGAGCCGCTCGGGACAGGCGACGCCGTCCGCAGCGCGCGGGCGGCGCTCGAGGGGCGGGCCGAGGACGTCCTCGTCCTCTCGGGCGACACGCCGCTTCTGACCGCGGACCTCCTGCGGGAGCTCGTCGCCACGCACCGGCGTGAGGAGGCGTGGGCGACCGTGCTCTCCTTCGAGCCCGGCGATCCGCGCCACTACGGTCGCGTGCTCCGCGGCGGGGACGGGAGGCTGGCGGCGATCGTCGAGGCGGCCGACGCGACGCCGGCCGAGCTCGCGGTGCGCGAAGTCAACTCGTCGATCTACGTCTTTCGGGCGGAGCGGCTCTGGCCGCTGCTCGACCGGCTCGCGCCTCACAACGCCCAGGGGGAGCTCTACCTCACCGACTCGGTCGCGCTCCTCGTTGCGGACGGCGGCAGGGTCGCGGTGCAGAAGGGAGGAGATCCAGTGGAGACCGAGGGCGTCAACACACAGGCGGAGCTGGCGGCAGCGGCAGCGGCGCTCCGCGACCGGATCAACGAGGCGCACATGCTCGCGGGGGTCACGATCGTCGACCCTCGGGGGACGTGGATCGACGCCGACGCGATCGTCGAACCCGATGCCGTGATTCACCCGTTCACGGTCGTACGAGGTGCGTCGCGAATAGCAGCCGGCGCCGAGATCGGCCCGCACGCGGTCCTCGTGGACGCCCACGTCGGTGAGGGTGCCGTCGTGGGGCCGTTCTGTTACCTTCGCCCCGGAACAGTGCTCGAGGCCGGTGCGAAGGCAGGCACGTTCGTGGAGATCAAGAACTCACGGATCGGGGAAAGGACGAAGGTGCCCCACTTGTCCTACATCGGCGACGCGGACGTAGGCGAGGACACCAACGTCGCCGCCGGGAACATCACCGTGAATCTCGACCATGCGACAGGGAGGAAGAGCCGCACCGTGATCGGGCGCAACGTCAGGACGGGTGTCGACAATGCCTTCGTCGCCCCCGTGACGATCGGCGACGACGCATGGATTGCAGCCGGCTCCGTGATCACAGAGGATGTCCCCCCAGGCGCGCTGGCGATCGCGCGCGCACGCCAGGTCGTAAAGGAAGGACGCGGTGGAAAGCGGAACGATTGAGCAGACCCTGCCGGGCCTCGACGTCCAATCGGTCCTCCCGGAGGTGAGCACCGGGCATGCCATACCCCTGACGCCGCAGAAGCGGCTGATGGTCTTCGCCGGGCGCTCCCACGGAGAGCTCGCCCAGAAGATCGCCGAGAAGCTCGGAGTCGAGCTGGGCGAGATCGAGCTGGAGACGTTCGCGAACGGCGAGACCTACTGTCGCTACGAGGAGTCGATCCGCGGCGCCGACGTGTTCATCCTCCAGACCGGCTGCGAACCGGTCGACCGCAATCTCATGGAGCTCCTCTTCATGATCCAGGCTGCGAAGCTCGCGTCGGCGAAGCGGATCACTGCCGTCATGCCGCTGTTTCCCTACGCTCGCCAGGACCGCAAGGCGAAGCCACGCGAGCCGATCTCGAGCCGTCTCGTAGCCGACATGCTCCAGCTCGCCGGTGCCGATCGCGTGCTGACGATGGACCTCCACGCGGGACAGGTCCAGGGGTTCTTCACGATCCCGGTCGACCACATGACGGCTCTGCCGCTCTTCGCTCGCCACTTCCGCGACCTCGGTCTCGCGGGTGAGGGTGTCGTCTCGGTCTCGCCCGACGCAGGGCGGGCGCGGCTCGCCGTCCGGTTTGCGGAGATGATCGAGGCCGAGTTCGCGATCATGCACAAGACCCGGCCCGCACACGATCAGGCCTCTGTGACCGAGATCGCGGGCCGCGTCCGCGACAAGGTCGCGATCGTCGGCGACGACGTGATCATGACCGGGGGCACGTTGCTCGCGAACGTCGCGGTGCTCAAGGAGCACGGCGTGACGGACGTTTGGGTCTTTGCCACGCATGGTCTCTTCTGCGGCGACGCGCTGAGCCGGTTCAAAGGCAGCGACATCACCGGGGTCGTCGTCACGGACACTGTGCCGATCGACCCGCGCGAGCAGCCCGAGAACCTGACTGTCCTCACCGTGTCCGGCCTGCTCGCCGAGACGATCATGAACGTCTTCAGCGACGACTCGGTCTCGGCGATCTTCGGCGGCGAAAACCAGCTGTTTTGACGGCGACCGACACTGCGGCTGCACGCCGCGACGCGCTCGTCGAGCGTCTGTTCGGCGCCGCGATCGCGGCATTCGACCTGGCCGGCGTATATCTCGGAGACCGGCTCGGGCTCTATCGGGCGCTCGCCGGGGCCGATCCGATGACGCCCGCGGAGCTCGCAGTGGCCGCCGGGATCCACGAGCGCTACGCGCGCGAGTGGCTCGAGCAGCAGGGAGCGGGCGGGATTCTCGACGTCGTCGACGACGGCGGCGGCGAGCAGCGCTTCAGCCTCCCCGCGGGGCACGACGAGGCGCTCCTCGACGAGGACAGCCTCAACTACGTCGCGCCGTTCGGGCGGTTCCTCCTCGGATGCGTGCGCCCGATCGACGCGCTCCGCGACGCGTACCACACGGGCGACGGTGTCCCGTACGGGGACTACGGCGTCGACCTGCACGAGGGGCAGGCGGCCTTCACGCGGCCGATGTTCGTGCGGCTGCTGGCGCAGGAGTGGCTTCCGTCCGTCCCCGCCGTGCACGAGCGCCTCCTCGCGGATCCGCCCGCGCGCATCGCGGACCTCGCTTGCGGCGGCGGTATCTCGAGCATCGCGATCGCGAAGGGGTACCCGAAAGTGCGCGTCGACGGGATCGACCTCGACGCGCCGTCGATCGACCTCGCGCGAAGGCACCTTGCCGGGAGCGGGGTCGAGGACCGAGTCAACTTCGAGGTGCGGGACGCAGCCGATGTGCAGCTCCGTGGTCGCTACGACCTCGTCACGATCTTCGAGGCGCTGCACGACATGTCGTACCCGGTCGACGTGCTCCGCGCCGCACGGGGGCTCCTTGCGGACGGTGGGTGCGTGATCGTGGGCGACGAGCGTGTGGCCGAGGCGTTCGGTGCGCCTGCAGACGATCTCGAGCGGCTCTACTACGGGTTCAGCATTCTCCACTGCCTTCCGGTGGGGATGATCGGCGAGGGAGCCGCCGGAACGGGAACGGTGATCCGCTCGTCTACGGTCGAGGAGTACGCCCGCAAAGCCGGCCTCCCATCCGTCGAGGTGCTCCCGATCGAGAACGACTTCTGGCGTTTCTACCTGCTGCGACCGTAACGACCCCATCGCTACAATCTGCCGCCGATGTCCGGAGACAGGATCACGCTCGAGGTACGGGAGCGGACCGAGCGCGGCTCGCGGCGCTCTCGGCGCCTCCGCGCCGAGGGCCTCATCCCAGGTGTGCTCTACGGCAAGGGCCACTCGCGCGCGATCGTCGTCGCCGAGCGCGATCTCCGCGCCGCGATGACCGGGCCCTCTGGGCTGCACGCGATCCTCGATGTCGTCATCGACGGCCAGAAGACGGTCCATCCTTCCGTGCTCGCCGAATACCAGCAGGATCCGATCCGTGGAACGCTCTCGCACATCGACCTGCGCGAGGTGCGCCTCGACCAGCCGATCCACGCGGCGGTCGTCATCCATCTCGTGGGCGAGTCGGTGGGCGTCAAGTCGGGCGGCGTCCTCTCGCTCGTCACGCGTGAGGTCCAGGTGGAGGCGCTTCCCGCCGACATTCCCGAGCACATCGACGTCGACATGAGCGGGATGGAGGTGGGCGACGTCCTGCGACTCGAGGACATTCGCCCGATTGCCAACGTCACGTTCCTCGACGATCCCCACGAGACGGTCATCGCGACCGTCTCGACGCCGCGCGGCTATGCCGAGCTCGAGGAGGCCGAAGCCGAGGCGGCGGCAGAAGCCGAGGCCGCCGAGGCCGCTCTCGAGGGGGAGGCTGCCGAGGCCGGCGAGCCTTCCGAAGCCGCCGACGAGGAGTAGCCAGTTGCGGCTCTTCCGTCGGGGCGAGACCGCCTCGACGCTCGACCTGCTGATCGCGGGTCTCGGAAATCCGGGTCGCGAGTACGAGCACGATCGCCACAACGCGGGCTGGATGGTCGTCGACGAGCTCGCACGACGGCACGAGGGCTCGTTCAAGTCGAAGTTCAACGGGCGTCTTGCGGAGATGCGGATCGCCGGGCACCGCGTCGCTCTCCTCGAGCCCGAGACGTACATGAACGAGTCCGGGCGCTCGATCGCCGCCGCCGCCCGGTACTTCAAGGTCTCGCCGGACGAGCTGCTGGTCGTCCACGACGACGTCGACCTCGATGTCGGCCGGCTGCAAGCGCGTCTCGGAGGCGGGCTGGCCGGCCACAACGGGCTCCGCTCGATCGCGCAGGCCCTCGGAACGCCGGAGTTCCTGCGTCTCCGGATCGGAGTCGGACGCCCCGAACGCGGCGACCGACGGGACGTCGCTGACTACGTCCTCTCGCCGTTCGAGGCTGACGAGGACGCGCAGGGGCTCGTCTCCCGCTCGGCCGACGCAGTGGAGCTGTTGCTCTCCGAGGGCCTGACGGCCACGCAGCAGCGGTTCAACTGACTCGATCTCGGTTCCAGGTCGCCCCACACGTCGTCGATGTGCACGACGATGTCGTGAAGGTCGTGCGGACGCGGGACTGGGCCGCCGCACCCTCGAGCGTTTCGCTGACGAGCGCGCGCCGAAGCGGCTCGCCGCCGAGTCCTTCTCCGGTTCCTAGTCTCGTCGACTGCCGGTCAAGCGGTGCCGCTTTCGAGCCGTTCCTTCAGGTTCTGCTGGTTCTTGGGGAGCTCCTTCTGCGCCTGCCTGCGGACGACGAGCGGCACGAGCAGCTTGCCGATCCCGTGCCCCTCGAGGTCGAGCTCGATCGTCACGCGCGACCGTGCACCGTCGTCGAGAGGCTCGATGGTGCCTCTCACGTTCCCCCTGACCGGGCCATCGATTCCGCGTACGGCCCAGCTCCTGGGAGGGCTCAGCTCCGTCAGCTCCGAGGTCATCGTCCGCTCGCCGCGACCGATCCGGCGAGTCACGGTGACCCTCGAGCCCACGGCGGGAGGACCGCCGCCCTCCAGGCGCGTGCTCACGACGCTCTCCTGCCACTCGGCGAGCCGCGAGGGGTCAGTCACGTACGGGAAGACGTCTTCGGGCGGGCGGGCGATCTCTATGCTCTCAACGATTGGCGCCACTTTGCCTCCCTTCGTCGCTGAACGCCGATCATACTTCTGGGACACACGCGCGAGCCCCTCGTTTGCCTCCACCTCGCGTAAGCGCCGCTCGGTCGTCGGCTGGCGCTACCAGCCCTCAACGGACGAGATCAACGCGGTTACCGACCGTCTCGGCTAGTTGGAGGGCGTGACGGTCGCGCCAGCGAGATCGTCGCCCGAGAAAGCCGCTGGCGGCATTTGTCCGAGCACGTCTTTTTCGTGCTTCACGAGATCACCATCGACTTCAACTTCATTGAGCACGCGACAGTGTCGGACGACGCGGCCCATTTCACCTTCACCAACACCGGCCCCTTCGCTGCCGTGGCATTGGAGGAGGGCGAGCCGCACGCGTCTGGCAGGTTCACCCAATGGGGCGGCTTCAACGAGAACCCGGCGACGCAGTGAACAGCACCTTCACGTTCAGCATGCGTGGCCAGTTCGAGGATGGAACGAAGATCAACTTCCACCTCTCTGACCACTTCAACGTTACGCCGACGGGCGCGGAGTTCTCCTTTACGTACTGCCACGACCGACCGAGGGTCGGTGGGGACGGGCTCGTGAGGGGACGTCCCCACCGCTCCATCGGCGGTGGTTGTCGGCGGGGCGCGGTGGCGCGAGGTCGGACCGCAGGGTGCCCCCTGGGGGTGGTTGCGGCCTCGGGTCGGGAAGCGCGGCACCTGGCGCGGCGCTGGGCCCACGCCCAAGAGGCCCGCAGGAAGAGATCGGCACCACCGCTACGATGACCCAGCGGGACGGCGGTCCCGCCGAATGCATGGACCGGTCGTCGCTCCACGGACTCGTCGCCGAGCTCGCGGTCAGCGAGCGTTTCCGCGCGTTCGCAGAGGCCTTTCCCGCGGACGCCCGCGTCTCCGAGCCGGCGCTCCCGCTCGTCCTCGCGGCGCTCCACGAGACGCTCGAGCGGTCGCTCCTCTGCGTTCTCCCCGAGGACGAGCAGGCGCGCGATGCGGCCGAAGCGGTCGCCTGGTACTCCGATTCGTCCCGGGTGGCCCTCCTCCCGAGCCGGGGTGTCCGCGCGGACTCCGGTCTCGACCCTCCGGCGCACCTGATTGGGGAGCGGGCTCGCGCGCTCGACGTGCTCGCCGCCGGTGGCCTCGTCTGCGCGTCGGCCCGGGCGCTTGCCGAAGGCATGCCCCCCGAAGATGCCCGACCGAAACCTGTGTGGATTGCCGTGGGCGACGACGTCGGCCTCGACGGCCTCGTCGAGGAGCTCGCGCTCGCCGGGTACGAACGGGTGGAGCGTGTCGAGGAGCGCGGGCAGATCGCGGTCCGGGGCGGGCTCGTCGACGTCTTCCCGAGCACCGGGCGAGAGCCGCTGCGCGTGGAGTTCTTCGGCGACGAGGTCGAGCAGGTCAGAGCCTTCTCGCCGTTCACCCAGCGCGCGCTGCACCCGGTCTCTGAGGCAGTGATCTACCCGGCCAGCGAGCGACGGATCGACCTCCGAGAGCTCGAGCTCGCCATACCGACCCCCGCGGATCGACACGACCTTGTGGCTCAGAGCCACAAGGTCATGGTGGGCGTGGATCTGGTACCGCCGGTCGAGCGGCCGCCCGACCTCGTCTGGCAGCCCGACGACGTGCGTCGTGTGTGGGAGGAGGAAGGCCTCGCTTCGTTGCCGCTCGACGGTGCGGCCGAGCTCGACCCCTTCCCGCGAGCGCAGGCGCACTCGTTCGAGGCACAGCGTCCTGCAATCGCTGCGCGCGGTCTTGCCGAGGCGGAGACGGAGCTCGGCGCGATGCTGCGCCAGGGCCGGCGCGTCGTCGTCGCCTTCCCGCACAGAGGCGAGGCGCTTCGCACGCAGCGCCTGCTGCGGCGGGTCGAGGCCGTGCTTGCAGAGGAGGACTCGCCGCTTCCACGCGAGCCCGCCCTCCGCTTCGTCGTCAATCCGGCTCGCCGCGGCTTCGTCTGGCGCGACCTCGGCCTGGCGCTGCTCCCGGACGTCCAGGTCTTCCGCAAGCGGCCGCCGCGCGCAGACGCGAGGCTCGGGCGGGCGCTCCAGTCGTTTGCCGACCTCCGCACCGGCGACCATGTCGTCCACGAGGATCATGGGGTCGGGCGCCTGATCGGCTTCGAGACGAAGGAGGTCGCGGGAGTCACCCGCGACTACCTCTTCCTCGCCTTCCGCGGTGAGGACCGGCTGTATGTCCCGCACGAGCAGCTTCCGAAAGTCACGCGCTACATCGGGGCCGACGCTCGTGCGCCTGCGCTCTCGAAGCTGGGCGGCAAGGCCTGGCAGAACCTGAAGAGCAGGGCTCGGGCCTCGGTGCGCGAGCTCGCGGGAGAGCTGCTCTCGCTCTACGCGCGTCGCCAGCAGGCG
>Ga0209751_10003157_pt1 | contig 16074 bp, 13 predicted proteins | sample RifCSP13_1_FD_184019 | JGI IMG/M metagenome (GOLD analysis project Ga0209751, IMG submission 184019) | Soil microbial communities from Rifle, Colorado - Rifle CSP2_sed 13_1 (SPAdes) (version 2) | ecosystem: Environmental > Terrestrial > Deep subsurface > Rock core/Sediment | place: Rifle... | reverse complement strand
CTCAAGGAGTCTGACAAATGGATCATAGAATTCAAATCATCACCTCACGAATTGAAGAACAATTTACCCGGGAGCTGAAGATTTCCGAGCTCGCAAGAATGGTGAATGTTTCGGCGTCACACTTGCGGCATCTCTTCAAATCTGAAACCGGCTTGACGCCGACGCAATATCTGAAACGTCTCAGAATGCAAAAGGCCCAGGCGCTTCTCGAGACCACGTTTCTAAGCGTCAAGCAGATCTCCAACGAGGTAGGATTCAGTAACGACACCTATTTCTCACGTGAGTTTAAGAAGACTTACGGAGTTGCTCCCGGCCGGTATCGGCATCTTTGGAAACCAACCGTGTCATTAATCACCAAACGGCCGATTCGCCAGCAGAGCCAATAAATAGCCACTTTGTTAAAGATTATGCTATTGACTGAATCATCATGCTGACATAATCTCTCACGCGAACACAACAACTGACACTCCTCGCATTGTCAGGTTCGATCTATCAAGATTCACGTAGGTAGGCCACCGATGTATAGCTCACTCTCACCAAAAGAGCTGTCACGATCCTCATGCAGCACCAGCTCCCCTCGGCGCTATTTGGACCACGCAACCCAGGTCCGTTGCAGGGTCGCGGTTAGGACGGTAAATCAGGTTCAGACACGGCCAAGCTTATTATTAGCTATCAGCGCCACCGTCTGGCTCCTGCTCATTCTTCTTTTTGTTTTCGCCCTGGGCCACCCTGCCCACGCACAGCACAACGAGACGACTCTGGCAGTGGTCAATGACAAAAGAATCTCGCAAGGTGAAGTGGACCAGGCGATCGCCTCACAATTGCTGCCGTTGGAGCAGCGGCTGTATGCGCTGCGCCAGGCAGCGCTGGAAAACCTCATTACCAGGACGCTTCTGGAAGCGGAAGCCAGCCGGCTCGGTATCTCCGTTGAAGAACTAAGAAAGCGGTTAAGCACGGGCCCGGTTTCTGTTTCAGAGAAGGAGGTCGAAGAGGTCTACCAGGAGAATGCGCTCGTCTTCGCCGCCATGAGTCCGGATGAGGCCAGGGAAAAACTACGACTCGATCTCGAGGCACAGGCGCGCATGCAACTTTATCGCAAGGCCCTGGCAAAATTGAAAGTAACAGCGAAAATCGACGTGTTTCTCGAGGAGCCGCGACTGCCAACTCTGAATGTTGGTGATGGGGCACCTACCAGAGGGCTGGACGAGGCAAAGGTAACGATCACTGAGTTTTCTGACTTTCAGTGTCCGTTCTGTAAAGAGGCTCAGAGCGCGATAAGCGGAGTCCTGCAACGATTTCCTAAGGAGGTTAGGTTGCAGTTTAAACATTTGCCACTGCCTATGCATCCCCAAGCCTTTTCCTCGGCTCGTGCGGCTTTCTGCGCGGGCGCGCAAGGAAAGTTTTGGCAATACCATGATGCGCTGTTTACTTCAGAAGTGTTGAACGACGAAGTCTTAAAAAATATCGCAACGGTTCTTCAGCTTGATCTGCGACTGTTTGACGCCTGTTTGTCGTCAGACGCGTCTCGCGCGGGAGTTGAAAAGGATCTAAGAGATGCCAGAAATCTCGGAATAACCGCCACACCCAGCTTGGTGGTCAATGGCAGGCTTATTCAGGGGGTGATGAATTTCGCCAACTTAAACGCGATCGTAGAGCGGGAATTGCAATCGCAAGGCACTCCATCAAAGTGAACTCAACTCACCTGAGTGAAAGGATTAGAAGAATGAAAAGCTACGGCTCCCTATATCGTGTGATCCTCGCCTGCCTGATTGGCCTAAATTTCATCGAAATTGCTTACGGCCAAAGGCCCTTACGCGAGAGCTCTTCTTCGCGGAAGCCGGCCTCTGGAGTTGCCAGAGTCATGACTGCGGAAGAAAGGGTTGTAAGATCGGCATATGAAAAACTTATGATGCTCAATAAAGCTTCGCTTCTTGTTAGGCCTGCTGCTGTCAGTGAATTTTCAGAGGAACAGCGAGTCTTAAGATTCCACTTAAGTAACTTTCACATCGGCCCGATTGAAGAAATTCTGCCGGCCATAGCCAGCCAGTTCATAACTTATCCCTCCGGAGAGATCATTGCTGTTGCGAGAATCATCACACAAAACAACAAAGAGGAGGAGCATGTGGCGTTTGGGGCAGATTGGTCCATTGGCGAATATGGTTCCGGATATGACCGGTTATGGACTGTGGGAGACCTGCTGGGATTCGACGCCGAGGTCTATCATGACGTCGGTGAATATGCGGTCTACGACGTTACCGTCTCCTTTCAAGGCAAGTCTCGAGCGTATCGCGCCTTAGCTCTCTTCCATAACCCTTATGGTTCCGTAACTGATCTTAAACCTTCGTTCTGGGATTCCGTGGGAGCCGGCAGTAGGTTGACCGACGTGTGGAACGAGAAGCGTCCGCCGGTTGGCCAGAAGAATTCCGACGCGATCAGGCAGCCTGGGTCTTTATCGAGGGGTGTCTCTAGCTCCAAGTCTGTCATAGCCTCGACTCCGCTCTCGAATCCCGACTCTTCTCAGGTGATTAGACTGGCGCAGGTATCGGGTAACAATGCAGATTTTTCACAGAGTTATTCGACCACGAGCGGTACAAGTGGCGTAGTTACCAGCACAATTGAGAATGCGACTAATCATAAAACAGGAAAACATGGGCAGACCATAAGTTTCTCCGGGTCCTGTTCGGAATCCTCGACCAATGATCAGCTCTGTCGGGTTAATATCGTCGGAGTCTACATCTTTGAGACCGGTACGACGACGAATTTCTATTATGTGCATGCCAACAGAACGGATTACAAGATAGAGACGGCGACTGGTCCGCGCGGTACGCCTATAACTTGTGACACTGGTCACGGCATCGCTACCAAAGATTGCTTTAGTTATGATTGCCCATTCACGGCCACGATCCAGGGTGCGGGCCTGAGTATGCAAATGACCGGCGGTAACGTTTGGAATGGCGTGCTGGTGCATAAACATACGTGCAACCTTCCCGCATCGACTAGTACCTCGTGCACCACGCCGGGATTCGGTGGGACTTGTCCGGCAGGTACTACCCTAAATAGTTTCGGGCTTTGCTGTAGTTCCTCAAGTGGCACCTGCAGCACAGAGCTGGCCAGTCGCTGTAACCGATTCGGCGGAGACTACGATTATATAAGCTGCACGTGTTCAGGCTGCGATTCCTGCGGGGGCTCGCCAGTGGTGATCGATGTTGATGGTAATGGATTCTCCCTGACGAGTGCTGTGGATGGCGTTGCTTTCGATCTCAATAGCAACGGTACGCGCGATCAGCTTTCCTGGACCAGCGTAGACTCCGATGATGCCTGGCTGGCTTTAGACCGCAATGGCAATGGCACCATAGACAATGGCCAGGAATTGTTCGGCAACTTCTCGCCCCAACCACCTGCTGCTGACAAGAATGGTTTTTTGGCCCTGGCAGAATTTGACAAGCCGGCAAATGGAGGTAACCAGGACGGCAGGATCGATAGCCAGGATGCAGTCTTTGGCAACTTGAGACTCTGGCAGGACCGGAATCATAACGGGATCTCTGAAGCGGACGAACTGCATACGTTGTCTTACCTGAATATTGGTTCGCTATCGACAGGCTTTAAGGAGTCGAAACGCACGGACCAAAACGGCAATGAGTTTTGCTATCGCGCGAAGGTTAATGATGCTCGACAGCCTCGTTATGGTACTAAAGTCATTGATGACCCGGCCTCCCGACCTGGACGCTGGGCCTGGGACGTGTTCCTTCTGAGTATTCAGTGAAGAGAAGTTGTCCGCCAACCATCCTTCGTAGAAACTTTAACACCCGCAGGTTGCTAAAACCGGCGGGTGTTCTCACGAGTACACCTTCATTGCCTGACGTCAAAGGATCGCCAAAACCTCGACCCAAACTTAAAATGTGAGAATGGATGGAATTCTCGTAATCGATAAACCCGAGGGGCTGACCTCCCACGATGTTGTGGCCCAGGCCCGACGTATCCTGCACGAACGGCGGATTGGCCATACAGGGACGTTGGACCCATTCGCCACAGGAGTGATGGTGCTCGTGGTGGGGCGGGCGACCCGGTTGGCCCGGTTTCTCAGTGGCGCCACGAAAGAATATCAGGCAGTGATTAGGTTGGGATACGAAACCGACACAGGAGATCTCACTGGAAGACCAGTCCCCGAAAAAACGACACACCCCTCGGCGAAGCTTCGACAACTGCTCACCGTGGACAAGATCGAAGCTGCCTTGACCAGGTTGCGTGGCGCGATCGATCAACAACCGTCCATGTATTCGGCGAAGAAACGCGGAGGACGAAGGCTTTATGAACTGGCACGTCGTGGCGAAAAACTCAAGTTGGACCCGATCCGAGTTCATATTTACTCGTTGGAGCTAATTCCACTTGAGCCAGTAGTTAAAGAGAATCCTGATGGAACCTTTGACATGGCCGTGCGAGTATGCTGCTCAGCTGGGACCTATATTCGAGTGCTGGCCTCGGACCTTGGAAAACTCCTCGGATGCGGGGGCCACTTGGCGGAATTGCGGCGCCTTCGGGTAGGTGATTTTCCTATAGAAGCTGCCAAAACACTCGCGCAGTTGCAACAAATCGTCAAAGAAGCACAGCTAGGGAGCGTTCTTTTACCTCCAGAGGCTGCCCTTACGAGTTTGCCTTCTCTGCAGCTAACTCCTGCCCAGGCCCAGCAGGCCCAATGCGGTGTGCCAATTTCGGTGGCTAATGAGTCGTCCCCGGCCTGGGCTGAGGGGGAAGAGGTGAAAATCAGCGATGAGAGAGGAAATCTGGTCGCAATCGGCGTTTATGATTACCAAAGACGACTGCTTCGTCCACGTGTCGTCTTGGCCGCGGGGGAAAATAGACGTTGACTTCCGACCTTGCGTGCTGTGTTATACTTATCGCCAGCATTAGGAAGCACGCCACTGCTGGCTTCCCTGTGCTCCCTCCCGTGGCTCCCTACGTCTAAAGATCATTGAGAATCGGTACCTCGAAGAAGCGGCGCCAGGCTTACGCGCGCGTGGCGCAGCAGAAATTGAGGCAAAGACTTTTCAGCCAGCCCTGGCGCTGGTTGCTCCGAAAGCGTGCTTCATCCACGACAAACCAATCAACGCGCGACAGCCGAAGAGGTTTTGAAGGCTATGCAAGAGCAGGATGGCAACAACAAGTTTAATATTAGTGAGCGGCTGGAAGATTTGCGCCGGCAGCACGAAGCCTTGCGGTGGGATGGGACGTTCCGCGATTATTTCGAATTGGTCGCACAAAATCCGCGCATTGCCCAGCTATCGCACGCCCGCGTGAACGATATGGTTCATGCCGCCGGAATCGTGCGACTGAACGAGGGTACTCAACGCGAAGTAGCCTCCTACAACTTTTTCTCTTCCGAATTGTTTGGCATCGAAGAGCCCATCGCCAAGCTGGTCGAATATTTTAAATCCGCCGCGCAGAGACTCGAGGTCCGCAAACGCATCCTGCTCCTCATGGGACCTGTAGGCGGAGGCAAATCTACGATCGTCAACATGCTAAAACGCGGACTCGAAGAATGGACCAACAACGAGGCGGGCGCAGTTTATGCGATTAAAGATTGTCCTATGCATGAAGAGCCTTTGCATCTCGTGCCTCATCAGTTGCGGTCAGAAATAGAAAAGCATTACGGCATCTACATAGAAGGCGACCTTTGCCCACAGTGCCGTTATGCGCTTGAGCACACTTACGGTGGCCGGCACGAAGACGTACGCGTGCATCGCGTCATCTTCTCAGAAAAGGATCGCGTCGGCATTGGCACTTTCTCGCCAAGCGATCCTAAGTCGCAGGATATTACCGAGCTCACCGGATCCATTGATCTGGCTACCGTCGGCGAAGTTGGCGTCGAATCCGATCCTCGGGCCTATCGTTTTGACGGGGAATTAAACATTGCCAATCGCGGCTTGATGGAATTTGTCGAGATGTTGAAGGTTGACGAGAAGTTTCTCTACAGCCTGCTGACGCTCTCCCAGGAACAAAGTATCAAGACGGGACGCTTCGCCATGATCTACGCCGACGAGGTCATCCTTTCTCACTCCAATGAGGCTGAGTACATAGCGTTTGCCGGAAATCGTAAATCAGAAGCCTTGCAGGATCGCATCATTCTTGTTCGCGTCTCCTACAACCTGCGCGTTTCGCAGGAAGAACGAATCTACGACAAGTTGCTGCGACAATCGGAAGTGCTGCGCAATGTTCACCTGGCCCCTAACACTCTCAAAGTAGCTGCTATGTTTGCCGTCATGACCCGACTGGAAGAGCCCAAGCGACAAAACGTCGACATTGTGAAGAAGATGAAGCTTTACGATGGCGAAGACGTGGAAGGCTATAAGTCGAAGGATGTGCGCGAACTGAAAGAAGAAACGGTGCGGGAGGGAATGGACGGCATCAGCCCGCGCTACATTATCAATCGACTCTCCGGTGCGCTGGTGCGTGACGGTGTCACCTGCATCAATCCGATTGACGCCTTGCGGGCCATCAAGGACGGGTTTGAGCAGCACACCGGAATTAGCGCGGATCAGCGTGAGCGTTACCTCAACCTCATCTCCCTGTCCCGTAAAGAATATGACGAGCTGGCAAAGATAGAGGTTCAACGTGCCTTTGTTTACTCATTTGAAGAGATGGCCCGTACCATGTGCAATAATTATCTCGATAACGTTGAGGCTTATTGCAACAAGGAACGCATCAAGGACCCGATTACTGAAGAGGAGATGGATCCCGACGAACAATTGATGCGATCCATTGAAGAACAGATTGGAATATCGGAGAACGCGAAGAACACATTCCGCCAGGAGATACTCATCCGGATCTCCTCCTATGCCCGCAAGGGCAGATCGTTTGAGTACAACTCACACGAGCGATTGAAAGAGGCAATAGAGAAAAAGATCTTCGCAGACCTTAAGGATGTGGTGAAGATTACGACCTCGGCAAAGACACCGGATCCCGATCAGTTGCGCAGAATCAATGAGGTAGTTGATCGGTTGGTGAAAGATCATGGCTATTGTCCCACCTGCGCCAATGAGCTGCTGACCTATGTCGGCACGTTGCTTTCCCGCTGAGCTGAAACCAGTTCACGTGGCGGCAGCGCGCCTCGAAAGTGCGAATGAAGACTTACCCCGTATTGGGGACAACGCCCGCGCTCTCACCAGAGGCGCGGGCGTAATGATTGATAGACAATGAAGAAACGTTACTGGATAGCAGGAGCGGCCGGCGCGGCAGTAGCCGCGAAATTGCTGTTGCGACCTGCCGATGTTGATTGGCAGAAAAACCGCGAGAAGGTCTTCCATGCCGATCATTCGCGCTTTTGCGAAGTCGATCGCCTGCGCGTCCACTATCAGGAAGCCGGCAACAAGGATTCTCCCACAATCCTTCTCATTCACGGCTTCTGTTCTTCAACGCTGGTGTGGAGCAAAGTCTTTCTGGAATTGGCCGAAGAAGGGTTTCATGTGGTTGCCCCGGATCTGCTGGGATATGGTTATTCAGCCAAGCCTCGCAATTTTGACTACACCATTCGCGCCCAGGCGCGCATGATTGCCGGCTTCATGGAGCGGATTGGTGAAGACCGTGCGACTCTGGTGGGCAGCTCCTACGGCGGCGCGGTCGCGGCCACTGTTGCCCTGGATTACCCTGAGCTAGTGGAAAAACTGGTTCTCGTTGGCACAGTCTCCGACAATGCCCCAACTCGTTACTTGCTCATGCGTCTATTTGCCTCACCTATCCTGGGAGATCTGCTCTCGCCTTTACTGGTCGGCTCGCGTCGCTTGCTTAGACGCCGAATGAAACGAGTTTTTGATCGGCATTCTTGGCGGCTGGATGAACGGCGGCTGGACGCACGACATCTCCCTTTGCGGACGAGAGGCACCCATCGCGCACTCGTTCGCACGGTGCGTCATTGGGATGCCGATCGCATTCAGCGCGAGGCCACGCAAATCAGTCAACCCACACTGATACTGTGGGGACAGGATGATCTGGATGTGCCGGTAAGTTCCGGTGAGCGGCTGCAAGCGTCAATTGGCGGGTCGCAACTGGTTACTTTTCCGGACTGTGGCCACCTTCCACAGGAAGAGTTTCCGCGAGAGTTTGTAGCGCTGGTAAGCAGTTTCTCGAGAACGGCGGCTGTAGTCGATGAAGACCGAGTCATCGCAACGGCTTAGAACTTTTTTGAGTTGATTAGGAATAACTGTTTTCGCCATGTCTATCCAACGTAACGACTGGTCACTACAACGCAAGGGAATCATCGATCAGGAGCGACATAAGGATCGCGTGAAGGAGGCGATCCGCAAGAACCTCGGATCGATTGTTTCAAATGAAGCAATCATTCTTTCAGATGGCAAGCGCACTGTAAAAGTGCCTATTCGTGCCCTTGATGAGTACAAGTTTCGCTTCGACTACCGCAAGAAGAAGCACGTGGGCCAGGGAGACGGTAAGACGCGCGTCGGCGACGTGATTGGGCGGGAGAACCAGCCCGGCCAGGGCACCGGAGGCGGTCAGGCCGGAGCGGAAGGAGGCGCCGAATACTATGAGGCCGAGGTGAATATCGACGAGATCGCGGCGCTGATTTTCGAGGACCTCAACCTCCCTTTCCTCGAAGAGAAGGCGAAGAAGGCTGTGCAATCTCGCAAGACTCAGTTCAACGAAATACGGCGTACGGGCGTCATCGCCAACCTCGACAAACGGCGCATGATCTTGGAGAACATCCGGCGGAATGCGCGCGAAGGCCTGGGGGCGAAATTTGGAAATATCAAGAAGGAAGATCTCAGGTTCAAGACCTGGGAAGAGGTCATGCGCTACGAATCGAATGCCGTCGTAATCGCGATGATCGACGTGTCAGGATCGATGGGTGAGTTTAAAAAGTATGTAGCCCGGTCGTTCTATTTCTGGATGGTGCGTTTCCTGCGGACCAAGTACGACAATGTCGATATCGTCTTCATCTCTCATCACACAGAAGCGAAAGAGGTGACGGAGGAGCAGTTTTTCACGCAGGGAGAATCGGGCGGCACTGTCGTTTCTTCTGCCTATCAACTGGCCCTGGAAATAATCCAGCAGCGTTACCGTCCCGCAGATTGGAACATCTATCCATTCCACTTTTCAGACGGTGACAACTACTACTCTGACAATGAGGAAGCCGTGCGTCTGGCAGACGAGTTGATCGACACCTGCAACTTGTTCGGCTACGGCGAAATTGGTGAGGAGGGCTCATCGAATTATCGCCGATCTTCGGGTGCGCTACTCTCTATCTTCAACGATCGACTGAAGAAAAAGGATCGCTTTGTCGGGGTGCGCATTGACGATAAAGAGGATGTTTACCCGGCACTCAAACAGTTCTTCGGTAGCCAGGGGATAGAAACGCCCGCGTGAGCAACGTGCATCAGGCAGAACGTGGTTCAGGTTGTGAATTCTTAAACGCCAAAAGGTTTCAATGGAAGATCGAGAAATAAGAGCTCTGGAACAGTCGGTAGAACAGATCTGGGACGTGGCCCGGAAATTTGGACTGGATCCTTTCCCGACCAATTTCGAGATTGTGCCTGCCTCCGTGATGTATGAGGTCGGCTCCTATGCGCTGCCGGGGCGATACTCGCATTGGACCTTCGGCAAGGCCTACCATCGCATGAAGACGATGTACGATTTCGGTCTTTCTAAGATCTATGAAGTCGTTATCAACACGAACCCCGCATATGGGTTTCTTCTTGAAACCAACAGCCCCGTACAAAACAAGCTGGTCATTGCGCACGTGCTTGGACACGTGGATTTCTTTAAAAACAATGCCTACTTTTCTAAGACCAACCGGCGCATGGTGGAAAGTGTTTCTTCTCACTCGCGGCGCATCATGGATTATGAGTTCAAATACGGACGCAAGACTGTAGAGAGATTTCTTGACGCCGTGTTGGCTATCGAAGAGCACATCGATCCGAACTTTTTTATCAAACGCGAGATATCACCTGAGGAAGAAAAACGTCGAGCCGATTACGGTCAGAAAGAGGGTCGTTACGACGATTTATGGAGGCTTGAACGTAACGAGAGTGTTACTGGGCCGCAACGAGAGTCTGAGCAACCCGACGACCCGGATGCGCGCAAGAAGAAGATGGAGCGATTGCCGGCAAAGGACATCGTTTCCTACATCATGCGACATTCTCCCACCCTCGCCTCCTGGCAGCGCGACCTGATCGCCATGGTGCATGAGGAGATGGAATATTTTGTGCCGCAGATGCAAACGAAGATCATGAATGAGGGTTGGGCTAGTTACTGGCATGCCCGAATCATGCGCGAGCTGGATCTCGATGACCAGGAGCACATTGAATTTGCTGAGCTCCACTCGGGCGTTGTGTCGCCTCAGAAAGGACATCTCAACCCTTACTACCTGGGTTACAAGATCTATGAAGATATCGAGCGACGCTGGGACAACCCCTCGACCGACGAGCGAGAGAAGCTCGGACGTCGAGGCGGTGAGGGTCGGGAGAAGATCTTTGAAGTCCGTGAACTTGAGAACGATGTCTCTTTCCTGCGCAACTATCTTACCGAAGAGCTCTGCCACGACCTCGATCTATTCGTGTATGAGTTAGTCGATGAAGAAGACTGGACCATTACCGAAAAACGTTGGGAACGTGTTCGCGATACCCTCGTTGCTAACATGACCAATTTTGGTTTTCCTTACCTGCAAGTTGAGGATGGTGATTATAACGGCAACCGCGAACTCTATCTCAAGCACTGTTATGAAGGCGCCGAACTGGACATGCGTTACGCGCGCAAAGCCTTGGAACATGTGCATACTCTTTGGGGCCGCCCCGTGCATCTGGAAACCGTAGTCGATGATGAAACCACTATGCTTCGCTACGATGGTGAGGATCACCGAGCAGACTAACAAGGCTTTATTTGACATTTGTCATTCGACAATTCCTACTTGCCATTTTTTCGACCCTTCATTTCCGCGTTTGAGCACCGCCTCTATTTGCTGATACAGTAACAACTTTTAGCCAGGAGCCGTTGTAGGGGCGCGACTCCGTGGGCGCCCCTACGGCCCCTATGTATCTATGGGTTGCGCCCCCCAAATGGCCGGACCCTCTGGTATCCATGGGGCGCGCACGGAGTCGCGCCCCTACAAGACCCAAATCTTTAGAGCTATCCACGATGAGTACGTCTGCGAGAAAGATTAGCACTAAGAGTCTATTTGAACGCTTTCTTGAGACTAACGATCAGGAAGCGTGGTCGGCAGTTATCACTGCGCTTTTGCGGTCTGTCCATGAGGTGGACAGGGCGGCCTTACAAATTTGGTGCGCATTTTGTCCGCTCTCCCTTTTTCAGGCGCTCCAACGTTCAAAGAACCCGGAAAAGCTCGCGCGTGAGTTGTTGCTGCAGGGAAACTATCATTTGAAGGATCAGGTAGATTCTTCACACACGTTTCTTTATGGCCATCGCTACTGGCCCGAGGTGAAGAAGGCTGTTGAAACTCACGCTGATTCCTTTGGTTCCGAAACGGTGCTGTTGTCCGATCAGATACTGGGCGTGGCAGCCAGCGTCGGCGCCGGTCTGCAGGTTAGCCAGTCCCTTCTGGTGGCGATTACAGCGGCGGCCTTTATGACCGTTCAACAAGCGGGCGTCGAAGCATTCAAAGCCGCACCCGGCCACATGTTGATACCCCCAGACGTCGCAAAGAAGTCGCCCGAGCAGATCCTGCGTGAGCGGGCAAAAAACGATCGTCAGGGCCTGCTGGGTTTTCTCAAGACTGTGGACAAGAAATGGACTGTCACTTACGACGAAAATGACCAATGGGCCACGTACAAGATGAATGATATGCAAGACCTGGCCTGGGGCGCTGCCAGCGATCGTTCACGAAACTGGCGCGAGATTGATCCGCGCCGGGTTGAAGGTCCAATTCCGGTGGAATGCCGCTCAGCATCGTGCGGCACATGTTGGGTAGGCATTCTGGGTGGCGCGGAAAAGCTTTCCGATGTGGCCGCTCGGGAAGGAAAGCAGATCAAGAGATTCGGCTACATCGACACGGCCGAACCAAAGCCTCTGATTCGTCTTGCCTGTCAAGCGCAAACCTCAGGCGCGGTCTCAATCGTCATTCCGCCGTGGAATGGCGTTTATGGAAAGTATCTGCGCGAACAGGAAGGCAATGAGTAAGCGCTTGAAAAGAAAGGATCCAGTTTGTCAGCAAGAGGTCTTCCGGAAAACCGGCAAGCATCTTATTCCCCTCTGTTGCTGGTCCTGGCAGCGGCCATTATCTGGAGCACTGGAGGGCTGTTCATTAAATGGACCAGGCTCACCGGTCTCGAGCTTTCTTTCGGCCGCTCATTGTTTGCGGCCATCACGGTAGCACTCTTTACCCGCCGTGAAGGTTTCGGACTAAACAGAATCACCGCCCTGGCTTCGCTGCTTTATGCTCTGCTACTGCTATTCTTTGTTCTAGCCACCAAATCGACAACAGCAGCGAACGCGATCTTCCTGCAATACACTGCTCCCGTTTACGTCCTGGTCTTGGAGCCCCTCTTGTATAAGGAAAGATTCAGGCAACGCGACCTGATTACCGTAGTAGCTTGCGTCGTGGGTATGTCACTCTTCTTCGTAGGCAAGCTGAGACCGCAGGATTACTATGGCAACCTGCTCGCGCTTGCGTCAGGACTTTGCTTTGCCTTCTATTTTCTCTTGTTGCGACACACTCGCTCGCGCGAGGTCAACCGGGCCTCTTCGGTCATCTACGGCAACCTGCTGGTTGTTCTGATAGCCGCTCCTGCTGGGCTAGCTGCCTTGCCGGGTCTCACGAGGCCTGACGCATTGAGCGTGCTTTATCTGGGGGTGATTCAGATTGGCGTGGCCTATACCTTTTTTACGCTGGGAATGGCTCGCGGAATCCGCTCGCTTGACGCCGGCATTGTCGGCTTTGTTGAACCGATGCTCAATCCGATCTGGGTCTTTCTTTTTCTCGGTGAAAGACCGTCAAGTTGGGCCGTGCTAGGTGGCTTGATTATAATTCTTGCAGTTGTCTGGCACATGCTGCTTGCGGCCCGAGTGAACGCTCGCTTGCCCGTAAAAGTAGCCAGTATCTGACTTCTCTGCGTGTTTTTGCGTTCTCTGCGCCTCCGCGGTGATGTTTTTCTGTCATGGATTCAACGCTGAGCCGCAGAGTTCGCCGAGGCTGCGCGGAGAAAATCCTTCTCCGTCAGACTGCCAAATTATTAAGGGTCGTCAAGCGCTAATGAGTTGGCGAAGTTTCAAAGAGCTGGTCCACTCAGCGCATCCATTGCCAGCGATTGTCGTAATAGACAGGCCGATTATCGGGGTATCGCTTCTTGTATCTCTTATAGCGCTCCAGTAATGCCTCGTAACGCTCATCGGAGGAACGTAGTCTTTTATGCGGCAATCCTCTGAGGTAATCCTCAATCTTATGCATGTTTCTGGCTGAAAACCGCCAATCGTAATTACCCAGATCGTAGAGATTGCCCGGTCCGTAGCCGATTATGCGGCCAGAGAAGTCGACGTAAGTGTCGAAGTAGCTCCATGCCAGGTCACGCAAGCTGCGAAAAAGCGGACGGCGCCCGTGAAGACCGGGGTCACGAGAGCGACCAATTGAGCCCCAGCGACCATCCTTCTGAAATATAAACACCACGTGGTCCAACAAATCCTTCGACTCAAGATCAAGTAATAAGGGCGGAAACCCGTGCTGCTCAAGGATGACCGCCGCCGCCACAGCTGCCTCCAGACAATGTGCTTCATTTCTCTTTATCACCTCTCGAAACGACCTGAGTGTTCCACCGTTGCGCTCCCAGTTGTAAGGCATCGAACTGAGAAACCGCTGCACACGAGCCGGTGTGGATAGTGACTCAATGATTCTCCACTCTTTCTTTGTGAAGATTTCCCTATCGGGTTTATTAGTCACCTGGCGTAGATTCTTCTTGTCCAATTTGAGCTGGAGGAAGAATATAAATGAGTAATCACCTATGTGCTGGTAGTGTCTTAATTTGCTGTGGTTGCATTAAGAACACACTGAATATCAGCAGGAAGTCTAGTCACTTCATGACGGTCATCGATGCGCTTATCACAAGCTAATGGTTGCAAACCATCCCTGGCATAACTGGCAAATTAAGACACTACTGACGTCCTTGAAGCCTTGCTTCGAGAGCCTCCAGTGATGTAAGAATCAATTGGACAGTATGTGTGCAGCGATCTATCAATTCTGATCTCATCCTTGCGTAACGCAGCTGCGAACCATGTTTCCCAGGCCATCAACTTTCCACGGACGATTTATCCATGAATGAAGATGTTTCAATACCCCAAATGACTCGCGCCGAACAGGAGACTGAAACTGAGGCAACCCGTCTAATCGAACAAATCGAAGGCGCCCTGGCCGCTGTGGCGGTCCGCACCTCTGATCAGGTGCAGACGCTGGAGGCGGCGGCTGATCGAATTGAACGCGCATCGCGCGACCTGGCTTTTGCCTTGCGAGAACTAGCGCAATCGCGCCGGCTCTCCGAGAATGAAACTGCATAATTCCACACCGCTGCGATAAATTAGCTTACTTCCTTTTGTGTTCCCCTTTTGGAGATTCTATGACTTCTTCACGAACTGAAAGAGTAACTCAGCATCTTGGCCGCAAAAAGACGGACTATGAACTGAACAATTATGGCATAAGTGACGCAGCCCGAGTTTACTGGAACATGACGACCCCCGAATTATATGAAGAAGTTACTTGTCGCAATGAAGGGCTATTGTCGAATCAGGGATCATTGATTGTGGATACCGGAGAGCATACCGGGCGGGCGGCAAAAGACAAGGCAATCGTGCGTGAGCCGTCGAGCGAAGCAAAAGTCTTTTGGGGTGACGTTAACAAGGATTTTTCAAAAGAGAAATTTAACGAATTAAAAGAGCGCATGATGGCTCATGCGGCCGGCCGCGACCTCTTTGTTCAGGACACTTTTGTGGGCGCCGACCCACGGTACCGTTTGCCGGTGCGCATAATCACCGAACTGGCCTGGCATTCGCTTTTCGCGCGCACTATGTTCGTTAGCAGCTCCTCTGCCGAACAGGTTCCTCATCCCGAATTCACAGTCATCAATTTCCCCAGCTTTCAGGCCAATCCTGCGCGTGATGGCACCCGTTCGCCTACATTCATTCTGCTCAATTTCAGCAAGAAATTGGTGCTCATTGGCGGGACGTCATATGCAGGCGAAACAAAGAAAAGCGTGTTTACGCTCATGAACTATCTTTTGCCGCAGCAGGGCGTCATGAGCATGCATTGCTCTGCAAATGTGGGTGCAGGCGGCGATGTGGCTATCTTCTTTGGCTTGTCCGGAACAGGCAAGACAACTCTTTCAGCCGACCCGGAACGTCAACTCATTGGCGATGATGAGCACGGTTGGTCCAGTGACGGAGTCTTTAATTTCGAAGGTGGGTGTTACGCCAAGGTTATTAAGCTGTCGGCTGAAGCTGAACCTGACATCTACCGCACGACGCAAATGTTTGGCACGATTCTGGAAAACGTCGTTTTCGATCCAGACACGCGTCAGATAGATCTGGATGATGGAACGAAAACAGAAAACACGCGCGCATCCTATCCGCTGACCAGCATTCCCAACATCGTCCCTCAGGGGTATGCTGGTCATCCGCGCAACATCATAATGCTCACGGCAGATGCTTTTGGCGTGTTGCCGCCCGTTGCCCGTCTTTCTCCGGAACAGGCGATGTATCACTTCCTTTCCGGTTACACTGCAAAGGTCGCAGGCACGGAAAAGGGAATTAAGGAACCGGAAGCTACATTCTCAACCTGTTTTGGCGCGCCGTTCATGGTCTTGCACCCGGGCGTCTACGCAGGTCTACTCGGAGAAAAGATCGCCCAACATAATGCCGCCTGCTGGTTGATCAATACTGGCTGGAGCGGCGGTCCATATGGCGTGGGCCAGCGCATGAAGATCGCTTACACGCGCGCAATGATTCGTGCCATCCTCAATGGTAGGCTGGCCACGGTTGACGCCCGACCAGATCCCATTTTCGGTCTGAACGTGCCGGTAAGTTGTCCGGATGTGCCTCAGGAAGTCCTGCAACCGCGCAACACCTGGAGCGATA
>Ga0209751_10003148_pt1 | contig 16116 bp, 17 predicted proteins | sample RifCSP13_1_FD_184019 | JGI IMG/M metagenome (GOLD analysis project Ga0209751, IMG submission 184019) | Soil microbial communities from Rifle, Colorado - Rifle CSP2_sed 13_1 (SPAdes) (version 2) | ecosystem: Environmental > Terrestrial > Deep subsurface > Rock core/Sediment | place: Rifle... | reverse complement strand
CGAGTCGCTCATTCACTACATCACTTCCGGGCCGGTGGTGGTGATGGCCTGGGAGGGCAGCAAAGCTATCGAGGCGATCCGCCAGACGGTGGGCGCGACCAACCCGACCGCCGCCGCGCCTGGCTCGATCCGCGCAGACCTGGCGCTGGACATTGGCCGCAACCTGATCCACGCCTCCGACGGCCCGGAGACCGCGACCTTTGAGTTAGGGTTGTGGTTCAAGCCGGAAGAATTCGTGGACTGGAAGCGCGACGGCGAGCGGTGGGTGTTCGAGAAGTAGGCAGCCGCCAGTAGACAGTCGTCAGATACGATGGGAGCGGCGTCCCTGTGGAGCGCTGCTCCTGTTTTTATTTCCTGGCCCGACGAGGGTCACTGAATCCGCAGGATGACTTTCCCCTCTCGCCAGAGTTCCTCGAGCCGGTAGCGTTTGCGCTGCTCGGCCGAGAAGAGGTGGACGATCACTTCGCCGAAATCCATCAGTATCCAGCCGCCCGCCGCGTGGCCCTCCACGCGCGGGGCTTTGCGGCGGTGCTTCTTGTGCCCGGCTTCGTCCAGCGCTTCAGCCAGCGCATCCAGCTGGCGCTCGCTGGTCCCCGTGCAGATGACGAAGTAATCGGTGAAAATCGAATGCCCCTGTATATCGAGGAGGACGATGCTTTCCGCTTTCTTATCTTCGAGCGTGTGAACTAGAGAACGGGCAAAATCAATTCCTTTCAGAGTGGCCTCCCGGTTGAGCAAAACGCGGTTTGAAAAATTGTAGCATCGGCTACGTATTTGGGCTAATACCGAGCGGCGCGGCGAACAGCCGGGTATAGACCGCCCCGCCCGGTTTCAGGTCGCTGCGGATCAGGCTGAGGGTTTCAGCCGTGAGCGCGCCGAACTGCGCATAGCGCGGGTCTTTCAGGGCCTCGACCAACTTTTCGCGCTCGGGCAGGCGCAGGCTTCCGTGGAATCGCCCCAGCGTCAGGTGCGGCGTGAAATCGCGCGCTTCGGGTTTGAAGCCCAAGGGCGTCGAAAGATCGTCAATAGCTTTTTGCAGCGCGCGCAGGTTTTGCACATCGCCCGCGAGGCCGACCCACAACACGCGGGGGCGGAACGGATTGGGAAATACCCCGAGGCTGCCCGCCTCCAGGGACATTGGATGGGCGGAGGCCGCCGCCGTTTTCAGCGACTGTTGGAGCGCCGGGAGGCGGTCGGAGGCGACTTCCCCGTAAAACTTCAGCGTGAGATGGATGCCCTCGGCGCGGGCCCAGCGGATGCTTTTGCGTGGAAGCATCGGCCCAAGCTCGGCCATGACCCCGGCTAGCCGTTCGGTCAGCTCCGGCGGCAGTTCGACGGCGGCGAAGACGCGCAGTTTTCCGAGGGCGCTCAAGCGAGGAATTCTCGAACGTGGCCGAGCGTCTCGGCCGGAAGATCGTCGGTGACCAGGTGGCCGGCGCGCAGGACGACGAGGCGAGCGCCCGGCACACGCTCGGCGGCGAAGCGGCCTTCGTGATGCGACACCGTCAGGTCCTGGTCGCCGACGACGATGAGGGTCGGCGCGGTGATGTGCGCCAGGCGCGGCGAAAGATCGTGGCCGAGGACCGCGCGGCCGCTGCTCCACAACGAGCCGGCCGTGCTTTTGGCAAAGTCCTCCGTGCGGCGGCGGATGTATTTGACGCCGTGATGCAGGCGGTCGCCCAACCGATGGCGCAACATCGGCTGCAAAACCCGCGGCGATACACGCAGCGTCCAATGGAGCAGACGCTGGCCCGGCCCCCAGTGCGCCAGCGGGCGCAGGCTCGTCCGCCGGCCGGTGACGACCGGATTAATGGCGACCAGCCGTTCGACCTGATCGGCGTGGGAAGCGGCCAGGTCAAAGGCGATCATGCCCCCCATCGAGTGGCCGATAATGCGCGCGGCGCGCATGTGGGCGGCCTGCATGAATGAAGAGACGATGGCCGTGTAGTTGGAGATGGAATACCATTCTTCAGCCGGTTTGTCCGAATCGCCAAAACCGGGCAGGTCAATCGCCCAACACCGGTAGGCGGAGGCCAGGCTGGAAGAGAGATGCGCCCACATGCGCCGCGAGCTGGCCCAGCCGTGGATGAAGAGCAGGTCCGGCCCCTTCCCCTCGACCTGATAACGAATGTGGATGCCGCTGAGGGCAAGCGTGTCTTCGGTCATCGCAGACGAATTATACTCTCCCCGCTCCCTGTTCACGCTCGTAGTCTTCCGGCGTGTCAATGTCGCGCAGGATGGAGTCGGTCTCCACCTCGACGCGTTCGATGTGCGCCGCCGCTTGCAAGAGTTGGCGCGGATTGGCGTCTATCGGCAGGGCCAGCACTGCGGGCCAGATGGACCGGTCGAACAACATGGGATGCCCCCGGCGTCCCTGATAAAACGGCGCGACGACCGGGGCCTGCGTCTCGCGCCAGCGTTGGATCATAGCCTGCGCCACCTCCGGCTCGAGCCGGGGTTGATCGCCGAGCGCGACGAGCGCCGCCGAGAAGTTCTCCGGCAGGCTGCGGAGGCCGAATTGCAGCGAGCGCGCCATCTCGCTCGTTTCAAAGTCCGGGTTGAAGACGAAGCGAACCGGGATATTCGTCGCCGTCACAGCCGTTTCCACCTCTCCCCGCGCCGCGCCGGTCACGACGACGATGTCGGAAATGCCGCTGGCGCGCACGCGGCGCACGACCTCGGCAATAATCGTCGCATCGCCCCACGGGAGAGTCTGTTTCGTGCTGCCCATGCGGGTGGAGCGTCCGGCGGCCAGCACCACCGCAGCTGCACGCCCATGCACCTCGCGGGCCGGGTTGGCCGGGCGCTTCACCGCGCCGATCGCCGCCGCGTTGATCTGGGGATGGGCGAGCAGCAGGGAGGCCGTTTCGCGGGCGGCGATCAGATCATCGGGCGTCTCGACCTTATTGATGAGTGGGATCACCCGCGCGCCGGAGGGGATGCCCTTCAGCCCGCCCTGAGGGTGCGTCACGACTTTCGCCACAAGTTCCGGCGTGACCGCTTGGCCTTCCCTCGCCCCGGTCAGCGCGCGCACTAACTCGGGGCGATGCACTCTCTCACCCGTCAATGGCTGGCCGATGACGTCCACACCAACCACCGGAACGACAAGCGTCGTCACTTCGGGGATCACCGGCTCGTGATCGGCGGGCGCCTTGAAGGGGCGCATCCGCGAGCCGTCGGCCTCGATCAAGATGGTTGTCACGTCTTTGAGAGCGCGCAGGCTTTCGATCAGGCCGGTCGTCACGCCGGCCGCTTTGCCTTCCCCGGCATCCACCGGACCGGTGATGAGCACGTGCCCCGTTTTGTCCAGCGCGGCTTCCACCGTGGCGCGGTTCGCTTCAAACGCCGAGAAGTGCCGGGGCGCGAGCTGGATCTGCGCGGCGAAAATGCGCGTCGTCGTCGTAGTAATCACGCGCCCGCCTGATCCGACAATTTCCTCCGCCAGGCGGAACATGGCCGTCGTCTTCCCGCCCCCGCCGACGAAGGCGACGATCTCACCGTCGCCGATTCTCAAGGCTGTGAGGAGGTTCATGAGCAGCGAGGAGACGACCGGCTCTACGGCAATCCCCGATCCCTCTCCTCCGGCGGCGGTTCGGGCAGCCACAAGTGCATCCCAGCCAAAATTGCTTCCAGCACCCCGCCGCCCACTGCCCGCGCCTTATCCGAGATCAAAAAACAATATTCGCGCACGCCGCGCGGGTCGAGGTCGCCGACTTTCATTTCCGCCGTCACGCGCAGCCCGTCGTGCAGCAGGCCGCGCACCACGCCATTGAACTGCGCCTTGATGGGCCGGCCGTCCACCTCGGCCAGCCTCTCTCCCCTTCTCACCGCGTCCCCGATCTCCCGGCGCCCGATGAAAATCCCGTCGCACGGCGCGCGCAGGACGCGCTGTCCCACAAAGCCGCGCACCGACTCCGGCTCGCCCGTGTCTGGCTCGGCGCTGCCCCCCCAGTACACACGCCCGAGGTTGTGCCCGCGCTGGGTCTCAATCACCGCGTGGCAGTCCTCGCCCGCCGTGAACCCCGGCCCCAGCCCGACGACGAGCGGCGCGTCGGTGATCTTCGTGCCGGGGTTTTCTTTTGCCATGCGCGCGTCCACGACGACGGGCGGGCGCATCCGGCTCAGCGCCGTATCGTCGGCGTCTACCACGACCGGGATTTCGTTCACCGCCGCGTAAGCCATGCCGATCATCGGGTCGGGCGCGAGGCGCGCGGTGACGCCCTCGATGGTGACGGTGTCCGAGTACACCGCCTCGGCAAACGACACTGCCCGGCGCACGCATAGCGGCTGGGCAAGCTCAGTGATCAGGAGAGTGAACCCGGCGGAGTAGAGGCGGTGCGCTACGCCGGTCGCGAGGTCGCCGCCGCCGCGAATCAAAACGAGTGTATCGGAGAGGAACATCAGCGAGAGGAAGAAGGGAGGAGGAAGGGCGGGGTCAGTTCAGATTCGCTCATAGACCACCTTGCCTTTGCCTAAGATTTCGTCGCGAAAGAATGAGCGCTGCTGGCGCAGTTGCTCAAATTCATTGGGTGTGTAAACCAGAATGTCGGTCCCAACGCGCGGCTGAAGCAGGCGGCGCATTTCGCGCAAGCGCTTCCAGAAGGGCAAATCGGTTTGTTTGACGATCACTAGATCAATATCCGATTCTGGGCGCACATTACCGCTGACCAGTGACCCGAACAGGATGACCTGCTCAGGTTGGTCATGGCCAGTCAGGAGACCCAGGTAACGTTTGAGCTCCTGTTCCAAGAGTTGTTTGCGTTCGAGGGTCTGTACGCTGTCCACTGGGATAATACGCATCGGGGTCTCCGCCGATAAGTGTACTGCTAGATGTAAGGGAATGTCAGCAAAGTGAATTCACCGCAGTACAGACGGCGTGCCAGTTAAGTGGCGAGGCCATCATGGATTCGCTCTTGGGTTGATTCTATATTTGCCCTCTTCGACCCTCTCAAAGTAATTGTGGTAAGTTTCTGAATGACTACGGTTCACTTCAGAGTTAGCAAGCACAACCCGAATGTAACTCTCGGGTGGATTCCAGCCACGCTTGCGTGCGAATTCTCTGCAAGCAGCAACATTGAAGGGTTGAGGTAATGTGCCGGCCTTTGCCGCCTCGAAGATTTCGCGCCCAAGACCCCGGCCATACTTTGATGTGCCCATTTCTGGATCTCCTCTCTCGCACTTCGGCTATAGCCATTTCCACTTTCTATTTTTCTCTTCCTGCTTCCTTTATCGCCTTCAATACCCTCTCCGGCGTGTACGGAAACTCGTCCATCCACACGCCCGTCGCGTCTTTGATCGTTGCCGCAACGACCGGGCGAGCGGGATTGCCTAGGGGCGCGGGCGGCGTCGGTCACGGCGGGCATTACGGGTTGGCGTCGGCCTCAGCGGGCACTGGCGCGGCCTCCGCGGCGGCAGCCTCCTCCGCCGGAGGCGTGTAGGGGTGTTTGAGGACGCGCTCAATAATGGCGGTCGTATCGTTGAGCGCCTCCCACCACTTGAGACTCAGTCGCAGCCGCGCCGTCGTTTCGGGATGGCAATAGATCAATTCAACCCCCTGTTTCGGATCAAAACGAGTCTCTTTTTCCTGCGCCCACCCGCATTTGACCAGTTCAGTCTTATACCAGTTCACCGTTTCTTCAAACGGACGGGGCGTTCTGAACCAGCCGCCGAAAACTTCTATAGTTTCGTCCGGTTTAAGCACAAAGCGCCGATACGGAGGCACCAGTTCCTGGTGATCCTCGCCAATGCCGACAATAGCCGTATCCGGCGGCAAAGGCACATCCGTGGGCCAATCCTCAAGGCGCAAGCGGAGTTGCACTCCATCGTATGTCCGAACAAACGGACGTATATTGTTATCGGCTACCATGGCACTACTCCCAGGGTCTCAAACAGACCGTTGAGGACATTCATTCTCCAACCGACCTATCGCCTGCCGGTAAAGCCCCAAGCCAAAGACCGCTACCACTGCGACAAGAGCGACTTGCATCAAAGCTGTGTTAGCGCGTGTGGTCGTATTCATTTTCACAACCCCACTGATCACTGATTACTGATCACTGCCTTCTTTGATTCTCCTTAGCACCCTCTCCGGCGTGTACGGAAACTCGTCCATCCACACGCCCGTCGCGTCTTTGATCGCCGCCGCAATGGCCGGGGCCAGCGGCAGGTAGGGCATCTCGGCCATGCCGCGCACGCCCCACGGGCCGTTGGGTTCGGCATATTCGAGGATGAGCGACTTCACCCGCTCCGGCACGTCGAGCACAGTCGGGATAAGGTAGTTCGACAGATAAGGCGTGAGCACGCGGCCATCCTGCACGACGAAGTTTTCGAGGATCGCGTATCCGGCGGCCTGCACCACTGCCCCCTCGACCTGCCCTTGAATCTGCTGCGGGTTGATCGCGCGGCCCACGTCGTCGGCGCAGATCACGTCCACCAGGCGGACGTGGCCGGTCTCCATGTCCACCTCCACCTCCACCGCCTCGGCCACGTAGCCGTAGGCAAAGTTCGGGTCGGCGCGGCCCGTCTCGGGGTCGAACATCGTCGTCTTCGGCGGGCGGTACTCGTAATAGCCAACCGCCGGGCGCTCTTCTTCCTCCCACTTCTTCAGCGCGATCTCCGCCGCGCCCTTGATCGAGTTGCCCGCCATGTACGTCGTGCGCGAGGCCGACGCGCTCCCGGAGTTGCCCGAGGTCGCCGTGTCCGAAACGACCATCTGCACCTTGCCGATCGGGACGCCCACGGCCTCGGCCGCCATCTGCGCCATCACGGTGTGCGCCCCCTGCCCGCAATCCGCGCCCGCGTGGTAGACCACCACCTTCTCGATCTCCGCCGCGCCGTGCAGCTCGACTTTGGCTATCGCCAATTCGGGCGCGCCGAAGGAGAAGCCGATGTTCTTGAAGGCGCAGGCGAAGCCGCGGCCCCGGCGGAGGTGGGAGGGGGGAGGTTGGAAATTGGAAGGCCGCTTCCACGCGCCGTGGTCTTTCGTCCAACCTGCTTCCTCAGCGCACTTCTCGACGACCTTGCCAATGGTCACGCCTTTGGGGCCTTTGGTGCCGACCGACCAGATGGAGTCGTCGGTCAATACGTTCTTCAGCCGGATTTCAACCGGGTCGAGGCCCAGCTTCTCGGCGAGTTTGTCCATTTGCAGTTCGGCGGCGAAAGCGCCCTGCGGCCCGCCGAACCCCCGGAACGCGCCGGCCGGGACGTTGTTGGTGTAGACCGTGTACGCGTCCACCTTGACGTTCGGGATCTCGTACGGGCCGGTGACCATGAGCGTCGCGTTGCCGAGCACCTTCGTCGAAGTGTAGGCGTACGCCCCGGCGTCAGAGATGACTTCGCACTCGGCGGCGACGAGTTTCCCGTCCTTCTTCGCGCCCCATTTGGCCTTGATGAAAAACTGGTGCCGCTTGTGGTGCCCGACGATGGATTCCTCGCGGCTCCAGATGATCTTCACCGGCCGGTGGATGCCCCGCTCGGCCAGCCGCATCGTCGCCAGCGCGAGCACGATCTGCACCGACATATCCTCGCGCCCGCCGAACGCCCCGCCGATGGCCGGATAGATCACGCGCACCTTTTCCTTCGGCAGTTTCAGCGCGTGCGCGATCTGCTCCTGATCTTCGTGCGCCCACTGCCCGGCGACCTGGACCGTGATCCGCCCTTCCTCGTCAATGTAACTGATGCCTGCTTCCGGTTGCAGGTAGGCGTGCTCCTGCATCGGCGTGTGGTAGTCGCCCTCGACAATCGCGTCGCACTCAGCCCACGCGCTGTCCATGTCGCCTTTGCGGATGCGGTAGTGCTTCACGACGTTGCTCTCGGTGTTCGGCAAGAGCAAAGGCGTGTCCGGCTTCATCGCCTCGCGTGGGTCGGTGATGACCGGCAGGTCCTCCCACTCGATCTCAATCAGATCGCGCGCCTGCGCGGCGGCCTGCTCGGTCTCCGCGACCACGAGAGCCACCTGGTCCCCGACGAACCGCGCAACGTCCGCGCCTGGTTTATCCCCTCCCGGCCCGCACAACACCGGTTGGTCAGGCATGATCAGGCCGTACTCGTTGTTGGGCACGTCCTGCGCGGTGAAAACGGCGACCACGCCTGGATGCTTCTCGGCTTCCGAGGCGTCGAGCCGCCGGATGCGCGCATGAGGCCGCCCGGCAAAAAGAATCTTCATCCACAATTGCCCCGGCAGGTCAATGTCGCCGGGGTACGACGTCTCGCCCGTGACCTTGCCGACGGCGTCAATGCGCTGAACGGATTGGCCGATTGAACCCATGCCTTATCTCCTAAACTCAACCTATTTTCAGCTGCTCCCTGCACGACCGATCTCCAACTCAAATATCCGCCGCAGAATCGCAATGCTCGCCGCGTAGGTCGGGTCCATGCCGAAGTAGGAGAGGTTGCCCGCGCCGAGGTTGCGGCCTTTCGAGAGCGGCGTGTCGGAAGCGTAATGGACGATCCCTAAATCAAACGGCACGCCGTACAGGTTCACGATCTCATCTACCGGGTAGCGCTGGGGGCGGGCCAACTCGCACGCCGCCGAGAGGTACGGCCCAGCCTCCATCTCGATGTCGGTATAGCCTTCGCGGTAAAAGACTTGGGCGTAGCGCGCGTTCTGCAAGAATGTGCCGCGCACGGAGACAGCCTTCTGATTATCCAGCACCGTGCCGTAAACCAGATGCGGCGCGACGTCCTGCGCGATGAAACAGTTCTGAAACAAATACGTGTTGCGCGACTGTTCGTCGTAGACGACTTTCGGGATCATCACGTCGCCGATGGCAACGTTGAGCGTAGCGCACTTGCCCGTCACGTAGATACCATGCACCTCTCCCACCCGCGCGGCGATTTGCGTCAGGATGAAATAGGCGGCCATTCCAAGCGGGTAATCTACGTTCAGGATCATCGCCTCGCTGCGGGCCAGGCTCTCCACGCCCGGCAGACGGAGGCGCGGGTCGAGCCACCCAGGGCGGAGCCGCCGTAGTTCCATCAACTGTGCGTCCACTTCAAAACACCCCTCGGCGCTCGGGATGCGGAGCAGGCCGCTTTCGGCCTCGGCGGCGGCGCGCTCCCGGGAAGCGGTCCGCCCCTCGGGCGCGCGCGCGTACTTCTTCATCACGTAGTACAAAAAGTTCTCGCGGCTCGACGGGACGTGGCGCGCCTCGATGTCGCGCCATTCGGCCAGGAGGTCGGCGTGTTCGGCCTCTTCGATGAACCGCACCAGCTCGTCCTCGCGGCGCAGCGCGAAGCCGGAGAGCAGGTTGATCAGGCTGTGCGTGTTGCTCGAGACGAAGTACACCGGCCGGGAGCGGATGTCCAGGTGGGGAGCGCAGGCGCGCTCGATATGCTCGTACCACGCGAGCGTCGCGCGGCGGTAGTCGTTCACGCTGCCCGAGAGCAGCCGGACGCCGATTTTTTTGGGCGCCGCCGCGATCAGGCGGAGGTCGTCGAGCAAGACCTCTCCCCAGATGCGGCGCAGACGATCGAGGTCGTCCGGGGTCACGTCCAGCGCGCGGGCCACCGCCTCGCAGTCGAGATCAGCCTCCCGCGCAGGCAGGTCATAGCCCTGCAGCCGCTGGTTAAGTTTGTTCCATTCGATCTGGTAGGCGGTCAACTGCGGGATGATGTCGTCAATATCCGAGTGGCTGGCGATGAAGACGGCTAAGACGTCCTCGCCATTGAAATAACACCGGCGGCGGCGGGCGCTGCTGCTCACGCTCTGCCAGCTCTCGTCAATGGAGAACCCGTGCCGCCGGAAGACCTCGTGGGATTGGCCCAGCACCACCAGCCGCGTCTCGCGGAGGCACGCCGGGAGGCGGAGCGCCGTGTAGATGAACGCCGACATGTCCGGCGAGGTGGAGCGGGCCGCCGGGTGCAGCGACGAGTCCATCTGCGCGTGCGCCTCGACCAGCGACTTGATCTGCACCTCGTCGCTGGAGCGCAGCAGCGAGTCGTACGTGCGGATATACAGCTCGATCTCTTCCGAGCCGGTGCGCGGGACGTTACGATCCATTCACACCTCTGATCCGTCAGCCCATTTCGCCGGGTTGAGAAAACGGGTTTCTCGGCTAGCGCCGCCCGGCCCAGGGCGCATCCGTCGGGTCCCGTTTAGGCGGATTGAGGATGGCGTAGCCGATGACCATGAGACCGTAAGCCACGACGTCGAGAAAGAGGGTCACCAGGAGCTGCATGATCAGGCGCCCCGGGATCGAAAAGGATCTGCCGACCGGGACGGTAAAGTTAGTCGGGATGCTGAAAGGCAGAAAGCCCGTCTGTTGCTGCAGGTCAATCAGGTAGCCCGTCACCAAAAATCCGCCGACCGTCAGGGCGACGAGGATCAAGAATCCGATCCCGCGCCAGATGGGATTGATGGTTTTCTTCTTCGTCTCTTGGAACGTGAAGCGACTCATGGTGACCTCCGATGGATGTCTCAGCCGGAAGATTGCCCGGCTTTGGCGAACGCCGCCAGGATTTTATAATAACCCGTGCAGCGGCACAGGTTGCCGGTGATGGCTTGCTCGATCTCCCACTTGTCCGGGTGCGGGCGCTCCTCCAATAACTTGGCCCCGGCCATCAAAAAGCCCGGCGTACAATAGCCGCACTGCACGGCTCCCTCCTCCACAAAAGCCTGCTGGATCGGATGCAGTTTGCCGTTTGCGCCAGCCGCCAGCCCTTCCACCGTGACAATCTCTGCGCCGTGCGCGCGCGGCGCGGGGACCATGCAGCTCATCACCGCCGCGCCGTCCAGGAACACCGTGCACGCGCCGCACTCTCCCTCGGCGCAGCCCTCCTTCGTCCCGATCAGCCTCACGTCCTCGCGCAACATCCGCAGGAGGGTTTTGTCGTGAGCGTCGTGGACGACGTGCTCGCGCCCGTTGATGCGCGTGACGATGGGGGCTTCCGGCCGATGGACGACCAGTTTCTCCATCCCTGCCATAGGCCGCGTCGCGTGCTCGCCCCAGAGCATGACCGGCCGGTCGGGCAGCCACCCGCGTTCCTGACCGGCCATAATGGCGCGCAGCGCGCGGCGCACGGCGACCTTGACCATCTCGGAGCGGTACTCTGCCGAGCCGCGCACGTCGTCAATCGGGCGCGCCGCGCCCTGGGCCAGTTCGCCCGCCCGCTCGACGACCTCCGGCGTGAGCGTCTTTCCCGCCAGATAGGCCTCGGCCTCCGAGGCGCGGACGATCGTCGGGGCGACGGATCCCAGCGCGATCCGGGCGCGCGCTACAGTTTGCTCGGCGAGGGGCTTCCCCTCGACCGCCTCGAAGTCGACGAGCACCGCCGCGTTCACCACCGAGATCGCCTGCGCCCGGCGCAGCGCGAGCTTGATAAACATCCCGCGCTCGCTGGTTTTCATGACCGGGAAGCCGATATCCACCAGCAGCTCGTCAGGCTGCATGACCGTCCGGCGCACGCCCGTGTAGAACTCGCGCAGAGGCGCGGTGCGCTGCCCCCGCGCCGAGGCCAGCGTGACGAACGCGTCGAGCGCCATGAGCGGCGTGATGGTGTCGTTCGCGGGTGAAGCCGTGATCAGGTTGCCCGCCACGGTGGCGCGGTTGCGGATCTGCGGCGCGCCCACCTCCCAGCACGCCTGCGCCAGCGGCAGCGCGTACTCTCCGATCAGTTTGGAGGCGACGCAGTGGTTATGCGTGACCAAAGGACCGAGGCGGATCTGACATTCGTCGTCGAGCGTAACCTCCGACAGTCCTGGCACGCGCGTGATATCCACCAGCGTCTCAATCCCTTTGCGCACGCCGCGCTCGATCTCGAGGAGGATGTCCGTCGCCCCGGCCACGATCCGCGCCCTCTCACGCTGTTCGGTCAGCAGGCGCAGGGCCTCGTCCAGACTAGTTACGCTATAGTAGCGGCGCCACATCGTTTCTCCACCTGGCGGCAGATTTCCGCCAGCGCTTCAGCGCCCCCCGTCATTCCGCTGCCTTCTTCTCCTCCATCTTCATCGGTTCGCCCGTTCCGCCGCGCCTCAGCATGATGATCTCGGCCATGATGCTGACCGCGATCTCCTCGGGCGTTTCGGCGTTGAGCTCCAATCCCATCGGCGCGTGGACGCGCGCCAGTTTTTCCGCCGGAACGCCCTGCTCTCGCATGCGCTTCACTGCCGTCGCCCACCGCCGCCGGGAGCCGATCACGCCCAGGTAAGCGTGCGGCGCGTCGAGCAGGTGGGGAACGCCTTCCACGTCGAACGGCACGCCCCGCGTGGGCATGACGATGTACGTCTCGGAGTGAAATTTGAACTGCGCGGCGAGGTCGCGGATGGGCACGGGCAGATACTCGTCCGCGCCGGGCGCCCATTCGGGGTTGCAAAACTCTGGGCGGTCGTCGCTGAGCGCCACGCGGAAGCCCAGCCACTTGCCCAGATGCACCAGCGCCTTCCCTACGTGCCCGCCGCCGATGACGAGGAGTGCCGGGTTTGGCCGGATAGGTTCCACGAAGATCTCCACCTCCCCTCCACATACGCCAGGGTCGCCCCCTTTGGGGTCAACGAGTTCGTAATGGACGATCCGCGCCTCCCCCTGGCTCATCACCGCCAGCGCTTCGCCGATCACCCGGCTTTCCATCTCGCCCCCCCCAATGGTGCCTTCGATGTGGCCATCGGGATAGACGAGCATCTTGCTCCCCGTGTGGCGCGGCACGCTCCCTCGCTCGCGGATGATCGTGCAAAGCGCGGCGGCGCCGCCGCCGGCCTCAACCTCTACCAGAGCCGAGAATAATGAATGGGTCATTCCAGCAAACCTAAAATCGCCGGGAGCAACTGCTTCTTGCGGCTCACCAGGTCAGGCGCGTCGAGCGTGCCGTCGGCGAGGCGCGTGTACGGCAAGTCGTTCAGGCGTTCTACCTGCCCGGCCAGCACCAGGCGGCTGGCGCCGCGCACCACGTCGGTGACCATCAGGACGGCCAGCTTCAGCCCTTTGGCCTCGCACAGCGCGGCGAGCGCCGCCGAGATTTCGGGCAGACGGTCCGCGAGCTCGAGCAGGTTGGCGACCTCGATCTGCGCGACGCCGAATTTTATACCGCCGCCTTCGTAAATCTTCAAATCCGAATTGACGATGTCCTCGACCCGGCGCACGGCCAACCCGGCCCCGGCGTTGAGCACAGCCTCGCCGAAGGACTGGTAATTGGCAAAGGATAATCGGTCATCCCCGAACGACCAGTCGGCCAACTGCTGGACGGCCAGATGGTCGCGCTCGGTCGTGGTCGGCGATTTCAGGAGCAGGGTGTCGGAGAGCACGCCGGCAAGGAGCAGGCCCGCCATCGCCGCGGAAGGTTCCAGGCCGGCGGCCGCGATGCGCTCACTCACCAGCGTGGAGGTGCTGCCCACCGGGTCAACGGTGAACGGGATGGGGGTCTTGGTCGGCGGGTTGCCGAGGCGGTGATGATCCAGCACTTCGAGGAGGTCGGCCTCGTCGAGCGCGCCGAGCGCCTGCGACGCCTCGTTGTGGTCTACGAGAATGATCTGCATGCGCGGCGGGTTGAGCACGTCGGGCGAGCGGCACACGCCGAAGTAGGTCCCGTCGTCGCGCGTCACCAGGAAGTCGTCGCGTTCGTCGCGCACGACCTTGCTCCGTCCGTCGCGCACGCGCATGGACAGGGGAAAGCGCGGCGCTTCGGTATCCATCGCTTCGCCGCACGGCACGGAGAGGACGCGGGCGACGGACACATTTTCCAGGTCGAGGCGCTCTTCCAGCTGCCGCGAGAAAAACTGGAACACGCTGCTGCCGGTGACGAGGCCGAGCGGCGCGCCGTCCGCCCCCACAATCGGCGCGCCGGAATGGCTCGCCGCGGCCACCGCCCACGCTTCGCGCAGGGGGCGGTTGGGCAGGATCGGCGGCAGCGTCCGGGCGATCCGTTCGAAACGCGGCGAGGCGTCGGCCAGGTAAACCGGCGCCTCGAGGCCGACCGTCTTCAAGACCCACGCGGTCTGCCGGTTCACCGCGCCCGCGCGGGCGGCGATGGCGTTCCTCCCGTCGCGCTCGCGCAGCAGCCAGGCGTAGCCCAGCGCAGACGCGATTGCGTCGGTGTCCGGATTAAGGTGGCCGATGACGTGGATGGGGGAGATCACTCGCAATTTCCCAATCAGGCGTCTTCGTACACGCGCCAACCCAATTATACTTCCTTCGCTTTTCCGCGGGCGGTCAAGCGGGGTGAGTGACAGGTGCAGTCCATCGCATCGGCGGCGAGAAAGACCTGGCCCGCGCCGAGCTTGATACAGTCTATCGGAGTTGGTGACTACGGAGTAGGGGAATGATCAGAGTCGCACCCCGCAACGCCTGACGGGTATGCCGACTCACGCGGGTGGATGGAAAGGCAGAGCATGAGGCAAGAGCGTCAGTCGTATCCTCGCCAGGCCGGCGAAGGCGCTCAACTGAACCTTCCCTGGCGGCGGAGACTCGCGCGTCAGTCTCTGCCAGGGCTTGAAGGCGCTGGCGCGACAGCCGCACCCACGTCGCCGGATTGCGCTGCGCTTTGTGTCCCAACGGGCTGGCCTCCCGGGCCCGTATGGCGGCCAGCTTCACTGGACACATCATTCAACTTTCCCTCATTCGGGAAATCTTCTCGGAAGCGGCGATAAGCCTCCGGCCCCTGCTCTTCAGACTTGGCGGACTGGCTGGATTTGCGTTGGGGGGCCTCGATCAAGTCAATTTCGCGGTTCAACTGCTTGGTGAGGTCGGCAGTCAGAGTCCGGATCTGGCTCAGGAGTTTACCCATGTCCCGCGCCAGCCTCGCGAGCCGCCGCGGCCCAAGCAGCACCCCTGCCAGGAAGAGGAGCACCAGCAGTTCAGATCCGCCAACGCCAAACAAGTCCATCGTAGTTTCTCTATGCGATCCAGGCCAACGCGATGCTGACGAGATACAACGCCAACAGCGGCAGCATGACCAAAGCCATGTTCACTGCGTCCACCGTAGGCGTGACGACCGCGGCCACCGTCGCCATCGCCATAAAAGCATAGCGCCAGCCGCGGATCAGTTGGCGGGCTGTCACCCACTTCAATTTCGCAAAGAAGAAAATGACGAGCGGCATTTCAAAACTCACGCCCACCCAGAACAAGAGGGAGGTGACGAAACTGATATAGTTCAGCGGGCGGGGCCGGGTGGGGATGCCGAGAAAGTCCAACAAAAAGGGCATGGTGATCGGGATCATCACGAACCAGGCAAAGGCGACGCCGCCCAGAAAGAAAACCGTCGCCGCCGGGAGGAGGGTGTACAACCAGCGCCGCTCGCGCGGTTTGAGGCCGGGAGCCGCATAGGCAATGGCCTGATGCAGCACAAACGGCAGGCCGAGGCTGGCGCCAGCCAACAACGCAACCCGCATGAAGACGCTAATATTTTCGGTGACCTCGATCGAGGCCAATGCCGCCCGCCCCCCGACCGGCGCCGTGAGGAAATCCACCAGTTGCGTCGAGTAGAGGAAACTGAAAGCTGTAGTGACGGCTAAGGCGATGCCCGCTTTAAAGATGCGGATCCGCAGTTCCTCCAGATGCTGGAGGACCGTCATCGCCTCGGGGCTGGCGGACGCAGCCATCCTCTGGCGTACCCGTCCGAACGCCCGTAGATAGGCGGATAGAGGCCGCCGGTTCCGCTCTTGTTCGCCGGGGGGGTCGGAAAGCGCAGACGGGACGCTCATTGTCTCGTCCCAGCCATACTACGCTTTTTGTGTCTTGGGCTCGTCTTCCGCCTTCTCTTTTTCCGCGGTCTTCTCTTCTTCCTCCGAAAGGCCGCGCCGGAAATCGCGGATGCCTCGGCCAAGCTCGCTGGCGATCCGGCCAATTCGCCCCACGCCGAAGAGCAGCAAGACGATCACCAGCAGGATAACCAGTTCTGTCGTTCCCAGTCTGAATGGCATGTCACACCTCCTATAGCTCCGTGTTCGACTTCGTTTGGTGAGCGCCCCGGGATGCCGCCAGTTCACGCCGATAGTCGTCCGGCGTATCCATGTCCTGGAGCACACCTGGGGTGGTCACCTCGACATGATGAACGGCTTCGCCCACGCGCCGTAAGAAATCACGCAGTGTCTGTCCTTCGCTCAGGGCGCATATTTCCTCCCAGTAATTCCGGCCGATCAGCAAAGGATGGCCGCGCCGCATCTGATAAGAAGGCGCCACAAGCTGCTTT
>Ga0209751_10003147_pt1 | contig 16116 bp, 15 predicted proteins | sample RifCSP13_1_FD_184019 | JGI IMG/M metagenome (GOLD analysis project Ga0209751, IMG submission 184019) | Soil microbial communities from Rifle, Colorado - Rifle CSP2_sed 13_1 (SPAdes) (version 2) | ecosystem: Environmental > Terrestrial > Deep subsurface > Rock core/Sediment | place: Rifle... | reverse complement strand
AGCTCAATCTCGGCCTGAATGGGCAGCTCGTGCGTGACAAGAAGATCGTAGTTGCGATGAATGCTGCCCCCAATCGAGTTCTCAATCGGCAGGATCCCGTAATTGGCCTGCCCGCCCTCCACCGCGGCGAACACTTCCTCAAAGCTCTTGCACGGCAGGAGCTCCGCATCGGGGGCGACACGCCGCCCGGCCGCCTCGCTGAACGCGCCCGGCTCCCCCTGATAGGCAATCTTCATATCCACCCTCGGCCCTCCGCCCTCCGCCCCCTGCTGTGCCATTTACAAACAAAAAGGCCATCATCCGGTCTGGATGATGGCCCCTTAACTTGCCTCTGTTCGGGTACTTACATCATCCACAGGATTGTCCCCCGGATATTGACTCCAGGGACTCCAGCGACTCCAGCGACTCCAAAGACTCCAAAGACTCCCGCGGGCCGCATCTCACGAGTAATTAGACTCGGACGCCGGCCTAGTTGTCCAATTGATAATCTTTACAGGATTATAAGCGACAACGATGGTAGGCTGCCGGGCTGAACATCGTGACTCCATGCCTCCGGCCTAGATCTTCGGCAGTGTGACGCCGCGCTGAGCCTGGTACTTGCCCTTCTTGTCTTTATAGGAGACCGCGCACGGCTCGTCGCTCTGGAAGAACAGGACCTGGGCGATGCCCTCGTTGGCGTAGATTTTTGCCGGAAGCGGTGTCGTATTCGAGATCTCAATCGTCACATGCCCTTCCCACTCCGGCTCGAACGGCGTGACGTTGACGATGATGCCGCAGCGCGCGTAGGTGGACTTGCCGAGACAGATCGTGAGGATGTCGCGCGGAATCCGGAAATACTCGATCGTCCTCGCGAGCGCGAACGAGTTCGGCGGGATGATGCAGACGTCGGCTTTCATGTCCACGAACGATTTCGGATCGAAGTTCTTCGGATCGACAACCGTGTTGTAGATGTTCGTGAAGACTTTGAATTCGTCGGCCACGCGGATGTCGTATCCATAGGAGGACAGGCCGTACGAAATCACGCCGCTGCGCATCTGCTCGTCAACGAAGGGCTCGATGATCTTGTGCTCGAGCGCCATGCGCCTGATCCAGGTGTCGGATTTGATGCTCATATTCAAAAAAACGCTACCACGGAGGACACGGAAACAAACGGACGACACGAACAACAACCAGGGGTTTCCCGTGACCTCGGTTCGTTGCCGTGACCTCCGTGGTAGAGCTTTTGTATCTCACCGGCGAAAGAAGGCGAAGATGAGCGTCAGAATGATACTCAAGATGATCGAGGTCGCGAGAGGAAAGTAAAACGAGAAGTTCCCGCGCCTGACGGCGAAGTCGCCAGGCAGACGCCCCAGCGGGACGCCCGCCATCATCAGCAGGCCGAGGCCGGCGATCGCCAGGCCGAGCAGAACGAGCGTCCTACCCACTAGATCAAGTCGATTCCGGGGAAGAAGTATCCGATTTCAAAGGCAGCCGTCTCCGGTGCATCAGATCCATGCGTGGCGTTGCGTTCGATGGACTGCGCAAACTCCTTGCGGAGCGTGCCCGGATCGGCCCTGGCCGGGTCGGTCGCGCCCATCAGCGTCCGCCACTTCTTGATGGCTTCGGGCGCCTCCAGAACCACGACAATGGCCGGCCCTGAGGCCATAAACCCGGTCAAACTCTCGAAAAACGGACGTTCGCGATGCACCGCGTAAAACCCCTCGGCCTGGCGTTTTGACAGATGCAACCGACGTATGGCACGAATCTGGAAGCCTTCGTCCTCGATGCGGTGAAGAATCCGGCCGGCGAGATGCCGTTCCACCGCGTCCGGCTTGATGATGGCCAACGTCCGCTCGGTCATCCGGCGATTATAGCAGGCGCAATTTCACGCGATTGTGAGGAGAACCAGAGTGACGACCACCAGCCTCCCGCCGCACCAAGACCCGGACATCCACAAGGGCGCGATCGAAGGCGACCGCCCCACCGACGAACAACAGGGCAACCCGAGCGGCGACGGCCTCAATGACGAGGGGCTGCCGAACGATCCGGTTGCGACAGCGCAGGATGCAATCGGAGCTAACGAGGACAAGTCACAGGGTTGAAGAATCCATGATCGGTTAGCGCAGCCCTTCCATGATCTCGTCCAGCGCCTCTTTGCCCGGCCGCACCCGCTCGAGCGGCAGATTCGCGAGCGGCTCGTCGACCACATTGAGCAGCGTCAGAAAGTCGTCCCGATCCGGCTCGATGTACACCAAACCTGTCGCGAACTCTCCGCGCCGCGCCGTTTCGTGCAGGCGCCGGAGCGCGGAGATCTTGTCGGTGGGGTCGTAGTCTTCCTCGAGCTTCCGCAAGTACAGCTTCGACCCATCATGCATCGTCACTTCCTGCGAGGTGCCGGGCTCGTAGTCCACCGCGATGTCCTCGAAGAACGGCACGAAGGTGATCTCCTCCAGCGGATCGTCGTGATCCTTCACGTACGAGTAGCTCTTGGTCGAACCCTCGTGATCGTTGAACGTGACGCAGGGTGAGAGGACGTCGAGCATGACCGTGCCGCGATGCGCGAGCGCCGCTTTCAGCAGCGCGAGGAGCTGCTTCTTGTCGCCCGAAAACGAACGGGCCACGAAGGTGGCGCCGAGCTCGATGGCCAGCGCACACGTGTCGATTGGGGGCAGATCGTTGACGACGCCGGTCTTGAGCTTCGAGCCGAGGTCGGCCGTCGGCGAAAACTGTCCCTTCGTGAGGCCGTAGCAGCCGTTGTCCTCGATGATGTAGATGATCGGCAGGTTGCGGCGCATCAGGTGCACGAACTGGCCGATGCCAATCGCCCCGGTGTCGCCGTCGCCGCTGATGCCGATGGCGATGAGCTTCTTGTTCGCCAGCATCGCGCCCGTGCCGATCGACGGCATGCGGCCGTGGACGGCATTGAAGCCATGCGAGCCGCCGAGGAAGTACGCCGGGCTCTTGCTCGAGCAGCCGATGCCGGAGAGCTTGATGACCTGGCTCGGATCCACGCCCATTTCGAAAAACGCGTCGATGATGCGCTCCGAGATCGCGTTATGGCCGCAGCCGGCGCAGAGCGTCGTCTTGCCGCCTCTGTAGAACTGCGGCTCCAGCCCGATTCGATTCACTTTGAGTGGTGTTGCCATTGATTGGTTACTCTCCGCCTGTCATTCCGCCTCCGACGCGGTCGGTCTTTTTCGCCACTTCGAAGCCTTCCTGCGCGAGCACGTCATCGGAGATGGTGCGCGCATCGATGGGAAGACCGTTGTAGTGCAGCACGCTGCGGAGCTTCGCGACGCGCTCGGGCGTCACATCGAGCTTGATCAGTTGAAGCATCTGCGCGTCGCGGTTCTGCTCGATCACGTAGACGCGCTCGTGGGCGTCGATGAACTTCGCCAGCTCGTCGTTGAAGGGATACGCGCGCAGCCGGAAGTAGGACGCCTTGACGTCGGTCTCCTCGCGCAGCTGGTCGAGGCTCTCGGCGATCGCCCAGTGCGACGTGCCGTAGCCAATGAGCCCAATCTTCGCGCCGGCAACCGCCTCGATTTCCGGCCTGGGAACGGACTTCCGCGCCGTCTCGAACTTGCGCGCGAGGCGATCCATGTTGTCGACGTAGTCGTCGGGCCGCTCGCTGTACTGGCCTTTTGCGTTGTGGCCCGAGCCCCGCGTGAAGTACGCGGGCATGCCGTCGCCGGGCACCGTCCGGTACGGGATGCCGTCACCGTCCACGTCCTTATATCGGCCCCACTCGCCCAGTTTCGTCAGCAGTTCCGGCGTCAGGCGCTTGCCGCGGTTGACGGGCTTGTCGGGGTACTTGAACCCGTCCGACATCCAGTTGTTCATGCCGAGATCGAGATCCATCATCACAAAGACCGGCGTCTGGAACTGCTCCGCGAGGTCGAAGGCCTCCTGGGCCATCGTGTAACACTCTTCGACTGAAGAGGGAAACAGCATCATGTGCTTCGTGTCGCCGTGAGAAAGAAACGCGACCTGGACCAGGTCGCCCTGCGCGGTGCGTGTCGGCAGGCCGGTCGAGGGCCCCACTCGCTGGACGTCGAAGATGACCGCGGGCGCTTCCGCGTAGTACGCAAGGCCCGCGAACTCGCCCATCAGGGAGATGCCGGGGCCAGCCGTGGCCGTCATCGATCGAGCGCCCGCCCAGCTCGCGCCGATGACCATCCCGAGCGACGCGATCTCGTCTTCCGCCTGCACGATCGCGAACGTCGCCTTCCCGTCTGTGTCCACGCGGTACTTCTTCATGTAGGCGATCAGCGACTCGCAGAGCGACGACGAAGGCGTAATCGGGTACCAGGCGACGACGGTGACGCCGGCCATCATGCAGCCGATCGCGGCGGCGGCGTTCCCCTCGATGAGAATCTTGCCCGCCGTCTCGTTCATCGGCGCGATGCTGAACGGGTCCCGCTTCGCGAGGTTCGCTTCGGCGTAATCCCACCCGGCTTTGAGCGCGCCCCGATTGAGCGTGACGGCCTTGGCTTTGTTCCCGAGTTGTCTGCCGAGCGCCTGCTCCATCAGTGCCGGATCGATCCCGAGCAGCTTCGCCAGGATGCCGTCGTAAATCATGTTGCGGACAAGGCGTCGCAGTTTCGCGTCCGGACAGACCGGCGCGACGAGCTTGTCGAAGGGAACCGGATAGAAGGCCAGATCGCTGCGAAGGGTGTTGAGCTTGAGCGGCTCGTCGTAGACGACCGCGGCGCCCGCCTCAAGGGTGAGCACGTCCTCCTTCGCGGTCTCCGGATTCATCGCGACCAGAAAGTCGATTTCCTTCTTACGCGCGATGTACCCGCGTTTGCTGGCGCGGATCGTGTACCACGTGGGCAGTCCCGCGATGTTCGACGGGAACATGTTCTTGCCGGACACCGGCACGCCCATGAGCAGAATCGATCGCAGGAGCACGAGATTGGCCGTCTGGCTGCCCGAGCCATTGACCGTCGCCACCTGGATGCTGAAGTCGTTAACGATGCGGTGAGATTGCGGCGCGCGCGGCTGTTCCTGAACGGCCGGATCAGCGGGTGACATTCACAAGTCCTTACGGCGTAGGGATATAGAGGAAGGCAGAGGGAGGCCCAGCCGCGAATCTCAGTATAGCATGCCACCAGCGGCCAGCGGCCGGCGGCCAGCCACCCAGCGACTAGCCACGAGCCACCTCTTTAACACCTCTGCCCATATCCGCCGGGCTCTTGACGACTTTAACGCCCGCGGCGCTCAACGCCGCCATTTTTTCGGCCGCCGTCCCCTTTCCGCCCGCGACGATGGCGCCGGCATGCCCCATCCGGCGCTCCGGCGGCGCCGTCTGCCCGGCGATGAACGCGACGACCGGCTTCCTGAAGTGGTCTTTGATCCACGCGGCGGCCTCTTCTTCGGCACTGCCGCCGATCTCGCCAATCATGACGACCGCATCAGTATCTGGATCGGCGGCGAACAGCTTGAGCGCATCGATGTGCGATGTACCGATCAGCGGATCGCCGCCAATGCCGATGCAGGTGCTCTGTCCCAACCCCAGCCGCGTGAGCTGGTGAATCGCTTCGTAGGTCAGCGTGCCGCTCTTTGACACGATGCCGATCCGGCCTTCCTTGCAGATGTGGCCGGGGATGATGCCAACTTTGGCTTTGCCAGGCGAGATGACGCCGGGGCAATTGGGACCGACCAGACGCGTCTTCGGCCGTTCCTTGAGAAAGGTCAGCGCCCGCATCGCGTCGAGCGTCGGAATGCCTTCGGTGATGCAAACGACCAGCGCCAGGCCGGCGTCGGCGGCCTCCATGACCGCATCAGCAGCAAACCGGGGTGGAACAAAGATGACCGACGCGTTCGCGCCGGTCTCCTTGACCGCATTCTCGACGGTATCGAAGATCGGCCACCCTTCGTGGGTCGTGCCGCCCTTTCCCGGCGTCACACCGCCCACGACGGTGGTTCCGTACGCCGCCGCCTGCTTGGCGTGAAAGGCCCCTTCACGGCCGGTCAGACCCTGCACCAGGAGACGCGTATTCTTGTCGATGAGAACAGACATAATGAGAATTGGTAAGTCGGGGAAGTTGGTCAGTTGGTAAGCTTCACAACCTTGGTCGCGGCTTCGTCCATCGAGTCCGCCGTCGTGAAGTTCATGCCGCTCTCGCGGAGCAGCCGCTTCCCTTCGTCGACGTTCGTGCCTTCCATGCGGATGACGATCGGCACGGGCACGCCGAGCTCCTGGACGGCGGCCACGACCCCCTTCGCGAGCACGTCGCAACGCAGGATGCCGCCGAAGATGTTGATGAGCACGGCCTTGACCTTCTTGTCCGACATCAGGATCTTGAAGGCGTTGCGGATCTGCTCGGCGTTGGCGCCGCCGCCGACGTCGAGGAAGTTGGCCGGCTCTCCGCCCGCGAGCTTGATGATGTCCATGGTTGCCATCGCCAGTCCCGCGCCGTTGACCATGCAGCCGATGTTGCCGTCGAGCCGGATGTAGTTGATGGAGAACTTCGAGGCTTCGATCTCGAGCGGGTCTTCCTCGCCGAGATCCCGCAGATCGCGGATCTCGGGATGCCGATAGAGCGCGTTGTCGTCGAAATCCATCTTGGCGTCGAGCGCCAGCAGATCGCCCTCGGTCGTGACGAGCAGCGGATTGATCTCGATGAGGGACGCGTCGGTCGTCACGAACGCGTCGTACAGCGCTGTCGCAATCGTGACGAATTTTCCGACCTGCACGGCGTCCAGACCGATGCCGAAGCCGAGCCGCCGCGCCGCGAACGGCGCCAATCCCACCCCCGGCTCGATGTGGACCTTCACGATCTTCTCGGGAGTCGTCGCGGCGACCTCCTCGATGTCCATCCCGCCCGCGGCGCTCGCCATCATCAACGGCTTGCCCGCCGCGCGATCCAGCACGAGACTCAGGTACACCTCGCGCGCGATGTGGACCCCAGTCTCGACCAGGACCCGTTGCACCAGCCGGCCGGCCCGGCCGGTCTGCCGCGTGACGAGGGTCATGCCGATCATCTGCGCAGCGAGCGCCTCGGCTTCTTCCCTCGACTTTGCCAGCTTCACGCCGCCGCCCTTGCCACGGCCGCCCGCGTGAATCTGCGCCTTGACGACGACCGGGCCGCCGCCAAGACGGCTCGCTATCTCGCCCGCTTCGGCCGGCGTGAACGCCACTTCCCCGCTCGGCACCGGCACGCCGTGACGCGCGAGAATCGCTTTCGCTTGGTATTCGTGGACTCTCATGGTTGCTGGTTGCTAGACGTGGATGACGTCGACGAGCTCTTTGACTGCGGCCGCCGACTTCTTGAACGCGGCGTCCTCTTGAGGAGTCAGCTTGACCTCGATGATCTTCTCGATCCCCCGGGCGCCGAGCTTGACCGGCACGCCGACGAAGACGTCGCGGACGCCGTACTCGCCCTGGAGGAACACCGAGCACGGGACGATTTTGTGTTTATCGAGCAGGATCGCCTCAACCATCTGGACGACCGCGGCGCCCGGCGCATACCACGCGCTCGTCCCGACGAGCTTCGTGATCTCGGCTCCGCCGCCGGCGGTCCGCGCCGAAATCCTGTCGATGGTCGCCTTGTCCATTAAGTCGGTGATCGGGATGCCCGCGACCGTCGAATAGCGCGGCAGCGGCACCATCGTGTCGCCGTGGCCGCCGAGGACGAACGCGTGCACGTTCTCCACCGAGACGTTCAGCTCCTTGGCGATGAACGAGCGCATGCGCGCGCTGTCGAGCACGCCGGCCATGCCGATGACGCGCTCGCGCGGGAACTTCGACAGCTTCAAGACCGCCTGCGCCATCGCATCGAGCGGGTTCGCCACCGGAATGATGATGCAGTTCGGCGAGTACTTCACGACCTGCTCGGTGACCTGCTGGATGATCTTGTAGTTCACGTTCAGCAGATCGTCGCGGCTCATCCCAGGCTTGCGCGGCACGCCTGAGGTGATGACGACGACGTCGGAGTTGGCGCTCTCGGCGTAATCACCGCTCCCGAGCAGGCGGGCGTCCGAGCCCCAGATCGGGCACGCTTCCAGCATGTCCAGGGCCACGCCCGCCGCCTTCTGATCGGCGATGTCGATGACGACGACATCGGCGAGCTGCTTTTCCGCGACACCCCGCGCCACAGTCGCACCAACATTCCCGGCCCCACCGACGACGGTCACTTTGCGATTCATCGTTCGTCAGCCTTTCGGCTACAGGCTCCAGGCTTTGGGTAAACCCAAAGCCTGAAGACGTTACATGTTCTCGATCATGGCGTCCCCGAACGCCGACGTGCTCACTTCGGTGGCATCGTCCATCAGGCGGGCGAAGTCGTAGGTGACGCGCTTGGAGGCAATGGCCCTGTCCATTGCATGCACGACCAGATCGGCCGCCTCGGGCCAGCCGAGGTGTCTGAGCATCATCTCGCCCGAAAGGATAACTGAGCCCGGGTTGACCTTGTTCAGGTCCGTATATTTCGGCGCCGTGCCGTGCGTGGCTTCGAAGACCGCGCGACCGGTGATGTAATTGATGTTGCCGCCCGGCGCGATGCCGATGCCGCCAACCTGCGCCGCCAGCGCATCAGACAAGTAGTCGCCGTTCAGGTTCAGCGTCGCAATCACGTCGAACTCGTCCGGCCGCGTCAGGACCTGCTGGAGCGCGATGTCGGCGATCGCGTCCTTGACGAGCAGCCCCGCGCCCGGTTTTCCATCGGGGATCCGGCACCAGGGGCCGCCGTCGATCTCGACGGCGCCGTAGAAGGTCTTCGCGGTCTGGTAGCCCCAGTCGCGGAAGGCGCCCTCGGTGTATTTCATGATGTTGCCCTTGTGCACCAGGGTCACGCTCTTGCGGCCGTACTTCACCGCGTATGCGATGGCGCTGTGCACCAGCCGCTCCGTCCCGAGCCGGCTGATCGTCTTCAGTCCAATGCCGACCTCGACGCCCACGTCACGGTGCGGCGCCCCGATCGCCTCGAGCTGCGCCTGCCACGTCTCGGCTGCCGCCTTGGACCCGAAACGGATGGTCTCGAAATCTTTCGGGAACTCTTTCTTGAAAAAATCCAGGATCTTTTGAGCGTCGCGCGACCCGGCTGGGTACTCGATGCCGGCATAAATGTCCTCGGTGTTCTCCCGGAACACGACCATGTCCATCTTTTCCGGGTATTTGACCGGCGACGGGACGCCTTTGTACCAGCGCACGGGGCGCAGGCACACATACAAGTCGAGGGCCTGGCGCAGCGCGACGTTCAGCGAGCGGAAGCCGCCACCGATAGGCGTCGTGAGGGGGCCTTTGATACCCACGTAGTACTCGCGGAAGGCTTCGACGGTGTCGTCGGGCAGCCAGCTGCCGAACTGCTTGAAGCTTTTTTCTCCCGCGAACACTTCCATCCAGGCGATCTTCCGTTTTCCGCGATACGCTTTTTCGACCGCTGCGTTGAGGACCCGGACGCTGGCGCGCCAGATGTCGCGTCCGGTGCCGTCGCCTTCGATGAACGGGATAATCGGATCGTCGGGCACGACGAGTTGGCCGTTTCGTCGTGAGATGGCGGTGCCGGTCGCGGGTGGAGTGGCAGATGTGAAGTTTGCCATAAGGGTTTAGGTCAGGTCACCTGTCGGTTGTGGAGAATTTCCGCGACGACTGTGGAAAACTCTGTGGAAAAGGGACATCGTTTACGCGAGTGTCGCGCGCCAACTCGAATGTTTTAGCGCTTTGCACCACGGCAGGGCGCGTGCACACGGACGGCAGCTCACAACCGTTATCATCCGCGGTATTATATTCGCACTTTGAAAATTGTCATTGCCGACGATCTCCCCGCCTCCGCGCTCGAATTACTGCGCGCTGAACCAGACTGGACGATTGACGCCCGCTCCGGCCGTTCGCCGGCCGCGCTGGCGGCCGACCTCGCGGATGCCGATGCGCTCATCGTGCGCAGCGCCACGAAGGTGACCGCCCAACTGCTCGAAGCCGCGCCGCAACTGAAGATCGTGGCGCGCGCCGGCACCGGCGTGGACAACGTCGACGTCGACGCCGCCAGCCGACGCGGCGTGCTCGTCGTCAACGCCCCGGGCGCCAACAGCATCAGCGTCGCGGAGCACACCCTGGCACTCATGCTGGCGCTGGCGCGTCTCGTGCCGGCCGCCGATCGAGCCATGAAGGACAGCCGCTGGGAGAAGAAGCGCTTTCTCGGCAACGAGCTCCGTGGGAAGACGCTCGGCGTCGCGGGCCTGGGGCGCATCGGCCGTGAGGTGGCGCAGCGCGCGCGGCCCTTCGGCATGCGAATTGTCGCCCACGATCCCTACATCTCGGCCGACGTCGCCGCCGGGCTCGGCATCGAGCTGCTGACGCTCGACGCGCTCTGCGCGACGGCCGACTACATCACGCTGCACGTCCCGGTGACGCCTGAAACCCGGCACATGTTCAACGACGCGCGATTCGCCATCTGCAAACCGGGGCTGCGGCTCGTCAACACCGCGCGCGGGGAGCTCGTTGACGAGGCCGCGCTCCGCCGCGCCATCGAAAGCGGCATCGTCGAGGGCGCCGGCCTTGACGTCTTCGAGCAGGAGCCGCCAAAGGACTGGTCGCTCGCACAGCTGGCGCAGGTCGTCGCCACGCCACACATCGCGGCCTCGACCGAAGAGGCACAAGAGCTTGTGGGCACGGACACAGCCGCCACCGTTCGCGACTTCCTGCGTAGCGGTGTGGTCCGCAATGCGGTGAACTTCCCTTCGCTCCCGACCGAGGAGCTGCAGCGGCTGCAGCCCTGGATTCGGCTGGCGGATCAGCTGGGAGGGCTTGCGGCGCAGATGGGCACGGCCCGCATCCAGGCGTTGGGCGTGCGGCACTACGGAGCGCTGGCTGACAGCCGCGCGGTGGACGTGCTGGCCGCGAGCGCGGCCGCCGGCGTGCTGCGGCCCATCCTCTCGAGCGGCGTCTCCATCGTCAACGCCCGCGCCGCCGCCGAGGCGCGCGGCATGGATATCATCGAGTCGCGCAGCTCGCGCGCGCGCGATTACACCGCACTGCTCTCCATCAAATTACATACCGACAAGGGCGAGCGGTGGGTCGAGGGGACCGTCTTCGAGCCGAGCAACCTGCGGCTGGTCTCGGTCCGGGGCGTCAACGTCGAGGCGCCGCTCGGCGGGACCATGCTCATCATCGCGAACGACGATCAACCTGGAGTGATCGGCGAGGTCGGGATGATCCTCGGCCGCCACAAAGTCAACATCGCCAACTTCGCGCTCGGACGGAACGAGGGCGGCGCCATCGGCGTCGTCAACGTGGACGAAGAAACCGATGCGCCTTCCGTTCTTGATAACGCCATTGTGGAGCTGCGAAAGGTTCCGGCGATCCGCGAGGCGTGGGTCGTGCGTCTGACCTAAATTTGGGCTTAAGGCTTAAGCCGTAAGCCTATTTGACGGCGACGCGCAGCGCGGCGGGGTGGACACGCACCTGCAGCCGCGTCCCGCCCTGCGCTGGTTCCCCGTCGACATGAAAGGTCATCGGCTGATCCGATTCGATGGTCGCTTCCCGAATGCGGCGGATTGAGCAACCCGGCATCCGCTCCACGGTTCCGTCAAAGAGCCGCGGGATGTGGCAGACCGTCCGCCATCGCGCACGCTCCTCCACGACAACCAGGTCCAGCAGCCCGTCGTCCAGCAGGGCGTGCGGAGCGATCCTCGCCCTGTTGCCGAATTGTGCGGAGTTCGCCACGGTGACGAGAACCGCTCGCGACGCGTTGCGGCCCTCGGCCGTTGTAATCGTGTAGTTCCGGGGAACGTAGGTGACGAGCGCGCGCGCCGTAATCGCCACGTATCCGGCAAACCCGCGGCGACCGCCTCGTTTATCAAACTCGGCGGCCACGTAGGCGTCGAAGCCGAAGCCGGCGACGTTGACGAAGAGGCGATCATCCACCTCGCCGAGGTCGATGGCGCGCGGCTCTGCACCGATCGCGTCGGTAATCGCCCGCTCGGGGCGAAGATCGACGCCCAGCTCGCGCGCGAATCCGTTGCCCGATCCGGCAGGCACCAGAGCAAGCGGCACGTTCTCGAAAGCGAGCGCGGACGCCACCTCGTTCAGCGTTCCGTCTCCGCCCCACGAGATCACGAGCCGCGCCCCGCGGCGGACCGCGGCTTTGGCGAGCTCCCGTGCATGGCCGCGTCGTTCGGTCATGAAGACTTCAGCCCGGTCGCCATGTCTGTCGACCACGGCTGAGGCGAGTTGGGCACGCGCCCGCGCCCGTGCCGGCGAGGCGCCGCCCGAGATTGGGTTGATGATGATGGTGACGGACATTAAGCCGGCCGAAACTACTTTAGAGCAAGCCGGTGAATCGTGCTGTCGCGGAGATCGGTGAGCTCCGCGCTGTCGGCGGAAATCTTCCCGACCCTGTAATCAACATGGCGATCGGTGACCGTGTCGCCTTCTTTGGCGAGAAACACCTGACCATTGCCGACGATGATCGCCGTTCGCACGGGCGCGCCGCCGGCAGGGCCCGGATCTTCGGCGATGCCAGCAAGCGACAACCTCAACCGCGGCTGATCGACCAGAGCGACGGCGGTCGACTCATTCTTCGCCGCCGCCGGCGCGACCAGGGAACCCGATGCCGCACGCGGCGTCGACCGAAAGACAAATGGGTTGCGACTCGCCTGGCGCGGCGTGGCATCCGGCCGCAGGCGCGCGCGCAGTCGCGCGATCTCGCCCGCCAGAACGGCGCCCGTCGCATCGATCGGCGCCGGCCTGATGGCGGTAGACACTGCCGGCGGCCGCCCCGGCGTCATGGCCGCGGAAAACCACGCGGCGAGAGCGGCGCCACTGACAAGAATGATCGTCGTCCGCTTCAGGCTCATCGCGCCGTCGCGCGATCCTAACATGCTCGCGTGACGACTATGCTATGATTCGTCGTGTGCCCCCGATCGGCTGATCGCTCTACCGATCATCGACTCGATTCGGTCCCGTCGCTTCACGTCGTCGCCCTCATCCCCGCCCGATTCGCCTCCAGCAGATTCCCCGGCAAGCCGCTCGCGCTGATTGACGGCCGTCCGATGATCGAGCACGTGTACCGGCGCGCGACCGCGTCGCCTTCGGTCGCGCAGGTCATCGTCGCGACCGATGATCTCCGGATCGCCAGCGCGGTGCAGGGTTTCGGCGGCGACGTACGGATGACCCGCCCCGATCATCTGAGCGGCACCGATCGACTCGCCGAAGTGGCCGCAACGCTCGACTGTGACATCGTCGTCAACGTTCAGGGGGACGAGCCGCTCATCGATCCTCAGTCGATCACAGAGGCGGTCGCGCCGTTCTTCAACGACGCATCGCTGCAGATGACGACGTTGTACCGCCGGATTTCAACGCCGGCGGAGCTGGCCGACCCCAACGTGGTCAAGATCGTCGTCGACCGAGCCGGTTTTGCCCTGTATTTCTCGCGCTCGCCCGTCCCGTATGTGGGCAATCCGCGCGGCGGCTATCCGCCCCTCTATCGGCACGTGGGGCTGTACGCCTATCGCCGGAGCGCCCTGCTCGTGCTCGCAACGCTCGAGCCGACGCCGCTCGAGCGGACAGAATCGCTCGAGCAGCTCCGCGCCCTCGAACATGGGATCCGCATCAAAGCGGTGGAGACGAAATACGACTCGCTCGGCGTCGATACGCCGGACGACCTCGAACAAGTGCGCCGGCTGATTGCCGCGCCTACGACATGAGCCACAGAGCACACCCATGACCAATCCGGACGGGCAGCCCACTAAGTACATTTTCGTGACGGGCGGCGTCGTCTCCTCTCTCGGCAAAGGACTCGCCGCAGCATCCATCGGTTGCCTGCTCGAAGGTCATGGCTACAAAGTCACGCTGCAGAAGTTCGACCCCTACATCAACGTCGACCCGGGGACGATGAGCCCGTATCAGCATGGCGAGGTGTACGTCACCGACGATGGCGCCGAGACGGACCTCGATCTCGGGCACTACGAGCGCTTCACCAATGCGACGCCGACGAAACAGTCGAATTGGACCACGGGGAAGATTTATCAGAGCGTCATTCAGAAGGAGCGGCGCGGCGACTATCTCGGACGGACGGTGCAGGTCGTTCCGCACATTACCAACGAGATCAAGGATGCGATCCGGGGCGTGGCCACGGACGCAGACGTCGTACTCGTGGAGATTGGCGGCACCGTCGGCGACATCGAAAGCCTCCCGTTTCTCGAGGCCATTCGGCAATTCCGGCAGGACGTCGGCCGCGATAATTCTTTATACGTTCATCTCACGCTGGTTCCGTTCATCGGCGCCGCCGGCGAGCTGAAGACGAAACCGACGCAGCACAGCGTTCGCGATCTGCGATCGATTGGCATCCAGCCGGACATCCTGCTCTGCCGCACCGATCGCTTTCTCGATCGCGACATCAAGCGCAAGATCGCACTGTTCTGCGACGTCGACGAAGAAGCCGTCATCACGGCGAAGGACGTCTCGTCGATTTACGAAGTCCCGCTCGTACTCGCCGCCGAAGGCCTCGACCGCATGGTGCTCAAGTATCTCCACCTGCCGCAGACCGAACGCCGGATGCCGGCATGGGAAGACGTCGTCAAGCGCGCGACGCAGCCCGCCGACGACATCACGATCCACGTCGTCGGCAAGTACGTCGGGTACGAAGATTCCTACAAGAGCCTCAACGAGGCGCTCTATCACGGCGGATTTTCGCACCGCGTCAAAGTGAACATCAAGTGGATCGAAGCCGAGGCGCTCGAAGAACCGAGCGGCGCCGGCCTGCTCGACGATGCCGACGGCATTCTCGTGCCGGGAGGGTTCGGCAGCCGCGGATCTCGCGGCATGATGAAAGCGGCCGAAATCGCGCGCGAGCGCGGCATTCCGTACTTCGGCATCTGTTACGGGTTCCAGTGGGCCGCGGTCGAGTACGCACGCAACGTCGCCGGGTTGAGCGACGCCGATTCGACCGAGTGCAACCCGGACACGTCCACGAAAGTCATTTACAAGCTGCGCGATCTCCTGGGCGTCGACGAGCTCGGCGGGACGATGCGGCTCGGCAGCTACGCGTGCGATCTCACGCCGGGATCGCTTGCCCATCGCGTGTATGGCGTGAGCCAGATTCAGGAGCGCCACCGCCACCGCTACGAGTTCAATTGCCTGTACGAGCGAACGCTCGTGGAGCACGGCCTGCGGATCTCCGGTCGCTCTCCCGACGGCAAGTTCGTGGAGATTGTCGAGTTGCCGGGCCATCCGTGGTACCTGGCGGTTCAATTCCATCCGGAATTCAAGTCGAAGCCGACGCGGCCGCACCCGCTCTTTGCCAGCTTCGTCGAGGCGGCGTACCGCCACAAGACGGCGCACCTCCATGGCGACGCGACTGACTCGGTCGCGCTCAAGGCAGGATAGGACCCCTCCCGGCCCTCCTGCCCTCTATAATGAACCCCGTGAATCCGGTCACCATTGGCGAGATCGCCATCGGTGGCGGGCGGCCGCTCGTCCTCATCGCGGGCCCGTGCGTCATTGAGAGCGAGAGCCACGCCAGCGAGCTTGCCGGGCGGCTCGCCGCAATCACGCGCCGGCTCGGCATGCCGTTCATCTTCAAGGCGTCCTACGACAAAGCCAACCGCACGGCCGGTACATCGTTTCGCGGACCCGGACTGGAGGAGGGGCTGCGCGTCCTCGCCGGCATCAAGTCCAAGCACAACGTGCCCATCCTGACCGACGTCCACGAGCCCTCGCAGGCGCGCGCCGCCGCCGAGGTCGCCGACGTGCTGCAAATCCCGGCTTTTCTTTCGCGACAAACCGATCTCATTGTCGCCGCCGCGAAAACCGGCCGCGTGGTCAACATCAAGAAGGGTCAGTTTCTTGCGCCCGATGACGTCCGCCATGCGGTGGCGAAAGCGGTTGCCGCAGGCAACGCCCGCGTCATTGTGACGGAGCGCGGCACGAGCTTCGGGTATCACAACCTCGTCGTCGACATGCGCGCCTTCCCGATGATGCGCGCACAGGGCGTGCCGGTCGTGTTCGATGTCACGCACAGCCTGCAGCTTCCAGGTGGCGGCGACGGCGTCACGGCCGGTCAGGCCGAGTACATCGAGCCGCTGGCCTCGGCGGGCGTCGCCGCGGGCGTCGATGGCGTCTTTCTCGAAGTGCACGACAACCCGTCTCGCGCCAGGAGTGACGCACAGAACGCGCTGCAGCTGGATCGGCTC
>Ga0209751_10003142_pt1 | contig 16126 bp, 15 predicted proteins | sample RifCSP13_1_FD_184019 | JGI IMG/M metagenome (GOLD analysis project Ga0209751, IMG submission 184019) | Soil microbial communities from Rifle, Colorado - Rifle CSP2_sed 13_1 (SPAdes) (version 2) | ecosystem: Environmental > Terrestrial > Deep subsurface > Rock core/Sediment | place: Rifle... | reverse complement strand
CGTTCTGTCGCGAAGTGGGTGCGCAAGATGAGCCGCCAGATGGGCGAGCCACTTGACGGCAACATGGAGGCCGACCTCGAACGCATGGAGGCGGGGGAGATGCCGGACGACTACGCCGGTGAGCCGGAGGAGGACTTCGCCGGTGTGGACTGAGGTGGCCACGGGCGCGGAGGCCCATAGCGTACGCAGGTGGCTAAGAAGGGCGATCGCGCCGCGCGCGGCGCGATGGATGCTGCTGTTCGCGCTGATGCTGATCGCCGGGTTGGTTTACTCAGAGTTGCTGCGCCCTCAGTACAACCCGGTCGAGTGCCGGATGACCCACCCGGAGCCAGCATGTGTGGAGTACGAGGACAGTCCGAAGAGTCTACTCGACTGGCTGTTCTAACGCTATGCCCATCTACGAGTACAAGTGCACGGATTGCGCGCGCATCAGCAGCGTGTTCACTCGCAGCGTCAACTCGCCGATCGATGCTGAGTGCCGCCACTGTGGATCGAAGAAGCTCGCCCGCGCGCTCTCTCGCTTCGCCCACCACAGGTCGGAGGCCGATGTGTTGCGCGACTACGGCGGAGAGCCGAAGCGTCTGGAAGACTACAAGGACCCGCGCCAGATCGGTCGCTGGGCGGAGCACAAGTTCGACGAGTTCGGAATCGACATGCCGAAGGAGGCTCGCGACATGATCGACGCCGCCCGCGAGGGTGAGTACCCTGATCCGGTGAAAGACCTGTGAACACCGACGGCCTCTCCGAAATCGCAGACTCCGTCCGTGGCTACCTCGACGCCAAGCACAAGGCTCGGGAGCGGGCGCTGGCCCTGACCCGTGAGGTGATCCGGCTCTCCGCCAACGCCATCCGTAACGTCCACCGGCGCCAGTTCGACGTCGCCGACGAACTGCTCGCGAAGGCGAAGTCTAACCTCGATGAGACCAAGGCCGGCTTGAAAGACCACGGCGACATCTTCCACGCCGGCTTCGTTCACGACGCCCAGAAGGAGTTCGCGGAGGCTAACACGACTCTCGCATTCATTGCCGGTCGTCCTCTCCCGACTCCGGAGTCGCTCGGCATCATGGGGGCAGCTTACCTGAACGGCATTGGGGAGACGGTCGGCGAGCTCCGCCGGCACCTGCTGGACGCTCTGCGCTCTGGGGACATTCAGCACTGCGAAGAGGCACTCGATACGATGACGGACATCTACGATGCCCTCGTGACCATGGACTACCCGGAAGCGGTCACAGGCGGCCTCCGCCGCACCGCAGACGCCATGCGGGGCATCCTGGAGCGCACCCGCGGCGACTTCACGATGGCCTACGCGCAGCGGCGGCTGGAGGACAAGCTTCGGGACTTCCAGGACCGCCTCGGTTGACCGCGTGACGTCCGGCGCTCCTTGTGTTCCCGCCGCTGCCTGTCATCGTGGCAGCCTGCGCTGACGAAGCGGTCGCCGGTCTGCTGACAGGGCGATGTCAGGAGTCCGGTGTATTCTTCCGGTGACCAGCACCCCCCGGCCGATCAAAGGGGGTACTAAAACTGTTGTTCTAAATCGCCATCGGTCGTACAATATCCCGTCGAGCACAAGACTAGCCGGAGAGACTCATGCCCCACGATTCGATCGTCGTCCGCGGCGCTCGCGAGCATAACCTCAAGAACATCGACGTCACGATTCCGCGCGACAAACTGGTCGTCATAACCGGCGTATCCGGGTCCGGGAAGTCTTCGCTCGCCTTTGACACGATCTACGCCGAGGGCCAGCGCCGCTACGTGGAATCGCTCTCGGCCTACGCCCGTCAGTTCCTCGGCCTCATGGAGAAGCCCGACGTTGACTATATCGACGGCCTCTCTCCGGCGATCTCCATAGACCAGAAGGGCGCGTCCCGAAACCCCCGCTCGACGGTGGCCACGCAGACTGAGATATACGACTACCTCCGCCTCCTTTACGCGCGGGCCGGGCATCCCCACTGCCCGAACTGCAGCCGCCCGATAGAACGCCAGACTGTGCAGCAGATTGTCGACGCGGTCCTGGCGATACCGTCCGGCCGGCGCCTGATGATCCTCGCCCCTGTGATCAAGGACCGCAAGGGCGAGTACCACAAGGTGTTCGAAGACGCGCGGAAAGCCGGGTTCGTCCGCGTGCGCGTTGACGGTGAGGTACGCGATCTTGATGAACAGATCAACCTCGACCGGTACAAGATGCACAACATTGAAGTTGTAGTAGACCGCCTCGTCAGCGAGCCCGCCGCAGGCGAAGACCGCGACTCGGCCCGCCAGCGTCTATCGGACTCCGTCGAGACCGCGCTCCGGCTCGGTGGGGGCATCGTGCAGGTCGTGCTCGCGGCGGACGCCGAAGGAGGATCGGCGGACGAGGAGCGCCTGTACTCAGAGCACTTTTCCTGCGTTAACTGTGGCGTCTCCTTCGGAGAGCTCGAGCCGCGCAATTTCAGTTTCAACAGCCCCCACGGCGCCTGCCGCGACTGTACAGGTCTTGGCGTGAGGATGGAGCTGGACCCGGAGATGGTAATCCCGAACAGGAATCTCTCAATAGCCGAGGGAGCCATCCTGCCCTGGTCGCGGACAAGTACCGTCTCGGCCTGGTACATGCGCATGCTGGAGGCGGTGGCCCGCAAGCATCGTTTTTCGCTGACTGCGGCCATGAAAGACCTGACGCCAGCCCAGCTTAAGGTCGTGATGTACGGCGACAGCGGGCCAATAACGCTCAGTTACACAGGCACGGGGGGGCACGCCAACAGGTGGGACACCACTTACGAGGGGGTCATCCCCAACCTGGAGCGCCGGTACCGCGAGACGGACTCCGATTGGGTGAAGAGTGAGATCGAGAAGTTCATGGCGGAGAACCCCTGTCCGGCCTGTGGTGGCGCCAGGCTCAACCCGCAAGCACTCGCGGTCACCGTGGACGGCCGTGGCATCTCCGAAATCACACACCTCTCGATCGCGGAGGCGCTAGAGTGGGTCTCTTGGCTCCGCGAGGACGATTCGCCTCTCACGGAACGCGAACGCACGATCGCCTACCAGGTCCTGAAGGAGATACATGCGCGCCTCACCTTCCTTCGCGATGTCGGCCTGGACTACCTGACCCTTAACCGCAAGACCGGCAGTCTGGCGGGCGGCGAGGCTCAGCGGATCCGGCTCGCCACTCAGATTGGCTCGTTCCTGATGGGCGTTCTCTACGTCTGCGACGAGCCATCTATCGGCCTTCACCCGGCTGACGACGACCGCCTCATCAACACCCTCAAACGGCTGCGTGACATCGGCAACACAGTTCTCGTCGTGGAGCACGACGAGGCGATGATGCGCGAGGCCGATCACATCATCGATCTTGGACCCGCAGCGGGAGTTCATGGCGGCTGGGTTGTTGCCGAAGGAACGCTGGCCGACATCTGTCATAGCGCCGCCTCGGTCACGGGCGCCTATTTGAGCGGGCGGCGCGAGATCCCGGTGCCGGAGGTGCGCCGCGCCGGCAACGGGAAGGCCGTCGTTGTCCACGGGGCGCGCGAGAACAACCTCAGGAACATCGACGCGCGTATTCCGCTGGGCCAGTTCGTCTGCGTCACCGGCGTTTCAGGCTCGGGGAAGTCGACGCTGGTCACGGACATTCTCTCCAGGAAGGCCGCACAGCTCCTGTACGGAGCGAGAGACCGGCCTGGAGCGTGCGACGCGATTACCGGCCTCGAACTGCTTGACAAGGTCGTAGTGATCGACCAGTCGCCTATCGGCCGGACACCTCGATCCAACCCCGCCACATATACGGGCATGTTCACGTCCATCCGCGAGCTGTTCGCCTCGGTCCCGGAAGCGCGCCTGCGTGGCTACAAGCCGGGGCGGTTCTCCTTCAACGTCAAAGGCGGCCGCTGCGAGGCCTGCCAGGGCGGCGGCTACATCCAGATCGAGATGCAGTTTCTGCCGGATGTCGAGGTGCCCTGCGAGGTCTGCCACGGCGCGCGCTATAACCGCGAGGCGCTGGAGATAATCTTTCGTGGTAGCAATATTGCCGAGGTCCTGGACATGACCGTGGACCAGGCGGTCGAGTTCTTCGAGGCGTTTCCGCGTGTCCGTACGAAGCTACGGACGTTACGTGACGTGGGTCTCGGGTACATCAAGGTCGGCCAGCCGGCCACAACGTTGTCCGGCGGTGAGGCCCAGCGCGTCAAGCTCGCCACAGAACTGTCACGCCGCGCCACAGGTCGCACCCTTTACATCCTCGACGAGCCGACGACCGGTCTCTCCTTCGAGGATGTGAACGCGCTCATGCGCGTCCTCCACCGCCTGGTCGACTCAGGCAACACCGTTCTTGTCATCGAGCACCACCTGGACGTCATCAAGCAGGCCGATCACATCATCGACCTCGGCCCCCTCGGCGGCGACCGCGGAGGCGAGATCGTGGCGGAGGGCACACCAGAGGACGTGGCGCGCGTCGAATCCAGCCTCACGGGCCGCTATCTGCGCGGAGCGCTGGCGCGCCGACGGACCCCGGAAGCGGTGGTGGCGGGGGAGTAATGACCCGCTTTGCCCTCCGCCTGCCCAACCACCAGGCCCGGCTCGCCGCTCTTGCTGTTTCCTACCACCTCTCGCGCCCGGGCGCCGAGATCGATCCCGGGACCCTCTCCGAGTACGTACACGGCCTCGCCGAGCTGCTGCCGGTGATCGATGCCCAATTGGAAACGGAGACGGCCGCGCTGGAAGTAACGGCGCTCCAGGCGGTGCTCCTCTCCACAGCTATGTCATCCGTCATCAGCGAGCTCAAGATGTACTCTGTCTTCGACACCATGTCCGGGACGAGTGCGCGTCCCCGTTCCACGGCGCCGGGGTTCGATGACAGGCTGCGCACGCTCTTCCCGGAGGTGGCGGGCGATTCCTCGTACGCCGGCCTTCTCGCCGAGCACATGATGCTAATGCGGCGGGAGATCCCGTCCGTACGCGCCCGGGGTATTGTGGCGGAGGAAAGGCAGGCCGCCTTAGCGTCCCGGTCGAAGAAGGTACGCTGGCGGTTCTGGAAGCGCGCTTGACCGCACCAGCTACCGACGATAAAGTCTAGGTGGTTGATGGATTGAGGAGGTTTCCACTGCAATTTGTGTCCAAATAGCGCTTCGGCGTGGTAGAGGAAGGAACCCGCAAATGACGTACGTAATCACCGACCCCTGTATCGATGTCCTCGACAAGTCCTGCGTCGAGGTTTGCCCCGTGGACTGCATTCACTTCGACGAGGGCGAAGATCGCAAGCTCTACATCGACCCCGATGAGTGCATCGACTGCGGCGCCTGCGAGCCCGTCTGCCCGGTCACCGCCATCTTCGCCGAAGACGATGTTCCGGCAAGCCAGGCAGTCTACACGGAGATCGACGCGTTGTGGTTTAAAGACAAGGATGCGGCGCGGGCGAAGGTGGCGGAGCTGAAGCCGGCGTAGGCGAGCGTTACACGGACGGCCAGAACGTCGGGAGGCGGCAGCAATTGCCGCCTCCTTCTCATTGACAGCGCGGCTCTAGCTCGCGTCGAGATTCTCGCGCAGGGCGCTCACCAGGTTCGAGATGGGAATGCGCACCTGCTCCATCTCGTCCCGGTCGCGGATGGTGACGGCTTCGTCCTTCAGTGTCTCGAAGTCGACGGTCACGCAGTAAGGGGTGCCGATTTCGTCCTGGCGGCGGTAGCGGCGGCCGATGCTCTGTGCGTCGTCGAACTGAGTCACGAAGTGGGGCCGGAGCATGTCCCACACCTTGCGCGACGCCGGCGCCAACTGCTCATTGCGTGATAACGGAAGCACCGCCACCTTGACCGGCGCCAGGTCCGGGCTCAGCCTCAGCACGACGCGCTTCTCGCCTTTCACCTCTTCCTCCGCGTAGCAGTCGATGAGGACCGTCAGGAAACAGCGGTCGATGCCCATCGCCGGCTCGATCACGTAGGGGACGACTTGCTGACCGGTCGCCTCGTCGAAGTACTGAAGCGTGCGGCCCGCCCACTCGGCGTGCTTCTTGAGGTCGAAGTCCGTCCGGTTGGCGATGCCCTCGATCTCGGAGAAGCCGGCGAACGGGAAGTCATACTCGATGTCCACCGTCCGCGTCGAGTAGTGGGAAAGCTCCTCCTTCGCGTGCTCGCGGACCCGCAAATTCTCCTTGCGCACGCCGAGACCGAGCCACCAGTTGAAGCGTTCTTCTATCCAGCGGTCGTGCCACTCTTCATCGGTACCGGGCCGGACGAAGTACTCCATCTCCATCATCTCGAACTCCCGGTCCCGGAAGATGAAGTTACCGGGCGTAATTTCGTTGCGAAAGGAGCGACCGATCTGGGCGATACCGAACGGCAGCTTGCGTCGGGTCGTCGTGAGGACGTTGTCGAAGTTCACGAACATACCCTGGGCGGTCTCCGGACGGAGATATACGGTGGCGCGGTCCAATTCCTCCTTCAATCGCTTGATCCTGGCATGCCGGTCATACGACCCGGTACCGAGAGTTTCCTCGAGCATTCCCTGCATGAGACTAGTCAGTTCACTTTCCAGATCGACCGGGCCGACGTAGGTCCGGAACATGAGGTTGAACATGCGGGCTTCGGTGAGTTCGCCGCCGCATTCGGGGCAGCTGCGGTCGCCGTTGTCGCTGACCGCGATGTCGTCGGTGCGGAAACGGCGCTTGCAGTCCTTACAATCGGACATCGGGTCCGCGAAGGTGTCCACATGGCCGCTGGCCTGCCAGACGCGAGGGTTCATGACGATGGCGGTTTCGATGCCGACAACGTCATCCCGCAGTTGGGTCATAGCTCGCCACCAGTTGCGCTTGATGTTGTTCTTGAGCTCGATGCCCAGCGGACCGTAATCCCAGAAGCCGCCGATACCGCCGTAGATCTCGCTGCCCGGGAAGACGAATCCACGCCGCTTGCAAAGCGACACGATTGTGTCCATAGATGTGTTTGTGGTCATGCGTCAGATTGTATGGGTTGTCGGTCGTTAGGTGACAGCTGCTGACATACGAAGCCCTACCCGCTGACGCATTCTCCGTGCTACCATCTGGCTGCCTCGAACCATGTTTCAGCAATTCGGGAGGTGGTCATGCGCTTCGTACTGGGTCTGTTGATGGGAATCGCGCTGGGGATTAGCGTCGGGTTGATTGTCGCCCCTCAGCCGGGGAGCGAGACACGGAAGGCGCTGCAGGAGCGCATGAAGAAGCCTGCCCAGGCCCCCGACGGCGAGGACGTGCAGGGCAACTGATACCGTGCCGCAGAAGCTCCTGCTGGTTATCACCTCGGACGCCGAGGCGGACGGTCTCATCCGGAAGCTGGTGGAGCAAGGCTATCCCGCAACAAAAGTCAGCAGCACGGGCGGTTTTCTCCGCCGCGGCAGCGCCACCATACTATCGGGCGTTGACGCCGGCGATGTCGAGCAAGTACTCGATATGGTCCGAACGGAGTGCCGCGCGCGGATTGAGCATGTCCCGGTCTCGGTGCTGCCGTTCCCCCAGGGTGTTATCCAGGAGCCGGCCGAAGTCCGCGTCGGTGGCGCCGTTGTCTTCGTGATGCCCATAGAGCATTTCGAGAAGACTTAGGGCATTCAGGCGGCGGCGATATCACGACCATAAGAAGGAGCCCTCGGACGTTCGTCCGAGGGCTCCTTCTTATGGCTCTGTGGCTATGGGATAAACAGCGGTGCCATCACCAGAGTGATCGTGCTCAGGAGCTTGATCAGCACGTGCAGCGACGGGCCTGCGGTGTCTTTGAAGGGGTCGCCCACGGTGTCGCCAACGACGGCGGCCTTGTGGGCTTCCGTGCCCTTGCCCTGGACCACGCCGGCTACCTTGAGGTTGCCCGCCTCGATGTATTTCTTCGCGTTGTCCCAGGCGCCGCCGACGTTGTTGAAGAACGTGGCCAAGATGATGCCGGTGATCGTGCCGATCATCAACATCCCCGCCACCGAGAGCCAACCTGAGTCGTCTTCGCGAGTGAGGCGGAAGATGACGCCGACGGCGATCGGCATACCGACCGCAAGGATACCGGGGGCGATCATGTTGCGGAGCGCGGCGCGGGCGGTGATGTCCACGGCACGGCCGTAGTCCGGGCGCGAGGTCCCGGCCATTATGCCGGGGTCCTCGCGGAACTGGCGCCTCACCTCTTCGATGATGTCCTCGGCGGCCGAGCCGACGGCGCGGATCGCCAGAGACGAGAAGACGAAGACGAGCATGGCGCCGAGCAGGCCCCCGGCAAAGACGTCCACGTCCGAGAGGTCGATCGGCAGCTCCTCGTTGAGGGGTACGCCCAGCCGTTCCTTAATCTTGTCGAGGTATGCGCTGAAGAGCAGGAAGGCGGCGAGGCCCGCGGAGGCCACGGCGTAGCCCTTGGTCAACGCCTTGGTGGTGTTTCCGACAGAGTCCAGCGAATCGGTGATATGGCGGGCGCTCTCAGGCGCGCCGGACATCTCGGTGATGCCGCCGGCGTTGTCGGTGATCGGCCCGAAGGTGTCCATCGACAGGATGTAGGCCGCGGACATGAGCATGCCCATGGTGGCGACGGCGGTGCCGAAGACGCCGGTGGTGAAGCCGCCGACGCCGGGGATGTCCGCTTCAGAGCCGAGTGCGAAGGAGACGATGAGCGCCAGGCCGATAGCGATGGCCGTGGCAGCGGTCGTCTCCATGCCGACGGCGGTGCCGCGGATGATGTTGGTGGCCGGGCCGGTCAGGGAAGCATCGGCAATTTCGCGCACGGGACGCCAGGCGCCGGATGTGTAGTACTGCGTGATGTAGACGAAGGCGATGCCAGTGGCGATTCCGACCAGACCGCAGAAGAAGAACCAGTGCCACTCGTCGCCCAGCATTACCTTGGTGGCGACGGCGAGACCGGCCACCGAAAGGCCTGAGACGATGAAATACCCATAGTTCAGCGGAGTCATCGGGTCCTGGTTGCCGTCGTCCCTGGCGAAGAACGGCACAGAGGCGAGCCCGACGATGGTGGCAAGGATGCCGAAGGACCGCAGAACCAGCGGGAAGATGACCCACTCGACCGCGCCCGTCACAGTGTAGATGGCGACGCCGAGGATCATGGCGCCGATGTTTTCGGCGGACATGGACTCGAAGAGGTCGGCGCCACGGCCGGCGCAGTCGCCGACGTTGTCGCCTACGAGGTCGGCGATAACCGCGGCGTTGCGGGGGTCGTCCTCGGGGATGCCGGCTTCGATCTTTCCGACGATGTCTGAGCCGACGTCGGCAGCCTTCGTGTAGATGCCGCCGCCAAGCTGGGCGAAGAGGGCGACGAAGCTGGCGCCGAAGCCGAAGCCGACGATGAGAAAGGGAGCGATGTCCTTGGAGTTTCCCAGCCCTTCGCTGTAGACGAGGAAGATGGTGGAGACGCCGATGAGGCTAAGCGCCACGACGAGGAAACCGGAGACGGCGCCGCCGCGCAGCGAGACCGTGATCGCCTCTTTGAGGCTGCGGGTGGCTGCGGAAGCGGTCCGCGAGTTGGAGCGGACAGATATGTACATCCCGATATACCCGGCGAGGGCGGAGCAGGCGGCGCCGACCAGGAAGGCGACGCCGGTAAGGATGCCCTCCTCCCAGCGGCCGACTTCCTTCGCGCCGTATTTGATGCTGATGCTGTCGCCGGCGCCGCTGGCAAAGATATCCTTGACCCCTTCAGAGACGAGGCCGACGATGACGGCGATGGCTACTGCTGTGACGAGCGCCAGCGCCGCGATCGTGCCATATTGGCGGCGGAGAAACGCCATGGCCCCCTCGAAGATCATCGAGGCGACGTCCTGCATCGCATCCGTGCCCTGGTCCCGCCGAAGCACATCGTAGGCCAGCCAGATCGCATACAACACGGCTGCCACGCCGGCGACTGGGATCATCCAAACTAGTTCCATATTTCACTAACCCTCCCGACGCGCAAGGATAACAGAGGGCTCAGTGTTGGGACAAACCGGAGCGCACCCGCCCAATCAGCTAGCGCGGGAAACCAGAGAAGTCCGGCTCGCGGCGCTCCAGGAAAGCGTTTTTTCCCTCGTCCGCTTCGCCGCTGGCGTAGAAGTCGGGCGCGATCTCACCTACCCAGTCGCGCCGCGACTGGCGTAGCGGCTGGAAGACCTCGCGGAAGGAGGCTTTGAGTATCTTGAGGCAGGTGGGGCTCTTCTGTAGGAGTTCCTCACACCAGCGGTCCACTTCCTCGTCCAGCTTCTCGTGCGGGACTACCGTATTCACCAGCCCCATCTCTAGTGCCTCCTGTGCGGAGTAACGTCGGCAGAGCATCCATATTTCCTTCGCCTTCTTGGCGCCGACAACGTGGGTCAAGTAGGAGACCCAGTGTCCGGAGGCAGGGCTGCCCACGCGAGGGCCCACCTGGGCGAAGGTGGCGCGCTCGGAGGCGATGGTGAAGTCGCAGAAATACGCGAGGTGGTTGCCGCCGCCGACGGAGTAGCCGTTAACTCGGGCGATCACCGGCTTCAGGAAGTCCTCTGTACCGGCGTGAGGGTCCATCGGCGCAGCCTGTCCCCCCCCGCGTTGTACCTCCTGGAGCCAGCGCACGTCTCCGCCGGCGCAGAAGGCCCGCTCCCCCGCGCCGGTGATGACGAGGACGCCGACGTCGGAGTCAGCGGCGGCGTCCTTGACCGCGTCGCGCATCTCGGTGAGCGTGTGGCCCGTGAAGGAGTTCATCACGTCCGGCCGGTTGATGGTCATCCAGGCCGCGCCGCGGACGCGATGGTGCTTCTGGTAGAGGATGTCGGTGAAGTCTGGCAATTGGGGCTCCGTTACGCGCGGACATGGCGCCGCACCCGCCGAATTGCGGCCCGCCCTGGATGTAGCCCCAGGAACGGGCGAAGGGGTGGAAAGTTGGTGCCCCCGGCGGGATTCGAACCCGCGATCTCCACCTTGAAAGGGTGGCGTCCTGGGCCTCTAGACGACGGGGGCGCCACAACGCATTTTAGGGCGCGGCGGCGCGGCCTCGCAAACCTGGGAAGCCACCGTGGCGACCGTGAACCTATCCCTCGGGCTGTGGGTCAGTTGGTTGCGTGACTATGGGCCGCTGGTCCAGCACTCGCACGAACACCGCGTCGAACAGGCCGGAGTCGGAGTCCGTGCGGCCCCAGACGATGGCCCGTGTACCTGCTAACGGTTTGCCTGAGACCTCGGCCGTCGAACCGACCCGGACGGCGCCGAAGCCCATGTCCCAGATAGCGTCATCGATGGTGGTGACCATGCCCTCTAGTCGGACGAGCTTACCGGTATCGGGCGACTGCACGACCTGATACCTCGAAGCCACGAGAAATCCATTCACAAGCCTGGCCTCCAGGAAGATGACGCTACCCTGATCCAGTTCGTTGTTACCCGGCGGCGGGTCAAGCTGGAGGCCGCTCACCTTCCAGGAGCTTGAGCCCGGCAGAGCGCCTTCAAACGTTCCGGTCAGGTATACCTCATCGTCGGCGTCGTCAGCGGCCAGCACAGCGATGTCCTGGGCCTCCAGTTCACCGTCTTCATTGACGCCCGCGTGGATTCTCGCTCTTGCGCCCGCCACCGGAGGTCCTGCCCTGAAGTCGTAGTTAGTTAGTTCGGTCAGCGCGAAATCGCGACCGCCCACGGTCAGCAGGTCTGTCGCCTCGCTCAGGTCTCTCTCGATAGTGCCTTCGTAGGTGAGTTTTGTGGAGTCCACGCCCCGGCTCTCACCGTTAGCAGCTACCGTGTCGGCGACGACCCCGGTTGCCGAGTGGTCCAGCTTAACTGTGACGCTGGCCCCTTTCTTCAGCTTAAGTTTGATTATAGTCTCGCCGGTGATTGGGATGGCTTGTCCGCCAATGACGATGTGGTCATCCTCTACGCTCTCGATTTCGCCCTGGATCTCGGAGACTATGGCCGGCAGTTCCGTATCAATGCGCGAAATGGAGAGGGCTTGCCAGCGCCCGCCCGGTCCGATAGCGATAACGAAGTCGGCGCTTGATCCGCTCTTGATATCGCCCAGGCCTATCGTCCTCTGGTCTATCCCTACAGGAACGCCTCCCAGTGTCCATCTCCCGCCCTCGCCAAGTTCTGGCACGCCGGATATCTTGAGTACGCCGCCACCGATGTCTTCGGGTAGAAGTGGGGTGTAGAAAGACTCGCTTCCTACCCAGTACGTGTTGTGAACGGCGGCGAGGGCCTCGCTGTAGTCATCGCCCGCGGACTCCTTAACGTCAGGCAAAATGCTCACGAGCAGGTGTTCCTGGTCCAGCGCCTGGCTCTTCAACCTGTCGCGGAGCTTGAACGCATCGGGGTTAGCGACGACGATCGCTGCCGCACGCTCATTCCGGTCCTGTAGTGCCGAGAGGACGATTCCAGGCACTTCCTGCCGTTTCTGCACCAGCTCGCGGATCTCGGCCGTTCGCTCAGCCGACTGGTCGAGGAGTATCTCCGCCTCGTGCTGCTCGTCGAAGACTAGCCAGAGGTGGACATCCTCCGTCGCTAGTTTCACCCGGTAGAGCGGGCTATCCGGCAGGCTGTCTTGCGCGGCCAGGGTGGTTCCGCTGGTAACGGCGCCGAGTGCAAAGAAGACGGCGAGGATTATAGCCGCAGGCCGTAGCCACGCACTGTAACTGACGGCTGGCAGCCCGAGGCCGCGCCGGCGGCTGCTCCGAAGGCTCCCTGCGCGCTGGCGGACCAAGCTCCAGGCTGTCGCGCGAGCCACGGGGCGGGCCGTTGGCACTAGCGCCGTCCCAAGGCGTGACGCAAGCTGCAGCAGCGGCCGGAGCCGTTCGGCCTGCCGGGGGTAGCGGGCTAGGCAGTCCTCGATTGCCTCGCCCTGATGAACGGCCGCGAGGCATTCGTCAAGGATGGACTCGAAGCTGCGGAAGCGCATGCTAGAAGTCCTCCTCGTAGAGGACGCGTCGCAGCGCGCCGAGCGCGCGGTGCTGGAGCGACTTGATGGCTCCCTCGCTGCGACCCATGATTGTCCCGACAGATCGATTGTCGAACCCCTCGATGAACTTCAAGACAATTACCTGCCGTTGCTCGTCGGTCAGGTGCTTAAAGGCGACCTGTAGCTGCCCTCGCTCGAGTGCTCGCTCTGCCATGGCATGGGGGCTGGCCAGTGTCCCGGCCAAAGTCTCGCTCAAGTCCACCTCGCCGCGGCGCCGTCTGCGCCGGTGCAGGTCAATGAGACGGTTGCGGGCGATACGGAACACCCAAGCGCTGAAAGGTAGGCCCTTGAATTGGTAGTTCCGTATCGATTCCAGCATCTTCAGCATCACATCCGAGGAGAGGTCCTCTGCCGCGTGGACGTCGCCCATCTGGAGAAACGCGTAGTTATATACCTTCGGGTAGTAGGTCTCGTACAGCGATTCGAGAGCCGCCTCGTCGTATTGTTGAGCGCGGCGGACGATCTCCCACTCCGCGAGGACGCCCCCGCCATCACGTTCTGCAGAGCCGGACGCCTGCGAGGCACTCTTACCCGGGATGGACTCTGCCAACCTTATCGTCCAAACGGCCACACTCATCTAACCCGTAGAACGCGTGGCTTTGGCGTGAGATACGGGTAGGATTCATTAAGCTCTCGCCGTCATTCGGAGATTCCGAGAAGCCTTCGGCGGGCCGTATCGTAGCGCTCCTTGGCTCGTGCTTCGCGGTTCAGCAAGCCTTTCAGTTTCGGGGGTTCCAGGCGCTCCCCGTCCAGGAGCAGCCGGTGTACGGCTTCCAGTTGCTCCGTCCAGTCCTTGTAAGCCTGCCGGTATTCCATTCTCGTGTCCTCCACTGTGCACCTCCGACCGGCCGCCTAGAGCCAGCGCGACCGAATATCTCCCTCGATCACTACGTCTACCAGCCTCGGGTCGTTTGACTTCTGTGCCTCGCGGACGGCATCTCCGATTTCGTCCGGGTGCTCGACGCGAACGCCCTTAACGCCGAATGACCTCGCGATCGCTCCGAAGTCCAGTTCGGGGTCCTTCATATCCATCTCTACGAACTTACGACCCGCGGCGCCCTCCCCCAGGTACTCCAGCATATTCAGCTTCAGGATTCGGTAGCTGCCATTGTTCGCGATTACCCAGGTGACCGGTATCTTGTGGTGCGCCGCGCTCCACAGCGCCTGGATTGTGTACAGCGCAGACCCATCGCCAACGACCGAGAGGACCGGCCGGTCCGGGCGCGCCAGCTTGATCCCGATGGGGTTGGGCATCCCGGGCCCCAGCCCTCCGCCGGCCGCTCTGTAGTGCCGGCCCGGTTCGTCGAAGCGCAGGTATCGCATCAGATAGCCCCCGCTGGTGATCGACTCGTCGAATAGGACGGTGTCTCGCAGCATCGCCGCGCCCAGTTCGCTCATCATCCGGCCGGCGCTAATCGGAATGCTGTCCCAGCGAGCGCGCGCGGCGCCTTCCATCGCCGCGAGCATTGCCTCGGAATCCGCTCGGACGGCCTGAGCCCGCTGGTCTGCTTCCTGTCTCTGGTTGTCCGTCATCGCTCGTTTCAGCGCTTCGATAGTTCCCGCCATCGTTAGTCGCGGATCGGCCACAAGACCGAGTTCTACGGGCCAGTTCTTGCCGATCTCTCGCGCTTCCAGGTCGATATGTACGACCTTCGCCGAATCCGGGAAGGGGCATTCGTCGAGCGGCAAGAGGAGGGGGAGCATGGGCGTACCGACAGCCAGGATGAGATCGGCGCTGGAGAGCTGCCCTTTGAGGCCGGCCGCGGAAACCACGTTCAGGAGCCCCCCGTAGAGCGGGTGCGCTGACGGGAACGGCAGTTCGGCGCAGAATGTGGAATGCACCCGTGCGCCCAGTAGCTCCGCCAGCTGCACCAGCTCCGATTGCCCGCCGCTGTTTCCGACGCCGTCGCCGCAGAGGATAACAGGTGACTTTGCGGCAAGGAGCAAAGCGGCCACGAGCTCGACGACCTCCGGTTGAGGGTGCATGCGGGTGTCCGGTGGCGTCGACGGCGAGATATCGACAGCCGCCTCCTGGTCCATGACGTTGGTTGGGACTGAGAGGAACACTGGTCCGCGGGGTGGTTCCATTGCCGCCTGGAACGCTCGGCGCACCAATACGGGAATCTCGTGGGAGTCCTGCGCTTCCACCGCCCACTTAGTGAGTGGTTCGGCGAGGCGCACAAGGTCGCCCGCAAGGATCGGCTCCTGCGAGTTGCCGCGCTGCGGGTGCTGGCCGGCGTAGATCACCATTGGCGTGCGCACTCGATAGCTGTTGTAGAGCATGCCCATGGCGTTGCCCAGGCCGGGCATGATGTGCAACTGCACAAAGGCGGGCCGCCCCGTAGCCCGCGCATAACCGTCCGCCACGCCGATGGCGACGCTTTCCTGTAACGCCAGGATGTACTCGAGCTGGGGGTAGTCCTGGAGCGCGTCCATGAACCCCTGTTCTGTCGTGCCCGGGTTCCCGAACACATACCGAACGCCCTCCGCCAGGAGTTGCTCGATCATCGCGTAACGGCCTGAAAGTCGGGTCATAGGGGACTCCTCGGCGCAAAGGATAGCACAAGGTAGCGGGTTGGAAGCGCTGGCATTCGCCAAATCGATGGCCGGCAATTCACGCGCCGTTCACCAATGAGAGGCAACGTTACGGCGCCGCGTTCGTCTGCCTATACGGAACATTGGAGTTCTCTATGGCAGCGTCAAAGCGGCTAATCGACCGAGCATCGGCGGCAGCGCCGGGGCAGAACGTCAGCATTCCGCCGATCTGGAAGGAATCGCTCTGGCCGGTCGATTGGATGGCGCTTCGACTCTCGCCCATCTACTACGGGCTTGGCGTTCCCCGCGGCGATGGCAGCCCCGTAGTCCTCGTGCCCGGCTTCATGGGCACCGATGGCTACCTCTATGAGCTCTACCTCTGGCTCGGCCGAATTGGCTACCGGCCCTACATGTCCGGCATCGGCTTCAACGCCGAGTGCCCCGGCCACCTGACAAGGCGACTGCTGCGGACGATCGAGCGAGCGGTGGGGGATTGTGGCAAGCCGGCGCGCGTGGTCGGGCACAGCCTCGGTGGAATCATCGGGCGGCGCGTCTGCCTCGATCGGCCCGATCTCATCTCTCAACTCGTCTATATGGGCAGCCCGGTGCAAGCTGTCCACGCCCATCCCGCCGTAGTCGCTGCCGCGGTTGCTTTCCAGACTGCCGTGTCAATGGTGAAGACCCAACAGCGACATTGCATGACGGACCGCTGCGCCTGCGGGTTCTCCCGG